>Ga0101944_10001649_pt1 | contig 43457 bp, 52 predicted proteins | sample DewCreD2012metaG_FD_75245 | JGI IMG/M metagenome (GOLD analysis project Ga0101944, IMG submission 75245) | Hot spring sediment bacterial and archeal communities from British Columbia, Canada, to study Microbial Dark Matter (Phase II) - Dewar... ... | reverse complement strand
CTGGAGGTGGAGCTGATCACGCCGGTGGCCATGGACAAGGGATTGCGGTTTGCGATCCGGGAAGGCGGCCGCACGGTGGGCGCCGGAACCGTGACGGACATTCTGGAGTAGGTTTGGCCTGGGCATCGGGCCGGAAGATTTCTTCCGGTCCGCGCCCAGGGCGGACCGGCCGGAGCAGAGGACACAATGCTGAGAGAACGCATTCGCATTCGGTTGAAGGCTTACGATCACCGGGTTCTGGACGAATCGGCCAAGGCCATCGTCCGGACGGCGGGCGAAACAGGCGCGCAAATCGCGGGTCCGATCCCGTTGCCCACGGTGAAGAACCGCTACACCGTGCTGCGCTCGCCGCACGTTGACAAGAAGTCGAGGGAACAGTTCGAAATCCGGACACATAAGCGGTTGCTGGACATATTGGAGCCTACGCAGGAAACGGTGGATGCGCTGATGAAGCTGGATCTGCCGGCCGGTGTGGATGTGGAGATCAAGGCGTTTGGCAAGAGGTAGGAAGCGTTAGCGCCCGGGGCGGGCCTCTGAGGCTGGTTCTCAGTCCCGGGCCCCTGGAGAAGAATGATGAGCCCAGGAATTCTTGGCAAAAAGATCGGAATGACACAAGTCTTCCGCCCCGATGGGCAGGTGGTCCCTGTCACCTTGCTGAAGGCGGGGCCCTGCGTGGTTGTGCAGCGGAAGAATCCGGTCGTCGATGGATATAGCGCGGTGCAGCTCGGCCTTCTGGAGTTTGTGAAGCCCCGCCGGATTAACAGGCCTGCGACCGGCCATCTGAAGAGAGCCGGCGTCGAAGGCGTGAAGTTCCTGCGCGAGTTGAAGCTGCGGCCGGGGGATGATGATCTCAAAACCGGCGACCGCGTTCTCGTGGACCAATTCAAGCCGGCCGAGAAAGTGGACGTAATCGGCGTCAGCAAGGGCCGGGGATTCGCCGGCCTTGTGAAGAGACACCACTTTCGCGGCGGCGACGCGTCCCACGGATCCATGCACCACCGTGCCCCCGGCTCCATCGGGGCTTCCAGCTATCCGTCCCGAGTCTTCCCGGGCTTGCGCATGGCAGGTCATATGGGCGTGGACCGTGTGACGGTTCGAAATCTCGAGATCATCGACGTCGATGTGGAAGAGAACGTCCTTGTGGTCAAGGGCGCGGTTCCGGGACCGAACGGCGGCTATGTCGTGGTTCGGCGAGCCAAGAGGTGAATGCGATGCCCAGGGTGGACGTGGTTGATTTGAACAATCAGAAGGTTGGCGAGATCGACCTTTCCGACTCCGTCTTCGCGGCGCCGGTGAAGGAAGCGCTTCTCTACGAGGCGGTCCGCCACCACCTGGCGACTCACCGCCGGGGTACGGCCAAGACCAAGGTCCGGGCAGAGGTCTCAGGCTCCGGCAAGAAGCTGTGGCGGCAGAAAGGCACCGGCCGGGCGCGAATGGGATCCATCCGGTCTCCCATCTGGAGGCATGGCGGAACGGTCCACGGGCCGGTCCCGCGCGACTACAGCTACCCGTTGCCAAAGAAGATGCTATTGGGCGCCCTTCGGTCTGCGCTCACCGCCAAGTTGCGGGACGGCGAATTGAAGGTTGTGCGTGAGTTCACGCTGGGCGACCACAAGACCAGGTCGGTGCGGGAGTTGCTGAACCGGTTCGAGGCTCGCAAAACCGTCCTGCTCGTGGACAATGCGGACAACAACAACCTGGCTTTGGGAAGCCGTAACCTTCCCGGTGTGACGCTGGTTCCCAGCCGGGAGGTCAACGTCTACGCGCTGCTGGGGCATGAGCGCGTCCTCATGTCGGAAGCAGCGGCGCAGAAACTTTCGGAGGCGCTGTCGCAATGAAAAGCTACGATGTCATCCGCCGGCCGCTGCTGACCGAGAAGAGCGTCGCCAAGAAAGAGTCGGAGCTGACGCTGGTGTTCGAGGTGAACCCTCAGGCGAACAAGACGCAGATCCGCGCCGCGGTGGAGGAACTCTTCAAAGTGAAAGTCGAGGATGTGCGGACGGCGACCCTGGAAGGGAAGCTGAGACGGCGAGGCCGTTTCAGCGGCTACCGCCCGGACTGGAAGAAGGCCTACGTCAGATTGAAGGCCGGCCAAAAGGCGCCGGAATTCGCGGAGATCTAAGATGCCGATCAAGACATATCGTCCGACGACTGCGACGCGCCGATTCCAGACGGTCGTTTCGCGGGACGAAATCACCAAGGCGAAGCCCGAGAAGGCCCTGACGGCCGGAAAGAAGCGTACCGGCGGGCGCGGCAGCAGCGGACGCGTGGCGGTGCGGTTTCGGGGCGGCGGGCACAAGAAGCTGCTCCGGGTGATCGATTTCAAGCGTGACAAGAGCGGCGTGCCGGCCAAAGTCGCGGCCATTGAATACGACCCTAACCGTTCCGCGCGGATCGCCCTTTTGCATTACGCGGACGGCGAGAAGCGCTACATCCTCTGCCCTGTCGGGCTGACGGTGGGGCGCACCGTGGTGTCGGGGCCGGAGGCGGACATCCTGGTGGGCAACGCGTTGCCTCTCAGCAACATCCCTGCCGGCACCGTGGTGCACAATATCGAACTCTGCCCCGGGAAAGGCGCCCAAATGGCGCGGGCCGCGGGTACGCAGGCACAACTGGTTTCCAAGGAAGGCGACTACGCGCTGCTGAAGCTGCCCTCCGGCGAAGTGCGGCGCGTGCGCACCGGCTGCATGGCGACGATCGGCCAGGTGGGCAACACGGATCATGAGAACGTCTCGCTGGGCAAGGCGGGGCGCAAGCGCTGGCTGGGCCGCCGGCCGCACAACCGGGGCGTCAGCATGAACCCGGTGGATCATCCGCACGGCGGTGGTGAGGGAAAGACTTCCGGCGGCCGGCACCCGGTGACGCCTTGGGGCCAGCCGACGCGCGGCTTCAAGACCCGGAACAACAAGCGGACGGACAAGTGGATCGTCTCGCGGAAGTCGAAGAAGAGATAGGAGCGTGAGGAATGGATGCTAGAGCGCGGAAGACTGTTTTGCTCTCGGCCCGCGTTTCGAGATCCGCAATCGAGGGAATATGGGCCGTTCTCTAAAGAAAGGGCCGTTCAGCGATACGCACCTGCTGGAAAAGGTGGCTGCTCTGAACGAGAAGAACGAGAAGAAGGTGATTCGCACCTGGTCGCGCCGTTCGACCATCGTGCCGGATTTCATCGGGCACACCTTGGCCGTGCATAACGGGAAGAAGTTCATCCCCGTCTACATCACGGAGAACATGGTCGGTCACAAGCTCGGCGAGTTTGCGCCCACCAGGACCTTCAAGGGACACGCGGCCAAGAGCGGAACGGAGAAGTCGGCGAAGCCGGCTTAGAGCGGCGGCCGGTCCCCCGCCGCCGGCGGGCGCCCTGAGAGGCGGCTGGCGGGAGGGGGCCGAAAGCCGGGCTGAGGTTTTTATGGAAGCAAGAGCGGAAGGAAGATACATACGGGTTTCTCCGCAGAAGGCGCGCCTGGTCGTGGACCTCATCCGGGGGCGCAAGGCGGGAGACGCGCTGACAATCCTGCGCAGCACGAACAAGCGAATCGCGCCGGCCGTCGAGAAGGTGCTGCGTTCGGCCATCGCCAATGCGCAGCATCGCTCTGCGGAGGTGGACGTGGACAACCTGGTGGTGAGCGAGGCCTACGTGAACGAAGGGCCGCGGGCCAAGAGGATCCGGCCGGCGCCCATGGGGCGGGCCTACCGCTACCAGCGAAGGGTGTCGCACATCGCCGTGACGGTGGCGGAGAGCTGAGGCTGAAGGGTCGCTGAATATGGGACAGAAAGTACATCCTTACGGGTTTCGGGTCGGCTACACCAAGACCTGGCGTTCCCGCTGGTTCGCCAAGCAGGATTACGCCAAGCTGTTGCACGAGGATCTGGAGCTGAAAGACGCGCTCAGAACCCGGCTTAAGTCGGCCGGCGTCAGTTCCATCGAAGTGGACCGCCCCGGCAACAAGCTGCGGGTCACGATCCGGACCTCCCGGCCCGGCATTATCATCGGCCGCAAGGGAGCTGAGATCGAAAAGCTCAAGCAGGAACTGGCCGGACGGACACGGCGCGACGTATTCATTGACATCCAGGAAGTTCACAAGCCCGAGCTCGACGCCCAGCTTGTGTCCGAGTCGATCGCGCTGCAACTGGAAAAGCGCGTCGCGTTCCGCCGGGCCATGCGCAAGGCGGTCGATTCGGCGCTTCGCTTCGGCTGCAAAGGAATCAAGGTGCGCGTGTCGGGCAGATTGAACGGAGCCGAAATCGCGCGCAGCGAGTGGTACCTGCAGGGGCAGTTGCCGCTCCACACTCTGCGGGCGGATATCGACTACGGCTTCAGCGAAGCTCGCACAACCTATGGCGTCATCGGAGTCAAGGCCTGGGTCTACAAGGGCGAGATCCTGGAAGGGCAGACGAGGCCCTCGTTGTTCGGCGAGCCGGAACCCCGGCGAACCCCGCCGCGCGAGCGCCGCGAGCGGCGTCCCGCGGCCGCGCCCGAGACCGCCGTCCAGCAGCCTCCCGCCGAAACGCCGCAACCGGCTCAGGCGGCCGGACCTGTGACGCCTCCGCTGGCCCCCGCGCAGCCCTCCTGGAAGCAGGAAATGGCGCCCGAAGCGGCGCCCCATCCGGCGCCTCAGGGGTCCGAAGCCGGTTCACCCGCCCCCGTCCCCGAGGGGCAGCCGGACACTCTGAAGCCGGCAGGGGAGGAATAACGCCATGTTGATGCCGAAAAAGGTCAAGTACAGAAAGCAGCAGCGGGGCCGCATGAAGGGCAAGGCCTGGCGCGGTTCGCAATTGGCCTTCGGTGACTTCGGGCTGAAAGCCATGCGCTGCGGCTGGATCACCGACCGGCAGATTGAAGCCGCCCGCGTCGCCATGACCCGGTTCATCAAGCGTGGCGGGAAGGTATGGATCCGGCTTTTCCCCGATAAGCCGATCACAAAGAAGCCCGCGGAAACCCGAATGGGCAAGGGTAAAGGCGCGCCGGAGCAGTGGGTGGCGGTCATCCGTCCCGGAAAGATTTTGTTTGAGATGGAAGGCGTACCCCGGAATATCGCGGAACGGGCCATGGCCCTGGCGGCGCACAAACTTCCATTGCCTTGCCGTCTGGTGGCCCGTCCGGGCGCCGAATGAGAGGAATGGCCATGAGAGCGGAGAAAGTCAGGGAACTCGACAGTACGGCGCTCAAGACCCAGCTCCGGCAGATGGAGGAACAGATGTTCCGCCTTCGCCTGCAATTGGAGATGGGGCAAAGCGTGGCGTTGAAGAAATACCGGGTCTTGAAAAAGGACCGCGCCCGTATCCTGACCGTCCTGCGCGAGAGGGAACTTGCGGCGGTGGTGGAGGGCTGACACGATGAGCGACCAGAAAGCGAATCGCAAGGGGAATGAGAAGACCGGGCAAGTGACGTCCACCAAGATGGCCAAGACCATCGTCGTGGAAGTCACACGCCGCGTGCCTCACCCCTTGTACAAACGAGTGGTTACCCGCAGGAAGAAGTTTTACGCCCACGACGAGGAAGGTTCCGCCCGGCCTGGCGACACCGTGAGGATCGTCGAGTCGAGGCCGCTCAGCCGCCTCAAGCGGTGGCGGCTGGCGGAAATCGTGCGGCGGGCGGCCCAGGTGGGGCCGGCGCCGGCAGGCTTCGAAACCGATGAAACCAGACTGCCCGAGGCCGACAGGAGGACGCCATGATCGGAATGCGGACGATTCTGGAGGTCGCGGACAACAGCGGTGCGCGCAAGCTCTCCTGTATTCTTCCCCGCGGCGGCGACCTCGGCCTGCGGGCCGGTCTGGGGGACGTGATCACGGCCAGTGTGAAGGAGGCGGCTCCGGATTCGGCCATCAAGAAAGGCAAAGTGGTGCGCTGCGTGATCGTGCGTATGCGCAAAGAAACGCGCCGCAAGGACGGAACCTACATCCGCTTCGACTCCAACGCGGCGGTGCTGATCAACGAGGTCGGCGAGCCGGTCGGGACCCGCGTGTTCGGACCGGTAGCCCGCGAGCTTCGCGATAAGAGATATATGAAGATTGTTTCCCTGGCCCCGGAGGTGCTGTGATGCCGAAAGGGATGACGAAAAGCCAGAAGACCGGGCTGCCCAAGCGTATCTTGATCCGGAAAAACGACGTGGTTCAGGTGATCGCCGGGCGGGACCGGGGCAAGAGCGGCCGGGTTCTTCACGTGGACCGCAACACCGGCAAGGTTCTGGTGGAGCATGTCAGCATGGTGAAGCGCCACACGCGCCCCAATCCCTCACGCCAGATTAAGGGCGGCATCGCCGAGCGGGAATCTCCCATCCCGGTTTCCAATGTCATGCTGGTGTGCTCGGCCTGCGGGCCGGTGCGCATCGCCCACAAGATTGAAAGCGCCGAAGGCAAGGCGCGGCGCGTGCGAGTGTGCCGCAAGTGCGGCGCGCCGCTGGACAAGAAATAGGTTAGGTGTATGGCTGCCAGGCTCAAGGAACATTACAAGAAGACGGTGCTGCCGGCCCTCATGAAGGAGTTCGGTTACGCCAACGTTATGGCTGTGCCCAAGCTGGAAAAGATCTCGGTGAACATCGGCCTGGGCGAGGCGACGCAGAACGCCAAGCTGCTGGATGGCGCGGTCAACGAACTGGGCCTGATCACCGGGCAGAGGCCGGTCATTACCAAGGCCCGCAAGTCCATCTCCGCCTTCAAGCTGCGCGAAGGAATGTCGATCGGATGCATGGTGACGCTTCGGGGCGACAGGATGTACGAGTTCCTCGACAGGCTGGTGAACGTCACCCTCCCCCGGGTGCGCGACTTCCGCGGCGTCTCCACGAAGTCGTTCGATGGGCGGGGCAATTACACCCTTGGCATCCGGGATCAGCTCATTTTCCCCGAGATCGACTACAACAAGGTCGAGAAGATCAAGGGCATGAATATCTGTATCACGACGACGGCCAGGTCCGACGCCGAGGGACTGGCGCTGTTGAAACATCTCGGCATGCCGTTCCGGCAGTAACGGACCGAAAGGGAAAAAGGACGGATGGCTACCACCGCCAAGATTGCCAGAGACCGGAGGCTGTTGAAGGCCAAGAAGGCCAACGCGCCCAAACTGCGATGCCGGCACCGCAACCGCTGCCAGCGCTGCGGACGGCCGCGTGGATATCTACGGAAATTCGGCCTGTGCCGGATTTGTTTCCGCCAGCTTGCTCTCGCCGGGGAGATTCCCGGCGTGATCAAGGCGAGCTGGTAGAAGGAAGGGAGAGGCGAGGATGACAACGGATCCGATTGCCGACATGCTGACGCGAATCCGCAACGCCCTGCGGGCCCGGCACGCGAAAGTGGATGTGCCCGCCAGCCGGCTGAAGATGGACATTGCGCGCATCCTCAAAGAGGAAGGCTATATCGCCAACTATAAGCTGGCCGAAGAGGGGGCCATGCGGACGATCAAGATTTACCTGAAGTATGCGCCGGACAGCAGCCCGGTGATCTCCCGCATTGAGCGCGTCTCGCGGCCCGGCTGCCGTGTCTACGTCGGGCGCAAGGAAATCCCTCGCGTCCTGGGCGGACTCGGGATCAATATCTTGACCACGCCCCGCGGCGTGATGACCGGCCGCAAGGCGCACACCGAAGGCATCGGCGGCGAAGTGCTCTGCCAGGTGTGGTGAGGGTTGAACCATGTCTCGAATTGGAAATAAGCCGATCGCGCTGCCGAAAGGCGTCAAGGTGCAGATCGGCGAGCAATTGATCGTGGAAGGTCCGAAGGGCAAGCTTGCCGTGCCCCTGCCCGAGGGTGTCCAGGTCCGGCAAGCGGACTCCGAGTTGGTGCTGAACCGCTCGGCCGAAAACTACGCCGCCTTGCATGGCCTGACGCGCGCGCTGGCTGCCAATGCCGTTCAAGGCGTCTCGGCCGGTTTCAGCCGCGAGCTGGATATCGTGGGCATCGGCTACCGCGCCGACGTGAAAGGCCGCATCGTGACGTTTTCCTTGGGGTACTCGCACCCCATAGAGATGCTGCTGCCGGATGGCATCGATGTGAAAATCGAAAAGCAGACCCATATCGTGGTCAGCGGCGCCGACCGCCAGAAAGTCGGCCAGGTGGCTGCGAACATGCGGGCGCTGCGTCCGCCGGATCCTTACAAGAACAAAGGCATACGGTACACCGGCGAGGCGCTGCGCAAGAAGGTCGGCAAGACCGGGGCGGGTGGCAAATGATTCAGAAGACTTCCAGGAACAAGATTCGCGTCCGGGTCCATCGCCGGATCCGCAAGAAGGTGGCGGGCACCCCCGGGCGGCCCAGGCTCTGCGTTTTTCGCAGCTTGAAGCACATTTACGCGCAGGTCGTCGACGATGTCCACGGCCGGACGCTGGTGTCGGTTTCTTCGGCGGCCAAGAGCGCCGGTGTGGGCGGCGGCGGCAATGTCGCTTCGGCCAAACAGGTGGGCCGGTTGATCGCCGAGCGGGCCAGGGAGAAGGGCATCAAACAGGTCGTTTTCGACCGTGGCGGGTATCTCTACCACGGGCGCGTGAAGGCGCTGGCCGAGGCCGCACGAGAAGCGGGATTGGAGTTTTAGGGGCATGGCAGCCATAGCAGCAGTGAAACGCGTGAATCCCCAGGGTTTGAACCTCAAAGAACAGGTCGTCGCAATCAACCGCGTGACGAAGGTCGTCAAGGGCGGAAAGAATCTCAGCTTCTCAGCTTTGGTCGTGGTGGGCGATCCCGACGCAAAGGTGGTGGGCTTCGGCACCGGGAAGGCCCGGGAAGTGCCGGCCGCCATCAAGAAGGGCATCGAGGCGGCAAAGAAAAATCTCCGGAAGGTGAACGTCCTCGCCACGACCATAGCCCACCCGGTGCTCGGCCGTTTCGGCAGCGGGCTGGTGCTGCTCAAACCGGCCCCCCAAGGCACCGGCGTCATCGCGGGCGGTCCGGTGCGGGCCGTCATCCAGGCCGCGGGCGTGCCAAACGTGCTGACCAAGTCGATCGGCTCCCACAACCCTCACAATGTGGTGCGGGCCACCATCGTGGCGCTCGAACAACTTCGGGACAAACAGGCCGTGGCCGACCTCCGCGGCGTGCCCATGGAGAAACTGTGACCGCGGCGCAAGGAAAGGCCTGAGTGGATGTCTATGGCGGAACAGAAGATCAAAATCAAGCTGGTGCGCAGCCCGATCTGCGCGCCCGAAAAGCATAAGCGGATTGTCCGTTCGCTGGGGCTTCGGAAGTTGAACCAGGTCGTCGAACGGCCGGATACGCCGGTGTTCCGCGGCATGGTGGCCAAGATCCCCCACCTTCTTTCGTTGAGCGAGTAAGGGAGCAGACCCCTATGAACTTGAGTGATTTGAAACCTCCCGCCGGACAGAAGCGCGTCCGGCGCCGCGTGGGACGTGGCATGGGTTCCGGCCGGGGCAAGACTTCCGGGCGCGGAGCCAAGGGCCAGCGGTCCATCTCCGGCTTCAGCCTGATGCGGGGATTTGAAGGCGGCCAGATGCCCTTGCACCGGCGTCTCCCCAAGCGCGGCTTCAAGAACCGCTTCCGCACCGAGTACGCCATTGTGAATGTGGGACGTCTGGAAAACCTCGAGGGAGATGTCTTTGATCCCGTGCGCTTGATGGAACTGGGGGTCGTCAAGAAGCTGCACGACGGTCTCAAGATCCTCGGCGGCGGAGAATTGACGCGCAAGATCCAGGTCACCGCGCACGTCTTCTCTGAGTCGGCGGTCCAGAAGATTCAGGCGGCGGGCGGCACGGCGGAGGTGATTGGTGGAGCCGGCGAGTAGCCGGAAGGCGGATGCCCCATGAATAAGTTCATCGAAGCCTTCGCCAACATCTTCCGGGTCCCGGACCTGCGCAAGCGGGTTCTGTTCACTCTGGCGCTGCTGGCCGTCTACCGGATCGGGGGGCACATTCCTACCCCGGGAGTCGATACCGCCCGGTTTGAGGACTTCATCCAGCAGAACCAGGGGACCGTTTTCGGCTTCATCGACTTGTTTTCGGGAGGCATGTTCCGGCGGCTGACCGTTTTCGCCCTGGGAATCATGCCTTACATCACCGCATCCATCATCCTCCAGTTGCTGACGGTGGTGGTTCCCACTCTGGAGAAACTCCAGAAGGAGGGTGAGCTTGGACGCCGGAAGATTACCCAGTGGACACGCTATTTGACGATATTGCTGGCCGGCTTCCAGTCCGCGACGATCGCCATCAGCCTTCAGCGCTCCGAGGGCGGGTTCGTGCTGAATCCCGGGGTCGGCTTCATCCTCATGACCATGCTGACGCTCACCACCGGCACCGCGTTCATCATGTGGCTCGGCGAGCAGATCAGCGAACGCGGCATCGGCAATGGCATGTCGCTGATCATCTTCGCGGGCATCGTCGTGGGACTTCCCGCCGCCGTCGGGAACTTCGTGACCAACCTCTCGACGGGCCAGTGGAACGCCCTGCACGTGATCATCATCCTGATCTTTATGGTGCTGGTGGTGGGCTTTATTGTGCTGGTGGAGCGCGGCGAGCGGCGCATCCCCGTACAGTACGCCAAGCGCGTGGTCGGCCGCCGCATGATGGGCGGGCAGGCTACGCACCTGCCGTTGAAAGTGAACGCCGGCGGCGTGATCCCGGTCATTTTCGCGTCCTCGGTCCTGGCCTTTCCGCAGACGCTGGCCGTGATGCCCGCGGCCAAGAACAACGCTTGGCTGAGAGGCATGCTGGAGGCGCTGGCGCCGCGGGAGCCGCTCTATGCGGTGCTGTTCGTGGCCGGAATTATCTTCTTCTGCTTCTTCTACGTCTCCATCATCTTCAACCCCAACGAAGCGGCGGATAATATGCGCAAGTACGGCGGGTTCATCCCGGGGATTCGTCCTGGCAAGAACACCGCCGAGTACATGAACAAGATTCTCACCCGGATCACGGTGGTGGGCGGGCTTTATCTTTCCCTGCTCAGCCTGATTCCGCAAATCATGATCTCCGGCATCGCCCTGTACCACTTACCGCTGGTGGGCGCATGGATTGAGGAATACTTCCCCGGCTGGCTGCTCTACGGCCTGGGCGTGAATTTCTACTTCGGCGGCACTTCGCTGTTGATCGTGGTCGGCGTGGCCATGGATTTTGTCAATCAGATTGAAGCCCAGTTGATTATGCGGCACTATGAGGGCTTCACGCCGCGGGCAGGCAGGATTCGCGGCAGGAGAAGCGTATTCTAGGAACGGCGGGAGACTGGTAAAGCGGCGTGGTGTCGTTTACAATGGGTCTATAGCCCGCCTCTGTGAAGCATGATTGTCCGCAAGAGCCCCGAGGACCTGGAGAAGATGCGCCGCAGCGGTCTTCTGGTCTGGAAGGTGCTCCGCGAGCTTGAGGCGATGATCGAGGAAGGAATTACAACGCTGGACCTGGAGCACGCCGCGGAAAAGATGATCCGCGATGCCGGAGCCCTCCCAGCATTCAAGGGCTATTATGTTCCGGCCGCCGGCGAGGCGTATCCTTTCGTGTTGTGCGCCTCGGTCAATGAAGAGGTCGTTCATGGGTTGCCCTCGGCCAGGCGGATCCTTAAGAATGGCGACATTGTTTCCATTGATACAGGCGCCGCGCTGGACGGGTTCTATGGCGATTCGGCCATCACCGTCGCGGTTGGGGAAGTCGACAGCCGGACGCAGGAATTGATGACGGCCACGCGAGAAGCGCTGGAGCTTGCGATCGGCAAGATGCGGCCCGGCGCCAGACTGTTCGATGTTTGCGGCGCCATCGAGAACCATGTCGTCTCGAAGGGTTTCTCGGTGGTCCGCGAATACGTGGGCCACGGCATCGGCACCCGGCTCCACGAAGAGCCCCAGGTTCCGAACTACGTGGATCGCAAGAATGAGAATCCGAGGCTGAAAGAGGGAATGGTGCTGGCCATCGAGCCGATGGTCAACGCGGGCCGCCCGGGAACCCGGGTGCTGGAGGACGGCTGGACGGCGGTGACCAGGGATGGATCCAGGTCGGCCCATTTTGAGCATTGCGTGGCGGTGACCGCCAATGGCCCTTTGGTGCTGACAAGGCCGTGATGGATGAGACGGAATCGGGGCCGGCGCTCAGGCGCATGGAGGCTACGGTGGTGGAATTGCTGCCCAGCGCTTCCTACCGGCTCGAGCTGGATAGCAGGGCGCGCGTCATTGCACACGCGGCGCCGGGCAGCCAGGTGAATTTTGTTCGCCTGCGGCTGCGTGACAGGGTTTTGGTGGAGCTTTCGCCGCGGGATCGCACCCGCGCGCGAATCGTAAAGCTCCTGGGGAAAGGTTGAAGGCGGCATGAAAGTACGGGCATCAGTGAAGAAGATCTGCGATAAGTGCAAGGTCATTCACCGCCACGGGGTGGTTCGGGTGATTTGCTCCAACCCCAAACACAAGCAACGGCAGGGATAGCGGGAGGTATACAATGGCGCGAATTGCAGGCGTCGATTTGCCCGTCCGAAAGCGGGCGGTGATTGGTCTTACCTACATCTATGGAATCGGGCGCACCCGCGCGGGCTCGATCCTGCACCGGGCGGGCGTCGATCCGGACAAGAAGGTGGCCGACCTCACCGAAGAGGAGGTCTCCCGGATCCGCCAGATCATCGAGGACGAAGGCTCCGTCGAAGGCGACCTTCGCAAGGAAATCTCGATGAACCTGAAGCGGCTCATGGAGATGGGGTCGTACCGCGGCTTGCGCCATCGCCGGGGATTGCCCGTGCGCGGTCAAAGGTCGCATACCAACGCGCGCACCCGGAAGGGCCCCCGGCGGGGAACCGTGGCCAACAAGAAGAAAGCGACTTCAAAGACGTAGAATTTGCGAATTACCGTGCGGATGGGCTTGATCGGATAACAGTATGGCTAAGGCAGCAGCAAAGACCGGCAAGAAAAAAGTTTACAAGAAGAAGGAAAAGAAGGTGGTGCCCGTGGGCGTGGTTCACATTCAGGCCACCTTCAACAATACGATCGTCAGCATCGCCGACCCCGTAGGAAATGTGGTCGCCTGGTCGAGTGCCGGTTCGCTGGGTTTCCGCGGGTCCCGGAAGGGAACTCCCTTCGCCGCCCAGCAGGCTTCTTCGACCGCTGCCAGGAAAGCCAGGGAGACCGGGATGAGGACGGTGGAGGTCCGCGTCAGCGGGCCCGGCGCGGGGCGGGAGTCCGCCGTTCGAGCTCTTGCCGTGGCCGGCTTGGAGGTCAAGGCGATTAAGGATGTGACCCCGATTCCGCACAATGGTTGCCGTCCCCCCAAGAAGCGGAGAGTGTGAGCTCTTGGAGACGGGTGCGCGGAATCTGAGTGCGGTCAGCGCGGCGCCGTGCCGCGGCCGCCGTGCTTTTTCCGCGTGGGTGTGTAAGCAGGAGGAAAGCCCCGCCGGGGCTGTAAACTGCACCTGAGGTACAGGTAAGGAGGAAGAATTGGCTCGATACGTTGGTCCCGTATGCCGGCTGTGTCGGCGGGAAGGGATGAAGCTATTCCTGAAGGGTGAGCGGTGTCATACCGACAAGTGCGCCATTGAGAGGCGGAACGTCCCGCCGGGACAGCACGGCAAGGCCCGCCGTCCCAAGACTGTGGGCTATGGCCTCCAGATGCGCGAAAAACAGAAGGCCCGCCGGACCTATGGCGTTCTGGAGCGGCAGTTCCGTAATATGTTTGAGAAGGCCAGCCAGAAGAAGGGAATCACCGGTGAGATGCTGCTGGGCATGCTCGAGCGCCGGCTGGACAATGTCGTCTACCGGATGGGCTTCGGAACCAGCAGGGCTCAGTGCCGTCAGATGGTTCGCCACGGCCATTTCGAGGTGAACGGCCGGAAGGTCAACATCCCTTCGTTCCTGGTCAAGGCCAATGACGTGATCGAAGTTCGCGAAAAGAGCCGCAAGAATCCGGCGATCCTGGCTGCCCGGGATGCCACGGCCCACGCGCCGTCCCCCAATTGGCTGGACGTGGACCGGGAAAGCCTCCGGGCCCGGGTGACCGGCATGCCCAAGCGCGAGGAACTCGTTCAGATCCAGTTGAACGAGCAGTTGATTGTGGAGTTGTATTCGAAATAGGAGGCTTGCGCCTCACCGCCGCGCCCGGTGGCGCGGGGAAGGAGCGGGAGGTAGTAACAAGCGCCCGAGCGAGGAACTCATTTCATGTTTACAGGTTTTCAAAAGCCTAAGCGACTGGTTGCCAACACGGAGACCCTGACGGACCGTTATGGCATGTTCACCGCACAGCCCTTTGAAAGAGGCTTCGGCACCACCATCGGCAACAGCCTGCGTCGCATTCTCCTGAGTTCGATTGAGGGCGCCGCCATCACTGCTGTCCGCATCGAAGGCGTAGCCCACGAGTTCAGCCCCATCCCCGGAGTGGTGGAAGACGCCACGGATATCATCCTGAATCTCAAGCAGATTCCCTTCAAGATGCTGTCCGACGGCGTGAAGACAATCCGGCTGACCGTGGATGAGCCTGGCGACGTGCTGAGCGGCAGGATCGAAACGGATCCGGACGTCGAAGTGCTGGACCGCAACGTCCACATCGCCACCGTCGGCGAGCGCGGCAAACTGCACATCGAGATGCGCCTCAAGAAGGGCCGCGGCTATGTGGCCGCCGAGAGGAATTTCGACGAAGATCTCGCCCTCGGCTACATCCCCATCGATTCAGTCCATTCCCCGGTGCGCAAGGTCAACTACAGCGTCGAGGCCGCCCGCCTGGGACAGATGACCGACTTCGACAAACTGACCCTGGAGGTTTGGACCAGCGGCGCCGTCTCGCCGCAGGATGCCATCGGGCAAGCTGCGAAGCTGCTCAAGGACCACATGGCCATCTTCATTAACTTCGAAGAGACCGCCGACACCTCCGAGGCGGGGTTGGAAGGCGCGGGACAGCAGTACAATGAGGTCCTCAATCGTTCGGTCGAAGAACTGGAACTGAGTGTCCGTTCGTACAACTGCCTGAAGAATGCCGGGATCCAGACCATCGGCGACCTCATCCAGAAGACCGAGGCGGAGATGCTCCGCACCAAGAACTTCGGCCGAAAGTCTCTCAACGAGATCAAGGAGTTGCTGACCGGCCTGGGATTGACTTTTGGCATGAGATTCGATTCGCAGGGCCGCCTGGTCGCCCCCCCTGTCACCGCTTCTTCCGCCGCCACGTCTGCTGAGGACGCGGGCGCCGAGGCAGAGGCGGAGTCCGCCGAGGCGGAGACCGAAGAGTAAGCTAAGGAAGCCAACATGAGACATAAGAGAGCCGGATTCAAATTGCGGCGTGATAGCGCGGCCCGGAAGGCCCTCTTGCGCGGTCTTGTCACCAGCGTGATCGAACAGGAGCGCGTCATTACAACCGTGCCCAAGGCCAAGGCGGCCAAGCCGCTCGTCGACAAGATGATCACCCTCGCCAAGCGCGATACCCTTCACGCGCGGCGGCAGGCTGCCGCCTTCCTTGAAACCCCAGCGTCGGTCCAGAAGCTTTTCGAAAAGCTCGGCGCCCGTTTCGGCCAGCGGAGCGGTGGTTATACCAGGGTCGTCCGCCTGGGATGGCGCAAGGGCGACGGCGCAGAGCAGGCTATGCTGGAACTGGTCGGCTCCGAACTCGTTAAGCGCGCCGCCGAGCGCGCCAAGCGCCGGGAAGAGCGCATGAAGGCGCTGAAGGAAGGCCGCGAGGCTGAGGAAGGCGGCGCCCCCGCCTAGTCTGCGCCATTGACCAGCCATCGGCGCGCCCCCGCCGGCAATCCTGCCGATGGCGCCAAGACACTGTGATAGCGTGGAACTGATGCCAGACGGACAGTTCCTTTCGGCTCTCTCAACCGTACAGCGATTCGCAAGACAAGCAGTTCCTGTCCGCTCCCGTGGACAGGCCGCCGCTTCCTGCCCCGCCGTACTCTGCCCTGGTGGAGCGGACCCGTCTCCGCTGACCCCGCGCCCTCGAACTGTGCCGTCGGCGCCAGGTCACGGCCTGCGGCGGCTGGCCTGGACCGCGCTGCTCTCCATCCTGGCGATCCTCGGAGGATGCAGCCTGGATCCCCAGACAGCGAAATTGCGACTGCTTGAAAGCGGCAATCGGTACTTCGAGCGCGGCAAGTATAAGGAGGCCGCGCTGATGTACCGCAGCGCCCTGAAAAAAGACAGGCTGTACGGCGAGGCCTATTACCGTCTGGCCCTCGCCGAATTGCGGCTGCGGAGGATCGGCAACGCGGTTTATGCCTTGCGCCGCGCCGTTGAGCTTCAGCCGGAGAACGAAGACGCCCGCGTCAGGCTCGCCGACGCGTGTCTTGTCGCCTATGCCACGGCGCCTCAGGGCAAGCGGGAGGAAATCTCGCGTGAGATTGTTGCCCAGGCGGACGCAGTTTTGCGGATGAACCCCGCCTCCTTCGATGGCCCGCGCATCAAGGGCCAACTCGCCCTGCTCAACAAAGACCTCGGCGGCGCGGTTCGTTTTCTGGAGGCGGCGGACCGGCTGCGGCCCTTTGATCCCAATGTGGGGATGGCGCTTTGCCAGGCTTTGGACGCGCTCGGCCAGTTTGAGCGCGGCGAGCAGTTCGCGAAAGGGGTCATCGAACGTCACCCCGCCTTTGAGCCGATTTACGATCTTCTGTACCGGCAGTACCTCGCCCGCAACCGTCTGCCGGAGGCCGCCCAGGTGCTGGAGACCAAGGCCGCCAACAACTTTTCCAATATCAAGAACATCCTGCAATTGGCCCAGCACTACTACCTTGTGGGCGACCAACCCGCTGTCACCCGCACTTTGGATCGGCTGCTGGCCAACCGGCAGAAGTTTCCGAACGCCCGTTTCCTGGTGGCGGAGTTTTACGTGCGCGTCGGAGAGCTTCAGCCCGCCTTGGAACAACTCCGAGAGGGCGCCCGGACGAGTCAGGGAGCCCAGCGGCTGGCCTATGAGACCCGCATCGCTGAGGTTCTCATTGAGCAGGGCCAATCGGAGGAGGCGGGCCGGTTGCTGGATGGCTTGATCAAGGCCAACCCGAAAGATCCTAATCTCGCGGCGATTCGGGCCTCACAGACTATTGCTTCCGGATCGGAAGAGCAGGTCGAGGCGGAGATTCGACGGCTCGAGTCCATCGTCCGCGATTCGCCTCGGAATCCAGCCGTCCGACAGCAGTTGGGTCGCGCCTATTGGGCGCGGCAGCGCAATGCTCAAGCTCTCGAACAGTTCAAGGAGGCCGCGCGCCTCGCGCCGGATTATCTCGCCCCGCGCCTGGCTCTGGCCCAGCTCTCCCTCGACGCCAATGATTCAGCAACTGCATTGCAGTTCGCGGCGGAAGCTGTACGGCTGGCCCCCGCGACTCCCCAGGCGCGCTGGCTTCATGCGGCAGCCCTCCGTTCCTCCGGCAAGAAGGCTCAGGCGTTGCAGGAACTCAGGCTCGTCGCCAGCTTGTACCCCGATTCCGTGGAGTCATGGCTCCGGCTGGGCCGGCTGGAACTGGAAGACATGAATCCGCAATCCGCGGAGAAAGCCTATCTTGCGTGCCGGGAAAGGACTCAATCCGTCGCCTGCATTGTAGGGCAGTCGGACGCCCTGACGGCCCGTGGCCAGACGGAACAAGCCGTGCAAATTCTCCGTGCGGAATTGAAGGCCAGACCTGGCGACCGGGACTTGAAAATGGCCTTGGGAGACGCCCTGATGAAGCAACGGGCTTTCTTGGAAGCGCGCTCCCTCTATACCGAATTGCTGGCTGCCGAGCCGGGTTCCGCCGCCCTGCACCTGCGCGTTGGCAACTCGTTCTTGACGGGTGGCGATCCCCAGTCGGCTTTGGGTCATTTTCAGAAGGCTGCCGAACTCAGTCCGAATGGGCCGAATGTCCTTCATTATCTAATGGTTACTCTGAATTCTCTGGGCCGGAAGAGAGAGGCTCTGGGCATCTGCGAACGGCTGCTGAAGCTGCGGCCGGAGGATCCGTTGGTGCTCAACAATGCCGCTTTCCTGCTTGCGGAAACCGGCGGCGACCTGGACCGGGCGCTGACCTATGCTCAGCGCGCCACGCGGGCGGCCCCCAACGAGCCGGAGTTTTTTGACACTCTGGGGTGGGTGCTGCTTAAGAAGGGCCTCGCAGCGAGTGCGTTGGAGGTCTTTCAGCAACTCGTGCTCCAGAGGCCCGAAAACCCCGCCTACCGTTACCGTCTGGCCTCGATCCACTCACAAATAGGTCAAAAACAGATGGCTAGGAAGGAGGCGGAGGAAGGATTGCGCCGAAATCCTTCTCCGGAAGTGGCGCGGCAACTGAAAGACCTATTGGAAGACCTGAATTAGTCCCCGACCTTTTCCCTACCCTGGAATCCCGATGGCCAGCAGAGTGCGAGGGGTACTAGAACTAAAACTGGCCTTTTGCCCCTTGACCTGAACCGGGTATCCCCTTACACTAGAGGAGAATTGCAGAAGAGGAGTGTTTCCTCAGAAAGAGGGGATGGCCGTGAGGACTATACGAGGATATGGGGGGCTGCTGGTGTTCGCGCTCGGCCTGCTGTTGACCCCGCCGCTGAAAGCTGGCGTGGTGGTTACGTTGGACTTCACCACCGGCTATGCGACAGGAAACTGTGCTCTCGTGGGAACCGACAACGATTGCAACCGCGGAACTTCCTTCGCCATCGGTAGTCCTGCGGTTGTGATTACAGCCAGGAGCAAGACGGGCAACATCGGAACGCCGTCGACGGCGAACCCCTTTGCTTTGGGTGAAACAGGAGTGGTCTATTGGGGTGACATGGGCGACCTTGGACCAACCTGCATCAGCCCCTCCAAGGCCACATGCCCCGGTCTCGGCGTGCGGAATGCGAAAGCGGGCGGTTCGGAAGGCATTTCCGGCAGCGGGGGGGACCAGGATGAACTCCTTGTCTTTAGCTGGGCTGCGGGCCACCAGGTGGCGCCGTCTTCCATCATTCTGACCTTGCAGGGCTTCAGGGCGGCGGATGACGACACTTGGATTTACTTGGAAACAACCGCCAATTCAAACCCCGCCGGACCTGACTTCGTCTTCAAATGGGAGGATATCACCACCGCCTCCACGCTGGATTTCAGCACGATTCCGGGCCTGCCGGCGGGTACCTTCCTGCTGCAACTGGGGGTGCTCGAGAATACCGGCCACACCGGTGTTGCAGGGCTTCAGTACGAGGCCGTGCCCGAGCCGGCTGCGTTCATCCTCACCGGCATTCCGTTGCTCGCGCTGGGGCTGTTCCGTTATCGTGCCCGCCGCCGTCAGCAGCGGTAGCAACCGTAGAGACATCCGGATCAAAAAAGCCGGGGCGCTCCGTCAGGAACGTCCCGGCTTTTGTCTGAGCGGCTTTCGCCCCGCTCCCGTCCGCCTAATCGCTGCTACCGCAACATGCCTTTGACTACCACGTCCACCGCCTCCTCTTCGCTGAGGCCGCGTGACATCAGAGTCTCCACTTGCTTCTTATCGACGCTCCCGATCGCAGCTTCATGCGTCAGCTTGGCGCTCTCATCCAGGACGATCAGCCTGGGAACCGCGCTGGCCCTTGCGTGCGGTCCCTTCAGAATCTCCACGCAGTCGATGTGCCCCCTCGCCCCAGGCGCATTCCCTACCGCCTCCCCAATGACTTCGCTGACACAGTGATCCGAGGAGACCACCCGGCTCTTCGCCAGTCCGCGCGCCCCGGCGCCGTTCAGCAACAGAGATTCGCTGATTACGATCTGATCGTTCTTCTTCCCGTAAATCTTCGCGTCCATCTCGCAGACCGCGTCCTCGCGAAGGTCCGCCTGATAGTCCAGTTTCACCGTCCCCGCCGCGCCCTGGGTGAGTTTGAACCGGCTCCGGTAAACCCCGCCGGGTTCCACCAGGATCCGCGCCGTCGGAAGAACCTCCACGCCACCTTCCGGCCCGTGGTAATGCGTCTCGGAGTAATCCATTTCCGCCCCACGCCCCACGCGGATCTTCGCGTCCATAATGTGGCGGACCCGTTCCGCGTTGGGAAACGTGCAATGCGCCACGAACTTCACCCTGGCCCCGTCCCCGATATCGAACTGCGAGATGATCTCCTGCAAGCCGTTCTTGGGCAGAACCCCGAAGCAGAGGTGGACGGGATCCTGGACCGCCGTGCCGGGCTCCACTGCGATCCAGGCCTTCACCCCAGTTGGAGTCTCCTCGCTTTCCATCACCACGCCCGGCGGCCTATTGGAACGCAGGACCTTATGGTGACTCACCACCAGGGAGCCGATGCGGTCGTCAAACAGAACCACCGGGTTTCCGCCGCTGGCTTCATACGCCTTGGAGATGGCGATCAATTCTGAAGAAGCGTCAGACACGGCTTAGCTCCGCTGGCAATGGCTGATTGATGTGCAGGCATTCCTGGCAATGGTTGCGGAAGAAGCGCGCTATGGCCTCCGGGGCTCCGGTCTTCAAGATCGTTCCGGCGCAAAGTGAAGATGCCCGGTCCGCCACCGAGGCAACCTCTTCGTGGTGCGTGATCAACAACACCGCCCCTCCCGCCCGCGCGATCGTCCGGATCACGTCCACGATGCAGTCGATCGAGAGGGCGTCGATCCCCGAATCGGGCTCATCCAGGATGACCAGCCTGGGTTTCATCGCCAGCACCGAGGCCAGTTCAATTCTTCGCCGTTCTCCCCCGCTCAGCGTTGCGTCCGCCGCCCGGGACAGGTATCGCTCGGGACTTAACCCCACCTTGAACAGGCATTCGTCCGGACTCAGAAAACCAGCGCCTTTCCGCGTCTGCCCGGCCCGCAGGAACTCAGCGACCGTCAGGCCCTCGAACCGCGCCGGCTCCTGCCAGGCCAGCGTAATCCCTCGCCGCGCCCTTTCCGTGATCGGGAGGTCTGTGATGTCCTCGCCTGCGAAATAAATACGCCCTCTCTCCGGGCGGTATCCGCTCAGTCCCATCAGAACCGCGGCCAGCGTGGATTTCCCGGTTCCATTCGCCCCCAAAATGCTGTGGATCTCCCCCTCCGCCACTTCCAGATGAATGTCGCGAAGGATCTGCTTGCCCCCAGCCGTCAGGCTGATTCCTTCGACTCTAAGCATGCTTTCGGATTCCAAACTACTATTCTAGGCTCTCCGGTTCGCAGCCGGGGCGCTCACCGGCCTGATACGGCTTCCGCGGCCAGCGTCCGGCGCGCGCCCTCGGGTACAATGCGCCAGTTGTCATCGGGCTGCTCCGGCAGCTTCCGCCGCTCCATGTAGTACGCCACGATGAGGTTGCGGATGTCGTCGTTCGAACGCCAGACGATTCTGGCCCCGCGGAACATCGCATAGCCGCCGCTTCCCCCCGCCCGGTAGTTATTGACCGCGATCCGCAGCCGCTGGTCCCGCTCGAGGGGCCTTCCTTTCCAGCGCAGATTTACAATCCGCTGCCCGGCGGGCTTCGTCAGGTCGATCTCATACGTCACGCCCTGCGCCATGTCGAAGTTGTATCCCAGCACGCTCCGGTTGATGAGCGGCCCCTGATCGCAAGCCTCCGTCCGGCAGCTCAGGAAGAATCGCGCCGCGTTCTCCAGAGCGTCCTTCACCATCCCGCCCGTGCCTTCAATCGCATAAAGCTCGTTGTCGTAAAGGTAGAGCGCTGCGATCTGCCGCACCGTCACCGGGCCTCGCGCGACGCGCACCTGCGGATTGAAGAGTGACGTAAACGATACATCGGCCTTGGTGTAATGCAACTGCGCCTCGTGGATGGCGTCCACCAGCGCGGAATCCTCGATTCGGCCGCGCGCGCCGCTCAGTTCGACGGCGGACTGGGCGATCGGAGTGTTGAGGTAAGCTACCGCCATCTCGTGGTACGGTTTTGCCAGCCGCAGGATCTCGGGGTCCGCCACCGTCTCCGCCTGCACGGGGATTAAGCGGCTGCTCTTGGACTTCAGCTTCCATCCCTGTGCGGTCTTGTCGAACTCGAAGTCCAGTCTCGCCAGCGACCCGCCCCAGTTCCTTGGCTGCACCAGCAGGACCCCATTGGCCAGCCTGCTTTCCTCTGGCTGATGGCTGTGACCGTAGATTACGGCGTCGATTCCGGGGACCCTCCGCGCGATCTCCAGCGCCATGTTCTCCGGCGGCCGCCCGGTCCGGCGTGGCTTCTCGCCCGGGTCCTCACCCAGGCCGGCATGCACCGCGGCGATCACCACATCCGGCCGCTCCTTCCGCCGCAGTTCTTCGACGGTGCTCCGCGCTGTATCGGCTCCATCCAGGAACCGCAGTCCCTTGTAATTCTCCTCCGGCTCCCACGCCGGGATGTTTGGTGTCGTGATGCCGATCAGGGCTACTTTCACTCCACCTGAAGTCAATACCAGGTACGGCTGAAACGGCTTGAAGGGCGATCCTGGCTGTGCCTGAATGTTGGCGGAGATCCAGGGAAACCGGGCATCGGAACGCGCGTTTTCGAAATTCCTGACGCCGAAATTGAACTCGTGATTTCCGGGGACCATGGCCTGATAGCCGAGCGCATTCATCGCCGCCATCATGGGATCTCGCTCGGGGATCGGCCCCTCCCACTTCATTCCCGCGGGCAGGCGCCCGGTCCGGATGCGTTGCTGATATACGGACTCAAGCGGCGAACCCTGAATCGCATCGCCACAGTCGATCAGGATGGAGTTCGGGTTCTCCCCCCGCGCCGCATGAATCAGCGTGGCGACCTTGGCCAGGCCGCGCTGGGCTGGCCTGGCGGTGTAATAGTCGTACGCATAAATGTTGCCGTGGAGATCCGTGGTTGCAAGCACAGAGACGGTGACGCTTTCCGCGCGCGCCAACCCGGCCACAAGGAACAGCCCGAGGAGCAATCTGCAAATGCGCATGGGGGTGTATTTCCAGTATAAACTGTGGTCATGAGAGTCCATTTTTCAACCCCGGCAGTTCTCATCTTTGCTGTCACACTGGCGCTGCTTGCCCAGACCGGCGGGCAACTTACGGCCCCGCCTCCCGGCGCGCCGGAGCGCGAACCGGGGCTTTACGCCCGCATGGAAACGACCATGGGCAACATGCTGATCAAGCTCTTCGAGACGGAAGCGCCAGCCACCGTGAAGAACTTCGTGGATCTTGCCGAAGGCCGCAAGTCGTTTCGCGACCCCAAGACAGGCCAGATGGTGCGCCGGCCGCTGTACAACGGCGTCACCTTCCACCGGATCATCCCCGGTTTCATGATCCAGACGGGTGACCCCACCGGCACCGGCACCTACGATCCTGGCTTCAAAATCGCCGATGAATTCCATCCTTCTCTGCGTTTCGATCGACCCGGTCGCCTCGGCATGGCCAACATCGGTGAGAAGAATACCGGCAACTGCCAGTTCTTCATCACGGAAGTTCCAACCCCGCACCTCAACAACGCGCACGCCATCTTCGGCCAGGTTGTCGAGGGTCTCGATGTGGTCACCAAGATCGGGAACGCGCCGCGGGACGCCAACGATAAGCCCCGCACCCCCATCCGCATTACACGCGTGGTCATCGAGCGGGTGGGCCCTCCGCCGGAACCGGCCGCCCCCGCTTTCACCAAGCCGGCTCGAACGGCAAAGCCGGTCACCAAGTAGCCAGGCGGCTTTCGGCTGCGGGCCGGAGGGTGTGGCTGTGGCCAGACATGGCGGCGGGCGCAGGGACTGCGCTGGGATGCCTCCCTGGCTCGCCCCGGAGGTTCCATGGAGAATCTGCTGGTTACCGGCGTTGCCAAAGGGGTCGGACGATACCTCCACGGGAATCTGGGTGGCCTGGGTTTGACGCGTCAGAACTCCTCCGGGCTGCTCGGGCAGCTTGAGCGGTCAGGTGGTGTGGACACCATCATTCATTGCGCCTTCAACTCCGCCAAGTCCGTCCCGCAGACCGAACTCTGCGGCTATCACAGCGACAACGTCCTCCTGACCGGCCGGCTTCTTGCTCTTCCCCACCGGAGATTCGTCTTCTTCTCATCAGTGGATGTCTATCCCAAAGACGGAGCGCTCAAGTGGGAGACCGATCAGCTTTCCGCCGGCGAGAACTCAACGCCCTACTCCCTCACCAAACTGATCTCGGAGGCCATGGTCATGCGTGAAAGCCCGGACTGGCTCGTGCTTCGCCCGGTGCAAATGCTGGGTGCTCCGCGCCGCAGGAATGTGCTCACCCGCATCCTCCAGGGCGATTTGTCCCCGCTCCCCTTGACCTCCGACAGCGTTCTGAACTGCGTCCTCTACTCCGATGTGCTGGAATTCGTTCGTGCCGCCCTCAGCCGCGGGCTTTCAGGCGTGTATAATCTCGCCGCCGGGGCAAACGCGACGCTGGCCGAAATCGCCGGGGCCTTTGGAAGACAGGTCTGCTGGGGAGAGCACTTCTACGACATCGGTCTCGTTTCCAACGAAAAGGCTGCCGGCGTCGTCCCGGCATTCCGCCGGACCACCTTGGAGAACATCCGTCTCCACTGGTCGCAGGATGCCGAATTATGACTTCAGGCCGGTCCGGCTCCAGAACAGTCTGAGCAGCGTCCGCACGCTCTGCCACCCGTCCGCAAACCTCATCTTGGAGCGACCTTGGGATCGTGCTCTGAGCGAAACGGGCGTTTCGCGAATCTGGACTCCATTGGAATGGAGCACCTGGAGGCTCTCCAGAAAGAATGAATACCCCCTGGACCGCACCCTTTCCAATAGTTCAGGTGCGATACGATCCAGCCGGTACAGCCGAAATGAGGACGTGGCGTCATAGGGCATCCCGAGGAGGAGGCTTGTCGCCGCATGGGCCGCCTTGGTCAACACTCGGCGATGAAGCCGCCAGCCCGCCAGCCCTCCCCCCTTCATGTGGCGCGAGGCCACGACCAGGTCACAAGCCTCCGACAACGCCAGCAGCTTGGGTATGTCCTCCGGCGAATGGGTGAAATCGCAATCCAGGGTGACCACGATCTTGTATCCCTGTTTCCGGGCCCAGCGTATCCCGTCCGCATGAGCGCTGCCAACGCCCAGCTTGCCCGGGCGGTGGATTACCTTGACGCGGGAGTCTCGGCCGGCCAGCCGGTCCAGCACCGCCCCGGTTCCATCCGGGCTGTTGTCATCCACGAAAAGCACGTGGGCATGCGGCGCTGCCCTCATTGCCTCCTCCGCGAGCCTCTCCACGTTACCCGCTTCGTTGTAGGTGGCCGTCAGAATAAGCAGGCTCTCCTGCATCCGCTCTCCCGATGTCATGAGGCCAGCGCCACGCCCTGACAGACTTCCACCTCTGGCAGGGGGAACACCAGAGCTCCTCCTTTGGACAGGTACTCCGCCTCCCGTGCAAGGATTGACTCCCGGAAGTGCCACGGCAGGACGAGAAAGGCGCCCGGCTCCTTGCTGCGGGCCTCTTCCTCGGAGACGATCGGAATCCCGGTGCCGGGAGTGAAGCAACCGAACTTGTCCGGGTTGATTTCTGCGATGCAGGGCAGTTCCTTTGGAGTGATGCCGCAGAACTGGAGAATCACGTTCCCCTTCGTCGAGGCGCCGTACCCGAAGACGCGCTCTCCCTGCCGCGCATACTCTCTCAGAACCGCCCGCAACTGCTCTCGTTGCCGGCGGGCTCGTTCCCAAAACTCCTGGTGCGCGCCGGCCTCATGCACTCCGGTCTCGGTTTCGGCTGTCATCGCGGAACTCAGCCTCTCCTCGTTCACACGCCGGTTCGCTGTTCCTTTGTCCGCTAGCACGGCGAAGCTGCCTCCGTTGGCTTTGCTGAAGCAAACATCCAGTATCCGCATCCCCGCGCGGTCGGTCATCCATTGAATCTGTTTCAGCGAATAGTACTCCAAATGCTCATGACACACCGTGTCGTACGATCCGCTTGCGAGCATCGCAGGCAGATAGCTCTGCTCGCAGAACCACACGCCGTCGTCTTCCAGCGTCTCTCGCACCTGCTCCACGAAGTCCAGGGGATCCTCAAGGTCATACAACATGGCGACAGACGTGACGAGTTTTGCCCGTCTGCCGCCGGTATGGCTCAAGACTCTGGAAGAGGAGAAGAACTCCGGTATGAGTTGAATGCCGTGGTCGTACAGATGCTGGAACTGGGCGCCGAGCGGGTCGATCCCAATCCGGGCGATCCCGCCTCCGGCGAAGCCGCGAAGCAGCGTTCCGTCATTGCTTCCGATGTCGACGACAATGTCCCCGGCGCGCAGCGGGACAGCCTGCTGCAAATGCCTGGCGATCCCCTCCAGGTGTTCCACCATCCATCGGTTCAGGCCGGAACGGTAACCGTAGTCGCCTCCAAACAGTATCCCCGGATCGACGGAATGCTTCAATTGCACCAGGCCGCAGGCTTTGGAGTTCGCCCCGGTTCCACACTTCACCAGTTCCAGCGGAGACCTCTCGACTGTTGCCTCTGGATCACGCGGGAAAATCCCCGTGAGGGCCATGGCCCCGAGGTCGAAGACGGTCGTCAGTTCCTCATTCCCGCAGATCCGGCACCGGCGGATCTCCCGGTACGAGCTCATATGTCACTCTCCACGGCGCAAATCAAGGAGCTTCTCACATTCTGCCGGCGATTGCTGCCCCCTCCCGGCCTGGCGCGGCGCCGGGCACAGGCGGTTCTCGCTCCAGATTGACATCTTGCCGGACCACACTGTTTGTCTCTGCCCGGTGGCCCGCCGCCCGAACCCTGCGCTCATTGGGTCGCGCGGGACAAGAGCCCTAATCGTCAGCGCTCTATCAGGTAAACCAGACCTGCCCCCCGCGCCGGCGTCAACTTTACGGACCAGCCCTGGTCTGCGAGGTAGGACAAAATCCAGTCTGGCTGGCCGGTGGGACACCACAGATAGAAGCTGCTGTGCCCAGCCAGGAATGTCCCGGCATTCTTCACCCCCAGCGGAACAAAACGCTCCAACGCGAGCACGGTGAGAGCGATCGAGTCGGTGCCGGTATATCGTACGCTCGCCTCCACGTCGGTAAGGGTCACTAGCTGCTTTCGTTGCTCCGGGCGTGCATAATAGGCCAACGGCACGTGCTCCATCGGGTTAGCCACCGCGACAGGCAAAGCGGCTTCCAAGCCGGTCTCAGCCGCCTGAAGCCTGCCAAGCGGCGCAGTGGCCTTCCCCGCGACGTCTGCTCTTTGGTACGTCGCCATCTCGAATGCTTCCCGGATGAACAAGGCTGCGCACAGAGCCAAAGCGACCCACGCCAGCCGTCTTGTTCCCGCAAGGAACTCCATTGCCAGTCCGCAGATCAAGGCGAAACCCACGATAAACGGCCACCCGTAACGCACGAAATAGCCGCCTCCGGCCACGGCAGCCGCCGCAGACAACAACGCCGGGAACAGCAGCAGGCCCCAGATCAGAACACCTTCGGGTCCGGACAGACCCCGTAAGCCATCCGCCGGTTCCTCCACCTTTCGCCGGCCCCAACGCTGGAGCGTAGCCAGGGCCGCAAGGGACACCAGAGCCGTCCAGTAGGCCAGAGAAACTCCGCTCAAAAGATACGTGGAGGGGACTCCAGCCCACCCTGGCTTGGCCCAATAATGTGGTCCGGCCACCTCGCGATAGCTGAGCAAGATCGGAAAACCCGCCCAAAACGGCAAAGTCGCCGTCCCCAGTGCTGTCCACACGCCCCATCGCCACCGGCGCCGTTTCACGAGCCGCGCGAGCTCGCCCGCGCCGAAACAAGCCAGGACCACGACAGCATAGTGGTGAAACGCCACCGCCATCGTCAGGCTTCCCGCGAGCAGTACGGCGTACATGCGCTTCTCCTCGGCCCTTTGCCAGGCGAAGGCCGCGATTGCGACGCATCCTACAACCAAAGCGTAGGGCCTTGCCTCTATCGCGTACTCCCGGAATGGAGACAGCGCGAGGACACAGGCCGCCGCCAGACCGGTCGCCGGACGAAACGCCCTGCTCGCGAACAAATAGACCCCCACGATCGCGGCCAGGTACCCTAGGATCGACGGCAACCGGAATCCTAGGTGTGGATCCAGCGGCAGCGCGATGGCCGCGCGCTCGGCTACGTAATAGGCGAGCGGTAGGGTGTCCACATGCGCTGCAAGAGCGCTTTGAATGCTCTTCAACGTTGGGAGCTGCGCCAGGTACACGGTAAACAGCTCGTCGTACCAGAAGGGCTTCGTCAGTGCGGCCAGCATTCGCGCGGGCAACGTCAGACAGAGGAGACCCGCCAGAACAACCAGGCTGATCTTGGGATTGTTCAGCCCGTGCCTCCACAACTCCGCCATCCTTCGAAATCGGCTCTCAAATGGGCGAAATCGGGCGTGCTCTGACTCGTCCTGCATCGCTCTGAATATGCGCTGGCCTGCGGTCGGGATCGAGTATCCAATGTAACATTGGAGGCTGACTCCTGGGACAGCCGCGTTTCGCGTCTGGAACCGCCTTCACTTGTCCAGCGGGATCTCGTAATAAAGCAGGTCCCGCCGTGTGGACGCCTCCCGCAGTCCCGTGATGTACAGGGTGGCGCCGTCGCGGTGAGGAGCCTGGAAGTAGACGAAACCGCTGACCGTCTCGCCCGGCGGCAGCATGCGCGCCACGAACGCGCGCCCCTCGATTTCCCACACGTTCAACGGGCTTTTCTTGTTGCCGGTGCGAGGGATCGGAGTGGGCCAGGGACCGGGAGAAACCCGTGGCGGTCCCGGGGTGCTGGACTTGATGACATCCCGCGGCGGCGTTGCTTCAATCCGCTGGCGCGTCGCCGTGATGTACTCGACCCGCATTCCCTCCAGACTGATCGCGCTCTGCCCCGCGTTCTTCATGATCAGCAACACCGGCAGCACGCCGTAGCGGTTGGGATTCAGCTTCCCGAACGCCAGGCGGGTCTCCTCTTCTCTGTCGAAGGGCTCGGTGGCGATCGTCACCCCCTCCTGCGTCGTGCGGCAGACATAGGAGTCTATCGGGCCGGGCTGGAAGGGCTTGTCCTTGTCCGCTGCCTGAGCGGCGCATATACTCATGAGGAGAACGACCGACTTGAATGCGACACTGGCTGTCTTCATTTACAGAACCCTCCAACGGGCCGCATCGCCACTACTCCTACTCTACTTCTTGTGGCGGGTCCTCCGGGACCACCGTTACGTCCGACGCTTCCATGAACGCCTGGGTTTCCTTCCGCATGCCTTCCGCCGGCAGATTGCCGGCAGCATCTGGGTTCACGCCGTATCCGTAGGTGAAGTCCTTTCCATCCTTCCGTTGCTCCGTCGCCTGAAGGAGGATCTCCCCCTTGTCCCGGTGTTCGTTTCCGCCTCCACCATCGCCGGAAGAAAGCTCGCCGGGGAGAGACTCGCCGGGTTGGTCTCTGGCGTGTTTTACGCCCCCATCGATTACAGCTTCGCCGTGCGGCGCGTATTGCGAACTCTGCGGCCCGCCCTTGTCGTCGTCGCCGAGACTGAGATCTGGCCGAATCTCTTTTTCGAAACCCGCAAGGCTGGCTGCGGTCTGATGCTGGTGAACGGACGGATTTCCGGCCAAGCCCTGCCCCGCTATCGCAGGTTCCGATGGTTCTTCCGTCACATACTCGCGCTTCCCGACAGGATTCTGGCCCAAAGCGAGGCCAACCGGGTCCGTTTCCTCAGCCTGGGGGCCCCGCCCGAGCGGCTTACGAACGCGGGAAACCTGAAGTACGACTTCCCCAGCCGGGAGGCTGCCATCCCCGGCGATATCCTGGCATTTCTGAGGCAGACCAACCCTGACCCCATATGGATCGCGGCCAGTACCATGCCTCCCGCCCGATCCGGCGACGTGGACGAGGACAGCGCCGTGCTCCAGGCTTTCGCCGAGCTCGCCTCCTCGTATCCCCGGCTGCTGTTGATCCTGGCGCCCCGCAAGCCCGACCGCTTCGATGCCGCCGCGGTGAAACTCGCCGCCAGTGGCGTCCCGTTCGTGCGGCGGACGTCGTTGAGTTCCGGCGCCAGGCTCGGCCAGTTGCCCGGCGTCTTGCTCCTGGATTCGATCGGCGAGCTGGCCGCGCTTTTCACCCTGGACTGCGTCGTTTTTATGGGCGGATCTCTGGCCCAGCGAGGCGGCCATAACATCCTGGAACCGGGCAGTTGTTCGCGGCCGCTGATTCTCGGCCCTCACATGGAGAATTTCCAGGAGATTGCCGCCGAATTCAAGGAGGCTCAGGCCTGTGTGGAAATTGAGGCGGCCGAAGAACTTGCTGGGGCTGTCGGCGGCCTGCTCGGGAATCCGGATCTGCGCGCGCGGCTCGGAGAGAAGGCTCGTCTTCTCTCAGAAGCGCGCCGCGGCGCTACGGCTCGCGCCCTGGAAGCGATTCTGGAGCTGCGGTCCTCCAGATTCCCAGCTTTCCATCCCCCGTTCCCCTTGCGTCAACTGCTCTGGCTCCTCGCCCGAGTTTGGGGGGCGGGCGCCGCATGGAATCGAGGCCGAAACCTCTCCCGCCGCCGGCGCCTGAGCACCCCTGTGGTCAGCGTAGGCAATCTCAGCATGGGGGGATCGGGCAAGACGCCCTTCGTGCTCTGGCTGGCCCGCCAACTGGCGCGCCACGGCATCCGAGCCGGCATCCTGACCCGTGGCTATCGGCGCTTGGTCCCGGAGAAAGAAACGATTGTTGAACCCGGATCTCATTTGCCTGTGGCCCGAACCGGCGATGAAGCCCGGATTTTGATCCGTGCTGCTGTGGCGCCCCTGGGCATCGGGGCGGACCGTTACTCTACGGGGCGAGCCCTGGAACAGAGCTTTCATCCGGATGTGCTACTCCTCGACGACGGCTTCCAGCACGTCCGGCTCGACAGGGACCTGGATATCGTGCTCATCGACGCGCTGGACCCCTTTGGGGGAAACGATCTCTTCCCGCTGGGCAGACTCCGCGAGCCTCTCCGTGAACTGAGTCGCGCCGGCCTCGTGGTCATTACTCGCGCGCAGCCCGCGGACGCCTGCGCTGGGTTGGCCGCGGAGTTACGCCGGTTCAATCCCCACGCGCCCATCCTCCGGGCCAAGGTGGTTGCCGAAAGCTGGGTGGATTGTCAGACCGGACGGGAATATGCGCCGCAAGAATTGCCGCCAGGAGAAGTCGCCGCCTTCTGTGGCCTCGCGAACCCCGCCTCCTTCTGGAACACGCTCTCGTCGCTAGGCTTCCGCCCGGTGTTCATGAGAAGCATGGGCGATCACCACCGCTATCGTCCCTATGAAGTCGAGCGTCTGGCCAAGGAGGCGGCGAGGCTCGGCGCCACGATCCTTCTCACCACGGAAAAGGACCACATCAACCTTTGCGAGTCGGCATGTGACCTCGCTCAACCCATTAGACTCTTCTGGCTTCGGATCGGCATCGAGGTGGACCGGGGCGAAGAAGTGCTAGGCGCTGTGAAGAAGGTGCTGAACCGGGGCGCCCTCAAGATCCAATAGGCGCCTCTTCAACTCGATTCCGCCGCTGTAGCCGCCCAGTCCCCCGCCAGCCTGGATGACCCTGTGGCAGGGAACGACAATCGCCACCGGGTTGGCGCCGTTTGCCGCTCCGACGGCACGCACGCTTCCGGGGGATCCGATGGCCCGTGCGATGTCCGCGTAGGTCCTCGTCTCGCCATACGGGATCTCCAGCAGCGCGCTCCACACCTTCCGTTGAAACGTCGTGCCGCGGAGGTCCAGACCGAGGTCGAAGCTCCGCCGCCGCCGTTCCAAGTATTCACGAACCTCCGCCGCCGCGTCAGCCAGCAGCCGGTTGCCGTCGCGGGTCCATTCCGGTTCCTCCGTCCGCTGGGTCTGCTCCAGCAGAAACTCCACCGTGTTCTCTGTGAACGCCAGCCCGGAGATCCCCGTCCCGGTAGCCGCCAGATGGATGATTGGCCACCCTTGCATCTCCAGAATCGTCCAACTGCCCATGCCCAGAGTGTAACGCAGTCATGACCTGCAACCAATTGCTATAATGGACTTTGTTTTCATGGCTCAGAGCGAGTTAGCGTTTTCAACTGGGAAGAAGACGGTTCTGTTGCTGACGCCGCGCGGCTTCTGCGCCGGTGTGGTGCGCGCCATCGACGTCGTCAAAATCGCGCTGGATCTTTATGGCCCACCCGTCTACGTCAGGAAAGAAATCGTCCATAACCGTCACGTCGTCGAAGAGTTGAAAGCGCTCGGCGCGATCTGTGTCAACGAGGTGAATGAGGCTCCGGTCGGCGCCAGGGTGATCTTCAGCGCCCATGGCGTCTCTCCCGCCGTTCGCGCGCTCGCGGCTCGGCGCAATTTGAGAGTCATCGACGCAACCTGTCCTTTGGTGACCAAGGTCCATCTGGAGTCCGTGCGGTTCGCCAGGAAGGGATACACAATCATCCTGATCGGCCACAGAGACCACGAGGAAGTGGAAGGCACCTTCGGTGAGGCTCCGGATTCTACGATCGTCGTCGAAACCGTCGAGGAAGTTGACCGGCTCCAGTTGCCGGATCCAGGCAAGGTCTGCTACGTTACCCAAACCACGCTGAGTCTGGACGAGACCCGGGAAATCGTCGAGCGGCTGAAACAACGGTTCCCGTCCATTCAAGGCCCCGCCGCCGACGACATTTGCTATGCCACCCAAAACCGCCAGCAGGCGGTCAAAGCCGCGGCTGCGGATTGCGACCTGCTGCTGGTCGTCGGCTCCAAGAATAGCTCGAACTCCAGGCGGCTCGTGGAAGTTTCCGAAAAGAACGGCGTGCCCGCCTATCTGGTGGACGATGCCTCGGAAATAGACCCGCGCTGGTTTGACACGATCTCCACAGTGGCCGTAACCGCGGGCGCCTCGGCCCCCGAGAACCTCGTGCAAGACCTGCTGGACCGCTTGCGCGCTCTGGGTTTCACCAGCCTGCGGGAATTGGAGGTCAAAGAGGAGGACATTCGCTTCCAGTTGCCCGCGGACTTGGTCCAGGTGTTGCCCGGGCCGGCCGCCATCCCGCAAACATGAAACTGCGCCTCCAAACCGGCGTTGCAGGGATTTCGGCCGCCGAAGCGCTGCAAAGAGCGGGCGAGTATCTCCTCCGTATCCAGTCTCCGGAAGGATATTGGTGGGGTGAGTTGACGGCGGATTCGACTTTGGAGTCCGATTTCATTCTCCTTCAGTTGTTCCTCCACCCTCCTCGGCACGGCGCCTGGAATCCTCCCGGCAGGGTTCTGATTGATAAGGCCGTGAACTCGATCCTGGCGCGCCAGCTCCCCGGCGGCGGATTCAACATTTACCCCAAGGGGCCCGCCGATGTCAGCGCTACGGTCAAGGCCTACTTCGCATTGAAGCTTGCCGGAGTGCCTCTGGACAGCCCGGAGTTGACTCGCGCCCGGGAGTGCGTCCTCTCTTTGGGGGGCATTCAGGCGGCCAACAGTTACGTTAAGGTTAACCTCAGCCTTTTCGGCCTCTACCCGCGGGAGCACTGCCCTTCCATCCCGCCCGAAATGATCTTGCTGCCCGGCAATTTCATATACCAGATGTCGTCCTGGAGCCGGGCCATCGTAGTCCCTCTCTCTATCGTCCATGCTCTGAACCCCCAGCGCCCGGTTCCCGAGGGTTTTGATCTCAAGGAATTGTTTCTCCCCGGCGAGGGCATGGGCTACGCCGGCGGATTGACCCCTCTAAGCTGGCGAAGCCTGTTCCTCGGTCTCGACCGGCTCCTGAAACTGTGGGACCGCTATGGTTCAAAGTCCCTGCGCCGCTGGGCAGTCCGCCGGGCGGAACGGTGGATGCTGGAGCGGACCCGCTACTCTGACGGTCTGGGCGCCATTTACCCCCCTATGATGTACGTCCTCATGGCCTTGGACCTCTTGGGTTACAGCCGCAGTCACCCGGACTTCGTTGAGGCGGAACGGCAGTTCATGCGTCTGATCGTGGACGATGGCCGGCGCTTCTTTTTCCAGCCCTGTTTCTCGCCGGTCTGGGACACTGCAATCGCCACTCACGCCTTGGCCAAGGCCGGCGTCGCTCCGGAAGCCGCTCTGGACAAGGCCGCCGCCTGGATGCTGGCCCGGGAAGTCCGCCGCAAGGGTGACTGGTCCGTGAAGCGCCCGCAGATCGAACCTTCCGGCTGGTATTTTGAGTTCGCCAACGAGTTCTACCCCGACATCGACGACTCGGCCATGGTCTTGCTCGCCTTGCACGCCGCCCAAGGGCAGGGCGGCCGGCCGCGGCCTCCCGCCGTCCAACGGGCCATTCAATGGCTCATCGCCATGCAGTCCCGGGACGGGGGCTGGGCAGCGTTCGATGTCGACAACAACTGGACCCCGCTCAGCGAAGTCCCCTTCGCGGACCACAACGCCATGCTCGATCCCACCTGTCCCGACATAACAGGTCGCGTCCTGGAGTCGCTCTGTGTTTGGGGGCTCGATCGCAGCCACCCGGCGGTGGCGAGAGCCATGCGCTATCTGCTCAGGACGCAGGAGGCCGATGGAAGCTGGTACGGCCGTTGGGGCGTGAACTACCTCTATGGGACGTTTCTCGCTCTGCGCGGCCTGCGTGCGGCGGGAGAGGAGAGCGGGGAGGCTCACATGCTCCGCGCCGCGGAGTGGCTTCGCTCGGTTCAGAATCCGGACGGCGGTTGGGGCGAGAGTTGCGCCAGTTACGACAACGGATGCTTCATGCCCGCCGAGAGCACCGCGTCGCAGACGGCGTGGGCGGTGCTGGGTCTGCTCGCCGCCGGCGACCACAGCAGCCGCAGCCTGCTTCACGGCGTCGACTTCCTGATCGCGGCCCAGCGCGAGGACGGCTCCTGGCAGGAAGATCTGGCCACCGGGACCGGTTTCCCCAAGGTCTTCTACCTGACCTATCACCTGTACCGCCAATCCTTCCCGCTGCTGGCTCTGGCGGAGTTCCAAAGAATTCGAGGCGCAAGCCAAAGGGAGGATGCATGAGGTTTCCCATATCATTGACGGCCGGCATGGCGCGCTACATCGCCAGAAACAAGCTCCGCCCCAAGCCGGAATGGCAGAAGAGTCCGGCGTCGGGAAACGGCAACGGGAACGGCAACCCGTTCCGCATCCTGCACCGCCCCGCGCAAGCGCAGGGCGCCCAGGAGCCCCACCCTATGATCCGGAAGCGATTTCCGCTCGTCCTGATGCTCGAGCCGCTGCACGCCTGCAACCTCACCTGCACCGGCTGCGGCCGGATCCGGGAGTATGACACAACCATCACCCGGAAACTGAGCTTGGAGCAGTGTCTCCGGGCCGTGGACGAATGTGGCGCGCCGGTAGTCTCCATCTGTGGTGGCGAGCCTTTGCTCTACCCCGAGATCGGCGATCTGACCCGCCAGCTTCTGGACCGGGGCAAGCACATCTACCTCTGCACCAACGGAATCCTGATCCGGAAGCGCATGGCCGAATTCCAGCCCCACCCGTCTTTCTTCTTCAATGTTCACCTGGACGGCCTGGAGGCCACGCACGATCTCGCCGTGGAACGCAAAGGCGTGTTTCAGCAGGCCGTGGATGGAATCCGGGCCGCCAAGGCTGCCGGCTTCAAGGTTTCCACCAATACGACCGTCTACAAGGAAACCGACATGCGCGAAATTGAGGCCATGTTCGAGTTCCTCGCGCCCTTCAAGCTCGATGGCCACATGTTGTCACCCGCTTACGGCTACACTGCCGTGGACGACCGGGAGATCTTTATGACCCGGGAAGACGTCCACGAAAAGTTCAAGGACATCGGCCGGCTGGCGCGCCGCTTCCGCCTCAACAGCACCCCCGTCTACCTCGACTTCTTGCAGGGGAAGCGCGATCTGCCCTGCACCGCCTGGGGAAACCCCACTTACAATATCAAGGGCTGGAAAGGCCCGTGCTACCTGATCACTGATGGGCATTACGAAACTTTCGAGGAATTGATGACCCAAACCCCATGGGAGAATTATGGCCATGGAAAGGACCCCCGCTGCGAGCACTGCATGGTGCACTGCGGCTATGAACCTTCCGCGGCTCTCGGCATCAATTCCAGGCCGGGCGACAGCTTGCGGCTGCTGCAATGGGTTCTTCGTTAGAAACTCCTCCGGGGCCGGTTCTCGTAACGGGCGCAAGCGGTTTTGTGGGCTGGCATGTCGCCCGTCTGCTGGCTGCGCGCGGCTGGCGCGTGCGCGCGCTGGTGCGGCCCACCAGCGCCCTCAGAGAACTCGACGTAGAGAGAGTCGTCGGGGACCTGAGGGACGAAACTTCGCTGCGCTCCGCCGTGGAGGGTTGCTGCGCTGTGTTCCATGTCGCTGCGGACTACCGGCTCTGGGTGCGTGACCCGCATGAGATGTACCAGTCCAACGTCGAGGGAACCCGGAACCTGCTGGAGGCCGCCCGCCGGGCCGGTGTCAGCCGCGTTGTCTACACCAGTACCGTCGGCTGCATCGGCTTTGTGCCGGGAGGCCTGGCGGACGAGGAAAGCCCCGTCGGCATCTCCAGGATGACCGGGGACTACAAGCGTTCCAAGTTCATGGCCGAGCAGGTTGCCCTGGAGTATGCCGCGGCGGGATTCCCGGTCGTCATCGTCAATCCCACCGCCCCGGTCGGAGACCACGACTTCAAACCTACTCCGACTGGCAAGATCATCCTCGATTTTGTTCGCGGCCGCATGCCCGCCTTCGTGGACACCGGCCTCAACTTGGTGGATGTCGAAGACGTTGCGATGGGCCACCTTCTCGCCTATGCCCATGGCCGCCCCGGCCGGCGCTATATCTTAGGCGGAGAGAACCTTACCCTCGAGGCGATTCTCGGCAAGCTGGCTTCGATCTGCGGCCGCAAGGCGCCCCGGGTCCGCATCCCCTACCTCGTAGCCTTAGCCGCCGGGGCCATCAGCACCGGTTGGGGCCGCCTCACCGGCCGCTCGCCCGCGGTCCCGTTGGACGCCGTGAGGATGTCCCGCGTGAAAATGTGGGTGACCCACAAGCGAGCCGAAACCGAACTGGGCTACTCCGCCGGTCCGGTGGACCAGGCGCTCGCCAAAGCGGTGGCGTGGTTTCAGTCCGAAGGATACTGCTGACGTGGAGACGCTTCTGTTTATCGCTGCGGAAGGCCGGGAATTCGCCGGGCTGAGGCGGCACTGCCACGGGGAAAAACGGCTCGCCTGGCCCCTCCGCTTCGCGCGGACGGCCAATCTCCGTGGCCTGCGGATTGTCCTGGCGGCGCATGGCGCCGGCCCCGCTCTGGCGGGTCAGGCGTGCGAAGTGGCCTGGGCCAAGCATCGGGCGCAAGCCATCGTCAGCGCCGGGTTCTGCGGCGCGCTCGATCCCGGGCTTTCGCCCGGCGAGGTCTTCGTTGCCGCGTCGGTAAACGCGCCCGAAAGAAACCTTCGCTTCCCGGCTATGCTTCCCCGGTGCCGGACCTCTCCCCGGCAGGGGGAACTTGTTTCGGTGGACCGCGTTGTTCAAACTCGGGAAGAGAAGATCCGCCTCCGGAATCGGGGGGCGGATGTCGTCGAGATGGAGGCGGTTGCCGTCGCCGAAAGGGCCCGGGCGTGGGGCGTCCCATTCTTCTGTGTCCGCAGCGTTACGGATCTTGCGGATGAGAGCTTCGAAATCGACTTGAACGCCGCCAGAGACAGGGACGGCAGATTGAGCGATTCGAGGGTCATCCTCGCCGCCCTGCGCCGCCCTGGCCGGCTCTTGCCGGAAGTGTATAAGCTATATTGCCGTAGCCGGCTTGCGGCGCGGAATCTAGGAGACTTCATTGCAGCCTGTGAATTCTGAATCAGCGGCGTTCGCTACAATGCGGGCCGCGGTCTACAGGGGCAACGGCTCTATCGTCGTGGAGACCGTTCCCATCCCCGAGATTGGGCCGGGCGAGATCCTCGTCCGGGTGGAAAGTTGCGGCATTTGCCACACCGACCTCAAGAAAGTTGAACATAACTTGTTGGCCCCGCCGCGCATCTTCGGGCATGAGACCGCCGGAGTCGTCGCCCGCGTCGGGCCCGGTGTTCACCGCTTTGCACCCGGCGACCGCGTCGCCGTTTTTCACCACATTCCCTGCCTGGATTGCTTCTATTGCGGCAAGAAACTCTACGCCCAGTGCCCTGTCTACAAGAGGGTTGGAGTCACCGCCGGCTTTGAGCCGGCGGGCGGCGGCTTTTCCCAATACGTTCGGGTCATGGATTGGATCGTCGAGCGCGGCGTCGAGCGGATTCCGGATGGCGTCTCCTTTGATCGGGCCTGTCTCCTGGAGCCGCTGAACACCTGCTTGAAAGCTCTGGACCAGATAAAGCCCCAGGCCGACGAATTCGTTGCGATCCTGGGCCAGGGCCCCATCGGCCTGATGTTTACTGCCCTGTCTCGCCGCGCCGGGGCCACCGTGCTCGCTACGGACGCCATCGCCCGCCGCCGCGATCTGGCCCGCCGCTTTGGCGCCGCCTTCGCTTGGGAACCCGGAGACCCGAACCTTACGGGCCGGATCAAGGAAATCGCCGGCGGGCGCGGGGCGGATGCCGTCATCGTCGCCGCCTCCGCCCGTGGCATCGTGGGGCAGGCCCTGGCTTGTTCCCGGCCCGGCGCCAGAATCCTCCTTTTTGCACAGACCTCAAAACAGGAGATAATTGAAGTTTCGGGTGCAGACGTCTGCGTTGGTGAGCGGACCATTTTCGGCTGTTACAGCGCCTCCGTGGACTTGCAGGCTGAGTCCGCGAGATTGGTGTTCAGCGGAGAGCTGCCCCTGGATGAATTGATCTCTCATCGATTGCCGCTGGATGACATAGGGAAGGGGATGGAGCTGGCGTTGCATCCTGACGAGAAATCGTTGAAAATAATCGTTCAACCACAAAGGCGGTCAGAGTGAACACAGAGATGATGGCTGCCGTGCTCTATGGCAAGGAACACTTGCGCGTGGAGCCGGTGGCTGTTCCCAAAATTGGCGAAAACGATATTCTGGTCCGCGTAAAGGCCGCGCTCACCTGCGGGACTGACGTCAAAGTATTCTTGCGCGGCTACCACGCGCGCATGATTGTTCCGCCGGCGGTTTTTGGACATGAATTGGCGGGGGAAGTGGTTGAGGTCGGCGATAGTGTCACCGGTTTTCGCGTCGGGCAGAGAGTCGTCGCCGCCAATTCCGCCCCCTGCCATCAGTGCTACTACTGCCGCCGCAGTCAGGAGAACCTCTGCGAGAACCTTCTGTTTAACAACGGGGCCTACGCCGAGTACATCCGCATCCCCGGCCGCATTGTCGAAAAGAACACCTACGAAATCCCGGCGCACGTGGGCTACCAGGATGCGGCGCTTTCGGAGCCTCTGGCCTGTGTGTTGCGCGGACTCCAGGAGACGGGAGTTCGCCCCGGAGACTCCGTGGCCGTCATCGGCCTGGGCCCTATCGGGCTGATGTTCGTGCGAATGGCTAAGGTGTATGGCGCTCGGGTAATCGCTCTTGGACGCCGCCAGGCGCAGTTGGACCGGGCTGTCCGCATGGGCGCCGAAGAGGTGGTGCAGGTCGCCGAACCGGCGGACGCCGTGCGGGCTGTGCGGGCGCTTACCAGCGGGCGCGGGGCTGAGGTGGCAATCGAGGCCGTGGGCACTCCGGCTACCTGGGAGATGGCGGCCCATCTCGTCCGGCGTGGCGGCACGGTGAATTTCTTCGGCGGTTGCCCCAGCGACACCAGGATCAATCTCGAGACCTCGCTTCTGCATTACTCCGAAATCACATGCAGAGCCAGCTTCCATCACACCCCCGGCCATATTCAGCAAGCCTTGCAGGTCATCGCCAACGGGGACGTGACCGGCCGGGACTTCGTGAAAGGCCAGGAGCCGCTCCAAAACCTGCTCGAAGTCATGCGCTACTTGACCAGCCACAACGGGCACTTGAAGACCGCCATCATCCCTTGAGGATTGAGAGGCAGGGAGTCCAGTGACCCCGGCGAACTACTTCCTCCATCCTGCGCGCTTCATCCAAGCGCCGGAGCTGCTGGAGAGGCAGTTTACCCCCGAGGAGGGCGAAGCCTACGCCCGCTGGCTGGCCACCAGTCACTATGAGAATTTCCACGTGGTCAGCTTGCTCCTTCCCCGGCGGCTGCGCCAGGATTTCTACAATGTTTACGCCTTTTGCCGTTGGGCCGATGACCTGGGGGACGAAATCGGCGACCCCGCTGAAAGCGAGCGGCTCCTTGCCTGGTGGTCGGGCGAGCTTTCCGCTCTCTACGCCGGACGCGCCACGCACCCCGTCTTCGCCGCGCTCGCGCGCACGAACGGCCGCCACGGCCTCCCCATCGGACCCTTTCAGGATCTGATCCACGCCTTCTTGCAGGATCAGAAGGTCGCGCGCTACCAGACGCGCGAAGATCTCCTCGCTTACTGCCGCTGCTCCGCAAACCCCGTCGGCCGCCTTGTGCTCTGCCTATGCGGTTACCGCGACGAGGAGCGCTGGCGGCTTTCCGATTTCACCTGTACCGCACTCCAGCTTGCAAACTTCTGGCAAGATGTCGGCTTGGATCTCGAGAAGGGCCGCATCTATATCCCCCTCGATGATCTTGCCCGCCACGGAGCTGGCGCCGCGGATGTGATGGAACGGCGCCCGACCCCCGCCTTTCGCCGGGCGATGGCGGACCTGGTCCAATGGGCGCGCGATCTGTTTCATCGGGGATTGCCGCTGGCCCGGATGGTGGACCGCAGGCTCTCCGTGGATATCGAGCTGTTCAGCCGCGGCGGTTTCCGTGTCTTGGATAAAATCGAAGAGATCGGGTACGACGTGCTCTCGCGCCGCCCCGCGATCTCCAGGCGGGAACGAGTCCTCCTCCTGGCGGGCGTCCTGTTGCGAAGCGTATTGCCAAGAGCCGCATGAATCCCTCTCTGGAAGATTCCTTCGAATACTGTGCCCGCCTCACTCGCCGGCGCGCCCGGAATTTCTACTATGCCTTCGAGCTTCTCGGGAAGGAGGAACACGACGCCATCTGCGCCATTTATGCCTTCATGCGGTATTGCGACGACGTCAGCGACGAGCCGTCCCCCGACCCCTCCGCCACCCTCCGCCGTCTCGAGCAGTGGCGAGCCGACCTGGAAGCCTCCCTCGCCGGGAAACCGGCCGGGCATCCCCTCTGGCCGGCCTTCCGGCGGGTCGTCGAGCGCTACCGCCTCCCGCAACAGTACTTCCGCGACATGATTGACGGCGTGGCTTCGGACCTGACGCCTCGCCAGTTCGCCACCTTCGAGGAATTGTACCGCTACTGCTATCAGGTGGCCTCGGTAGCCGGCCTCTGCGTCATCCGAATCCTGGGGGCCGATTCATCGGAGTCCGACGTCCTCGCCGAGAGATGCGGCGTGGCCTTCCAGCTCACCAATATCCTTCGCGATGTCCGGGAAGATGCCGGCCGCGGCCGTATCTACTTCCCCCTCGACGACATGAACCGCTTCGGAGTCGGCCCGGAAGAGATTCTCCAGTGCCGCGACGGTGAGGCCCTCCGCCACCTCCTGCGATTCGAGGCGGACCGCGCGCGCGAATACTTCAAAGAAGCGGAGCCTCTCCCGGGAATGGTGAAATCGAAGAATCGCGCCGCGCTCTGGGGGCTGATCGAGATCTACCGCCAGCTCTTGAACAAGATCGAGCGCTCCGGCTACGACGTGCTGAGCCGCCGCATCCGCCTCAGCGTTGCCGAGAAGATCGGCGTGGCCACACAGGCCTTGAAGCGCCGCGCCGCGGGACGCTGATCCAGCCGTATAATGCGCTTATGGCCGCCGCCACCCAGAGACCGGCGCCCGCTCTCGTGGACTTGCGCCAGATCTCCGCGGCCAGGCTCCAGACCCTCCTCGACGAAGAGATCGCGGAATGGCTCACCCGGCTGGGCTGGGACTTCAGACCTTCCGCGGAACTGGTCCAGCGCTACGTCGCCCTCGGCGACCCCTACGAGGCGCAGTGCCGCGCGACGGCGGAGGCAACGCGCCGGACGATACGGGCAAGTAGGGCCATTCTCCTGTTCTGGCTCTAGCAAAGTGGGCAGCGCAACGATGCGCTGCCCACTCTCTTTGCCATGCGGCGCGGCCGCCCCCGCGCCGAACATGGGAGGGGGCAGGCATGGCCCGGCCTCCCTCCGCTGCTCCCTGGGCGCGCTCAGGCGTCCGGCGCCGGCCTCCTTCGCGCTGGGTACCGCCTCTCTTACTCTCCGCGAATCCAGTCCAGCTCGATGATCGCTCCCGCGCGCGAGCCCGGGTCCAGCCGCAGGCCGGTGACGGTCTTGCCGTGCCACTGGGCATGCTCGCCCACGGGCAGCACGACCTCCTGCCATTCACCATCCGCCCTGAAGGTGAACCGCAGAACAGTCTGCACATCCCACGAGGGCGAATCGGAAGTGCTCCAGAAGAGCTGACCCACGCCGTCACTGCCGCGGGCACGCATGCGGAAGCGTATTGTCGCGAGGCCTGGCGCAATACGGCAGGCGGTGCGCTCCAGCCAGGGATCGGAGCCATCCGTCCGCGCGATCAGCACGCCGTCGCGCACTCGCACCTCCCCGATGTCATGCGCGCCTATCCATCCCTCCTCATCGCCCCGATCGAAGGTGAAATGGAGGCGGCTGGTGGGTCTGGGAAGCCACTGTGGCTGGCGAACGGTCACGCCCTCCAGGGTCACGCTTACCGGCCCCTTGACGCGCGCGGGCGGCAACTGAACTGCCAGCAGGCCGCGCGGGTCGTATCGCCAGCCTCCTCGAGCACTCCAGCCTTCCTGCAGCACCACCGATCCGGCGCGGACCGAGGCCGGTTTCCCAATCCCCGCAACGAGAAGGCGCAGGGATTGACCCTGCCCTGCCTGGAGCGTGCAGGCCAGCACGCCTTGCGCGGCACGCCCTACCCTGAGCGGCGCGGTGGAGGAGATGCGCACCACGCCGCCGGCCAAAGGCCAGTTCAGGGTGCCGGGCTCCTCGTCCATTCCCATGTACTGAAACACGTTCTTCACAATCAGGCGCGGCGCGAACTCCCAATCCGCGCGCGCCAGCGTGATGGTGTGCAGAGCGTCCGGCCAGAGGCCGTAGGTCTGCTTCTTCGTGGACTGCTGGTACATGGCGGAGCGCGTGATGCCCACTGCCAGGTCATGCCACGTAAGGCCGCCGAAACGTGTGTTCGGGTCGTACGCGTGCAGCTTTCGGATGGCGTAGGCGTAGCGCAGCCCGTTCCATTGCACGAGGTTGCCGAACCAGCTTCCCTCGTACCAGGTGGCGCCGAACACGGGGATGGAGCCGTAGCGCATCCAGGGCTTGCCCGCCTCGCTCCACACGTAGACAAAGGGCAGGCCTGCGAGTGCCCAATACTTCGCCTGCTCCAGCCACAGGGTCTTCTGCTCCCTGGCATTCGCGCGCAGAGCGTAGCGGTGGGCCTCCAGATAGGCATCCACTGCATCCGCCGCCGCGAGGATGTCCGGCGTGTGCAAGGGCACCTCCCACACCTGGGCGGCGCGCGGCACCGTGAAACGGCGCATGGCGTTCAGGGCACGCACACCGGCCTGGAAGGCCTGCGCATCGCCGGAGATGCGCGCATGGCGCAGCAGCTCATACGCGTGGCGCGCAATGGTGCCCACCTCGCTGTAGTAGCCGGGTATGAGCACGCAATCGGGCTTGGAGCTCTTAATGTTGTTGAGCTGCGCCTTGAAGTCCTGATTGCCCTCCTGATAGGCCTGCTCGTTCACAATCTTGCCGCCCAGCCGTGTGAACTCATCCGCGAAAACCTTCGCGAACTGAACGCTGTAATCGTTCTTGATGTCCTTGAAGATGGCGGCGGTGCGGTAACCCTGATCCCATGCGAAGTGCGCCACCACGGCCGCCTGGAAGTCATCCGTGAAGCAGACACGGAAGATGTA
>Ga0101944_10001647_pt1 | contig 43486 bp, 42 predicted proteins | sample DewCreD2012metaG_FD_75245 | JGI IMG/M metagenome (GOLD analysis project Ga0101944, IMG submission 75245) | Hot spring sediment bacterial and archeal communities from British Columbia, Canada, to study Microbial Dark Matter (Phase II) - Dewar... ... | reverse complement strand
TTTTTCATTTCTCTTCTGATTGCTTTATCCATTCCATAATCATCATCAATAAAAAGGAAGCCGCCATTTTCAAGATATGTTCTTAATCTCCTAACTTCATCTGAAGAGAAAGATACATTTCCGTGACCTGTTAAAAACAGAATTGGATAAGAAAAAATTTCATCTGAAGAAATATCAACAAACTTATAAATTGGATTTGTTTTAATATTTGGGAAATTTGCGGCTATAAACTTTAGCAAATTTATTTCTGCTGAAGGATCGTTATACCAATCTCCTCCGCCCTGATATTTCAATCGGGCTATTACTAAACCATCACTAACTTGTGAATAGGTGATAGATGAGATTATTAAAATTATGAATATAATTTTCATTCTCGATATAAATAAAATTGATGTTAAATATACATTAAAGATAATTAATTAACAGAGGAATTTACTTGCCTGAATTGCTTGGATTATCTTTTCTTTCAAGAGATATCAGTTCTCCAAATTTTAAAACTTCTTTGAACAGTTGTTCTGTCAAGATAATACTTGTATTGATTTCAAAGCCTGCTTGAGAAAGACATTTGGCTAACCAAGTATTACAGGTATTAAAGAGATGATAATTACCCTTTGACTTAAAGAAAAAAATTTTGTTAGCTATCGAATTCAAAACAACATATTCGTTATTTTCTTTAATGAAAGTGTCTTCGATAAAATTAAGAATTTTATCAAGTTGCTCTCGAGAAACAGGCAAACGAACAACAATTTCAGAATATTCGAAAAATTGTTCTTTAGGAATACTTATTCCTTCAATTCTTAAAGTGCTTGATGTAGGCTTCAAAATTGCTCTTGCTCCAAGCATCAAATCAAAATCAGGAGTTTGATAGAACAGTTCATCTCCCCAACCGAAATCAACCAGAATGCTTCCGTCGAAATATTTTTTGAATTTAAACTTTTCACCATCAATATCTTCTGAATGAATAACAATTGCAGTATGCCAGTATTGTTTTATTAAATAAATTCCACAATCACTCTCAACAAAATCAGAGACATTGTTTTGTGTTAATGTTGAAGTATTAAAGAAAAGAAAAATTATCGGAAAAATTATTATGTTATACATATCAATGTTTAACTTTAGGTAAAACTATGAAAAAAAACATTTTCCACTCAATAATAATCTTAATTATTATAATTTTCACTATACAACTTGATGCTCAAAAAAATAGCAACAAATACACTTTAGTTCTTCACGGAGGTGCTGGAGGATTTGCATCGAATACCCCTGACTCTATAAAAAATTTATATTTAAACTCACTTAAAGAAGCATTAAGAATTGGGGAAGACATTTTGAAAAATGGAGGCACTTCACTCGACGCAGTAGAGAAAGTTATTAACTATCTTGAAGATAATCATTTATTTAATGCAGGGCGTGGAGCAGTTTTCACAAGAGAAGGAAGACACGAACTCGACGCATCAATTATGAACGGAAAAGATTTATCAAGCGGGGCTGTTGCTGGAGTAACAGTAATTAAAAATCCTATCTCGTTGGCAAGATTAGTTATGGAAAAAACTGATAATGTTTTGTTTGCAGGCAAAGGAGCTGATGAATTAGGAATAAAGCTTGGTCTTCCGGTGGTTCATAATTCTTATTTCCATACTGAAGAACAATACAAAGAATTTTTGATGGGTTCGGTAAAAAAATACGGCGGAGAAACTGTTGGCTGTGTTGCAATTGATAATTATGGGAATATTGTTGCAGGCACATCAACCGGAGGGAGAAATTATAAGTTACCAGGTAGAGTTGGTGATTCACCAATAATTGGGGCAGGAAATTATGCTGATAATAATACTTGCGGAATCTCAGCAACAGGTATCGGTGAATTGTTCATCAAAAATAGTGTTGCATATAACATATCCGCTTTAATGAAGTATAAGGGTTACACACTAAAACAAGCATGTGAAGAAATGATGTATAAAGTGCTTCCAACCGGGGCAGGAGGAATTATAGCTGTGGATAAAGATGGCAACTATGAAATGATCTTCACAACTAATGCTATGTTCCGTGGAGTGGTAAATTCTTCAGGCGTATTTGAAGTAGGTATTTTGAAATAGTTAGGAGTATTTATGAGACCAAATAAAAATGATTACCCTGATTATGCTCAAAAATATATTGAACTTGTTGTTGAGGACGATATTATCCAGGCTTTGCACCAAACTAATAAAGAAATGTCTGATGTAATCAACAGTTTCCCTCAAAGTAAAGGTGATTATTCCTATGCTGAAAACAAGTGGACTGTCAAACAAGTAATTGGACATCTCTCAGATACCGATAGAATTTTTGCATACAGAGCTTTAGCAATTGCAAGAGGAGAAACTCAGGCACTTCCTTCTTTTGATCAGGATTTATATGTTGAGAAAGGGAATTTCAATTCCAAAACTCTTTCTGAAATTTCTTATGAATATAGACTAACAAGAGAATCTAATTTGTTACTTTTCAGAAGCTTTGATAAATCAGTTTACCAAAATCGTGGAATAGCAGCAGGAAATGAAGTAACAGTTCTCGGGATAATGTTTATGGTTGCAGGTCATCAAAGACATCATATCAACATTCTTAAAGAAAAATACCTTAAATAATTTTGGAGAAAGTATGACCATTAAAGATTCAATATTCTTGATTACAGGTGGAAGTCTCGGAATTGGGAAGGCAACTGCTAAATTATTAGCTGATAAAGGCGGTAAAGTCATAATCACAGGAAGGAACAAAAAGCGACTTGAAGATGCTGCTGAATCAATTGGAGCATTTCCAATTCAGGCTGATGTTTCTGTTGAATCAGATGTATTGAAAACTTACCAAATTATTCTTGAAAAATTCGGAACTTTGCATTGTCTTATTAATAATGCTGGTATTGGAAGTAAATGGTCAGATATTGCCAACGTTGATTTAGAAGATTTTCAGAAAGTCTATTCAGTTAATGTTTTTGGAGCCGCTTTAATGGCTCGTGAGGCTTCTAAAATTTTTATAAAACAGAATTACGGAAACATTGTAAACATTTCATCCACAGCCGGCACAAAAGGATTTGCTTATGGAACAGTTTACTCATCATCAAAATTTGCATTGAAAGGAATGACTCAATGCTGGCAGGCAGAGTTACGCAAATATAACGTCAGAGTAATGTTAATAAATCCAAGCGAAGTAACTACTGCTTTTAATAATCCAGACGGAATTGAAAGAGCAGAGGAACCCAAAAAACTCAGGTCAATTGAAATTGCTCATTCAATTGTTTCTGCTTTAGAGATGGATGATAGAGGATTTATACCAGAGTTAACTGTTTGGGCAACAAATCCTTTTTGATTATGCCAGATAGCCAAGACAAAATGCCAAAGTGGTTGGAGTGGGCAAGGGAAATTCAACAACTTTCCCAAACCGGACTTGCATTTGCAACAAATGAATATGAAAAGAAAAGATACATCCGATTATTAGAAGTAGTATCAGAGATAATTGAAACTCATACCGATCTGGATTATGAATCAACTTTAAAGTCATTGATGAATCATCCTGGTTACGCTACACCAAAGGTTGATGTAAGAGCTGCAGTGATTGAGAATAATAAAATATTACTTGTTCAGGAATCATCCGACAAAAAATGGGCAATGCCCGGCGGATGGGCTGATGTTGGCGATATACCTTCTGAAGTTGCAATCAGAGAAACCTATGAGGAAAGCGGTTATAGAGTAAAACCTGTAAAAGTAATAGGTGTTTATGATGCTAACAGATTAGGCGGTCACTTGGAATTATTTCACGCATTTAAAATTATTTTTCTGTGTGATTTAATTGGTGGAGAACCAAAAGTAAGCGATGAAACTTTAGATGTAGGTTTTTTCTCTTTTGATAATTTACCGCCTCTTTCATTAAATAGAACAAACCAAAAACATATTGACGAAATTATTCTTCATCTTAAATCTGAAAACAGAAAAACTTTTTTCGATTGACATTAACTATGAAAAGAAGTGTAATTAAAAAGTTTATCCTCTTTTTAATTGCAGTTAAAAGTTTTTCCTGCTCACCCGAAATTTCTGTGCTTGTTAAAAATGCAATTGATTCTTACAATGAAGGGAAATACTTAACTACTTTGTTTTTTTCCGAACAAGCGCTTTTAGAAAATCCAGAGGATAAGGATGCTCTATTAATTGCAGCAAAAGCTCACCTGAAACTTGAGGAATACGAAAACGCAGATAATTACATTGACAGACTTTCTCTCTTATCAGATAACCCGGAAATATTTTTCATCAAAAGCCAAATTAAAATCGGCTTAGAGGACTACGAAACAGCTCTGATATATTTAATCAAATATTTTGAAAAAGATTCAAAACGGAAAAATGAATTAGCTTATTTCAATATTGCTTATTGTTATTATCAATTAGGTAACTATGAAAAAGCTTTAGAAAATTATTTAATGTATTCGAATCTTAATCCAAAAGATTCAGAAACTCTCTTGAACATTGCCTACTTGTACGGTTATATGGGTAGTTCAGATTCTTCGGTTGCTTATTACAATAAGGTCTTATCAATTGACTCAACAAATTTTAATGCATTGAATAATCGCTCTGTTGAATATCAAATTAAAAAGAATTATAAACTTGCTATTGCTGATCTTGAATTGTTAAGTCAATTTTATCCTGAGAACACCGATGTTTTGATGGACTTGGCTAAACTAAAGATAAAAGAGAAAAAATATTTTGGTGCGATTAACGATTTAACCAAGGTTATAAAACTTGATTCTTTAAATGCTGAGGCATACTTTCTACGAGGCAAAACATTATTGGATTTACACAGAAATTTTTCTGCTTGCAATGATTTCTTTAAAGCCGGTGAATTAGGTTATTTCGAAGCCTATGAGATGATAAGGATATATTGCTTAAAAAAATAAAAGAATTAAAATACTTTTCAATTTTTCAATCTGTTTATTTCATCGCGCAAAAAAGCCGCTCGCTCAAAATCCAAATCCTTTGCTGCCTGAAACATTTCTTTTGTCAGTTGTTCTATTAAGTCCTCTTTTTGTTCTTTGGACATATACTTCAAAATCGGTTCAGCTACTTTTGAAAAAGAATAGTCAGGTTTTTCTTCTTTCTTTTTAATCTCTGCAAGAGAAGTTGATGATAATATCTCTTCAACTGACTTATAAATTGTTATTGGTGTTATATTGTTCGCAAGATTATACTCATTCTGAATTTTTCTTCTGCGGTTAGTTTCATCAATCATTTTTTTCATTGAATCAGTAATTTTATCAGCATACATAATAACTTTACCATTAACATTACGTGCAGTTCGGCCGGCTGTTTGCATAAGAGATCTTTCGCTTCGGAGAAATCCTTCTTTATCTGCATCAATAATAGCAACGAGCGATACCTCAGGTAAATCCAATCCTTCACGAAGAAGATTTACTCCAACTAAAACATCGAAGCCACCTAATCTCAAATCTCTCAGAATCTCAACTCGTTCAATCGAATCAATATCGCTATGGATATAACGAACACGAATGCCTATTTTATCAAAATAATCTGCTAAATCTTCTGCCATTTTTTTTGTTAATGTAGTAACAAGACATTTCTCCTTTTTTTCAGCTCTGATTCTGATTTCTGCAATTAAATCATCTATCTGTCCTTTAATTGGTCTAACTTCAATTTCCGGATCAAGCAAACCTGTTGGACGAATAATTTGCTCAACAACAACCCCGCCTGATTTTTCAAGTTCATAATCACCTGGTGTGGCACTTACATAAATCACCTGATTGAGCATTGATTCAAATTCTTCAAAAGTCATTGGTCTGTTATCAAGTGCTGACGGAAGCCTAAAACCATATTCAACTAAGGTCATCTTTCGGCTTCTATCACCATTATACATTCCTCTGATTTGTGGAATAGTTACGTGTGATTCATCAATAATAGTCAGAAAATCTGAAGGAAAATAATCCAGTAAATTGAAGGGACGAGAACCCGGAGCTCTTCCATCAAGATGACGGCTATAATTTTCAATACCTGAACAATAACCTATCTCTTTCATCATTTCAATATCAAATTTTGTTCTTTGTTCAAGGCGCGCAGCTTCGAGGTATTTTTCTAATTTATTCAGTTCCTTCAGTCTTTCTCTTAATTCCTGTTCAATGTTATAAATTGCTTTTTGCATTTTATCTCTATCAGTAACAAAATATTTGGCAGGATATATTGCAGCAGAATCAACTTCCTGAATTGTTTTCCCGGTGTTGATATCAATGTAAGAAATTTTTTCTATCTCATTATCCCAAAGAGAAATTCTAATTGCTTCTTCATTTTGATAGGCAGGAATTATTTCAATTATATCACCTCTTGCTTTGAAAGCTCCTCTTTGAAATTCAGTATCATTGCGAGTGTAGTATATATCAATTAGTTGACGAAGAAATTTTTTCTTATCTATTTTATCGCCTTGTCTGATAAAAATAATTTGCTTTGCATATTCTTCGGGAGCGCCTATTCCATAAATACAACTAACACTTGCAACAACTATAACGTCTCTTCTTCCTTCAATTAAAGCAGTAGTGGCTTTTAATCTTAGTCTGTCAATTTCTTCATTAATTGAAATATCTTTTTCGATGTATAAATCTTTAGAAACAACATAAGCCTCAGGTTGATAATAGTCGTAATAACTTATAAAGAATTCAACAGCATTATTTGGAAAGAATGCTTTAAATTCTGAATAAAGTTGTGCTGCTAAAGTTTTATTATGAGAAATAACGAGTGTGGGTTTATTTACTTGTTGAATTACATTAGAAATGGTAAAAGTTTTCCCGCTGCCTGTCACTCCTAAAAGAGTTTGGTGTTTATCTCCCCTGATTATTCCTTCAACTAATTGTTTTATTGCTTCAGGTTGATCACCAGCAGGATTATAATTTGAAACTAGTTCAAAACGTTTCATTAATCTATTTGTACATTGTGTGCGTGGAAACCATTCTGAGATAAGTGTCCTAATAAGATAATGAATTCAGAATTTTCAAAACCTTGAGGAAGTTTATCTGGACTTGGTCCGACTATCATCATTTCTTTGTTTTCTCCATCCATAACCCAATAAATTGCTTCTGCTCCTGCTTTATCTATACCTCTTTCCTTTAGTAATTTTACTCTGATTTCTTTACTTGCCGAGTTATTCGGGTCAAAAGATGAAAATTTTCCTAATTGTTCTGAACGTTCAAAATAAAAGAGATAAATTATAACTATAAAAAGCCCGATTAATAACGGCAAAATAAATTTTTGAAGTTGTTTCATTTTTACTCCTGTATTTTTGACAAAACAAAGTTAATCAATTCAAAAGTAAATTTTTACGTTTTCTTTTCTGCATATTTTTAGAAATTAATTTTCTTTAGGCAAAGTTTATAAATGAAATCTTTTTTGAAATAGAATAAATGAAGAATAAGTTGAAAATCAATTAATAACGATAATTCTAAATAGAAATTTTATCTACCTATCGGAGTGAAATTTTGGAATAGGAGCTGACTAAAAATTTCTTGTATACCTTAGTGTCTTGGTGACTTGGTGGCATTTATCCTTTTTGTCACAAAATCTCCAAGACAAAAGGAAATTGAATTTTTAATCAGCTTCTGATTGCTTCGTTTTGTTTAACTTTTGAGAAGAAAATTAAAATCTTATATAAAAGAGGAATAAAATGAAAAATATATTAGTTATAATATTATTTATATCAATTAATCTTTTTGCTCAATACACTACACCAAATAGCTCTGTTGTATGGAATCTTGATAGTCTTGTTCAATATTCCGGAGGAGTTGTAACTGGCAGTTTTCCAAATTACACAATCAGTGGGAAAATTACTGTTTCAACAAATGATAGAATAATTATTCCTGCTGGCTCACGAGTTACATTTAACTCAACATCTGGTGGGTTTGACGTAAATGGAATTTTTCAGGCAGTGGGAACTCCTACTGACTCAATAATTTTTACCGCCACTGTTCCAGATTCACAAGGATATTATGAAGGATTTAGGTTTAACGCTAATCCACAATCAAATCAATCAATAATCAAATATGCAAGAATATTCTACGCTGACTACGGAATGCGATGCATTGATGCAAGTCCTGAATTGAGTAACTCATATTTGTATAAATGTTTAAGAGGTGCTCAACTTTCAACTTCGAATGCTACAATAAAAAATAATGTGATTGAAAGAAGTTATGAATATGGAATCACGATGACTTTAAGTTCCTCGCCTTTGATTGAAGGAAATCATCTGATTAAAAATAATACACGGGCAACTTCAGCAATGAATCAGATTAATATTGGATTGCAGGGGAACAATTCTCCAATAATTAGAAATAACATTATCGAAGGTGGAGAAAGTATCCCAACAGGTGGAATTTCATTGTGGGTAAATGGAGCAACAGCATTTTCAAATTCTATTATTGAAGGAAATACAATTTTCAATAACAGTTTTGGTATTACACTTTACAGCACATCAAACGGAATTATTAATACCATAGTTAGAAATAATACTATATATAACAACAAAATAAATCCTAACACTCAAACATCTGGAAGCGGAATCAATATCAATGGCAGTCCATTTAATCAGCCATTGATTAAGAATAACAGAATTTATAATAACTGGTGGGGAATCACTATTCAAAATGGAACAACAGTTCAAGCGGGTCCTCAACCAAATATTGGAAATGTTGAGAACACAGATACAACCGATGATGGTCAGAATATCATTTACAATAACTCTCAGGGAAATAATGTTTATGACCTTTACAACAATTGTACTAATGACATTTTTGCTCAGAATAATGATTGGGGAGTTTATGATTCGACTTCCATTGAACAAAATATTTTTCATAAAGTGGATAACCCACAACACGGACTTGTAAAATTCATTCCATTCAGTATGCAGATTCCAGTTGAATTTGTTTCTTTCAATTATTTATTATCAGGAAATAATGTAGAACTAAGCTGGGTTACAGCCACCGAAACGAATAACAGTGGTTTTGAGATTCAAAGATTCTATCAAGGAAGCTGGAAAACAATTGGATTTGTTGTTGGTAATGGCACTACTTCTCAAATTTCAGAATACAGATTCGTTGATGCAAATCTTTCCGACGGAAAATATTATTATCGCTTAAAGCAAATTGATTTCGATGGAAAGTTTAAGTATAGTAAACAAATAGAAGTAGATATTATAAACCCAAAAGATTTTATTCTTTACCAGAACTATCCCAACCCATTTAACCCCGGCACCACTATCAGTTGGCAATCGGCAGTAGGCAGTAGGCAAACAATAAAATTATATGATGTTTTAGGAAGAGAAATTGAAACTATAGTTGATGGATATTACGAAGCAGGAAAACATTCTACATTCTACATTCTAAATTCTACATTGCCCAGTGGCGTTTACTTTTATCAATTAAGAGCTGGGGACTATGTCCAAACCCAAAAGATGATTTTGATGAGATGAGTTTCAAAAAATATTTGTTTAACCAAAGCCCCTCAGAATTAGAGGGGCTTTTTTTATCAGTGTAAATCTGTTATATCTGTGTCATCTGCGTGCCAACAAAATCCAGCCACGAATTACACGAATTAGCACGAATTAAAACTGATTTTTCATTTTAATTCTTTAATTTTCATAAAGATTTATTGAACTATGTTTAAAATAGAACGTTTATAACTTTATGAGTGAATATTTAATTATAAATATCTTGATAATCATTGTCCCTTTATCACTGTCTTTTGAAAAGAATTTAAAATTCTACAAAAAAGTTAAATCAGTTCTTAAATCTATTTTAATTGTCAGTTCAGCATTTATAATTTGGGATGTAATTGCAACAGAAAGAGGTGATTGGGCTTTTAATCCAGACTACTTAATTGGCGTAAAATTCTTCGGTTTGCCTATTGAAGAAATTCTCTTTTTTATTACAGTTCCTTATGCCTGCATATTCATCTTTGAAACTGTAAAATTTTATATAGAAGACAAGACTCTTAATGTAAACGAAAATATTCTTTTATTCATTTCGTTTATAATTGTCTTCATTTCAGTTTTGAATTATGAAAGAGATTACACTTTTACAGTGTCATTATTCACAGCGGCTTCTATTTTACTTTTGAAATTTTTGGGCAAAGATTTGTTCGTTTCTAAAAATTTTTGGCTCACTTTAATAATATCTTACATTCCATTTTTAATAGTTAATTATTTTCTGACTTCAATTCCGATAGTAACATATAACAGTCTTTCTTTCTCAGATGTTAGATTTATAACAATCCCTGTTGAAGACTTTTTTTATTCTTTCTCGATGATTTCTATGTGGATTTTGTTTTATAATTTATTTGAAACTAAGAATGGATAAAAAAATCGCAGTTATTGGTGCGGGTTTAGGTGGATTATCAGCCGCAGCCAGATTGGCTCATAATGGATTTAATGTTGAAGTGTTAGAACAAAATTCTTATCCGGGTGGAAAGGCATCACAGTTCATAAAAGATGGTTTCAGGTTTGATAAAGGACCTTCTCTGCTAACTATGCCTTACGTAATTGAATCATTATTCAAAGATTGTAATGAAAATCTTGAAAATTATTTACACTTACAAAAACTCGAACCTGTTTGTAAATATTTTTATAGTGATGGAACAATCATTAATGCTTATTCCGACCTTACTAAATTTAGCGATGAAATTTGGTTTAAGACAAAAGAAAGTCGTGATTCATTAAAGAGATTTTTTAAGTACTCACAGAACATTTATGATTTAACTGCTGATATATTTTTATTCAACAATCCTAAAAGCATAAAAACAATTTTTAATAAAAAATCTTTGAAAACTCTTTTTCAGATTTATAAAATTGATCCATTAAGAACTGTTCATAAAGCTGTTTCTTCTTTTTTCAAAGACAAAAGAATTATTCAATTGTTTGATAGATATACGACTTACAATGGCTCTAATCCATTCGAAGCACCAGCCACATTAAATATTATTCCTTATGTTGAATATAATCCCGGAAGTTTTCTTCCTGTTGGCGGAATTTATAAAATAATAGAAGCATTGTTTAATCTTGCCAAAAAGAAAAATGTAAAATTTCACTTTAACTCTAAAGTTGATGAAATTTTAATAAAGGATAGAAAAGCAGTTGGACTTAAAATAGGAAACGAAATAAAACAATATGATGCAATAATTTCAAATGCTGATGTAAATTACACATTCAAAAAATTGATTAAAGATTTCAAGAGTTCAGAGAGTAAAAGATACTCAAAACTTAAACCCTCATTTTCAGGTTTAGTTTTTTACTGGGCCATTGATGGAAAGTATGATGAGTTGGAAACTCACAATATAATTTTCTCACAAGATTATAAAATGGAATTCAAACAATTAACGAAAGAAAAAATAATTCCAATTGACCCTACTATTTACATTTATATTTCTTCAAAACTTAATCAAGATGATGCTCCTGCTGGAAAAGAAAATTGGTTTGTTATGGTTAATGCTCCTTACAATAATGGACAGAACTGGCAGGAGGAAATAAGGCGAACAAGAAAAACAATAATAACTAAATTGAATTATCTTCTTAACACATCAATTGAATCCAAAATTATTTTTGAAGAGATTCTTTCTCCACTTGATATTGAGTCTCAAACCTCCTCATATCTTGGCAGCATTTATGGAATTTCATCTGATAGCAGAAGTGCAGCTTTTCTAAGACAATCAAATAAATCAAAGTCAGTAAAGAATTTATACTTTTGTGGTGGTAGTGCTCATCCCGGCGGTGGAATTCCACTTGTCATTCTATCAGGTAAAATTGTTTCTGAAATAGTGTTGAAAGATTTTTCAAATGATTAAAGCTGAACATTCAAAATGGGCTGAGTTTATATTTGACTTTTATTTATATAGACTATTAAGAAAACACTTTCATAGTTTTTTACAAATTGGTCAATCTCCTGAGATTGATAGTAATAAATCTTTGTTGATATTACCTAATCATATCTCTTGGTGGGATGGTTTTTTTATTTATAGAATAATCAAACAATTCTCTGATAAAAAATTTCATATTATGATGCTTGAGGAGCAGTTGAGAAAGTATTGGTTCTTCAAAAAACTTGGAGCTTATTCAATTGAGCAGAACAATCCTAAGTCTATTGTTGAATCTATGAATTATACTCTCGAATTATTAAAAACACCCGAAAACTTATGTGTGATTTATCCGCAAGGAGAAATACAATTACAAGAAGAATTGGATGTGAAATTCAATCGGGGAGTTAATTACATTTGTGATAAATCAAGAACAGAATTTCAAATTATACCGATTGGTTTCAGGATTATTTACACAAATAAAAAACTTCCTTATGTTGTATTTAGATTTGGAGAAAGAATTTCATCGCTCGACGCAAAGAATGATAGTGATTTAATAAAAAATTCTTTTCAAAGTAATCTTATAAATCTGTTTGAAAATAAAAATTTACCATCGGATATATTCAATTGATTTGATTGTAACTTGATACACATAAATCAAATATTCAAAATCCTTCAGAAGCAAAACTATTCTGCTTTCTTTTTCACGCCGCCAATTTACAAAAATGCGAAATCGTATATTTTCACAAAGCCGAACAAAATTCTTACTCTTAAAGAATCTGACTTTGAAAAGAAAATTAAAATTGTTGATCAAATGCTTGATGATGACAGTATTGGTTATTCAGTCATAAATTATGAGGCTGGATATTTGTTAGAGAAAAAGCTGCATAAGTTTTTAAGAGGAAATGAAGCATTAGCAGAGTTTGTTTTCTTTGATAAAAATAATTTTACGGAAATAAATTCAGAAAAAATCAAATTCGATTTCATAAATGATTTTAAGATTAAAAACTTCAGACTTAATACATCAAAAAAAGATTATATTAAATCAATAAATAAGATTAAGTCATACATAAAAAGCGGAGACACTTATCAGGTAAATTATACGATAAAAGGGAAATTCACATTTAGTGGAGATTTATCATCTCTGTTTCAAAGTCTTGTTTTCAATCAGTCAGCACAATACATAGTAGTACTAAATCTGCGGGATAGATTTATCATTTCTATTTCTCCTGAATTATTTTTTGAATCAAAAGGGAGAAGAATAACTGCAAAACCAATGAAAGGAACAATTCAAAGAGGAATAAATCTGCAAAGCGACGCATTGTCAAGATATAAATTGCAAAACAGCGAAAAAGAAAAAGCCGAAAATGTTATGATAGTAGATTTATTACGAAATGATTTTGGAAGAATAAGCAAATTTGGTTCAGTAAAAGTTACTGCTTTATTTGAAGTTGAGAAATATGAATCTGTTTATCAAATGACTTCTGAAATTACTTCATTATTAAAAAAGGGGGTAAAATTTCCAGACATAATAAAAAATATTTTCCCCTGCGGCTCTGTAACCGGAGCGCCTAAAATCAGAACAATGGAAATTATCAATTCAATAGAAAAAGAAAATCGAAATGTTTACACAGGTTCAATTGGATTATTATTAAAAAAGAAAATTCTATTTAATGTTGCAATAAGAACATTAGTTATCAATAAAGCAACAGGCAAAGGTGAGATTGGTTTGGGCAGCGGAGTTGTTTGGGATAGCGAACCAGAAAAAGAATACAATGAAGTAATTCTCAAGAGCAAATTCTTTACTTCTTCTCAAAACTATTTTGAAATTTTTGAATCTGCTTTAATCCGAAATTGCGAAGTGGTTTTTCTCGAAGAACATTTAGAAAGATTAAAATCAACTGCGGACTATTTTCTCTTTAAGTACAATGAAAAAATTATTTTAAGAAAAATTTATTCAATACTCAAAAAGCTCGATGCATCTAAAAATTATAAACTAAAATTTTCTTTAAATAAACTTGGCGAGTTGAAATTAGAAGTAACAGAACTAAAGCCATTACCAGAAAAGATAAAAGTAATATTATCAAAGAATAGAATTAGTTCTAATAACAAATTCCAATTCTTCAAAACAACAAACAGAAAACTTTATAATGACGAACACAAGAAATTCTCAGAGAAAGGTTTCTTTGATGTTCTTTACCTTAACGAGAAGAATGAAGTCGTGGAAGGCGCAATAACAAATTTATTTTTTAGAAAAAATGATTTAGTGTTAACTCCACCAATAATTAGTGGAGCATTAACGGGCATATACCGTTCATACTTATTAAAACAAAATTCTGATATAAAAGAAAAGAAAATTTCGATAGGAGAACTGATACAGTCAGACGAAATATTTCTAACAAACTCCGTCAGAGGCAAAATAAAAGTTGACGAATTTTATTTGAACGAAAGAGAATATATTTCTTTCTGAAAAATAATTTCTTTTAAGAGTGGATTAACACAATGAAAAAAATATTAGTCATTTTTACCGGCGGCACATTTTCAATGATGATAGATAAGGAAACAGGCGGAGCTGTACCAAGATTCTCTGGCTCAGAACTATTAGAAATGATTCCGGATGTAAAACATTTAGCAGAAGTTGATTACTATGATTTCGGCAAATATCCTGGTCCTCATATCACTCCTGATTTAATGTTAAAACTTTCAAAAGTCATTAGAGAATTTTTAACTAAGAAAATCTATGATGGAATTGTAATTACCCACGGAACAGACACGCTCGAAGAGACAGCATATTTTTTAGACCTAACATTAAACACCGAAGTACCAATTGTAATGACTGGCTCAATGAAAAACAGTTCTGAACCAGAATGGGATGGTCCTAAAAATCTTATTGACTCAATTCAGATTTGTTTGAATGAAAATTCTAAGAATATGGGAGTATTGGTTTGTCTTAATGGAGAAATTAACGCTGCAAGTGAAGTAACGAAAATTTATTCTGATTCAGTTGAATCTTTCAAAAGCCTTGATTTTGGAAATTTGGGATTTGTTCAAAACGGAAGAGTAATCTTTAATCGTCTTCCTCATTTCCTTGAAAAAATTGAGACAGAACAAATAGATGATAATATTGATATGCTGACAGTTTATGCTGGAATGGATGATAAGTTTTTTCGTTTCTCTGCAGATAGTGGTGTAAGTGGAATTGTAGTTGAAGCATTAGGAGTTGGAAATGTTCCGCCGCCAGCATTTGAAGGCATTAAGTACGCTGTTGAAAAAGGGATTCCGGTAGTTCTGACTTCTCGTTGCCCTGCAGGTGAAACTGATTATATTTATAGCTATCCTGGTGCGGGAAAACACCTTCACGATATTGGAGTAATTTTCGCTGATTATATCAACGGTCAAAAAGCGAGAATAAAGTTGATGATAGTTTTTGGAAGAACAAGAAACATTAATGAGATACGTTCTTATTTTGAATCACAGGTTTTTTCTCCGGGAGTAATCATTGTAAGATAGCTCATTCAATTAAAAAGATTTTTCACCACAATAAAAAGCTCACAAAGGAACTTTGTGTCTTGGTGCCTTTGTGGCATTTGTTTTCCATTTAATAAATTTTATGAGACTAAATTATTGGAAGATTTAAAGTTAAAAAGATTACTCAAAAATTATATTGAAACTGTAAATAAAAATTCAGAAAGCTTGGTAGCTGTCCATTAAAAGTCAAGCCATACTGAGTCCCAATTCCCGTTTGCCAACCTTGTAAATTAAAATTTCTCATATTAAGACCTGCAAGAAAAGAAAGTTCAACTCCGTAATTCCAGGAATTTCTGTCTATGAATGTTTTATCATTAACTAACATAACACCAACAGACTCTTCGAGATAAATTCTACTGTCAAAATATTGAGCAGTAACCCCGCTGAAAGCGAGAGAAACTAATTGCGGATAATATGGAGTTTTATCAGAAGGAATAATTGAATTTATCTCCTTCATCAGTTGAACTGCAACTCGTGGATAAACTTCTTCAAACAGTGCTTGATCTATTTGTGTATAAAATGCTAAAACGTATCCATCAATTGAAGGGGATGAACTGCTAAATGAGCTATAACCTACTCTATTTCCAACACTAACTCTTGTTTGGCAATAAAGATTAGAAACTATTATTACGTAAATGATAAAAATTATTTTTATTTTCACTTTTAGATTTATTAATTATTTGTTGAAAAATAACAATGCTAAATAGAAAAAGAAAGTAATTATATGAAACCATCTTTATATAACTACAAAGCAATTGTAAAATCAGTTTATGATGGAGACACTTGTAATGTTGATATTGATTTAGGATTACGTACTTGGATTAAAGATGAAAAATTAAGACTCAACCGAATCAATGCACCGGAAATTACTGGTAAGCAAAAAAAATCAGGTGTTAAATCAAGAGATTTTTTAAGAAGCATTATTTTAGATAAAACGGTTTTTATTCAAACTATAAAAGATAAAAAGGAAAAGTACGGAAGATACTTAGCTGAAATTTGGATCATAGATGAAAAAGAAAAGCTTATAAATGTAAATGATTTGATGGTTAATAAGGGCTTTGCTAAATATCAAAAGTATTAAGGATTAATTAAATGAATAAAATTTCTGAAATAAAAATTTTAATTGAATTAGACCCGAATAGAATTCCACAAAAAATTCTTTGGAAAGCAGATGATGCCGACTTTAATGGCTTGAAAGAGTCAAAGTCTATGATGCTCTCATTGTGGGATAAACAAGAGTTAGTAACGATGGGGATAGACCTTTGGACTAAAGATATGACTATTGAAGAAATGAACGTTCATTTTCATCAAATCTTAGTTAAAATGGCTGAAAGCTATTCACGCGCTACACATAACACTGATATAGAATTTATGATTAAGAAATTCGCCGCTGATTTTGCTGAAAGATTAAATGTTTTTAACTCTAATAGATAAAGTTTTTGCTTAAGATGTTACTAAAGTTATTTTGGAGGAGTTTTAAGGTTTCTTGCTGATACATCTGGCTTCTAAAACAAACTCTCACTATAAATTTAGTAGAGTAGTAGATTATATAACTTACTATTGAAAAAGATATTTTAGAGATATTATTGATAGGGTTTTTAATCTTTAAATTATGAACCTTAGTGACGAGAGATACTATTATTTTTAACCTTATTACCTTATTAAGCAACAAATATAAATGAAAATAGAATACAATAATCTATATACTCATTTCATTTTCATCACTTTAAATCGTCAACCGCTTATATTAGAAACACATCGTGAACGAATTGAAAAATATATAACAGGAATTGTAAACCATAATTCCTCCAAATTATATGCAATTTATGCAAATCCTGAGCATACACATTTATTGGTTTCCCGTTCACCTAAATTATCTGAGGAATCTCTTGCAACAGTTGTAGCTGATAGTTCCGAGAGGTTTATAAACGAAAACAAGCTTTGTTTAGGAAATTTTGAATGGCAGCAGTCAGCAGCAGCATTTTCCGTATCAAAATCTGATGTTGATCGTGTGTGTAAGTATATTATTAATCAACCAAAACACCATCGAAGGATTACTTTTGCAGAAGAGTATGATGCTTTTTTAAAATGTTATCAAAAAACTCTTAAAGTAATACGATAATAGAATTTTTATTCAGTGTGTTTATGATGTTACTAAAGTTATCTTAAGGGAGTTGTAAGGTCTCTTGCTGATATACCTTGCTGTTATAAAATAATCTCTTTTTGTTAGCTTTCTTTAGTTTTGTTAGAATGATATTTAATTTATTTCACAAAAAATTAGTTTGTGTTATTAAGAAAAAAGTTTTAACATTAAAATTATCAACCTTAGTAACAAATAATACGGTCCTAATACTTAACCTTATTAGCTTGTTTTATTCTTATTCAATTATTTCATAATAATAAGGTAATAAGGTTTTGTTTTGTGTGTTTTTATAGTATTACTAAGGTTAATTTGGAGAGTTATAAGGTTTCTCGCTGATATACCTGATATCTATAAAACAAACTCTTATTGTCAATTTTTATTATTGTAGTATAATAATATATTTTATGACTTTCTCCTGAAATAGATAGTTCAGAAATGTTATAAATAAAAGTTTTAGTTACATAGCAAATAAACTTAGTAGAAACTAATAAAGACCTTATATTGCTCGATTTTACCATTAATAATTTTTCGGATTATTAAAATCTACCTCTAATACTTCATTCGCTTTATTTATCAACAATAAATCCCGTGCTTAACTTTACTAATTCAATGGTTAATTAAAATTAACCTTCCTATTGATTATCTAATTACATAAATTTGTAACACATTTTTTACAAACATAAAACTGCAATGATTAAATACAGTTTAATTCTCTTAATTCCTGCAATGATTTGTTTATCACAGATAAAAAACGATTATAGTCTTGCTGTCATCCCATTTTACTCCAAAGGTGTTGATGAGCTTTCTATTCAAACTGCTGAGTCAATCTTAAAACTTGAAATCGAAAAACAAAGCTCTATTAAAATAGTGCGGGAAAGAGAAATCAATTCTGCACTTCAATCAAAAATTTGCGATGAAATTGAATGTGCTATTGAAGTTGGTAAAATAGTTAAAGCAGATAAAGTATTTTTCTGCAAAATCAATCCGCTTGGCAATAATCTGATTATTCAATACTATTTATATGATATTGTATCAAATAAATCCATTCTAATTGAACAAACCAAAGCTCTGGGTCTTGAAGACCTTGAAGCTGTGATGAAAAGAATTGCAAAAAGTGTTGTAACAGAAATGCCATTTTCAACTGGTGCTGAAGTTGGAACAGTTGTAGGAACAGAAACATCTCCATTTCTTAAAAAATCTTCTTCTTACAACTTTGGCTTAACTTTTGGCTATTTATTCCCTCTTCAGGGATATGATGATGAGACAGAAAAATCTTTTACTCTTAACGCACACTTTGACTATGAATTACCAAACTACACTATTGGATTAATGATGGGAGCAAGAAATGGATTTGCAATTAACTTATACGGACATTATTTGTTTTCTGCTTCTGACTTTTCTCCTTTTGTTGGTACCGCTTTTGGATTTCATTGGGTTTCTCATTCTACAGATTATGATTATGTGCTCGAACCAGTCATTAGAGATAAAAAACAATCACACGGATTTGAATTAGTACTTTCCTCTGGACTAAGACTTTTCAGAACTCAACGATTTACTGTTTTAATAAACCTTGAATATCTTTTTACTTTTAATGATTTTAACGATAGAGCATTCGTCTTTACTATCGGTTTGTTATAACAAATAATATTTTTAAGAGATTTTTATGGACCTCGAAATTCTTTCTCGTCTTCAATTTGCAATTACTATTGCTTTCCATTATATCTATCCACCCTTAAGTATTGGGCTTGGAGTTGTGATGGTAGTAATGGAAGGGATGTACCTCAAAACCAAAGATAAGTTCTATGAAAATATGACTAAGTTTTGGGTTAAGGTTTTTGCTTTAACTTTTGCAATCGGCGTTGCAAGCGGAATTGTAATGGAGTTTGAATTTGGAACTAACTGGGCAACTTATTCTAGATTTGTCGGAGATGTTTTTGGGAGCGCACTCGCTGCTGAAGGAATTTTTGCATTCTTCCTTGAATCCGGATTCTTAGCAGTATTAGTATTTGGCTGGGATAAAGTCGGACCCAGAATGCATTTCTTTTCAACTCTGATGGTTGCATTGGGTTCAATGTTCAGTGCTATATGGATTGTTGTTGCAAATTCGTGGATGCAAACTCCTGCAGGGTTTAAGATAGTTGGCGAAGGTATTAACGCTCGTGCTGAAATAACTGATTTCTGGGCAATGGTTTTTAATCCTTCTTCTGTTGATAGACTTTTGCACACTCTTTCGGGTTGCTGGCTTGCAGGAAGTTTTTTAGTTATTAGTGTTGGGGCTTATTACCTGATTAAAAATAAACACACTCGGTTTGCAAAATCTTCTATCAAAATAGCTTTAGTGATAGCATTTATTTCATCATTATTTCAACTTTTTACTGGTCATCAAAGTGCTGTCGGAGTTTCTAAAAATCAACCCTCAAAACTTGCTGCAATGGAAGCAATTTTTGAAACTCAATCTAACGCGCCATTATATTTATTAGGCTGGGTTAATGAAAATAATCAGGAAGTAAAATTTGGAATTGCAATTCCTTCTTTGCTTAGCTATCTGATAGGATTTTCCGCTGACACTGAAGTTAAAGGCTTAAATGAATTTCCAAAAGATGAAAGACCACCCGTTAACATAGTTTTTCAAGCGTATCATTTAATGGTTGCAATTGGGTTCTTATTAATTTTAATTTCTTCACTTGGAATTTTTTACTGGCTTAAAGGAACATTATTCAGCAAGAAATGGCTTTTAAAAATTTTTGTCGTTTCTGTATTGCTTCCTCAAATTGCAAATCAAATCGGATGGATTGTTGCTGAAGTTGGGCGACAACCCTGGATTGTTTATGGAATTATGAGAACTTCTGAAGGGCTATCTAAAGCAGTTCAGGAGGGACAAGTCTGGTTTTCGCTTATTTTATTTACTATTATTTATATCGGACTTTTTATTTTATTTCTTTTCCTTCTAAATGAAAAAATAAAACACGGACCGGAAAATGTTGACTCAATTCCTGCTGAATTAGGGCATCCAAAAGCATAAGCGAGGTTAAAATGGAATTTAATTTAGATTTAAATACTGTCTGGTTTATTCTTATCGGAATTCTATTAGCTGGTTATGCAATTCTTGACGGTTTTGATTTAGGTATAGGAGCTTTACATCTTTTTGTTCACACTGATAACGAAAGAAGAATTATGCTAAATTCCATCGGTCCTGTTTGGGATGGAAATGAAGTCTGGCTCGTTACAGGTGGAGGAGCTTTATTTGCAGCTTTTCCGGAAGTTTATGCTACTGTTTTTTCAGGATTTTATAATGCGATGATTTTGCTTCTTTTTATGTTGATTTTTAGAGCAGTGGCTATTGAGTTTCGAAGTAAGAGACCTATGAAATGGTGGCGTCAAACTTGGGATTTTGCTTTCAGTATTTCAAGTATTTTAATTGCATTTTTGATGGGAGTTGCACTGGGGAATATTATTACCGGAATACAACTCGGTGCCGATAAAGAATATGCAGGTAAATTTATAGATCTTCTTAACCCCTATACAGTTCTTGTGGGTTTTACTACTGTTGCTCTTTTTATTATGCACGGTTGTATTTATGGAGTGCTCAAAACTGAAGGTGAACTTCAAGCTAAACTAAAAAGCTGGGTAAATAATACAATTATATTTTTTGTAATTTGTTATGTAACAACAACTATGGCAACTTTAGTTTACTATCCACATATGGCAAGACACTTTAAGGATTTCCCGCCGTTATTTATAGTTGCACTATTGAATATGCTTGCTATTGCAAATATTCCAAGAGAAATTCATCACGGGCGGGAGTTTTTAGCTTTCATTTCATCTGCTGCAGCTATTGCGTTTTTACTTGCTCTCTTTGCAATTGGAATTTTTCCAAACATAGTTTTATCCAATCCAAATCCTGAGTTTAGCTTAAATATTTACAATGCTGCTTCATCAGAAAAAACTTTGACGATTATGTTAATTATTGCTGCAATAGGATTTCCTTTCGTGCTTGCTTACACAATCAGTATTTATTGGATATTCAGAGGAAAAGTAAAACTAACTAATATGAGTTATTGATTTTTGAGTTTCATCTTATTAGGGTCAATCTCTTCATATCAAATATTTTTTTGATACGAAAATTGTTACCTTAAAAATTGATTGACAGAAAGTAATCAGTTTAATCGGTGTTATAAGAGATTTAATTAGCACACTGATGACACAGATGCGACTGATTTACACTGATTTAAATCTGTGTTTATCTGTTTAATCAGCGTCATCTGTTTGCTATTTATTATGAAGCAGATCACCGAAAAGTTTCTTTTCTGACAGTAAACTTTTCTAATAATTTTTGATTAACCTCAACGCCAATTCCATTAGCATTGGGAACTTCCATTGTCCCATCTCTATCAACAATAAATTCCGGTTCCACTATATCCTGATTGAAATATCTTTTACTTGCAGAAATATCTCCGGGCAAGGTAAAATTCTTGAGCGAAGCAAGAGCAATATTTCCGGCTCTGCCAATTCCTGTTTCGAGCATTCCACCACACCAAACAGGAATATTATTTTTCATACAATAATTATGAATTTTGATTGACTCTGAAAAACCTCCAACTCTTCCCGGTTTAATGTTTATAACTCTGCAGGCATCGAGTTCTATTGCGGTAATTGTGTCATCTAATGAATGAATACTTTCATCAAGACATATAGGAGTTCTCAATTCCTTTTGAAGTTTTGAATGCTGGTAAATATCATCATAGCCCAATGGCTGCTCAATCAGAAGTAAATTAAACCCATCAAGTTTTTTAATTCGATTTAGATTACTGATTTTATAAGATGAATTTGCATCAACTTGTAATTTAATTTCGGGGAAAACTTTCCTTATTGCTCTAATTGGTTTAATATCTCGTGCTGGTTCTATTTTTATTTTTATTCTCTTATATCCTTCTTTCAGATAACCTTCGACTTTTTTCAACAACTCACTTTCTGAATTTTGAATTCCGATACTAACCCCCACGTCAATTTTTTTTCTTTTCCCTCCCATCATTTTAGATAGAGAAATATTTTTTGACTTTGCAATCAAATCCCATAAAGCAGATTCTAATCCTGCTTTTGCCATTCTATGTCCGCGTATTGGATTCCATAATTTTATTGCAGTCTGAATATCTTCAAAATCTTTTTTGATTATGGGTGGAATTAAAAAATCTTTCAGAATATGCCAAGCAGTATCAACTGTTTCATAGCTGTAAAATGGATTCCCTTCAGCTACGCATTCGCCCCATCCTACAAGTCCTTCTGAATTGATTTTTACGATAATATGTTCAACGAAATAATCTGTTCCCATTGAAGTTTTGAAAGGATGAGTTAATTCCATTTTGATTTGATAAAGCTCTATACGTTCTATTTTCATAAAAGTGATGAATTTTATTTTTAATTTTCGCAGTAAAAATAATCATTACAAAATGGAATAAATAAAAAAACCTGAAAGTTGAACTATGGTAAAATTTATTAAAGTACCCACAATAATTCCATCTGCGGGAAATAAACCTAAAATAATTGAAGAATATTTTGGGCGGGTAAATTCAGATTCAGAAGAAATTAGTATCGCAAGAATGAAATGTCCGTCAAACTGGATTGAGCCTCCACAGCAACCAGAATTTGATGAATACACTCTTGTGTTGAAAGGCTCACTAACAGTTGAAACTCGTGAACAATCTTTTGAAGTAAAAAAAGGTGAAGCAATTTTGATTGGTAAAGGTGAGTGGGTAAGATACAGTACAAAAGAGAATCAAGAAGCTGAATATATCGCTATTTGTATCCCGGCTTTTTCAGTTAATACGGTTCACAGATTAGAAAATTGAAATTTTATTCTTCTCATTGATGGAATTAAGATTCTAGTACTTCTAATAATTGAGAAGAAAATAACTTATTGCGGCATTTGACTGATTCTATAAAATTGCAACCCTAAAACCGTCGAAGCGTGTAATTAACCCAAATGAGTAATTTTTCAGAATTATCTTATTAGTATTTTTGTGAAGCAAATTAAGCCCAACTCTTTGGAATATAATTTGTAAAAAATTAACAAAAACAGGATAAATATGTTTGAATTCAAATTCACCGAAGAGCAGTTAATGCTCAGAGAAACTGTCAGAGATTTCGTGAACAATGAAATAAAACCAATAGCTTCACAAATAGATCAGCAAGGAGAAATTCCAAAAGAACTAATTAATAAAATGGCTGAGATTGGCTTTCTTGGAATTGCATTCCCCGAAGAATATGGCGGAGGCGGATTCGGAGAAGTCGGATATTGCTTGATGCAAGAAGAAATCGCAAGAGGTTGTATGTCAACAGCCACTTTTATTGGAGCACATCAATCAATCGGAACAAATGCAATTTATATTGGAGCTACCGAAGAACAGAGAAAAAAGTTTTTACCTGCCTTAACATCTGGCGAAAAAATTGCAGCTTTCGGTTTAACTGAAGCTCAGGCAGGTTCTGATTCATTCCATCTTAAAACTTATGCCAAACTTGATGGCGATGAGTGGGTTATTAATGGTGAAAAATTATGGATTACAAACGGTGGGATTGCTAATATTATTTCCTTGTTTGCAAGAACTGATAAAGGCATTTCTTTATTTGCAGTTGAAACTGACAGGCCCGGCTTCAAAGCAGGTCCTCCTGAGAAAAAAATGGGAATCAAAGGCAGCGTTACAAACGCATTGAGTTTTGATAATGTTCGTATCCCAAAAGAAAATTTGATAGGTCAGGAGGGAAGAGGATTTATTTATGCAATGAAAACTTTAGACGCTGGCAGACTTGGACTTGGAGCAGCTTGCTTGGGCGTTTCTAAAGAACTATTGGAGCTTTCAACCAAATACGCAAAAGAAAGAGTTCAGTTTGATCATCCAATTGCACATTTTCAGGCAATTCAATTTATGTTAGCTGAAATAGCCATAATGATTTACAATATGGAAAGTATCGTTTATAGAACCGCTGTTGATTATGATTTAGGAAAAGATATCTCAAGACAATCTGCAATAGTAAAATATTATTGTTCAGAATCTCTTGATAAAATTGTTGATTTCGCCGTTCAAATTCACGGAGGAATGGGATATTCTCAGGAACTTCCAATTGAACGTATTTATCGCGATTCAAGAATTAACAGAATTTTCGAGGGAACAAACGAAATTCAAAAGGGAATTATTGCCCGCGAAGTAATTAAGAAAAACGGTAAACTTTAAAATCAAAGGTGTTAATTATGGCAAAAACAAATCCTATCACCGCTAAAACAAAAAAAGATAAACCTAAATCAAAACGCAGAGAAACTTTTTATTACAAACTATTTTTTGATGATAATGAAAGCGTCAATTATATCAAGAGCAAGTTAAATCCCAAACAAGTTGCAAAATATCTAAAAGCTTATGAAAAAACTCATCAAAAGTTTTATAATAAAGAGTTTGTCCAACTCTTAAAGAAATATGACAATTATTCTCAAATAATTGAAATTCACGACGTTTCTTACTAACTCACGTTAAGCATAATTTATAATAATGACATTCTGTCCCAAATGCTTTCGGGATTAGAATCTTCTTTTGCTAAGATTTAAGATGATGAAATAAATTCAGCTTGACAAATACGTAAGGTGGATTACTAATTTTAAACAATTCTTTATTGGTGTTTAAATATGAGATTCCTTGTATTATTCATTCTGATTATGAATTTCAGTCTGAATGCACAAGTTCATTGGGTAAAAATTGGACAAGGTCTCAACTATGGCGTAACCAACAATCAGAAAGGCAATGATATTCTTGTAACAATTGGTGGGTGGAAAGCAAATCAAACTTGGGTTAATAAGTGGTGCGAAGAATTATTTAACGAAAAACTGAAAGAACTTGGCGTTCAGCATCTAATTTCTGTTAAAGGTCCGGACGATGTTTGTTTCAATCAGAAAAATGATATAGACATAAAAGCTTTAGCAGAATTCATAAAGAATATAATTTACGCTACTTATTTTATTGATCGAGTGATTATAATTGCTCATTCAAGTGGTTCTTTTGTTGCTCACGAGTTATTAAATTTTATGTATGGGGAGAAAGGAATTGCAAAAGATAGTTTTTATGTAAATAAAGTTCATTACTTCAATCTTGATGGTGGAATTGGAGGTAAAGACTGTGGAATCTCGTTAGACACAAGCGCTGTAAAATACCTTTCAAAAATTTATGCAGTTGCAGTTTATGATTCTTCTGCCAATCTTTTTTCAGCCAATTATGAAACAATGAAAAGATTTTCCGAAATGTATTATAATAAATCTGAATTAATGACTATTACTACTACTGAAAGTGGCTGTGTTGATAAATGGTGTTTGCACGATGTAGTTATAATTAACAAACCTCATAATCCAAATAAATACGACCTCGAAAAAGATTATCAGAATTTTAATGATACTCGAAAAGTCCAAACAAATTATTTGAATGTGCTTCTCAAAGATTAAAAAAACAAAGGGCTGTCTCAGCTAAAATTTTTAAAATTTATATTGAGTAAACAGCCCTTGTATAAATTAAAACTAAAGGTTTTAATTAAGATGCTTTTACTAATTCTGCAGAGATTTCTATTTTAACATCAGCACCTACGACTATTCCACCTGTTTCGGTTAGAGCATTCCACTGCAAACCGAAGTCGAAACGATTAATTTTTCCTGATATCTCAAATCCAGCGACCTCACCACCTCCAAAACCTTGTACAATACCATTAAATTGAACATCAAGATCTACTTCTTTTGTAACTCCTTTGATTGTTAAATCACCTTTTAATAAGTATTCGTTGTCAGATTTTTTTGTTAATGATTTTGAGGCAAAAGATATTTTGGGGAAGTTTTCTGCATCGAAGAAATCAGCAGATTTTAAGTGTCCATCACGCTGTTCGTTTCTTGTATCAATACTATTAACATCTGCTTCAAAAGTAATTTTTGCATCGGAGAAATCAGAAGCGTTTGCTTCAACTGTTGCATCAAAATTATTAAATTGCCCGGTAACTGTGGATATTACCAAATGTTTAACTTTAAATTTGATTTCTGAGTGTGATTGATCAATTTTCCAAATTGCCATATTGATCCTTTCATTTATTGAATAATAATTTTTAATTAACAGTTGAAGAACAAATTGACCTTTAAATCAGTTCCAATAGATAAATTTATCAATAAACAAAAAATTAAGTTGAAAAGTCTTGGTGATAATATAATTAAAGTTAATCTTTAAATTAAAAGTTTATTTAGCTTTGTTTTGAGATTAATTCAATTATAATTTAATCATTTCTTTGAAATAATAAAGTTATAATCCTACTTTTTCTTAAGTATGATAGAAGTATTTGCAATCCTTGTTAATAAATAGTATTGCTCCCATAACCGTTTATCGTTGAATAGTGCTTTTTGGACTTGATTTAGTTCAAATTCATCGTATTTAAGCACACCATAAAGAACTATATAATCTGGCTTTCTTGAAAAAACATAATCATTATCAATTTTTTCAAAATGTAGGGCTTTTATTCTTGACAAATGTTTGTCGTTAATAGAACTAATATCCAAGAATTTTTGATTTACCAAGAAGGGGATAGTACCTGATTCATAAATTGCAATTGTTTTTGAATATTCTTTAGAAGTTATGTGTTTTTTGAGATAATTTGCTGTTTGAACATAAGGATGTTCTTTAATACTTAACTGAAATAATCCTGATTTATGTTCTGGTCCCGTTCCAATAAAATACCTTTGCGAAATTGAATATCCAGACAATAAAAAAATTAAAATTATAAAAAAATAAACGTTAATAGATAATTTTTCACTAAAATGCAAAGATAAAATAAGTAAAATTGGAAATATTGGGATTATAAATCTAAATCCTGGTATCCAGTCACCAGTTGCCCAAAGAATGAAAAAAAATTGAGAAATTATTAAGAGAATCATTGTATAATTAGAAAAACTTTTAGTTAAACTAATTTTTTTTATCAATACTATAAAAAAAATGGGAGCTAAATAATAATATATTCCTGCGAATAAATACCTTAAACCGTAACCAAAAGTAAAAACTTTCATTTTTGAATAAAATGTATTAGGGAAAAAATCTTTGAAGTAAAAAATCCTAAATGTTAAGTATAAAGAAAAAATTATAAATAAAATTATAAATGATAAAGAATAATCATTAAACTTCTTTAAATTAAACGAAAGAATTATCATTAAAACTATAAACAATATTGACTCAGGTCTAGAAATTGACAAAATACCTAATATTAGACCAATATGAATTTTGTAAATATTTTTTTTATGTAACTCAATTTTTTTGAGATAAATGAATAATAATAATAACACTAATAAATATTGAGATGTTTCTAAACCATAAGAGGCGTTTGCTGCAAGAAAATAATTACTAGAATATAGTAATATTACCAAAATTGTTTTCAAGAAATCTTCGGGAAAAATCATTTTACAAAGACTAATCAAAGCTATAATAGACAAGAGGTGGAACAATCCAGAAATGACTTGAACTAATATAAGAGATTCGATTAGGTAGTCTAAATTAATTAGTTTTAATATAAAATAAACAAATCCAATAAATAATGTATAAAATGGATTTGAAAACCCTTCGATTGGTGTTTCCCCTGGATTATAAACTAAACCATAACCATTTACTAAATTTTTTGCATATCTTGCACTAATGTAAGTGTCATCTATAATGATATTAATACTATCAAAAAATAAAACTGCGAATAATATAGTCGAGATAATAAATAAAATTTGATATTTATTTTTACTAAAAGAAGTATATGCATTGTTATGTATAAATTCGTCTTTTGATAGTTTAAGATTATTAGTATCCATAATTTTACTTTATGTCAAAAATTAAGGAAGGTTTATTAATTCTAAATTAAAATAAATCTACTTTAGAATATTTTATTTAGTTGTAATATTTATTATAAAAATATAAAACTAATAATAAAATTTATATTCAATTATTCCTATTCGAGCTGACAAAAGTAATAACAGGATAAGAATTTACTTTACGTTTTTGAGTAACGATGTATATAATAACACCATATAAAAAAACTAAACTGAAAGCAAATAAAGTCGAATTAAGTTCTTTATCCTGTAAGAATATCTCATAGCCGAGTAGAATACCAATAATTAAAAGCAAAAGAGGAATGCCATAAATAAATATCGAAGTAAATAATATTTTACTTCCACTTATTGAAACCCGAACTTTATCTCCTGGCAAAACACCATAAGGGTCTTTAACGATTAAAGTTCTATCAGATGAATCGCCCGGTTTGCAATAAATTTTTGCAGTACACTCTTCACATTTATCAGAGTTTGAGATTAAAATTTCTGCAAAACCATTTGAAACTGTTTTTACAAATCCTTCTTCAACTAACTCTTCTGAATACATAAATATGCTAACTTACTTTAACTTCTATATTATTTTCTTTTAATAATTCAGCAGCTTTTTCAGGATGAACTAATCTGATTGCTCCGGTTTTGCACTTATCAATCGGGATTTTGCTTATATCAAGATTTTCATATTTAATCTCCGGCAAGAAATCTCTCATTTCAATAGAACCATCAGATTTTCTGGCACAAATTCCACATCCGAAACAAGCCACTTTACAAACTTCTTTCGCTCGCTTGGGGTCATCGTGATTTTTGCAAAATACAAATAACTCTCTGTCTTCAGGATGAATTTCTATTATACCTCTTGGGCAAACTTCAGCGCATTGCCCGCAACCTGTGCAAAGTTCTTCAACTACAACTGGAAGTCCATTTTCATTCATAAAAATTGCACCGAACTGACAGGCATCAACACATTCTCCGCCACCAAGGCAACCGTATAAACACATTTTACTTCCACCAGCGACAACAGTTTGAACTGAGCATTTTTGCGGACCGATATAATGAATGTTTTCTTTAAAGTTCGCTTCTGCATTACCTCCTTGACAAAGAACTCTAGCTACGAGCTTAATTGAGGTTGCACTTTCAAGCCCTAAAATTTTTGCTATTTCATCTGCAACTTCCTGCCCCCCAACTGGACAGCCATTAACTTTTGCTTTCCCCTCTACAACATTTGTAGCAAAGTCATAGCATCCTGCTAAACCGCAGGCACCACAATTTGCATTAGGAAGAATTTCGTTCACTTCAGCAATTTTGGGATTTTCTTCTACTCTGAGCTTTTTATCTGCAATTGCTAATGCTGCGGCGAATATTAATCCCAAGCCGCCCATTGTTGCTATGGCTATTATTAAAGTCGTTTCCATTTCTATCTCCTGATTTTTTCCTGAAATACCATCAAGAACTGTTTGCTAATTTTTCAATTTATATTTACTAAAATTACTTGAAAAATAAATCTTACCATTTTCATCCACAATCATCGCTTCTGTATCATCTAAACTTTCGATTAAGTTCAATCCTTTTTCAACACCAAGAACAAATACTGCAGTAGCTAATGCATCTGCAAATGTATTACTTTTATTTATTATCGAAACACTCTGCAATCCTGTTGACGGATAACCTGTTTTTGGATTCAAAATATGATGATATCTTTTCCCATCAACTTCAAAATATCGTTCATAATCTCCGGATGTTGCAATTGAGTTATTTTCAAGAGTTACGATATCTAAAATTTCCTTTTTCTCTCTTGGATGCTGAATTCCAATTTTCCATTGTTTACCAAAAACTTTTACATCACCGCCAGCATTAACCGAAGCACTATGAACATTATGACTCTTCAAAATTTCAATTGCTCTATCAACTGCATATCCTTTTGCAACTGCTCCAAAGTTCAAAGCAACATTCTTTTGTTTAGTTATTGTCTGATTATCATTTAGTTTTAATTTATCCCAACCGCTTGATTTCAGAGCATTTTCAATTTCAGATTCTGAAGGAAGCGACGGATTATCTGAATAAAATCCCCAAGCTCGAGTTAAATTATCCAAACTTACATCAAAAGCACCTTCAGACAATTTAGTAACAGAATCACAAAGAACAAGAAGATTGTAAATCTCTTTATCAACAGTAATAGTTTCATTAACAGAGTTATTCAATCTCCAAACGGGACTACCTTCATTATAAGTCGTAAAGAGGTTGTCAATTCTCTTTATCTCTCCAAATGCTTTAGCAAAAGCCTCTTCAACTTTTTTCTCATCATTATCTTGAATCTGAATTTCGACAATAGTCCCTAAAAGAATTTGAGTTCTTTTAAATGTTTTAATCTCATTGCTGTTGTTTTGTGCAATGAAAAATCCAATAATAAAAAGAACTGTTATTAAACTAATCCATTTTAAAGACGATTTCAAAGAATCGAAAAATTTTTTCACTATGCCTAAATCTTAAAGTATCTAAATATCAAATTTCTAATGAACTAATCAAACAGCTTTTACAAGAATTTTATTCGGCGCACAAGCAATTATACTTCCTGTCTCACTTGCATAAGTATGTTTACAAATTCCATTCTTACACGAAGAAGAATTAACAAGTGCAATTCCGTTTTCAATGCTTAAAACTGTCTTACCGTAAACTCCGTCCACGGAAATATTTTTATAGTTCTTGTCAATTGGTATTCTTTCAACCATTCCCTTTTCGTTCTCAATTACAAATTCTTTTTTATTCGTATTTAATATCGAAGAGAAAATATTTTCATTCTTGAACTCTGCAGTAAAAAGAAAATCTGCTCTCTTGTTTTTAAATTGACTTCTTAGATTAAAAAACGAATAATTAAAATCATCAGGGGAATAAACTGAATTGATCCCGTCTCCAACAATTATATCTGCTTCAACATTATTATTCAGTTTCTTAATTCTATAAATAACTTTTCCGCTCTTATTGAAAGAGTTTTTGATAGTTTGATTATGAAGTCTATATACAACCTCACCGATTTTATTATCGGAAATTATAATTGGTTGTGAGTTTGATTTAACTTTTGAACTAAATGAAGAAATCAAATTGAGAAGTATATTCTCATCTGCAGGCAGGAAGCCGTGAACAATAAAATATTCTGATTGGTTATTCTGAACTATTTTCCCGGCAGAATATCCAGCTGTTAACGCTATTGAACCGAGACCTGCAAGTTTTAAGAAATTTCTTCTTGATAACATTTTAACTCCTGATTGTAAAATTTAAAATTATCTTTCTCCCTTATGTCTTTAATGTTTTTGTTTGTGATATCATTTTTTGTTAAAAGATTTTCACTAACAAAAAGTAGAAATTGCACACAGATGACGCTGATTAAACAGATTAACACAGATTAAAATAAGTGTAAATCAGTCGTATCTGTGTCATCTGTGTGCCTTTGCGATTATTATCTTTTAAATCATTCCAGCAAAACCCATAAATGCCAATGCTAATATACCAGCAACAATCAAAGTAATTGGCGCACCCTGAAAAGGTTTTGGTACATCTGCTAAATCAAGTTCTTCACGAATACCAGCCATAATCACTAATGCTAAAGTAAATCCAGCACCAGCACCAAGTCCAAATATAACATTTTCTAAAAAACTATACTCTCTCATCGAACCAAATAAAGCCAAACCAAGTATCGCACAATTTGTAGTTATCAGGGGCAGAAATATTCCCAATGCACGATATAAAGGTTGACTAACTTTTTTAATTACCATTTCCACAAACTGAACAAGAGAAGCAATAACAAGTATGAATGATGGTATTTGTAAGAACGTCAGATTATAAGGAACTAAAATCAAATTATATAAAAGCCAGCTAACAATTGCAGTAATTACCATTACAAAAGTTGTTGCCATTCCCATTGAAGTAGCAGAGCTAAGTTTATTTGATACTCCGACAAATGGACAAATTCCAAGGAAGTATGCAAGAACAAAATTATTTACGATTGCAGCCGAAATGAAGATTATAAATAATTCCATTATTTCACCTCAAGTTCTTCAATTAATTCTTCACGACCAACTCTTTTATAATGAGCAATAAGTGATTCGTGTTCTAATCTTTTTTTTCTGTCTGTATAGATATTTACCAGTCCTAATAACAAACCAAGAGTAAAAAATGCTCCTGCTGGAAGAATCATAATCAGCCAAGGCTCAAATTGATTTGGTAAGATTTGTAAACCAAAAAAAGTTCTCGAGCCAATAATTTCCCGAATTCCACCCAAAATGATTAAAGCGATTGTAAAGCCCAATCCCATTCCCAAAGCATCAAGTAAAGCTCGACCGGTATTATTTTTTGAAGCAAACGCTTCCTGTCTGCCAAGAATAATACAGTTAACCACAATCAAAGGAATGAAAGGTCCGAGAGCTTTGCTCAAATCAGGAAATTTTGCTTTCATTACTAAATCAACAATAGTTACAAATGTTGCAATAATAACTATAAAGGAAGCAATTCTAACTTGCGGTGGAATAGTTTTGCGAATTGAAGAGATTAGTAAACTCGCCATAAATAAAACAAATGTTGCGGCTAATCCCATAGCCAAACCATTTATAGCAGATACCGTAACTGCCAAAACGGGACATAGACCCAGCAACTGTTTAAGAACCGGATTATTATCCCAAACACCTTTTAAGAATTCTTTTTGTAATGTTAATTGCTTTTTCATTTTAACTCCCCGCTTTCACGAAGTTTTTTCAAACGACTAATTCCGTCATTCAATATAGCAACTACTGCTTTAGATGAAATAGTTGCGCCGGTTATTGTTTGAATTTCATTCGGTTTAGTTGGTTCTGCACCTTTTATCCATTCAATTTTTGGATTGGTTTCTAATTTTACAAATTGAGAAGTAAATGGCTGCTCTGTAATTTTCGTACCTAATCCGGGAGTTTCTATCTGATCTAAAATTTCTATTGAAATAATATTTTTCAAATCTTTAGATAAACCAGCTATAAGTTTAATCTTACCGGAAAAACCATTCCCGTCATAAACAAGAGCATAACCAGCTTCTTCATTATTTCCATTAAATACTTTGTAAACCTCAAGTCCGGTTATATTAACTTGTTCATAATTTTTACCCTCAGGTTGAACTCTGAAAATTGCTGCTTCTGTTGCTGCTTTCTGATTTAATAAAATTAAAGGGTCAGCCCAGCCGCTAACAGTTGCAAGCAATCCACCTGATAAAATTCCTATTGAAGTCAAAACAATTAGCATTTGAATTACTTTATTCATTTTCTCTCCTCCTTCGCTTTTCCAAAAGTTTGCGGTTTGGTAAAGCGATTTATCATAGGAACAAAAGCATTCATAATTAAAATAGAATACATAACTCCTTCAGGCAAACCTCCAAAAATTCTAATTACAACAAGCACGAGTGAAATTCCTAATCCGAAAATCCACATTCCTTTATTTGTTATTGGTGATGTAACCCAATCAGTTGCCATAAACATCGCTCCGAAAAGAAAACTACCAGCAAAAATTTGAAATATCGGGGAAGGATATTGCTGCGGGTTTATTCCCCAGAAAATTCCACCGAATATGAACATTCCAATTATCATTGAGATTGGAATTCGCCAATTAACAATTCCAACAGCCATCAGAAAAATTCCGCCAATTAAAACAGCAATAGCAGATGTTTCCCCTAACGAACCTCCGACATTACCAATTGCTAATGATGATGTTTCTGTAATTATTTTATCGAACTTAAATGCTGCAAGCGGAGTGGCAGAAGAAATTGTATCAACTGCGTAATTTGGTTTTGTCCAGGTTGTAATTTGAACAGGAAACGCTGCTTGCAAAAATGCCCTTCCAACTAAAGCAGGATTGAAAATGTTATAACCCAATCCGCCAAAAATTTGTTTTCCAATTCCTATAGCTACAACAGATCCAATGGCAGTTGCTGAAAGTGAAAAGTTTGGTGGAAGTGTCAATGCGAGTAACAATCCTGTTAAAGCTGCGCTACCATCAAACCAAGTAATCTCTTTTTTTCTTATGAACTGAATGAGTGCTTCTGTTCCAACTGCAAAAATTACAGCAGTAAGAATAATCAGAATCTGGTATAAACCAAAAAATACTAATGCTGTTGCTATAGATGGAGCAAGTGCTAAATTGACAAACCACATCACTTTTGAAGTTGACCAACCAGAATGTAAATGAGGTGACGAGGTTAAATCAAAATATACTTTTTGTTTTGTTTCCTGTTGTATTGTTGTTTCCATAATTATTAGAATTTATCTCTTTAATAACCAGTCAGTAATTTTTATGAACACATTGAAAGACTTAAAATTTTTATAGAAGTTAAAAATTCTATTTATTAACTCTTTCTTTCTGCATTTCTAAAACTTTTTGTTTTCCGATTCTTATCCATTGAACTAAAGGAATATTTGCCGGACATGTAAATGCACAAGTTCCACATTCCATACAAACGGTAATATCAGCTTCTTCAGCTTCTTCAAACTTTTGCAACTGAGAGTATCTTGCAAGTTTTGTTGGCACAAGATTCAACGGACAAGCACCAACGCATTGACCACATCTCAAACAAGGAGTCTCTGGACTTTTGGAAACTTCTTCTTTGGTTAAGACCAAAATTCCTGATGTTGCTTTTAATACTGGAGCGTGTAAATCAAACTGAGCAGTTCCCATCATTGGACCTCCAACAATAATTTTTACTGCATCATCACTAACTCCACCACAGTAATCAATAACATCCTGAATTGGAGTTCCAACTGGAACAATCAGATTTTTAGGATTTTTTATGCCCAATCCGGAAACGGTCAATGCAGCAGTGATCAACACCTGACCTTTAGCAACTGCATCATAAATTGCGAGTGCTGTCCCGATATTTTGAATAACTGCACCAACATCCATCGGAAGTTTTCCCGGCGGGACTTCTTTACCCGTAACCGCTTTGATTAACATTTTCTCTGCACCTTGAGGATACTTAGTTTTAAGAGAAATTACCTCAAGTTCATTTTCGTTTTTAATTTTTTCAGATAAGATTTTAATTGCTTCTGGTTTATTGTCCTCAATGCCAATTACTCCTCTTTTAACTCCAAGAGCTTTCAGAATAAGTTTGAATCCAGCAATTAAATCGTCAGGTCTTTCGATCATAAATCTATAATCACGCGTTAGATAAGGTTCACACTCGCAGCCGTTTAGAATTACTACATCAATAACTTTATCTTTAGGTGGAGAGAGTTTTACGTATGTCGGAAATGCTGCTCCGCCTTGTCCAACAATTCCAGCTTCGGCGACTCTTTGTCTGATTTCATCGGGAGAAATTGTTTCGGGGTCAAGAGGCGGTAATGTAGCTGTCTGTTCGGTTACGTTTCCATTTGATTTTATAACAATTGAATCTTTTGGAAATCCTGTTGGAGTAATTTCTTTTCCAATACTCAAAACTTTACCAGAAACCGAAGAATGAATGGGAGCCGAAATAAAACCCTCTGCTTTTGCAACCAATTGACCACAGACAACTTCATCACCTTTTTTCACAACTGGTTGAGCATCTTTTCCCAAATGTTGTGAAACCGGAAGGATAATTTCTTCAGGGGCTGGCATAATTTCAAATGCACAGTTTTCCGTTAAATATTTATATTCTTCTGGGTGAACACCACCACTAAATGTTCTCATTGCCTGAATTCTCTCAAATTTATTAAAAAACTGACTTCAATAAGAGTTTGATTTTTCAGAAATTATGCCACTTGGTAAGCAAATATTATTCTAAAATTCCCCAAATTTTAGCACTTTCAGGGATTAAATTTCTAAGATAAAAGAAATTATAGAATATATTTTCATTAGTGAAAATTAGACAAAATGTTCAATCAAATAAGGAAAGAAAAATCTCGTTTTTTAGCAGAAATATTCTTAAATGTTTAATTTAAACAGTGATTATAAAACATTTTTATTGGATTTAGAAATTTAAGCTACCTTAGAATACTTAAGTCTATTTAATTCAACGTCTTTTTGAATAACTGAAATTCAAAAGCAATTTATGCAAACACCCAAATCAAATGAAAGAACATTTCAAGGTATTCTTTGGAATACGGTAAATAAAATTCTTGATGAAGATAATTCAATCTTTTTTAGCAAAGTTATCCAAGAACCAAACATAGGCATTGGTGAGGCACGATTTGCAGATGGATTACTCTTTTCAAGAACAGATAGCTCAAAAGTTGTTTTACTTGAACTGAAAGATTCGAGTTGGGATGCCACAGACGAAGGTCTTGTTTATCCAGCAATGATGAAAGCATTTAATAAAGGTTATAAGTATTTTATTACCGGAACTCCTCGCCAACTTGTTATCTTTGAAACTTTCAAAGAGGGGACACTCCTTAACGATAGAAAACTCAAAGTTTATAATATCTCTAACATCAGAAAAAATGATGAAATATTATTTCCTGCTTACATTGCCCAAATATCTCAACCGCTTAAAATATTTCTTAAAGATTTAAGTGATATTGTCCACGGCATAAAAGAAATTCAATGGGATTCTATTGATAAGTTTTTTGTCAACAAGCTTTCTGCATACATACTTGAAGGTTCTGCAGAAATGTTTAATGTTATGTATGATAAAATTAATAAAGATGTAAACTTTAAAAATGAATTAAAAAAATATCTTAAAGATCAGGATATTTTTAATATAACTCTAAAGTTTGATAGCGAGGAAATTTACAACATTTGTCAGCTTGCAAATTATCTTTTGTATCTTAAAATAATTTTTTACTCTTATATACAGCGTGAACTTTCAGAACTAAATTTGAAGACTTTAGAAATACTGGAAGAAAAAGACAAATTAAACAAAACACTCAGGCAAAGATTTGATGATGTTCTTAAACACGACTACGAACTAATTTTCCAAAAAAATATTCTTGATGATTTTGAATATGATGCAAAATATATCCCTTTACTTAAACACAACGTTGAGCAAATAAGACATCTTAACTTTAAGCAGCTTGATGCTGATATAATTGGTTCTATCTATAACAAATTAATTGATAATCAAGAACAGCACGATAGGGGTCAGCATTTTACTAATATAAATGAAGTTGACATCGTCAATGCTTTTTGCATAAATGAAAAAACAAAATTTGTACTTGATAGCGGTTGTGGTGCAGGAACTTTCATTGTTCGTGCTTATGTAATGATGAAAAAATTTAATCCACAACTTAAGCACGAAGAGTTGTTAGAACGATTATGGGGAATAGAGATTGCAACTTTTCCCGCCTTCTTAGCAACAATGAATTTATCTTTGCTCGATATTAAATGCAAAGACAATTATCCTGTAATAATCAGAGAAGATTTTTCTCTTGTTAAACCAACATCTTCAGCTAATGTTATGTTTCTTAATGCAAGCCAATTATTTGAAGTAAAAGATACAGGAGGTAAAACTAAAAAGGTTAAAATACCAGAGTTTGATGCCTGCGTTGGAAATCCACCATATATAAGGCAAGAATTAATTGAACATAAAGAAAGATGGGTTAAACTTGCAATCACAGAACATAATCTAAAAAAAGTAAATAGGCAAAGCGATTTATATGTTTATTATTTAATGCACACAACTTCTTTCCTGAAAGATGGTGGAAGGCTTGGTTATGTAATTTCAAGCAGTTGGCTGGATGTTGCATTTGGTGCAGGTCTCCAAAAATTCTTGCTTGATAATTTTAAGATTGTTGCAATTATAGACAATCAAAAAACAAGGAGTTTTGAAACTGCTTCGATTAACACTGTAATTTTAATTTTGGAAAAATGCTCTGATCGTGATAAAAGAGAAAATAACAAAGTAAAGTTTGTTAGAGTATTTAAAGAATATGATGAACTTATCGGCAATAGTAACGATCCGGAAAGACACAAATATTTAGAACGGTTTATAAATAGTATTGAAAAAACTAACAAATCAACTAAGAATGAGAACTACCAAATAATTATAAAACAGCAAAGAGAATTAGAAAAAGAAAGTACATTTGATGGTAAATATGAAAACGGAAATTGGGGAGCAAAATATTTACGCTCACCCGAAATTTTTAATAAAATAATTGAAACTGCAGGTAATAAGCTTATTCCCCTAAAAAATATTTGTGATGTGGGTTATGGTATTAAAACGGGAGCAAATGAATTCTTTTATGTAAAAGATGATACTGATTTAATAAAAAAAATGACTGATGATGAATTCCAATTACACTTTGGACATAAGAAAGAAAGTTCAAAGATAAACTGGGAAAAGTATGGTTGGTACTATTCAGAAATGGGGAAAAAACATTATTTGATGGAACGATTCTACTTCAAACCATTATTTAAAACCCAAAAAGAAGCAGATAAACTCGAAGTAAATATAAAAAAACTCAAGTACAGAGTTCTAATTTGTAATGAAACAAAGCTTGCCTTAAAGAAGGTAAATTCAAGACTCATTAAATATATTGAAGAAGCTGAATCACCTGCTCACAAAATTGATAAACGACCTACTTGTGCCCAAAGAAAAAAAGAAGATGGAACTCAGGATTGGTTTAATCTTGGAGAAGAAATATTTGTGGGTGATTTTATTTTTCCTTCAAAGATTGGTGAAAAATTTAGATTAGTTGATAATCGCCAGTCTAAAGTTTATTGCGATAAGGTTAACTAAAATATTAAAGTAAAAGAAAATTACAAAAACTTTAGTGGATTAATATTTATTATACTTAATAGTACCCTTTTTCGATTTTTACTTGATTTGTTTTCTCGACAATTAACTGGCAGTCAAACCTTGAGTGATGTAGATGTTAATGTTGTAGAGCGTACACTCATAGTTAATCCTGAAATATTAAAACCATTTGAGAAAGAGCTTGTTAAATTATATCAAAATCTAAAGTCAAGAGAACAATTATCTATCATTGATGAAATAAAATGTGGAGATAGAAAACGAATTGATGAAATAATTTTTGAATCACTCGGTTTATCAAAGAATGACCTCAAAAATTTATATGAATATCAAATTAATTTTATTAAATCCAGGGAATTAAAATCCAAGTCAGTAAAAACCACAAAAGTAAAACAAGAAATTGATTACGAAACTTCGGTTCGTTTAGCCAAAGACAGATTTTATGAGATAAGAAATTACAATGTGCTCATTGAGAATATGCAGACAAAACCATATACATTTTATAATCTTCCGGCAATTTTTCCTAAAGATATTAAAAGCGGCGACACAAATTTTTTTAGTACATACAAAGTTTTTTACAAAGAAAATAATAGAACGATAACTATAAACTTTGAGAATAATAATCAGATTCAGCTTTATCATTTCTTTTATAAAAACTTAGAAATCAGGGAGGGTAAAGTAAATTTGCCTCTGGATGCACAACAATGTTCTAAAATACTAAAAGCACTCGAAAATGATTTTAACAAATACTCTCAACAATTAAAAAACCTATTAAAAACACATAGAAGCAAAGCACATTATTTGAGTGTTTATAAGGAAATAGTTTTTGATAGATTGGATTGAGTTGAAATTTTTATATCATTAAAATGCAAAGTTTTAATGTAGTATCTGTCTCAAATCTTAATTTCACACCTACTAAAAAATTAAATTTTCCTTTTCCATGCATTTGTTAACACGAATAAAAACAATTATTGGCTTCTAAATTTAACTTGCTAATAATTTTAAGATAGAATATATTTTGACACCACCATAAAAATTAAGGAGCAGGTTATGAAAAAGTTTTTATTACTTTTTTTTTCTTGTTTGTATTTGTTTCAACTATTCAATCTCAAAGTGCACGTTCCAGTGAATTTCTCGTAATTCCACCTGACTACACAACAGTAGGCGGAACTTCATCATTTTTAGGTCCTTTAGCAAATGCAAACCGCTCATACCAGTTATTGATTCACGAAAGTTATTTGACACAGTTCATCTCAAAAGAAATTGTAGGTCTTAGTTGGAGATTACCATCAAATGCTACTGCAGCCTGGCCTATAAGCGATTTAACTTATTCAACCTATGATATTTATTTAAGCGGAAGTGTTCCTCCTGCCAATAGAAGTTTAAATTTTATTGAAAATGTTGTTGGAACACAACGTTTAGTCAGAAGTGGTCCTCTTCAGATTTTAGCAAACGCCTATCCTTTTGGAAGTAATCCTAATGAATTTGGTACAGAAATTCCTTTTACTCAAAGCTACACCTACAACGGTGGACATTTGTTAATTGAGATAAGACATCAAGGATTTTCAGGAACTTCTCGCTCTGTAGATGCAATTGGCACTTCAACTGCTGGTTATGGTACATTATTTAGCGCCTTATGGCAATCTTCATACACACCTACCACCGGCAGCCAAGGTAATTTTAGTGTAGTTAAACTAAGATTTGAAAATCCAATTCCGGTTGAATTGACTTCATTCACAGCAAATGTAATTGGTAATAAAGTTAAATTGAACTGGACAACTGCAACAGAACTGAATAATCAGGGTTTTGAAATTCAAAGAAAGATTAAATCCGTTGAAGGAAGCCAATGGGAAAGAGTAGATTTTGTTGCTGGTTTTGGAACTATCACAGAACCTAAATCATATAGCTTTACAGATGAAGTCGAACCCGGAATTTATCTTTACAGATTAAAGCAAATAGATTTTAATGGCTCTTTTAGTTTTAGTAATGAAATAGAAGTTGATGTCAATTTACCTCAAAAGTTTTCTTTAAATCAGAATTATCCAAATCCATTTTCTTCCGCAGGCAGATCTGCCTCTGGTGGTAACCCCGGCACCACGATAAGTTGGCAGTCGCCAGTAGGCAGTTGGCAAACTATTAAACTATTCAATTCCCTTGGAGAAGAAATTGATACAATAGTTGAAGGATATTACGAAGCAGGAAAACATTCTACATTCTACATTATAAATTCTACATTACCTTCGGGTGTTTATTTCTACCAATTGCGAGCTGGTGACTTTGTTCAAACCCAAAAAATGATTTTGAGCAGATAGTGCCAGTATAAGAATTTTGCCGATTTTTATTCGAAGCCTCTCAAAAGCTGAGGGGCTTTTTTGTTAGTGTAAATCTGTAGCATCTGTGTCATCTGCGTGCAAACAAAATCCAGCCACGAATTACACGAATTATCACGAATTAAATTTTAAAGAAATTATTATGTTTTTTGCTTTTTCTTTGTTGCAGCTGGGAATAAAATATTATTCAGAATTAATCTGTATCCGGGAGAGTTTTTGTGAAGATTTAAATCTGTTGGGTCTTCTCCAACTAAATGTTGATAGTCTTCAGGATCGTGCCCGCCATAAAATGTGAATGTTCCCCTGCCAAAATTTCCGTGAATGTATCTTACTTGATTTGTATTTTGTCTTTCAGCAAGAATAACAACCGAACTTTTAATTAACTCTTTACGGAACATAGTTGTTTGTCCCATAAATCCACGAATTACATTTGTATGACATTGTGTAAGCATAGTTGGGACAGGATCATATTTCGCAGAGAAATCAAACAAAGTGAAGTAATCATTTTCCATATTTCCAATTTCATTAGGTTGAATATCAATATCACTATACTCATATATATATGGATTCATTTCGAGTTTGAAATCTGTGAAAGCAAAAGTCTTAGAAAAATCTAATTTTGCCTGAGCATTTTGATCAGCAGCATCGCCATCATACATAGGAGCGCAAATGTCAACGTTCTCGGCTGCTAAAGCGATATCATAAGAATCAGTAGCACTGCACATTGCAAATAAAAATCCTCCATTACCAACAAAGTATTTAATAGTTCGGGTAACTTCTTTCATCATCTCTGAAACTTTTCTAAACCCATTTTTAGCAGCGATTTTTTCGTAAAGCATTTGCTGTTCGATATACCAATGAGCATTCGAGAAACTTGCATAAAATTTACCATATTGACCAGTAAAGTCTTCGTGGTGTAGATGAAGCCAGTCATATTTACTTAATTCGCCTTTTAATATTTCATCGTTCCAAATTTTTTCATAAGGCACTTTTGCATATTCCAAAGCTAAAGTAACCGCATCATCCCAAGGTTGAAAGCCGGGTGGGACATAAACAGCAATCTTAGGTGCTTTCTCCAAACGGATTACATCCATATTATTATTTTCATCCTGAACTTCAGAGTAAATTTTTATTGCTGCAGTGCCTGAAATTTTTTCAAACTTGACTCCATTTATTAAACATTCTTTAGCTGTTTCATCGGAATAATCTATAAGAAAAGAGCCGCCACGATAGTTTAACAACCAATCTGCTTTGTATCCTTTTTCTAAAGCTCTGAAAGTTATTCCATAGGATTTTAAATGATCAGTCTGAGATAAATCCATCGGGATAAAAATTTTATCCTGCGGCTTTATTAAATCTGCAAGGAGTAAGACAAAAAGCAAAGCATTTATAAAAATTGATGAAAACATTTCAAATGATATGAATAGTTAAAATAGAAAATGATTTTATAAGAATAACATCAAGCGCTTTTAACTCCGGATTTAATGTAAATCGGTTCTTCTTTATTCAATACTACATCTTTAGTAATAATGCATTTGTTTACATTTTTTTTGTTTGGTAATTCAAACATTATATCGAGCATAAAATCTTCAACAATAGAACGCAAAGCTCTTGCGCCTGTTTTTCTTTCAATTGCTTTTTGAACGATTGCATCAAATGAAAATGGGTCAAATTCTAATTCAACGCCCTCCATTGCAAACAATTTTTTATACTGTTTAACAATTGCATTTTTAGGTTCTGTGAGGATATTCTTAAGTGCTTGTTCGTTTAAAGGATGTAATGGAGCAATCACTGGTAAGCGTCCGATCAACTCAGGGATTAAACCAAATTTTAATAAATCTTCCGGCTGCACATAAGGGAGTAAATCAGTTTCGTCAATATTCTTTTCAACCTCACCAACAAATCCAATTTTATTCTGATTTATTCTTTTAGCAATAATTTTTTCAATTCCTTCAAAAGCTCCACCTACAATAAAAAGTATATTTTTTGTGTTAATGTTAATCAGACTTTGCTCGGGGTGCTTTCTGCCGCCTTTGGGTGGAACTCCCGCTATAGTTCCTTCAAGAATTTTTAATAATGCTTGTTGAACTCCTT
>Ga0101944_10001646_pt1 | contig 43519 bp, 30 predicted proteins | sample DewCreD2012metaG_FD_75245 | JGI IMG/M metagenome (GOLD analysis project Ga0101944, IMG submission 75245) | Hot spring sediment bacterial and archeal communities from British Columbia, Canada, to study Microbial Dark Matter (Phase II) - Dewar... ... | reverse complement strand
GTTCGACCGCGCGGAAATCCGTCCGATTCCGCCGCCGGATCCGCTCGGGTTCGACTGAAGCGGAAGGCATCTGACGCGGGCGTAACAGTCAATCTCATGGAAGAGCCCGAAGACGCAGGTCTTCGGGCTCCTGTTTTTTTGCCGCGAAGCTGGCTGGAAGGCTCCGTTTCCTGGGGCAGGCTGAGCGCCGACATGCGGGAATATGTGCAGCACAGTGCGCCTATCCGGACAAGCTGGCTGGGGGGTGAATCTTGCCGGCGGAACGCCCTGAGGGTGTTGGAGAACGGAGGCAGTGTCTGCTATAGTAGGAGCAGTACGGCGCTATCGTCTAAGGGTTAGGACGGAGCCCTCTCAAGGCTCAAATACGGGTTCGAATCCCGTTAGCGCTACCACCTCCCGAGGCAAAGCCGCTCCCCGAATTCCCGCGAAGCAACGCCTTCTTCTCCGTTGCTGTTGCTGATCCCGAGACAGGAAGAAACGGCCGTTCTCTGCCGCTGTTGTCGTCGACCTGGAGGGTGACACGGCCATTGTTGGCGGCACGGAATCAGGCGGATGACGAGCCATGATCCGGCAAGGAAATCGCGGATGCGGTGGGATGCAGCCCTCGGCCAAGGCCGAGGGGAAGCCCGTTGGGCAAGGTGCCGGGGCACAGTTGGGCCCTCGCGAACTGTCGGTGGCAGCCGCTGGTGCGGTTGCGGCAGCCCTCGCGCAAGCGCGAGGGGAATTTGAAGGCGAGGGGAAGCCTGCTTCTGCGTGCTTCGGGTCTTTCGCTTGCGATTCTGAACCCGCAGTGAGCCCGTGGCGGTTTGCAGCTGATGATCTGCAGGGATCAGGGCCGCTGCCTTCGGACGGGGACATGGAAGCGGGCTGGCCGAGCGCCGGCCTTCGGATCGGGGACGGACCGGAGGCCGGCGAATTTCTGCTCTTCGGGGAATCGCAGATGGATCGCGGGCTGCTCTTCCCTGCTCCCTGCCCCCTCCTCTGCCCGCGGTTCAGCGGGCGCCGCGGCGGCGGAGTTCGGCGGCGAGATCCCGCAGGCGGTCCATGGCGCCTGCCGGGCTGCGGACATACGGGGCGCCGGAAGACTCGTCGATCCACGAGTCCTCGCTGACGAGATTCAGGTTGACCGTCCTTTTCGGGTTGCGGGGATCCGGCATGCGGATATTGAGCAGCAGCTCGCCGCTCGAGTTTGGCGCCGGGTCGCGCACCTGGACGGCGGAGTAAGGCGCGCTGATGCGCGTCTGATTGCAGGAGTGGCCCGAGGGATCGAAGACGAGTTCGGAGTCGCCGAGCTGAAGGACGGCCGGGTGCATGCCCGTGAGGAAGTGATGATGGCCGACGCGGATCGTGCCGCCTGCAGCGAGGGCGGCATTGAATGATGCGGGGCTGGAGGCGGCGGGCTGGGCGCCCCATCCGGAAGAACTGTGCTGCGTGCCGGCCGGGGCTGGCGAAGCGGTCTGGCCCCATCCAGAGGAATTCTGCGGGGCGCCTGCTGGGGCTGTCGGCGCCGGCTGGCCCCAACCGCCGCCCGCGGACGCTGGAGGACCGGGAAGGACCGTGAGAGGCCAGTCCGAGCCGGAATCGATCCGGATGCGCTGCGGCTCGGTCTGGAAGACGATCCGGAGGGCGCTGGCTGCATTGTCGCGCAGGGTCGCGGCGAGGGAGTGATTCTGCTTCTGGACGGCCAGCTGATAGGCCATGAGCGTCCAGCCGCTGATGGCCACAAGGGTCTCCCAGTGTTTCTGCACCTCCGGGGCGGGCCTGCGGATGACGCTGTCATCGAGGAGCTCCGAGCGGAACTGGAGCCGCAGCCGGTCCATGGTGCGCTCGGTGATGGGCGCGCCAGGGTTGAGCACGGCATACATGGTGGTGGTGAATGCTTTCGCCAGATCGTAGGGCGAACCGCCGCGCCCGAGGTCCTCGGCCACGGTCTGCACGAGCTGGCCGAATTCGCGCGCCAGCTGCGCCTGGGCGCCGGGGTCGTTGGTGAAGATCGCCGCCATTTCGTGCATGCTGAGGAGCCGGCCCTGATAGGGGAAGGTGAAATCGCCCGGCGGGCGGCGGGACGGGGCCGCGGCGGCGGGGCCAGGCTGCGGACTGGCAGGAGCCGAAGCCGAGCGCTGCTGGGCTGCGCGCTCCTGCATCTGCCGGAGCGCGGAGGTGTTCATCAGGTACTGGAGATTCGCGTAGGCCGCGGCGGCCGGAGTGCTTTGGGGCCCGTACATGCTGATGTACTGGGCCGGGGCCAGAAGGGGCCACAGCAGAACGACAGACAAAAAGCGCAGCGGCAGAGTGCGAGCGGACATTGCGGATTTCTCCTCCGATTCGAGAGTCACCTGGCGCGCCGTGACGACGGCGCAGCCGATTTTCCCCAGTATGTCCCGAATTCGGGCCGCAGGCAAGATGCACCGCGGCGTCCAGTGCGCACATCAGGCGGGGGCTGGCCGGGAGGGCGCGGGCGGCACAGTTGGGCCCTCGCGCGAGCGCGAGCGGAAACCCGTTGGGCTGGGCGCGGCGGGACACAGTTGGGATGCAGCCCTCGGCCAAGGCCGAGGGGAAACCCGTTGGGGAAGGTGCCGGGGCACGGTTGGGCCCTCGCGCGAGCGCGAGGGGAAATCGGATGGCGAGGGGAAATCCGCGGGGGAGCGGGCGGGCGGCACGGTTGGGATGAAGCCCTCGGCCAAGGCCGAGGGGAAACCCGAAGGAGAGGGCGCGGGGGGCACGGTTGGGATGCAGCCCTCGCGCAAGCGCGAGGGGAAATCCGGGGGCGGAGGAGGCGGGAGATCGGTTGGGGTGCGGCGGAGGCGCCGGTCAGAGACCCGGGATGATTTTTTTGCGAACGGCGTAGAGGACGAGTTCGGCGGTGTTGTGCAGGTCGAGCTTCTGCATGATGCGGGTGCGGTGGGTTTCGACGGTGTAGACGCTGAGGTTGAGCAGCTGGGCCACTTCCTTGTTGGAACGGCCTTCGGCGAGCAGTTGAAGCACTTCTTTTTCCCGGTCGGTGAGGAGGCTGTAGCTGTCCTGCTGGTTGCGCTGCTGGAGGTTGCGCATGTAGTCCTCGAGCAGCGCCTGGGCGATGGCGGGGCTGAAGAAGGGCTTGCCCTGGGCGGCCACGCGGACGGCGCGGACGAGGTCTTCCTCGGCGGTGTCTTTCAGCAGAAACCCCCGGGCGCCGGCTTCGAGGGCGCGCAGAAGGTAGGTTTCATCGTTGTGCATGGAAAGGATCAGGACGTTGATGCGCGGGTTCTGCTTGACGATCTGGGCGGTGGCGTCGATGCCGTTCAGTTGCGGCATGGCGATGTCCATGACGATGACGTCGGGGGAGAGCTCGCGCGCCAGGCGCACGGCCTCGCGGCCGTCGGCGGCCTCGCCGGCGACTTCGAAATCGGGCTCCTGTTCGAGAACGAAGCGCAGTCCCTTGCGGACCACTCCGTGATCGTCTGCCAGCAGCACTCTGGTCATGCTTTCACCTCCTGCGGCGCGAGCGGGATTTCGGCGCGGATTCTGGTGCCTGCGCCGGGCGCCGATTCGACGCAGAAGACGCCTCCGAGCTCGCGGATGCGCTCTTCCATGCCGAGCAGGCCGAGCCCGCGGCGCCCCTTGCCGTTCTGGATGCCGCGGCCATCGTCCTGCACGACCAGCTCGAGCCTGCCCGCCGACTCCGTCAGGCGGACTTCCACCCGGCTGGCGCGCGCATGGCGCATGACGTTGGTGAGCGACTCCTGGACGACGCGGAACAGCCCGGTTTTCTGCTCGTCGGTGAGGCGGGCGAGCGAACCCTGCACGGTGACATCCGCCGGAATGCTGGACGTGCGGCTGAATTCGCGGCAGAGCCATTCGACGGCGGGGCCGAGGCCCAGATCGTCGAGCATGGAGGGCCGGAGCCCCATGGCGAGGTCGCGGACCGTTTTCATGGCGCCTTCGGCGACCTTCTTGGCCTGCTGGACGTGCTCGCGGAAGAGTTCGGGATCGTTGGGCCCGATGCGGCCGAGGTTGGAGATCTCCATGCGGATGGCGGTGAGCATCTGGCCCACCTGGTCGTGCAGCTCGAGCGAGAGGCGCTTGCGTTCGGCCTCCTGAGCCTGGACAAGTTTCTGGGAAAGCTCGCGCATTTCCCTCTCGGCGGCGCGCGCACGCTGCTGGAGACGGAAGATCCACCAGATGCTGGCGATCGCCACGACCGCGCTGAGCAGCAGCACGCTGTATGTCAGGCGGTTGAGGCGCCGGCGGAAATCCTGCTGCGCTTCAAGCAGACGCTGCTGGGAGCGCTTGAGGTTTTCATAGTTGAGCGATTGCAGCTGCCCGGCCATCTGGCTGATTTCTGTGCGCCGGCCGAGCAGAACGCGCCGGACGTAGCTGCCTCCGAGGGCGAGCTTGACTTCGGGCTTCCACTCGAGAGGCGGGCCGAGAAGCGTGAAGAAACTCTCGAGTCGCTCGCGCAGGCGCGCAAGCGAGGCCTGATCGGCCGCCGGACCTAGCGCGCGCTCGAGATCGTCGAGCGAGCGGAGGATGCGCTGGCGGGACTCGAGGACCTGTTCGCGCACCTCGGCCGAGTCGGAGGCGTCGCGGTCGAGGAGGAAATCGCGGATGTCGAGGCTGATCCGGTAAAGGTCCGCGCGCAGGTCGGACAGCAACCGCTCCGTGTGGGCGTAGCGCTCCTGGGCCTCGATGAGCTCCCGCTGCAGGGCGGCCGAGCGGCGGATCTGCGAGAACCCAAGCAGGCTGGCCAGAAGCATCATGGAGCCGAAGCCGGCCAGCAGGACGAGTTCGAGACGGGGTTTCATCGCGCACCGCCTGTCACAATGAAAGCATGCTGGCCGTGTTCACCGACCTGGACAATTGCCTTCTGGATCACGACACCTACGAGCATGCTCCGGCGCAGCCGGCGCTGGCCCGGCTGCGCGCGCTGGGCGCCACGGTGGTGTGCACGACCAGCAAGACGCGGGCCGAAGTGGAGCACTGGCTGCGCGTCATCGGACTCTCTCATCCCAGTATCGTGGAAAACGGCGGGGCCGTCGTTCTCGACGACGGGGCCGAGGAGATCCTCGGACGGCCGCGCGCCGCCATCACGCCGGTGCTGCGCGAGGCGGCAGCAGAGGCGGAGGCGCGCATCCGCTGCTTCGCCGAGATGGACGCGGAAGAGATTGCGCAGCGCTGCAACATGGGGCTGGAGCGCGCGCGGCTGGCGGCGGCGCGGGAGTGCAGCGAGCCGTTTGTGCTGGAGACCCCGGACCGCGAGGCAGCGCTGCGGGCGGGGCTGGAGCGGCGCGGGCTGCGGCTGACGCGCGGAGGCCGTTTTTATCACGCGCTGGCTCACGAGGGCAAGCACGGAGCCGTGCGGTGGCTGATGGAGCGCTGGCGGCGCGGCGGGGAGGGACTCGTGACCATCGGCATCGGGGACGCGCCGAATGACGAGGGCTTTCTGGCCCTGGTGGATCATCCCATCCGGCTGGTTTCCGGAGACTCGGGCCCGGCCGCGTGGAACCGCCGCGTGCAGGCCGTGCTGAATGCGCTGGGCCTGTAGCGCGCGCGTCAGGCCGTGGCCTGGTGCTGGATCCACTCCTCGTCCATCCTCGCTACGGCGTCGAAGTGCTCGAAGATCGCGGGCAGAGCGGCTTCGACCTCGAGCCAGCCTGGCAGCGGCGGCCTGCCGGCGGGCTGCGAAAGGAACTCGGAGGCCGCCTCTTCCACGCCGCGCGCGAACACTTCGACCGAGCCGGTCTCGGCGGGCAGGTCGTAGTCGAGGCCATTGAGCGCCGCGTCGGCGTGGTAGCGGACCACGGCGTCGAGGGCCTCGGCGCGGTAGGCGAGCGGGAGGGTGACGGTCAGCAGTTCCTGAGGCAGCACGCACCCGTCGGCGGCGGCGCCGCGGAAGATCGCCTGGGCGACCTCGCGCGCCATGCGGTGGAGCCCCCGGGAGGGATCGGCGGCGGAGACGACCTGGTGCTTGTGGTCGTAACAGTCGGCGACGTCGACCTGGCAGACGCGGGCGAGGGGCACCTGGCGGTAGACCTCGGCCAGAGTGGAGATTTCCAGGCCCCAGTCCGGGGCGACACGCATGGTGCGCGCCAGACGCCCGGTCATCGCGATTTCCCCCGAAAGCGGGTAGCGGAACCAGCCGAGGTAATCCAGAAACCGGCTGGCTGCGCCACACCGCTTCAACGCCGCCAGGAGCGGGCCGACCATCAGCCGCGTGAGCCTTCCGTTCAGCTTGTGGCTGAAGCGGGCGTAGAAGGCTTTCGAGAATTCGAACTCGAGCCCCGGGGCCATCAGCGGGGCCACGAGGCGGGCCAGCATCTGCCGGTGGTAGGTCTTGATGTCGCAGTCCTGGAAAGCGATGACTTCCACATCGCCTCGGGAGAGGAGGTAGCCGACGCCCATCCAGCAGGCGCGCCCCTTGCCGGGCATGTCTGCCGGGAAGCCGGCCTCGTTGACTTCGGCCAGCATCGCCTGGACAGGCTCGCTTTCCCGCCAGAGGACGGTGGCCCGCTGGCCGAACCGGGAAAAGAGGCGGCAAACATGGTCGTACTGTTCCTCGTCCGCCTGCGAGAGAACCAGCACGATGCGCTCGATCCAGTTGACCTTCTCGAGTTCCGCTAGGATCTGGCAGATGGCCGGGTTTTCGAACTCGGAGTACAGAGCGGGAAGAACCAGCCCGAGGGGTTTGCGGCGGCCCCAGCGGAGCAGATCGGCGTCGAGCCGCTGCCAGTGGTCCGGCTTCAGCGCATGGATGGTGGTGATGGATCCGGATTGCAGAAAGTCGGCCATGGCAGTGCTCCTTCCCTTTCCCAGTGTCCGGGACAGGACCTCGAAGGGTAATCCCCGAAGGGCAGTAGGCGGGTACCGGAATCCCTGTAGAGGAGCCGCGCCAGAGCTTCAAAGCAGCGGAGAAATCGCATTTTAGTTCTCACTTCTGGCAGGCAGGGAAAGGCTGCTGTGCCAGTCTCGCAGTCCGCCTGCTTCGAGGCCGCCTCCGCACGCGCGCTGCGGGTACCCCCTCACGCCTGCCGGGCGAATCCGGCCGCCCCCCGATTGGGCTGACTGACTTTGCCCCGGCAGGAATCTTTAACAGTCTTGTCGTAAATCGGCCCGCCGGCGGCGTCATAATGGCGAGAAATTCGGAGACGCCGCCCTGTGGCGGCCCGGACCGAGGGGTCATGCTGGAAGGACAACAGCCCGGCATTGGTTCGTTGGAGGCAGCACTGGAATCGGTGGGAGAGACCGCGCTGGCCAGCAGCAGCGTCGCGGAAATGCAGCGGTCCCGCTCGCCGGAAGATGTGATCAACGAAATTTTCCTTGCAGCCCGCGCCCCGGTCTTCAGATATCTCCTTTGCCTGATGGGCAACGCTTCCGATGCAGAAGACGCGACTCAGGAAGTCTTTCTCCGGCTGTACGAGGAATTGTCCGCCCATCGGCGCATCGGCAATCTCCGGTCCTGGCTGTTCCGGGTCGCGCACAATCTTGCCGTGGACTGGCGGCGCAGTCAGGAACGCACGGCCTGCGCGCCTCTGCTGCCGCAAGGTCTGTCCGAGAACGCGATCGCCGACCGGGGCGTCAGCGCAGAGCAGCGGCTGCTGGCAGAAGAGAGAGACGCCCGCCTCACCGCAGTCCTGCGCCTGCTTTCGGTGCAGGAGCGAGCCTGCCTCGAATTGCGGGCTGAAGGTCTCAGATATCGGGAGATCGCTGAAGTGCTGGGGGTGGGTCTGTCCACGGTTCAGACGTTCCTGGATCGTGCCCTTCGGAAGATCGAGAGAAGTATCCATGGATGAATCGAGGCTGAGCCGCTGGCTGACAGAATTCGCGCACCCTGGTAGGGAAACGCTGCTCTCTTTTCTGGACGGCGAGCTTCAAGGCAGACGCGCGCGGGCTGTCTCCGACCATCTCGCTCACTGCTGGGCCTGCCGCCAACTGGAGGCGCGCCTCCGGCAGTCGATTGGCACGTTTGTCGAGCACCGGCAGCGGTTCGTGTCCGCCCCAGCAAACCAACCTCCGCGGGACTGGCAGTATTTTCCCCTGCTCTTGCGGCAGGCTGTGAACCGCCGGGTTCCGCAGTCCCGGTGGCGGGCCTTTTTGTGCCTCTGGGGGCCGCAGGGGGCGGCCGTAGCTCTGGCGGCACTGGCGCTGGGCGGGCTCTATCTTCGATTTTCCTATCTCCAGCCCGTGACCGCCTACGAGATTCTCACACGCATGGAGACGGCCGAGCGGCAGGAAGTTTCCCCGGAGAACAAGCCGGTTCTCCGCCAGTCTCTGGACGTCGTCCAGCTTGTCTCTGGCCGCGGCCAGGATCCTCTCTCTCGTCTGGAAATCTGGCAAGACCTCAGCACAGGGGAGACTTCCGTCTCTCCCGTTGCAGATCCCATTCTTGAGCCCGTCCTCGAGCTGGTTCAGCAGCACTGCCTTCCTCTTTCCGCGAGCGCCCTGAACAATTGGCGCCGCTCGCTCGTTTCCAAGGCGGAATCGGCAGAGCGCGTTCGGCTTCCTGGAGGGGAATGGGGCTGGAGAGTTAGCGTCTTGAACCTCAGCCCTCGCGCTGGCGATGGTCTTTTGTCCCTCTTGCTCACTGTCGAAGGAAAGACCTGGCGCCCGCTCAGCCAGCAGGTCCGGATCAGGTTCCGCGGGCGCACTCTCGCCTACCGGATCACACGCGGGGCCCGTCAGTTCGTCTCCCGCCACGCGTTCACCGAGGCCGTCCGCAGGCGGACTGCTCCCGAGGCCCCCCCGAAAACAGGTGTGCGATCAAGGCAGCAGAAGGCGGCGGCAGCAACGTTTCCTGGCTGGGTGAGCGAACCGGATCTGATGCGCGCAGAGATCCGGGCCCTGCGCGCGCTGCATTTTCTCCAGGCGCTCGAGCAGGACTCGATCGAACTCTCGCAGCAGGACGGCGCGGTCGTCGTCAGGGGGGTCGTCGCCTCCGAACGGCGTCGCCTGGACATCCTGGCCGCGCTGTCCGGGATCGAGCACCTCGACCTGCGCATCGTCACCGAAGAAGAGCTGCAGCGTAGGCCGCTCCGGGAGCCGTCGGGCGAAGATGGTGAATCGGATCTGGAGAAAGTCGCCAGCGCCCCGCTGCCCGTGCGCCACCTCCTGTTGGACGCACTCCCGCCTTCGGCCCGCCAGACGGATGCGGCAGCTGCGGTCCTCGCTGCCGCACACCGAGTCCTCGCGTTGTCCGGCGGCGCTCTGAACTCCTATTGGATCTTGCGGCGGCTCGCGCACCGGTTCGGCCCCAGCGCAGCGTTCCCGCCCGATGGCGAGTCCCTGGCGACTCTCGACCTTCTCGTGCGGGCCTACTGCGTCCGCTCCCGGGCCTCTGCCGAGGAACTGCACTCGCTCGTGCGGGCGTGGCTGCGACAGGCGCAGGCGCCGGAACCGGACTCCGCCGGTACGGCTGACGGTCCCGCCGCGGATTGGCGCCAGCATTGCCTGGCCGGGCACGCTGTCATGCAGCAGGCCGATCGTCTGGTGCGGCAGTTGTTCGCGCCTTCCGAAGAATTCAACGGGCCGCCCGAATCGGCGCTGGCCAGGCTTGCGCAGCTTCTCGGCGCTGCAAAGAGTGAGGCCGATCACGCCGAGGCCGCCTGGTCTTCCTTCGCCTCTGCGGTTCGCGCCCGCATTCCCGATTCTTCATCCTCGCATAAAACCACCCAGGAGCAGCCATGAACCACTCCAGCCGCATTGCCAGGACAGTTTTCCTGCTCGCCGCATCACTGCTGGCGGGTTACGCTCAGACAGCGCAGATTTCCGGGCGCATCACGGACTCCAGTGACGCGGTGATTCCGGGCGTCCAGGTGCTCGTCACCAACACGGAGACCGGAGCGAAAAGAACCTCGGTGACGAATGACCAGGGCTACTACGCTGTGCCGTTGCTGCAACCCGGCATGTACGATCTGCTGGTCCAGCATCCGGGCTTCAAGCCAGTCAGCCGTCAGGGTGTCCGCCTCGCGGTCAACCAGGCTGTGCGGATCAACTTCACGCTCGAGGTCGGCGAAGTCACCGAGTCAGTCAACGTTGTTGGCGAGGTTCCGCTCGTCAACGTGGAGAACGCCAGCGTGGGCCTCGTCGTCGAGCGCCGCCGCATCTCGGAACTGCCCCTGAACGGAAGAAACACGCTGGCGCTCGTCATGCTGGCGCCAGGGGTTCGCTCCCCAGTCGGCGCCACCAACAGCGGTTTCACGGACCGGGGCGTCCAGTTGTCAGCCATCAGCATCAACGGCGGGCCAACCGGGCTGAACAATTTCCAGCTCGACGGCGCAACAAACACACAGGGCTACAACGCGGATCTGAACGTCAATCCCGCTGTCGACGCCATCGAGGAATTCAAAGTCCACACGGCGTCCGTCCCGGCCGAGTATGGCTTCACTGCCGGCGGCGTCGTGAACATTGTGACAAAGAGCGGAACCAACGAATTCCGCGGAACCCTCTACGAATTTCTCCGCAACGACAAGCTCGACGCGCGCAACGCCTTCGCCCTCGCCCGTGCGCCTTTTCGCTTCAACCAGTTCGGCGGCGCCTTGGGAGGGCCGGTTCTCCTCCCGCGCCTGTATCAGGGCCGCAACCGGACATTCTTTTTCACCAACTACGAGGAGTGGCGTTTCCGGCGCTACCTTCAACCGATCGCCCGCACACCGACTGAAGCGGAGAGGGCAGGCGACTTCAGCGAACTGCGCGATGTCAGCGGACGATTGATTGAAATCTATGATCCAGCCTCCATTGCGCCCAATCCCGCCGGATCCGGTTTCGTCCGTACCCTTTTTCCCGGCAACCGCATCCCGGCCAACCGTCTGGATCCGGTTTCAAAAAACATCCTTCCCTTCTATCCACTGCCCAACCGCCCGCCCACCGACCCCTACACGAATTCCAACAATTATATCGGCAGCCTTGCCGAAAACCGCTGGCTGCGCCAATCTACGGTCCGCCTCGACCACCGTGTCTCCAGCAGGAACAATCTCTTCTTCCGCGCGGTCAACATCCGCCATTTCACCGACGGCGGGGTTGAGGCCACACCCTATCCGGATCCGCTCGTTCGCATCCGCCGTGATTACTACGACACGCGAAACTTCATCATTTCCGACACGCACACCTTCTCGGCGAATGTGCTGAACGAGTTCCGTCTGGCGGTCGCCAGGATGAGTTTCACTTTCAACCCCGAAAGCGGCAATCAGGGATGGCCGCAAAAATTGGGAATGCCTTCGAATGTCCCCCCAGATCTTTTTCCACATATCCGGAACGGCATGCCGAATTTCAACATTGGCGTGCTCGGCACGCGCGCCACATTATCGCCGCAGCTGGTCAATACCCTGTCCGTCAACCGGGGCCGGCATTCGATGAAATTCGGCACCGACTTGCGCACACAGCAGGCCAGCCAGCTTCTGCTGCGCTTCCCTTCCGGCCTGTACAACTTCCCGGCGGCCTTGACAGGCAATCCGCAGCGCCCGGCCGGCACCGGCTTCGGTTTCGCCACCTTCATGCTGGGCGCAGTCGGCAGTGCTACCGCTACCACCCATCTCGGCTTCACGATGGAAGGATATTCGATGAGTTATTTTGCCCAGGACGACTGGAAAGTCACGCCCAGGCTGACGCTCAACCTCGGCATCCGCTACGACTATCAGTCCTGGCCGCGGGAGCGCCACAACGGTTCCTCCAATTTCAATCCCTTCGCCACGGATCCCCGCTCCGGTTTGCCCGGGAGGCTCGAGTTTGCCGGCGTGGACTATCAGGGCACGGCAATGCGCCCGGATCGGAACAACTGGGGGCCGCGTTTCGGCTTCGCCTATGACCCGGCGGGCAACGGACGGACCGTCCTCCGCGGCGGTTACAGCATCCTGTATCCCTTCATTTTCTACAGGCATTATTTCGAGGGCAGCACCGGCTTTGCGGAAACCACCACATCCTATCTGCCTCCAGGGGGCGACTCCAATTTCCCGGCCTTCTGGTTCCGCGACGGTCTGCCCTCGCCGCCGGTGCCACCCCAGGGTTCGAAAATCGGTCCCAGCGCCCTGCTGGGCCAGGACGTGATTCATGCTGAGGCGGCAGGCAGAGTGCCGATGTCCCAGCAGTGGAACTTCTCCGTCCAGCGCCAGCTGGGCAGAAACTGGCTGGTGGAGGCGATTTATTCGGCCAATCACGGGACGCACCTTGTGGCCGGGGCCTATGACTTTAATCAGCTCGATCCGCGATTCTGGAGCTTGGGCATGGCCCTGCAGGACCGGGTTCCCAATCCCAACGCCGGCATCGTTCCGGGAGCGCTTGGCGGCGCGACGATCACACGTGCCCAGTCGTTAAGGCCGTATCCCCACTACAATCAGATTCTGATTGGCGAACCGGGCCCCTCGTTGGGCAACTCCATTTACCACGCCTTCATGCTCAGCGTGGAGAAAAAGATGGCCGACGGTTTCACCCTCCAGAGCGCTTTCACCGCCGGAAAGTTGATCAATGACAGTGTCCGCGCGGCCGGATTGCTGACGGGTGCTGAACAGGTGGCCGTGACGGGCTATCAGAATGGGAAATTCGACCGCCGGCTGGAGCGTAGCGTCGATCCCACCGATGTGTCGCGTCGCTGGGTTGTCAGCGGGCTCTATGACCTGCCCTTCGGGCCCGGCCGCCGCTGGAATCCATCCAATGCGGCTGCCCGCGTTCTGGCCTCTGGCTGGCAGGTGAACGCGATCGCCACCTTGCAGACCGGGCTCCCCCTCGTCATCCGCGGGGCAAACAATTTCCTCGCAGACAGGCCAGACTCGATTGGCAGGAGCGCCCGGCTGGAGAACCGCTCGGCCGCACGCTGGTTTGACACAGAGGCGTTCCTGAATCCGCCCAATTTTACGTTGGGCAACGCGGGCCGCGCTCTGCCGGACGTCCGCTCTCCAGCCGTCATCAACGTGGACATGTCGGTTCTGAAAAATACGCCCCTTGGTGAGAGGCTCCTGCTCCAGTTCCGGGCCGAAGCGTTCAACGCGTTCAACCACGTCAATCTCGGTCTGCCGAATACGACTTTCGTGCCGGGGCCCGACGGAAAGAACCGCAGCGGGACTTTCGGAGTCGTCACCTCGGCCCGTGATGCCCGGATCGGTCAGCTCGGCCTGAAGCTGGTGTTCTGAGACGGCCTGTGGCCGCCTGCGCGCTGCCATTCCCCAAGGAGACTATTGATCCATGCGTGCGCGTTTCACAGTTCTGTTCGCCGCCTGCGCTGTCGTCGCCGCAGGCGCGCCATTGCAGAAGAAGCGTTACGACGTCGTCATCGTCGGCGCCACCGCTTCCGGGATCGGCGCCGCCATTGCGGCGGGGCGCGAGGGGCTCAGGGTCGCCCTGACCGAGGAATCGCCCAGCCTCGGCGGCATGATCACCAACGGCGTCTCGCAGACCAACCTCAGAACGCTCGGCGGATCGAATGGAATCTTCGATGAATTCCGCCGCCGTGTGCAGCGCTACTATCAGGAAAATCTCCCCGACGATCCCATCGTGCGCCAGCAGCCCCAGGGGGACTCGCACTTCTTTCCGCTGAACCGCCCATGGGGCTCGCTGGGGCTCGTCTACGAGCCGCGCGTGGCCGACCGGATTCTCAAGCAGATGGTGGCTGAAATTCCGAATATCGACGTGTATTACCACGTCTATCCCGTGCGGGTTCTGCGGAAAGGGAAGCGGGTGACGGGGGCCGTTGTCCGCAGCGTGAAGGATGGCTCGGAGATACAGTTCGAAGCGCGGATCACCATGGACGCAACGCACGAAGGGGACCTGCTGCCGATGTCCGGGGCGCGCTTCCGGCTCGGGCGGGAACCCCGCACTCCAGAAGAGCCTCACGCGGGCAGGCTGTACATGACCTGGGACGGCCATTATTTCGGCTCGGGCGAGGGCGATGACCGCCTGCAGGCCTACACCCTGTTTGCGATCGCCAAAGATTACGGACCCGGAGCGGACAGAACGATTCCGAGGCCGCCGGGTTACGATCCGTCCCGGTTCAACCCGGTGAAGGCTCTGCGGCCGAATCTGCCGAATAACAAGCTGATCATCGCCGTGGAAATCGAGGGGCTTTCCAATCAATATGCGCTTGGAAACCGCGAGGAAAGAAAGCGCATTTACGAGTATTTCCGCAACCGCCTGCTGAGCTGGCTGTATTACGTGCAGACCGAATGCGGCCAGAAGCACATCGGGCTGGCCGAAGACGAATTTCCCGACAACGGCAACGTCGCCTATATGCTGTACGTGCGCGAGGCGCGGCGGCTGGAGGGAGTGTACGTCTACAATGAGCGGGATTGCGTGAAAATGCCGGGTTTCCGCAGGCCGCCCCTGAACCGCGACAGCATCGCGGTGGTCGACTGGGAGCCGGATTCCCACCAGATCGGAGAAGACTTCGAGGGCTATGTGCACTGGGCGCCAGACTCCCGCGATCCGTACAGGATGTACACGCCAAGCCAGATCCCCTACTGGGTGATGGTGCCGAAGGACGTGGACGGATTTCTGGTTCCGATGGCGGTTTCGGCGACCCACATCGGCTTCGGCGTGCTGCGCATCGACCCCTCGCGCGTGAACATGGGCCAGGCGGCGGGAGTGGCGGCGGCGATGGCGATCCGGCAGGGAGTGGAGCCGCGGCAGATTTCGGTCCCGGAATTGCAGCGGCGGCTGCTGGAACAGGGCCAGGCGCTGTTTTTCTACAGCGACGTCTACCCCACGCACCGTTATTTCCAGGCCATCCAGCGGCTCAGCATGGCCGGAGTCACCGAAGGCTGGGACGATTACAGCTTCCGCCCCGACGATCCGGCCACTCGGGCAGACGCCAGCGAGTTCGTCTTTCACGGACTGGGGTTGACAGTGAAGATGGACTACTGGTCGCGGGACTTTTACCGGATGCGGCACTGGCACCCTGGTTCGCTGGAGGACCGGCCCAGCCACTGGTCGTCCTATTACCTGATGACCCTGTACAAGATGGGCGCAATTGACGAGGAGACGGCCGCCGCGCTGCGCGTCACAGACCGCACGACCCGCGGCGAGCTGGCGCACTGGATCGCCGTGGCGCTGGGCATCCGGGGCGGTTCTTCCGAGCCCTTCTTCGCCGATGTGCCGCGCGGGCACAGGCATTTCGCCTCGATCACGGCGCTGGCGCGGGCTGGGCTGCTGCCGGAGGCCACGCGGGGGGGCGAGTTTTGGCCTGACAGCAGCATCACTCGCGGAGAGGCGTGCTACTGGGTGGATTTCGTCCGGCAGAAGCGAGGAATCACCCGCCCTGCGGCCAGCCGTCCTGCCAACCGGTGAAGCGGGACGCGCGCGCATCGGCCGGCGGGGAGGCGGACGCCGTCCGTCCCGGGATGGAAGCGGCCTGCGGCAGGGCGGGTCCGCCGGAGAGGTGACATCGGCGCTCGGGCCGTATTACAATGAAAAAGCTTGCCTGTCATCCTCTTCTGGCTGAGGGCCGGAAGGGAATTCATCCAGGAAGAGTTCCATGCCGAATCCGAAACGCCGTCACTCGAAGCGTCGTACGTCCACGCGCCGGGCTCACGATCACCTGCAGCGCGCCGGGCTGAGCGAATGCCCGAAGTGCCATGAAATGAAGCTGCCTCACCGCGCCTGTCCGCACTGCGGGTGGTACAAGACGCGCGAGGTCATCGAAGTCGTCCAGGAGTAACTCCCCGAACCCGGCGGAACCGGTCCGCCGCACGAGCGCATGCTGACCATCGCCGTGGACGCCATGGGGGGCGATCACGCCCCCATCCCCGAGGTCCAGGGATCCGTCGCCGCCGCCCGCACCCAGGACGTCAACGTCATTCTTGTAGGCAAGGAGGACGTTCTGCGCGCGGAGCTCGACCGCCACGATGGCTGGAAGAAGCTGCCGATCGAGATCGTGCATGCCAGCGAAGTGGTGACGATGGAGGACAACCCTGCGAAGGTGCTGCGCACGAAGCGCGACTCGAGCATCCGCGTCGCCGCGCGCCTGGTGCGGGACGGTCATGCCGACGGGCTGGTGAGCGCGGGCAACACGGGGGCGGTGATGGCCATTGCCAAGACCGTGCTCGGGATGATCCCGGGCGTCGACCGGCCGGCGCTGGCCAATCCCTTCCCCACCATCCAGGGCAAGCCCGCCGTGATGATCGACGTCGGCGCGAACGTCGACTCGACGCCGAAGATGCTGTCGCAGTTCGCCGTGATGGGGGACGTCTATTCGCGGCTGGTGTTCCACACCGAATCGCCGCGGGTGGGCGTGCTTTCCATCGGCGAAGAGGAGCACAAAGGCAACGAACTCACCAAGGCGGCGTCGGCGCTGATCCGCGCGCTGCCCCTGAACTTCATCGGCAACGTGGAGGGGCGCGACCTGTACACGGGCCATGCGGATGTCATCGTCTGCGACGGCTTCGTGGGCAACGTCGCCCTGAAAGTGAGCGAGGGGCTGGTGGAGATCATCAAACATTTATTGAAGGAATCGTTTGAATCCACCGTCGCCTCGAAGATCGGCTACGTGCTGAGCCGGCAGGCGCTGAAGGACTTCCGCAAGCGCATGGATTACTCCGAGTATGGCGGCGCGCCGCTGCTCGGCGTCAAAGGGGTGGTGATCATCTGCCATGGACGATCGAATGACAACGCCATCCGGAACGCCATCCGCGTGGCGACAGAGTCAGCCTCCGAGCGGGTCAACGCGCGGATCGAGAGCGAAATCGCGCGCTGGCAGGCGGAGAACGGGCAGCTTGCGGCGAGCTAGCCTCGCTCTGGTCGCCCTGGCGGGGCTGGGATCGCTGGCGGCGCTGGCGCAGCGTCCGCATCCGGCGCACTGGCGGCTGGTTCCTTCCGCGGAGCGTGTGGCGCCCGGCGCGGAGTTCGCCGCGGCTCTGGAGCTGAAGCTCGACGAGCCGTGGCACATGTACTCGATGACGACGCCCAAGGGCGGACCGATCATCACGACGATCGTTCTCGAAGACAACCCGGCGGTCGAATCGTGGCGGATTTACTACGAACCGGCGAAACGGAAGTTCGACCCCAACTTCGGAATCGAGGCCGAAACATATGAGAAAGGAACTGTTTTTCAGTTCCTGGTGCGGCTGAAGCCCGACGCGCCCGCAGGTCCGCAGGAGCTGACGGCGCGGATGCGCTATCAGCTCTGCAATGACAAGGAGTGCCTGCCGCCGCGGCGCGTGACGGCGAGCGCGCAGATCGTGATCGACCCGAAGGCGCCGGCGCCTCCCGCGGCGCGGCTCGACGGGCTGAAGCTTTTCCAGCCGGAAAAGGAAACGGCGGCCGTCCCTGCGCAGCCGGCGGCTCCGCAGCGCAAGCCCGAGGCGGCGCAGCCGCTGGGCGGGTTCCTGCTGATCGCGTTCGGGTTCGGGCTGGCGGCGATTTTCACGCCGTGCGTGTTTCCGATGATCCCGATCACGATGACGTTTTTCCTGAACCAGGCGGGCTCGTCGCGGGCGCAGGTGCTGAAGCAGGCGGTGGTGTTCTGCCTGGGCATCATCGTGCTGTTCACGGGCATCGGGCTGGGGCTGAGCGCGGCTCTGGGACCGTTCGCGGTGGTGCAGTTGGGATCCAACCCGTGGGTGAACGGGTTCATCTCGCTTGTCTTTTTCGTGTTCGGGCTGAGCCTGCTGGGAGCGTTCGAGCTGACGATTCCGGCATCGCTGCTGACGAAGCTGAACATGGCGTCGTCGCGCGGCGGGCTGATCGGGACGCTGCTGATGGGGCTGACGTTCACGCTGGCGGCGTTTGCGTGCGTAGGACCGTTCATGGGGACGCTGCTGGCGGCGAGCGTGACGGGGGACCGGATGCAGCCGGCGCTGGGGATGCTGGCTTTTTCCACGGCGCTGTCGTCGCCGTTTTTCCTTCTGGCGCTGTTTCCGTCGTACCTGAAGAAACTGCCGCGGAGCGGCGGCTGGATGTCGCGGCTGAAGATCGTGCTGGGCTTCGTGATCCTGGCGGCGATGCTCAAGTACCTGTCGAACGTGGATCAGGTGCTGCAGTGGGGGCTGCTGACACGGGAACGGTTTCTCGCGTTGTGGGTCGTGCTGTTCGCGCTGCCGGGGCTGTACCTTCTGGGACTGCTGCCGATGGAGGGCATCCGCCGGGACGAGGAGCTGAAGCCGGGGCGGCTGCTGGCGGGGACGCTGTTTCTGGGCTTTGCGCTGAGCCTGCTGCCGGGAATGTTCGGGGCGCGGCTGGGCGAATTGGAAGCCTACATTCCGTCGCCGTCGGAGGGAGCCGCTTTGCAGACGTCTTCCGGGGCGGGTCAGGCGAAATGGCTGAAGAACGACTGGCAGGCGGCGGTGGAGCGGGCGCGGGCGGAAAACAAGCGGATTTTCGTGGCCTTTACCGGGTATGCCTGCACCAACTGCCACTGGATGAAGGCGAACATGTTTCCGCGGCCAGAAATTGCCGAGGCGCTGGGGCGGTTCGTGCTGATCGAGCTGTACACGGACGGCACGGACGCGGCGAGCGAGGCCAACCAGCGGCGGCAGGAACAGCTGTTCCAGACGGTGGCGATTCCGTTCTATGCGGTGTTCGACGCCGACGAGAAGGTGATTGCGACGTTTCCGGGGCTGACGCGGAACGCGGCGGAGTTTCTGGAGTTTCTGCGGCGCGGGGCGGCGTGATCCGGCGGGCGGAACGGCACGGGAGGGCTATTCGCGGGCAAGGTCCCGGCCGAGACTGCGCTGCAGGCTGACGCGGAGTCTGACCGGGTTGGCCAGGGGCGGATTCCGCACATAGACCTGCAGAGCAGAGGGACCCGCGGTTCCGGCGTCGACCCTGCCGGCAGCAGCAAGAACCCAGGGACTGCCGGGCTGGCGGAGGGCCTCGGCGACGAGCCGGACATCGTGATCCGGCTTGTACGACCTGCCTTTGGCGCCGCCACTTTCAATGACCACAAGATTGACGGGCACCTCGTCGAGAGCACGGGCCACGTCCTCGCGCGTTGCCAGCCGCAGCCTGTAGTCGAGACCCGACCAGTCGGAGTCAGAGACGAGCTTGGAGGCGCGCACAACGAAGAGGTTGGGCCGCGGACTCCGCTGGGCGGTTTCGGCGGTGATGACGTTTTCGGCCACTTCGCCGGCGACGAGGACGGCGAAGCCGGGCTTCAGCCGCGGGCTGACTTCGGACAGATAGAACTGCCGCAGGGCGCGGCCGGGCTTTTCAAAGACGCCGGGGAACGTGAGCAGGAACAGGGCTGCAACCAACCCGGGCGCGAGCCGGCGGGGCAGGCGCGGCCAGCGAACGCCAAGGCGGTTTTCGATCCAGGATCCAGCCAAGGCGGCGAGGGCCAACAGGCACGGGATGGCCATCATGAGGCGCCGCGGCTCCATGCCTGTGGGCGAGACCGAGTGAAAAGCGAACGTGAGGACCGAAACGGCAGCCGCGACGCCGGCGAGCGGATCCTGCCGCCTGTCTTTCCGGAAAGCTGCAACCGCGAGGAAGGCGATTGCGGCAAGCGCAAGAACGGCCAGAGCGGGACTGAGGAGCGGAAAAAAGAGACGGGCGGCCTCGGCGGCCCGCCGGAGCATCAGGGCCGGGGCTGGCCCGCCTGAGTCCATGCCGTTGCTCGCCATCCGCCATGTGAAAACGAACCATGGAGCCGCTGCCAGGACGGGCGCCCCGGCGGCAATGCAGATTCTCCAGGCGCGCAGTTTTTCGAACCGGAATGAAAAAACAGCGGCGGCAACGGGCAGCCCCACGAGCGCGAGGCCGCTGCCTTTGGTCATGATGGCGAGGAAGCACGGCAGGCTGTACCAGGCGAGGCTGGAGGCGGAACCGGTCTCCAGATAGCGCAAGACGGCCAGAGCCGACAGAAGCGTGAGCAGGGCCAGCAGCGGCTCTGACATGATCTGGGTGGAGGACTGCTGGCAGGCGGGCAGCAGGAGCAGGCAGACGGCGGCGAGACCGGCCCAGAGAGGTCCCGCGCGGTTTCTGAGCGCGGAGAAGAGCAAAGCGCCCGTCAGGGCCATCAGGACCGGCTGGAGAAGCAGGACGGACTGGCTCGAAGTGCCGGCCAGCAGCATCCACGCCGCCATCACGGCGTAGAAAAACGGAGGCCAATGGCCGATGGCGACTTTGGGGTAGTGGAGGTAGTAATTTTCCGCGAAAGAGACGGGATGGCGCCAGTCGCCGCCGGCCAGGTATTGGTGAACCATGAGGCCGGTCACGTAATGGGCGGCCTCGTCCGGATAGCCGGTCAGAGCGCTGAGCCAGGCGCCGGAGGCGGCGAGAATCGCAATTCCGAGCAGAAGCAGACCCAGAAAGACGCCAGCGAACTGACCGTACTGCAGCAATCCGCCCGGTTTCTGCATGATGGTTTGAGAGACGACCCGGCGCAGAACGAACTGGCCTTGATTTTAGCACTCCGGAGTCTGGCGAAATCGCCGGGACGGGCAGAGCGCCCGGACTGCCGCCTGCGGCTGCGCTGGCGCGGATCAGCGTAGGGAAGGATGCGCAACCCAGAGGCGGGGCGGCGCGGGTTCAGACACGGCGCCGCCCTTTCCTGGCTTTTCAGCGCTGGACGCGTCCGCTGCCGCCTTCTTTGAGCAGCGCCTCGACTTCGGCGCGGGTGAAGCGGTTGAAATCTCCGGGCACGGAGTGCTTCAGGCAGGACGCGGCGACGGCGAACTCCAGAGCGTCGCGCAGCGACGGCAGATTGAGGATGCCGTAGATGAGCCCTCCGGCGAATGCGTCGCCGCCGCCGACGCGGTCGACGATGTGGGTGATGTCGTAGCGGCGGCTGACCAGGAATTCATTGCGGTCGTGGAGGCAGGCGGACCAGCCGTTGTGCGAGGCGGAGAAGCTCTCGCGCAGGGTGATGGCGATGAGCTTGAGATCCGGATAGGCGGCCAGCACCTTTTCGGCAAGGCTCTTGTACTGTTCCTGATCGAGCCTGCCCGAGTGGACGTCGACGTCGATCTGGATGCCGAGCGATTTCTGGCAATCTTCCTCGTTGGCGATGGCGTAATCGACGTAGCGGACGATTTCGGTCATCACTTCCTGGGCCGACTTGCCGTATTTCCAGAGATTTTTCCGGTAATTGAGATCACAGGAGACGGGCACGCCCATGCCGCGCGCGGTTTTCACGGCTTCCAGAGCCAGATCGGCGGCCGATTGCGACAGGGCGGGCGTGATGCCGGTGACGTGGAACCAGGCGGCGCCGGCGAAAATGGCTTTCCAGTCGAGGTCTCCGGGCTTCGCCTGGGAAATGGAGGAATGGGCGCGGTCGTAAACGACTTTGGAGGGGCGCTGGTTTGCGCCCGGTTCGACGAAGTAGATGCCGAAGCGGCCGGGGGCGCGCCGGATGAACGACGTGTCAATGCCGAAGCCGCGCATCTGGTAGATGAAGGCGTCGGTGATGGGATTGTCGGGCAGCACGGTGACGTAGCGCGCCGGATGGCCGAAGTTGGCGACCGAGACGGCGACGTTGGCCTCGCCGCCGCCGAAGGTGGCGACAAGAGAGGGCGACATCAGCAGCCGCTCGAAGCCCGGGGGCGCGAGCCGCAACATGATTTCACCGAAGGTGACTACGGGAGCCTGGGACATGGACGATGACCTCGCTTTCTCTGGGATGAAGATCTGGCCGTGTCAGGCGCCGGGCGCGGGCAGGGCGACCGCTTCCAGTGCGAACGCCCCGTCAATCGACGGGAGTCCTTCGAGCGGGACAACCAGCCCCGCGGGCGGCTGCGCGGCGTTGACGAACTCGGAGCGAACTTTGGCCGCCATCTCCGCCAACTGGCTGGAGAGCGGGTAGACGTTCAGCAGGAGCGTGTGTTTCAGGGATGTACCAGCCTGTTGAAGCGTGCGGTCGAGGCGCTGATAGGCGAGGCGGGCGTCGCTCTCTTCGTACCGGAAGGCGAGCTGTGCGCCAGAGAGAATGATCCGGGGCGCGCTGACAGCCACGCCGGCGCCGAGCCTGCGGACGCCCTCCGCGACGGGTTTCGAGATGGACGCGGCAGCCTGGCAGGCGACGAGGGGCGGTCCGGGGATGCGCCGCAGCTGGAAGCTGACGAACGAGGCTCGCGGGAAGGCGGCGTAGGCTGCACGCCGCAGCGGTTCGAGCAGATCGGCGGCGGACACGCCGCAGACCAGGGAGACGGGCGCCGCGGCAAGAGCGTCCGCCTGCTGGAGCGTCCTCTGGATCTGTTCGACCGCGCCTTCGGGCGACGGGCTGGAGACGGCGGCAAAGACCGCGCCGGCGCCAGCCGGTTTGCGCTGCTCGACGATCGCTTCCAGCTGCACCTGGGCGCCCTCGAGCGGGAGGGCGCCGACCTGCGCCACTGTCAGCACGGGCAGGGGCTGTTTCTTTTCGGCGAACGTCTCGGCGACGATGGACTGCACGCGGCGAAGATCGCCCGTGCCGGCGACCCAGGCGCGGATGCGCACGAAGCGGGCGCCGCGGGCGTTCTGGAGGAGCAGGCGCAGGGCATCGCGCGTCTGGCGGGAGAGCAGACCCTGCGCAGAGAGAGGGGCGTGGAGGAAGGCGAGCCGGGAAGGGTCGGCGGCGACGGCGGCAGGAGGATCGGGGGGCAGCTCGAGGGTCTGCGTGATTTCCTCTTCCTGCTTCTTTTTGCGCTGGAAGCCGCCGGCAGCGGCCTCGAGGAGAAGAACGGCTGCTGCGGCCATCCCGACCGCCCGGAACACGCTCGTCATGGCTGCGCATCCGCCATGCTATCAAAACAGCCAGGGCGGACGGGCGGAAGATTCGTGGTGAATCAGACCGGAATCTGGCAAAATGGAATTCGTCAGCGGGGCATGAGCAGGACCACGTCGCAGGCAGGCGCGGATCTCATCGATCTGCTGTTGGGAGAGCACGGCTGCATCCTGGCGCTGATGCGGCATCAGGAGCGGCGTATGGCGCGGATGAGCCTGTGCGGGCTGCAGGAGTGCGCCGCGGCGCTGGAGGCGGTGCTGCAGGCGCACGCCATGGAAGAGGACCAGCTTCTGTTCGGGCGGCTGGAAGAGGCGCCGGCGGCGGTGCGGGCAACGCTGGAGGCGATGTACGGCGAGCACCAGGAGATGCGGGCGCTGCTGGAGGAGCTCCGGAAACAGCGCCAGACGGCGCGGGCGCGGGCGATGCTTGGACGGCTGATGGAGCTGGCGCGGGAGCATTTCGCCGTCGAAGAGCGGGTGCTGTTCGGGCTGGTGCGGGAGTGGATGAGCCCGGAGACGCTGCAGGAGCTGGGGCGCGAGTACGCGAGGCGGCGCGGGATGCAGCTTCCGGACTGAAGGCGGAGGCTACTCGATCCAGCCGGACTTTTTCAGGATGCCGGAGACATTCTCGCCTTCGGCGAAAGTGAACGTGGCGAGGACGCGGCCGTTCTCGATGGCCACGCCGTACGGGGGATCGCCGAAGCGGAAGGTTTCGCGCAGCCGGGCGGCTTCGAAGGTGACGCCCGCGCGCAAGCCGGTGTCGCGGAGAAACGCGAGCGTCCAGTGCGGGTTGACCGTCGGGGCGACGACAATGCGCACGGCTTTCCAAGAGTAAGAACCGAGCTCTTTGGCGCCCTGGAAGCAGTGCATGCACTCGGGGTCGAAGAAGTAAAGGAGCACGCGTCCTTCGCGCAGCAGGAAGGGTTTGCTGTCGACGGTGATCCGGGCGGGAACCTGGACATTGCCTCGCTGCGTGAGCGTGGCTCCGTACACAGCCAGCGCCATGACGACGATGGCGGCCAGCGCCATGCCAGCCTGCTTCATGTGCGAGGAGCGGGCCGACCAGACGCCGGCGGACACGGCCGCCAGAAGCATCAGCGTGTCGCTGACAAAGAACTCGACGCCGACGACGCGCTTCAGCCAGGGGAAGCAGCTGCAGTCCTCGCCGCGGAGCTGGTTGTAGAAGATGGCGAAGTAGGCCATGAACAGAACCAGTGCGATCCCGGCGAGCCAGGCGCCCCAGCGCCGCCAGCGGGGGACGAGCAGCAGGATGCCGGTCCAGGTCTCGCCGATGCCGGCCAGCAGGGCCACGGGCATGGCCAGCGGCTTTGGAATCAGCGCCTGAGTCATGCGCGCTTCCGTGGCGAACGGATCGCTCAGCTTCCAGATGCCTGCCACCAGGAACAGAAGGCCCAGCACGATGGCCGAACCCGCAGCCACCCACGCGCGCCAGCCTTCATAGGTGATCGCACTGCGCACGGATGCCTGTGGAATACTGTCATCCATGCTCCCCATTGTATTCCTTGCGGCCCTCGCCCCCGGGGCTCAGCCGGCGGCGGAAGCGGATCTGCTGGTGGTGAACGCGCGAATCTACGCCACGGCGCGTGCGAAGCCGGTTTCGGCCATGGCGGTGAAAGACGGACGCGTCCTGGCCCTGGGAGATGCGGCGCTGCGGCACGCGGGGCCTGCAACGAAGCGGCTCGATCTGGCCGGGGCGGCGGTGTTTCCGTCCTTCATCGACTCGCACGCCCATATGCGCGGGCTGGGAGCGCTGCTTGAATCGCGCGATCTGAGGCATGTGAAATCGGTGGCGGAGATCGCCGCCTATGTGAAGGAGCGGGCTGCAGCCGCGCCCAAAGGCGAGTGGATCGTGGCGCGGAACTGGGATCAGACGAACTGGGGCGGCGCGTTTCCGTCGGCGAAGGATCTCGACAGCGCCGCGCCGGACCACCCGGTCTTCCTGTCACGCGTGGACGGGCACGCGGCGTGGGTGAATTCGCTGGCGCTGAAGCTGGCGGGAATCGACGACCGGACGCCCGATCCGCCGGGAGGCAGGATCATCCGCGACGCGCAGGGGCGGGCCACCGGAGTCCTGATCGACCGGGCGATGGGGCTCGTCCGGGACAAGATGCCGCCGCCGTCGCATGCGCAGATCAAGCGGCAGCTCGAGCTGGCGGCGCGGGAGTGCGCGCGGCTGGGACTGGCTGGCGTCCATGACGCGGGCGTTTCGGCCGGCGATCTCCACGCCTATCGCGAGCTCCTGGCTGAAGGCAGACTGCCGGTCCGGATTTACGCCATGATCGGCGGCGCGGGACCGTTGTGGCGCGAGTATCTCGGGAAAGGACCGGAAATCGGGCCGTATCTGACCGTGCGCGCCATCAAGCTGTACGCTGACGGAGCGCTGGGATCGCGCGGGGCGGCCCTGTGGCAGCCCTATTCGGACGACAAACAGAACACGGGGCTGCTGATCACTCCGAAGGAAGAGATTGAAAAAGTGGCCCGTGAAGCGGTTCAGCACGGCTTCCAGGTCTGCACGCACGCCATCGGCGACCGGGCCAACCGGATCGTGCTGGACGCATATGCGGCGGCTCTGGGCGGCGCCAACGACCGGCGCTTCCGGATCGAACACGCGCAGGTGGTGTCGCTGCCGGACTTCCGGCTGTTCAGGGAATTCTCGGTGATCCCGGCCATCCAGGCAACGCACGCCACCAGCGACATGCGGTGGGCGGAGGCCCGGCTGGGGCCGGACCGCGTGGCGGGCGCGTACGCGTGGAAGAGGTTCCTCGCGCTGGGAATTCCGGTTCCCAATGGCAGTGATTTTCCGGTGGAAGAGCCGAATCCTTTCTTCGGATTTTATGCATCCATCACGCGGCAGGACAGGGAGGGAAATCCGCCGGGCGGCTGGATGCCGGACCAGAAAATGAGCCGGGAAGAAGCGCTGGAATCCTGGACCATCCACGCGGCCTACGCGGCGTTTGAAGAAAAAATCCGGGGCACGCTCGAGCCGGGAAAATATGCGGATTTCATTGTGCTGGACCGGGACATTCTGACGGTTCCTCCCAGGGAAATCCTGGAGGCGCGCGTCAGGATGCACTACATTGGCGGGCGCCTGGCGTCCGGGAACCCATGAGGTTGCTGACCGGCCTTTGCGTGCTGGCGCTGCAGGCGGCGTCCGCCGGCGCCCATTCCGTCACTGTGTTCGACGATCTGGTGGAAGTGGCGCCGGGGCAGGCGCGGACGCTGGCCGTGCCCGCCCGCAAGGGGCCGGCGAAGGTGGCCTGCCAGTTCCGGGTGTTGCGGGGAGGCGACGTCCGGCTCCTGCTGGTGCCGGCGGAATCGGTGGACGCCTGGATCGGGGGCCAGGCGTACGAGGAACTGGGAGCGACGGGCTACGGACGCGCGGGCGCCCTGGCGTACCGTGCCGGCACGCCGCGCGAGCTGGTGCTGGTCGCGCAGGCGAAAAGCGGGAACGGCCGGGTCACGCGGATCCGGCTGCTCGTGCGGATGCTGGATCCGGACGCGCCTTTCCCGCCGGTTCCGAAGCCGGCGGACCGGAGGCGGGGGGAGATCCTCGTCTGGAGCTCGCTGTTTCTGTTCGCTGGAGCGGCCGCGGGCGGCGCCATCCGCCTGGGGAGGCTGTTGGCGGCGCGGCGCTGAGCCCGAAACAGCCGGCCGGGGCCTGCGTGCTACACTCAAGGGTTTACCATGCTGTGGTCCCGCGCTTTTATTCCAACGCTCCGTGAAACGCCTGCAGAGGCGGAAGTCGTCAGCCACCAGATGCTGCTGCGCGCCGGCTACATCCGGCAACTGGGCGCCGGCATTTACAATTACCTGTACCTGGCGCAGCGTTCCCTGCTGAAAATCCAGCAGATCATCCGCGAGGAAATGGACGCCATCGGGGCGCAGGAATTTCACCTGGCTGCGCTGAATCCCGCGGAAGTGTGGCAGGAATCCGGCCGCTACGAGGTCATGGGGGACAATCTTTTCCGGTTGAAAGACCGCTATGGGCGGCCGCTTTGCCTCGGGATGACGCATGAAGAAGTGATGACCTTCATCGCCCGGGGCGAGCTGCGCTCCTACAAGCAATTGCCGCAGATCTGGTATCAGATCCAGACGAAATTCCGCGACGAGCCGCGGCCGAAATCGGGCCTGCTGCGGGTGCGGCAGTTCCTCATGAAGGACTCCTATTCGTTCGACCTCGGCCCCGAGGGGCTGGACGAGTCCTACGAGAAGCACCGCATCGCCTACTGCCGGATCTTCGACCGCTGCGGGCTGGAATATGTGGCCGTGGAAGCCCACTCCGGCGCGATGGGAGGCTCGCAGTCGCAGGAGTTCATGGTGGCGACGGAAGCAGGCGAAGACTATGTCGTGCTGTGCCGGCAGACCGGGTACGCGGCGAACCTGGAGAAGGCGGTGTCGCGCCCGAAGCCGCCGGAGGCGCTGGATCCGGAAGGAGACCTCGCACCGGAGCTGGTGCACACGCCGGACCAGAAATCGATCGAGGAGGTTGCGGGCTTCCTCGGGCTGCCGCAGACTTCGCTGATCAAGACGCTGTGCCTGATCGCCGACAGCCAGCCCGTGGTGGCGCTGCTGCGGGGCGACCATCAGCTTTCGGAGACGAAGTTCCAGTCGGCAGCCGGGTGCCAGGAGTTCCGTCCGGCGCATCCGGAAGAGATGCGGGAGCTGTTCGGGGCGTCGGCCGGCTCGCTGGGGCCGGTGGGTCTCAAGGGCGTGCGCATTCTGGTGGACGAGGCGCTGCGCGGGCGCAGGAACATGGTCTGCGGCGCGAACAGGGATGACTACCACCTGAAGAACGTCACGCCGGACGAGGATTTCCAGGGCGAGTGGCACGATCTGCGCCAGGTGGCGCCGGGAGATACGGAACTCGAAACCGGCGCGCCGCTCGAGATCATCAAGTGTGTCGAGATCGGCCACATTTTCAAGCTCGGCTACAAGTACTCGCACGCGATGGGGTTGAACGTGCTGGACCAGAACGGCGTGGAAACGCCGGTCATCATGGGCAGCTACGGAATCGGCGTGGAGCGCGTGCTGTGCGCGGCGGTGGAGCTGTATTCGGACAAGGACGGCATGGCTCTGCCCGTGTCGATTGCGCCGTTCGAGGCCGTGCTGACCCCGGTCAAGAGCAGCGATCCCGCCCTGCGGGAAGCAGCCGACCGCCTGTATGCGGAACTGCAGAAGGCCGGCGTGGACGTGCTGTACGACGACCGCGACCTCAGCCCCGGGGTGAAGTTCAAGGACGCGGATCTGATCGGCATCCCCTTCCGCGTGAATCTGGGGCGGAAGCTGGCCGAAGGAAAGCTGGAGCTGGTGAACCGGCGCACGCGCGAGGTGACCGAGATCCCCGTGGACGGCGCGGTGGCGGCCATCCGCGAAGCGATCGAGCGGGCGCGTCCGCAGGCGAGGCACTGATGCCTGACTGGGCGGCTGCGCGCGCCCTCTTCCCTGCCCTGCGCGAATGGACGTATCTCAACACGGCCACCTTCGGCCAGCTTTCCACGCGGACGGCGGATGCCGTGGCGGAGCACTTCGCGCGGCGGAACCGCACCGCCTGCGCGGATTTCCTCGCGTGGTTCGACGATCATGACCGGCTGCGGGAGAAAATCGCGCGCCTGATCCATGCCCGTCCGGACGACATCGCGTTTTTCCCGAACGCTTCGTCGGCGCTTGCGGTGCTGATGCACGGCATCCGGTGGCGCGAGGGCGGTCAGGTGCTGACGTACGAACACGAGTTCCCGAATCAGATCTATGCGCCCCTGTTTCCGGGGCTTGAACTGGTGCAAGCGCCGGCGGGGCGGCTGCTGGAAGGGATGACGCCGCGCACGCAGCTGGTGGCCATCAGCGCGGTGAACTACACGACAGGTTACCGGGCGCCGCTCGCGGAGATCAGCGCTGAATGCCAGAGGCGGGGCGTGCCGCTGTATGTGGACGGCACGCAGCATTGCGGCGCGCTGCAGTTCGACTTCGGGCGGATCCAGCCCGGCATGCTGGCGGTGAACTGCTACAAGTGGATGCTCGCTCCGAACGGGGTCGCTTTTGCCGCCGTGCATGAGAGGCTGCGCACGGAGCTGAAGCCGCTGGCGATCGGCTGGCGGTCGCATCACGACTGGCGGAACGTCAACCAGCTGTGGCGCGGCAAGCCGCAACTGAAAGATTCAGCCGAGAAGTACGAGGGCGGAATGCTGCCGTCGGCGCTGCTGTACGGGCTGGAGGCGAGCGTCGATCTGATGCTCGAGCTGGGGCCAGAAGCGATTGAGCAGCGGGTGCTGGAACTGGCGGCGCAGGTGCGGGCGCTGTTGCCGGACGCGCTGCCGTACGGGGATTCGCCGATCGCCGCCGCGCCCTGCGATGACGCACCGGCTGTGGCGGCGCGGCTGAAAGAGCGGCGCATTCTTGTCTCCGCCCGGCATGGCGTGCTGCGCGTCTCGACGCACTTTTACAACGACGCCAGCGACGTGGAGCGGTTGCGGGAAGCGCTGTGAGCCGTCTCTGGCTCCCGCCAGGGAAACGACGTCCGGGAGCGGCGCAGCGCGGCCCGGCTTCAGATGGGCGAAGGGAGCGTGCGGACGATTTGTCTATAGCGATGGCCAGGTTCTCACGCAGCGCCATGGGGAGCGTGCCCGCCATGGCGAAGCAAGGCGCAATTCTGTCCCCGGCAGCGTCGTTCGGGTCACATCGCAGTCATCCCTCGGCGATTTTTCTAGCTGCTCTGAGCCCGAATGGCCGCCTCGGGGGGCTCCCGGCCGGGTTGAGTAGGAGCGGCGGGGTGCCGTGTCAGCTGCTCTGAGCCCGAATGGCCGCCTCGGGTTCTCCCGCTATGAACCCATCGAGCTCGCAGAAGTAGTGTCAGCTGCTCTGAGCCCGAATGGCCGCCTCGGGACGCGCATATGATGCTCTTCAGAAGGAATTGGGGAGTGTCAGCTGCTCTGAGCCCGAATGGCCGCCTCGGGATGCCGACCGGCAACGACGCGGTCGCATGGACGCCGTGTCAGCTGCTCTGAGCCCGAATGGCCGCCTCGGGACCGTCGCGCCCTTCAGCGGAGAGTCACCCCGCCGCTCGTGTCAGCTGCTCTGAGCCCGAATGGCCGCCTCGGGTCATTCTGATCCTCCGGCGGAAACTTGACCAGGCGGGTGTCAGCTGCTCTGAGCCCGAATGGCCGCCTCGGGTACGCCGCGTGACTGGGGGGCTTGATGGAGACCAGTGTCAGCTGCTCTGAGCCCGAATGGCCGCCTCGGGACGTCCTGCGCCACAGCATCGCAGTCCACCTGGTGGAGGTGTCAGCTGCTCTGAGCCCGAATGGCCGCCTCGGGGCCGCGGAAAGGAGGTCCAGCACGTGAGCTGGTTTCTGGTGTGTCAGCTGCTCTGAGCCCGAATGGCCGCCTCGGGAAACAGAGCGGCGCATGGAAAAAAGTGTACCGGAAAAGTGTCAGCTGCTCTGAGCCCGAATGGCCGCCTCGGGGAGACTCAGCCGCTAAGCCTTGGCCCTGTGTTTTCAAGTGTCAGCTGCTCTGAGCCCGAATGGCCGCCTCGGGCATGGCATTCCGGTTCAAACTGCGGACGGAATTCAGTGTCAGCTGCTCTGAGCCCGAATGGCCGCCTCGGGATGATTCGGAAGCCAGGAAAATCCTGGCTGAAAGAGTCTAGTGTCAGCTGCTCTGAGCCCGAATGGCCGCCTCGGGGTTGCGCAGGCGATAATCGCAATCCGGGCCCATCAGGTGTGTCAGCTGCTCTGAGCCCGAATGGCCGCCTCGGGAATGATTGTCAGGATCCATCTGACGGGCAAGATGGCGTGTCAGCTGCTCTGAGCCCGAATGGCCGCCTCGGGCCGGCGGACCAGGTCGACAATGCGCTGCATGTTGCCAACGTGTCAGCTGCTCTGAGCCCGAATGGCCGCCTCGGGAAGCCTCCAGCTGAAGGAACAGAGGCGCTTTACAGGTGTCAGCTGCTCTGAGCCCGAATGGCCGCCTCGGGAGGGGGCGGGATGTGGGGTACAGGCGGGACGCAAAGGTGTCAGCTGCTCTGAGCCCGAATGGCCGCCTCGGGATGCATGGCTCTGGCGAAGTCCGCGCGGGCACAAGGTGTCAGCTGCTCTGAGCCCGAATGGCCGCCTCGGGGTGTTGCGCTCCGTGCCCCCTCTCTCCCCCCGTAGAGTGTCAGCTGCTCTGAGCCCGAATGGCCGCCTCGGGTTGCTTTTCCGTTTTCAGTTTCGATCCAGACACACCAGGTGTCAGCTGCTCTGAGCCCGAATGGCCGCCTCGGGGCGATTCCTACCGTCCGCAATAATCCGGGCAATATCGTGTCAGCTGCTCTGAGCCCGAATGGCCGCCTCGGGTCACCTGCTCTCCGTACCAGTTCCACTCGTCTGCTGTGTGTCAGCTGCTCTGAGCCCGAATGGCCGCCTCGGGATACGGACAATGATTCCGATCATTCACTCGTGGGGTGTCAGCTGCTCTGAGCCCGAATGGCCGCCTCGGGAGTTCAGCCCGGAGCAGGTGGAGGCGATGTACGCTGCGTGTCAGCTGCTCTGAGCCCGAATGGCCGCCTCGGGGACGCAATGCTCTTTTGTCAGGCTGATTACCGACTGGTGTCAGCTGCTCTGAGCCCGAATGGCCGCCTCGGGAGTGCGGCGTGTTCCGTCAGTATTTCGTACTGGAAAGGGTGTCAGCTGCTCTGAGCCCGAATGGCCGCCTCGGGCCCGCGCCGAAAAAGCGAAGCGGGCCGAGCAGATTGCGTGTCAGCTGCTCTGAGCCCGAATGGCCGCCTCGGGACGGGCGAAAAGGGCATGGTGATTTACGGATACGCCGTGTCAGCTGCTCTGAGCCCGAATGGCCGCCTCGGGGCCGCACAGGATCAGGAGCAGGCGCTGATCATAGTCATGTGTCAGCTGCTCTGAGCCCGAATGGCCGCCTCGGGAAGAACAGAAAGAGACTGATAACTGATGCCGAACACGTGTCAGCTGCTCTGAGCCCGAATGGCCGCCTCGGGTCGGACAGCCCAAAGCCATCATCCGCGCCGATTCCGCCGTGTCAGCTGCTCTGAGCCCGAATGGCCGCCTCGGGCTCGGTGTGGGCGAGCGTGACTCCCGTCGTTCTCGGGTGTCAGCTGCTCTGAGCCCGAATGGCCGCCTCGGGAGCCCCCCGAGTAACCCCGGCATTGTCAATAAGCTGCCGACGCCCTTGCGAGCGCCCTGCCAGAGCGGCAGGAGCAGAAGGAGCGAGACAGCCTCGGCGCGACTCCAAGTGTCGTGGAATCTGCAGATTGGAGGGCATCGAGCGACCCCGCCGATTTGGCGACCATCCAACCGCTCGCGCGGTGGCCTCCGCAAACGCAATTTCGGTTGTCAATCGAGCAGCTCCGCAGGGCTACAGGCACTGAAGCCCCAGACACATTCTGCGGTTTCGTTTGCCCTATAGGCAGATTTCAGTCAATCACAATTGCGATGGATCCGTCAACGGCGCTGCTGGCCAGGTCCGGGGACCGGTCGGCGAGGCCGCAAAGGAGGGTGAGCTGAAGAGGCGCTCCAGCTGCCGTCTGAGCGCAGCCCTTTTGACGTTTTCCCAGTATTCGGCATACGGTTGCCACTGGCTAAGGTGAAGCGGCTGGGACGAGGGATGCCTCCAGGCATTCCTGATCGGGTCGCCGCTTCCGGGCAAGTCCACCCTCATGCGGTCGAGCCCGGGCGCCCGGCATCCTCTCAACCTTTCGGCGGTATCTGGTCTTCCCGTATCCGGGCGGACAGGCACATACCACCATGCACCCGCCCAATCGGGGTCGAGCACGGCTTTCAGGCCGATGTTGGCAGCGGCATTCATGTCCGCATGGATTCCACCTGCGGGCGATGCATCCGTGTCGGGGACGAAGATGTCGCCTCCATCTTCGGGCACGAACACCATGGCCGAATCCGGTATCCGCTCCAGATTGGACGCGAGAGTGCGGACGTATTGGGCTACAGGGTCGTTGCGATCCGCGGCGCGCTGAAGCAGCCTCTCCCATGTTTTCAGCTGTGCGAGTCTGCCAGCCTTCACCATCCTTCCGCGGATGCCGGGCGCGCCGGTGCGGAAGTCCTGCCGCGATGTGTAGTTCGGCAGCACTTCCTCTACGCGCAGGCCGAGGAGTTCGGCTCCTTCCAGAAGCCGTTTCCTGATCCGCTCCTTGCTCCAGTTCATCAATCCGCGGTTTTCCCTCCGCGGCCGGCTGTCGGACGTGCCATAACCGGAAAGGTTCTCAATGGCGATGACGTCGCACCGGCGGTGTCTTGGATCAGGGGGCGGAGCGGCGAGCCGCCTGGCCAAGGGTTCTCCCTTTCGCCGTTCCGGTTCCATCCCGAGGCCAACAGCAGCTTCCAGGATCCGGCTCGCGATCAGCCTGACGCGGGTTTCGCGGAGCTGATCGCGGATCAGCAGCAATTTCGCGCAGAATTCCTGGGGCACAGTCCGGCTGTCTTTGAGATCCGGCTGGGGGAGAGTCGCCCACATCTTTTCGACGCGGTAAAGATCCGTCAGGTTGTTGATGCGCAGCATGGAGACCCCGCCGACGGACCGGTTGGCCTTTCCCCGGGTTCCCTGAGGCGCCACCCAGCGCCGCAGCCACCGGACGAGCTCCCGTGCAAGCTGCCGTTCCTCCTCAAAGCGCGCCGCGACTGTTTCAGCCCAAATGGCGCCTTTTCCGGCGAGTCTTGCCTCCAGAAGACGCGAAGCATCGGCCGGCGGGGAGCTGCCCGCTCTGCCGCCCGCCCCGCCCACGGGGGGCGGCTCGCCCGTGGCCTCGCGCCACATCTGGGCGGACCAGCGCCCCAGCGGAGTGTCCGTCCTGGCGAGATCCAGCCACCGCTCAGCCGATCTGCCCCACTCCGAATGCTGCAAGTCCCAGGACAGCTTCGCCAGATTCCCGAGCCGGCGAAGGTAAAGCCTGGCCTCGCGGAGGCAGTGACGCATCTGCTTGTCGACGCGCCGCTCCCGCAGAGGCCCGAAGCCGATTTGCCCGCCAAACCGGGCGATTTCCTCATTTTCGTGTTTCAGGAGCGGTCTGGCGGCCTCGTCTTCCCCCGGCAGGCGGATCAGGAACAGCCGTTCGAGCCTCGCCCACGGCGAGGGATGCGGCGTCTGGCCGTCCGGCAGGAAGTCTGAGGCGATGCGCCGGTAATGCCGCTGGCGCCCACACTCATCCGGAATCTCAAAGTGCAGGTCCTCTGGAGACGGGGCACAAACGCGCCGCAGCCGGCACTCGCGCTCGAGACTTTCCCGGCTCACGGTTTCCCAGACGGCGCAGGCTGCAGCGGCTTTCTGCCCGAGGTCGACGCCGAGGATCCGCAGTCCTTCAGGCTGACGGCTGAAGCGGAGCCGCGCTCCCTGTCCTCTCGGATCCGTCGCCGGCGCGGGTGCTGCCTTCTGCAAAGGCGACAGTTGCGCCGACAGGGTCAACAGCCAGGATCGTCCGGGCGTGCTTCGCCCATGGCGTCCGCGCGGAAACTGAAGTCTGGCATTCCACTCCGCTTTCCCTTCAAAGACTTTCACAGAGGCATGTTCGGGGCTGGCAATGCCGGCTGCGGCAAGCGCCAGCCGATGGATCCGAGGAACCGGCGGCGCACCCGTGGAAACCTGCCCCTGATCCGCTCCGAGGAGCTCCTTCAGGACGCGCTTGCTCCGCCACCTGAACCTGACGTATCTGAGCTTGCCGCTGCCGGCATCCACAAGCTGCAGCTCGACAAGTCCCCTTCCATCGGGTGAATCCGCAGGGCGGACGTAGCGGACGCGGGGGCGGGAGTTGCCGAACTGCACGAAAGCGGGATGCCGCCAGGGGTCGGGATGCCGGAACATGGGCACCTTTCGTGCCATGTAAACTGCTTCCGCCTCCCGCGCCTGGACGTAACGAACGAGGATGTGATGATCCGGCGTGCCGTAGGGCTGCCAGACGCACCGGGCTTGATCCGCTGCGAGATCGAGAAAGAGCCGGGCGTCTCCGAATGATTCAGGCGTGTCCGCCTGCGCAGCAGCGACAGCCGCCTGCCTGTCGTCAAGGGTGCGGCAGGCTTCCTGCGACCATGCCCTCACGATGTCCTCCCAACCTGCAATCGCCCGTCTCCGGATCCGAAACTGGGCGATCGCCCCTGTTTCCTCCGCGCGCCTCTGGCAATACTCGTCTAGAAAGGTCCGCGCCTCGAGTGGAACCTGAGAGATCAGCTCCCGGCCGGAGGAAGCCTGTTCACGCTCCGACACAGACCGTTTGATCCAGCTCCAGTTTGAGAAGACGCGTATCGCTGCCTCCGACAGAGCCGGCGCATTGAAATCAATCTGCAGAGGCGCCTGGATTCTGGTGCAGTATTCGGCCCAAAGACGTTCCGCCCAAGGCGTCCTTCCCTTCCTGCCGACCTTTTTCCTGTCCCTGTCGGCCTCTTCCCGGCAGGCCTTCTCCAATTCGCGCAGGTCGATTGGCATGCCGTCTGCAAGATCACGCAGCAGGCGCACGCTGCGCGGCGGCGGGCCATTGGACTGCACATGGGTAATTCCGTTCCGAAACGCTTCGAGCGAAGTCTCCCAGCCCATGGCGGCCGCGAGATCCTGGCGCAGCTGCTGAATGCCCAGACCGGCAGGGGCGGTCGCGGCCCAGCCGGCAATTCTCTCCTTGTTTTCCGCGATTCGGGCAAAATCACGCCCTTTTCCGGTTCCCGTCCGCTCGCTCAGCCAGGCCCGAGCGGGTTTGATGTAGTCATTTCGCGCCCTTCCCCCAGCATCCTCTTCCGGCGGGGCCCAATACACGTCCGCGCCGACGAATCGGAAGATCACATCGCTGAAAATTTGTGCCCTTTCCGCATCAGAAAGCCCGCGAAAACGCTCGTCAAACATCCGGGCCCGGTTCACCCAGCAAGCTTCCGGGCGAATCGGACTGCTGAAGATCTGACTGCACTCTTCCTGCCAGCTCCCGATGACCTGCGCGTCCAATCCCCGGTCTGTCAGGATCTCCGCCAGCATATCCCTCAGCTGATCCGGCCGCACCCTGTAATCTTCGTTCAGAGGATCCTGCGATTCGACCCGCAGCCAGGACAGGGCGAGAAAGATGCGGCGATACCGCGTCTGCATCCGGTCCTGTCCGTCTCCCTCAGGCGCCGGGACGTCGGCGGGTCTGAATCCGCCGCAGAGCGTGAGCAGGAAATCCGCCCAATATCGAACCGCCGCGTTGAACTTCTCGTGCGTGCGGACGAGCGGCAGCTGCCAATCGTCCGCGCCGGCAGAGGAGACAGGCGCGAGTTTCATCGTGTAGGCTCGCGGGCTGGTGCGGCTGGGCATGGTTCTTAATTCCTTGCGCGCAATTATTACCTGAATTATGAAATCATCTTCCGGACCGCGCAACGGGAAAGCGGGAGACCGGGAGACCAGGAATGGAGATTCTGGGGATGCGCACGCAGGCCTGGCTCTGGACCCCACGGCGCGGCGCCGGGGCCCGGGCATCGAGGAATCCTCCGAACCAGCCGACACGGGAGATAGCGCAGCCCACTGCAACCGGGCAGAACCCGCGAGTCCTGCGCAGACCGGCCGAGAGTTCCGGGCGCATTCAGGCTCTGGCCCGCCACCTGCTGCGCGTCTCGACGCACTTCTACAACGACGCCAGCGACGTGGAGCGGCTGCGGGAAGCGCTGTGAGCCGGCTCTGGCTCCCGCCAGGGAAAGGCCGTCCAGGAGCGGCGCCGCGCGGTGGGAAGCCGGGTCCGGGCCGCGCCTGACCGGGCGGTCCGGCGGCGGCAGCGGCCTTTCCTTCCGGCGTAACGGTTGTGCGGTGCGAGGCGTCTGCTATCCTAAAGCCCACTGGGGGCATCTGAGCCCTATGCGCAGGCCGGTCGCACTCTTCCTGGCGGCTCTCCTTCTCGCCGGGTCGCTGTTCGCCTTTCAGCGCGGCTACGGCAACATTCGCCGCCTGTTCCCTGAAAACGACGACGACACGCCCCCTCCCGGCTCGCAGGAAAAGACCGAGTTCTACTTCGCCCGGCTCCGTTACCCCAACGTCCGCGCCACGGGCATCTGGGCCATGCGGGGCTCGTGGACCGTCGACTATCCGAAAGCCGACCGGCAGTTCCTCCAGGGGCTGATCCGCCTGACGCGGATTCAGGCCAATCCGATGGAGCGCGTGGTGGACCTGATCAGCGACGACATCTTCGACTACCCCTTCGTCTATGTCGTCGAGCCCGGCCACTGGGACCTGCCCGACGCCCAGGCGAAAAAGCTTCGCGAGTTCATCGACCGCGGCGGCTTCCTCATGACCGATGATTTCCACGGCACCTTCGAGTGGGAGCTGTTCACCGCGAGCCTCAACAAGGCCTTCGCCGACCGGCCCATTGTCGACATCGAGGACGAAGATCCGATCTTCCACGTTCTCTACGACCTGAACGACCGCGTGCAGGTGCCGGGCATCGTCAATTATCCGTTTCAGAAGACCTACGAGTACGACGGAATCGAACCCAAATGGCGGGCGTGGCGCGACGCGAAGGGCCGAATCGCCATCGCCATCTGCTTCAATATGGACCAGGGGGATGCCTGGGAGTGGGCGGACAACCCGAATTACCCGGAAAAGTACGCTTCGCAGGCCTACCGCACGGCCATTAATTACATCCTGTATGCGATGACCCACTAGGCGGGAAATGTTCGAATTTCTCTTCAATTATCCGCTCGCCGTCTACCGGAAAGGCACGCTTGTGTTTTCCAGCGGCTGGCCGGCCGCGCTGCTGCTGCTCGGACTCGCCGCGCTGGCTGCAGCGGTGTTCTGGCTGTTCCTCCGCAGAGGCGGGCTCCCCGCCCGGCGCAGGCTCGCGCTCGGAGCGCTCGAGTGGTCCGTCCTTGCGCTTCTCCTTCTGCTGCTGTGGCAGCCCGCGCTCTCCGTCACCGTGCTGAAACCGCAGCAGAACGTGGTGGCTGTCGCCTTCGACACGTCGCAGAGCATGGCGCTCGAGGAGCGCTACAGGCAGGCGCGCTCGCTGTTCGAAGACCGCCTGGCAAAAGACCTTCAGAAGCGCTTCCCCATCCGCATCTACCAGGCGGGCGAAGTCCCGGCGCGCATCGAACAGCTTCCGGCTGAGCCGTCGGCCCAACGCACCGACCTCGGCGCCGCGCTGCGCCAGATTGCGTCGGAAAGTTCCATGATGCCCGTGGGCGCGGTCGTGCTGTTGACCGACGGCGCCGACAACGGGGGCAATCTTGGCCCCGACACCATCCAGGCGCTGCGCCGCGCGCGCATTCCCGTCCACGCCATCGGTTTCGGCTCGGAGCGCATCGCCAGCGACATCGAGATTCTGGACGCCGACCTGCCGGCGCGCGCGCTGCCCTCGTCGCGGCTGATGCTGACGGCTACGCTCCGGCAGAGCGGATTCCGCGGCAAGACGGCGAAGCTTTCCGTCCGCGACGGGGACCGGGTCCTGGCCCAGAAGGAGGTCCGTCTGCCCGCCGATGGCGAAACCTGGCGCGAAACGCTGGCCCTGAACGCCGGCGCCGCGGGCGTCAAGACGCTGGACATCGGCGTCCAGCCGCTCGATGGCGAAACCAACACCCGCAACAACCGCGTGGAGCGCCTGGTCGACGTGCGCGACCGCAAGCCGCGCATCCTTTACTTTGAAGGCGAGCCCCGCTGGGAGATGAAGTTCATCCGCCGCGCCGTGGAAGAAGATGCGCAGCTGGACCTGGCGAGCATCGTCCGTACGACCGAAAACCGTTTCTACCGGCAGGGCATCCGCTCTCCGCAGGAACTCGAGCGGGGCTTCCCCTCTACGGTCGAGGAGCTTTTCGCATTCCAGGCCCTGATCATCGGCAACGTCGAAGCCGGCTACTTCACGCCCGTGCAGCAGAACCTGATCTGCGAGTTCGCCGGCCGCCGCGGCGGCGGAGTGCTGTTCCTCGGGGGCCGCTCGGCTCTGAGCGATGGAGGCTGGCAGCGCTCGCCCGTGGCCGAGATCCTGCCGGTGACGCTGGCGGACCGCAAAGGCGCGTTCCGGCGCGAGCCGGCCACGGTCGAACTCACCCGTGCCGGCGCGGAAAGCCTTCTGCTGCGCCTCGAAGAGGACCCCGAGAAAAACGCCGCACGCTGGAAGGCCCTGCCGTACCTTGCGGATTATCACATGACGGGCGAGCCGAAGCCCGGGGCCACGGTGCTCGCCGAAGCCATCCCCGGCGTGCGCCTCCGCCACCCGCTTCTGGTGACGCAGAACTACGGCCGCGGCCGCGTCGCGCTGCTCGCCACGGGCGGCACGTGGCGATGGCAGATGGCGCAGGACGCGCGCGACCAGAGCCACGAAACATTCTGGCAGCAATTGTTACGGTGGCTGGCCGGTGGGGTGGAAGAGCGCGTGACGCTGATGACCACCCGCCAGACCTATTCGGGCGAAGAGCCCGCCGTGCTCCGGGCCGAAGTGCGCGATCAGAACTACCTGCCCGCCCCGGGCGCCGTCGTCAGCGTGCACCTGCTCGGCCCCGGCGGCGTCAGCGACACGATCGAGCTGCAGCCCGCGCGCGGCGAGCCCGGCGTTTACGAAGCGCAATGGCGGGCGCCCCGACCCGGCCCGTACCTGGCCGAGGCCACGGCGCGCGAGGGCACGGAGGAGCTCGGCCGCGACACGGTCACGTTCCGCCGCGAAGACGGCACGCGCGAGTTCTTCCGGACGGAACAGAACCGGGAACTGCTGGAGCGGCTCGCCGCGCAGACCGGCGGCCGCTACTACAGGCCGGACAACGCCCAGGATCTTGTGAAGGAAATCGAACTGTCCGAGGCCGGCATCACGGTGCGCGAAACCCGCCCGGTCTGGAACGCCCCAGCCGCATTTCTTCTGCTCGCGGGGCTGAAGACCGCCGAATGGCTCGTCCGGCGGCGCTGGGGGGCCATATGAGATTTGCTCTTCTTTTCTGTTGCGCCTTCCTCGCCGCGACGGCTGCGGAGCGGGCCCTGTTCGTCGCCGGACTTGGAGGCGAGCCCGATTACGAGCAGCGGTTCCAGAGTCTCGCCAAAGAAGGGGCCAAACTCACGGGAGGAGAAGCTCTGGCCGGCCCCGAGGCGGGCAGGCAGGCGCTGCGCGAGGCGATCGCCCGCGCCGCCGCGCAGCTCGGCGAGTCCGACACGTTCCTGCTGGTTCTCCTCGGCCACGGCACGTACGACGGCCTTGCGTACAAATTCAACCTGCACGGGCCTGACGTCACGGCGGCCGAACTGCGCTCATGGCTGGATGCCGTCAGGGCGCAGCAGGTGGTCGTGCTTGCCACCAGCGCCTCCGGCGCGGCGCTGAAGGAACTCGCCCATTCCCGCCGGGCCGTCTTCGCCGCCACGCGTTCGGGCATGGAAAAGAACGCGGTGACATTTCCCCGGTATTTTGTGGAAGCCTTGCGCGACCCCGCAGCCGACACTGACAAAAATGAAGCCGTCAGCGCGCTGGAAGCCTTCCGCTACGCCGCGCAGAAAACCGCATCGTTTTTCGAAACCCAGAAGCGGATCGCCACCGAGCACGCCGCGTTCGAGGACCCCGCCGGCGTCGGCCGTGCGACGCTCGTCCGCTTCGGCGCCGCCCAGAAGGCGCTGAACGATCCGTCCAAGCGGGCCCTGCTCGCGCAGCGGGAGAAGATCGAACTCGAAATCGAAAAACTGAAGCGCGAAAAGGCGGCCATGCCGCTTGACGAGTATAAAAAGCGTCTGCAGGCGCTGCTGTTGGCGCTGGCCAACCTCCAGGAGGAGATCGAGCGATGACGCGCGCCTGGCCGCTCCTCCTGCTTCTGGCTTCCTTCCCCGCCGCGGCGCAACCGTCGGCCGATCTCGCCGAGCGTTATTGGAAGGAGCAACGCTGGGAGGAGGCCAACAACGCCTTCCGCGCCGCGGTCAAAGCCGATCCGAAAAACCCGGCCCTGCGGGTCCGCTGGGGCCTGCTCCTGCTCGAGCGTTTCAATCCCGGCGAAGCCGCCGATCTGTTCAACGAAGCGCTGGAGATCGAAAGAGATTATCCGCCCGCCCTGCTCGGTCTCGCCAGAGTGGCCGCCGAGCGCATGGATGCGCGCGCCGCTGAGCTGTGCCGCAAGGCGCTCGAGAAGGACCCTTCGCTTGACGAAGCCCGGGAGCTGCTCGCCAACGTTCTTCTCGAAGACGGGAACTTCACGGGCGCAGCCGAGGAAGCGCGCAAACTCGGGGCCCGGCTAGGCGCGCAGGCGGTGCTGGCCGCCATCGCGCTGCTGCGCGATCAGGACGCCGCGACGGCGCTGTCCGCAATGGGGCCCCACGCGCCGGGATATGCGCGCATCGCCCGCCATCTTGTTCTCAACCGCCGCTATGAAGAGGGCATCGCGTATTATCAGAAGGCCCTCGAAATCGATCCCGCCTATCACGCCGCCCGCAGCGAACTCGGCATCAATCTGATGCGCGTCGGCCGCGACCGCGACGCGCGCCGGGAGCTCGAAGCGGCCTACAATGCGGGCTACCGCAGCGCGCCCACGGCGAACTCGCTCAAGCTGCTGGACACGCTGGCGAAGTTCGACACCGTGCGCCGCCCGCGCTACATGCTGCGCTTCCACTCGAGCGAAGCGAAACTCCTCGCGCCCTATTTCGAGCGCGAAGTCCAGCGCGCTCTCGACACTTACGAGAAGAAATACGGATTCCGCCTTCCCGGCCCTGTGCAGGTGGAGGTCTACAACAATCACGCCGATTTTGAGGTGCGCACGCTTGGCGTGCCGGGACTCGGGGCGCTGGGCGTCGCCTTCGGTCTCAGCGTCGCGATGGACAGCCCCTCGGCGCGTCCGCCCGGCGCATTCCACTGGGCCAGCACGCTCTGGCACGAACTGAGCCACGTCTTCGTGATCACCGCGACGCGCCACCGCGTGCCCCGCTGGTTCACCGAGGGCCTCTCCGTCCACGAAGAGACCGCCGCCAACCCGGAGTGGGGCGACCGCCTGACGCCGGACATCATCGCCGCCATCCGCAAGGGCGAGCTGCTGCCGGTGGAAGAACTCGACCGCGGATTCCAGCGCCCGCGCACGCCGGGACAGGTCACGCTGAGCTATTTCCAGGCGGGCCGCATCTGCGACTATATCGTCCAGCGGTGGGGCTGGCAGAAGATCCTGGAATTGATCCGCGCCTTTGAACAGCCTGCTCCCACGGGCGAGGTCATCGCGCGCGTGCTCGGGCTGCCCGCGAAAGAGTTCGACGCGCAGTTCCTCGCATGGCTCAAGGAAGAGCACAAAACGCCTCTGGAAAACTTCGAGCGCTGGCCCAGGGAGCTGAAACAGCTTCACGAAGCCCGCCGCGCGCAGAAATGGCAGGAAGCGCAGTCCATGGCGCAGGGCGTGATCGCCGCTTTCCCCGAGTTCGTTGAAGCAGGCAACGCCTACGAGGTCCTTGCGGAAGCCTGCGAACAGCTCAAGAACCATGCCTGCGCCATCCAGGCTCTTGAGAGCTACATGAAGCAGGGCGGCCGGAATCCGGAAGCGCTCAAGAAGCTGGCGAAGATGCTGGATGAGGCGGGCCGCGCGCGCGACGCCGAAGCCGCGCTCACGCGCGTGCTCTGGGTCTATCCGGTCAAGGACGAAGAGCTGCACCGGCGGCTGGCCGAACTGCGCTCGAAGCTGAATCTCTGGGAGGGCGCGGCCGATGAGTGGCGCGCAGTCCTTGCGTCCAACACCGTGGATCCCGCATCCGCGTGGTATGGGCTTGCGCTTGCGTGCAGGAATCTCAACCGCACGGACGAAGCGCGCGACGCCGTGCTGGCGGCGCTCGAAGAGGCGCCCGGATACCGCCCCGCGCAGCGTCTTCTGCTCGAACTGAATCGCGGGGCTCAGGAAAGGAAGAACGACTGACATGGCCACTGTCGACACAGCGGCTCTCCGGAGCCAGGTGGAGCGCTTCCAGGAAGTGCACGACGCGCTGGTGCGCGAAGTGCGCAAGGTGATCGTCGGGCAGGAGGAGGTGCTCGAGCAGTTGATGATCGCCCTCTTCGTTGGCGGCCATTGCCTCATCACGGGCATGCCCGGCACCGCCAAGACGCTGCTCGTCCGCACCATGGCCCAGACGCTGGGCCTCGAGTTCCGGCGCATCCAGTTCACTCCGGACCTCATGCCCAGCGACATCACGGGCACCGACATCCTGGAAGAGGAACCCGGAACGGGGCGCCGCATCTGGACCTTCGTGCAGGGTCCGATCTTCGGCAACGTGGTGCTCGCCGACGAGATCAACCGCACGCCGCCGAAGACGCAGGCGGCGCTGCTGGAAGCCATGCAGGAGCTCTCCTGCACGGTGCGCGGCAATCACTACAAGCTGCCGCGCCCCTTCTTCGTGCTCGCCACGCAGAACCCCATCGAGCTGGAAGGCACCTATCCGCTGCCCGAAGCGCAGCTCGACCGCTTCCTCTTCAACACGCTGCTCGACTATCTCGGCGAAGACGAAGAACTGCAGGTCATCGAGCGCACCACCACGCCCGCCACGCCCGACGTCCACCCGGTCACCAACGCGGAAGAGATTCTCGGCTTCCAGCGGCTTGTGCGCATGGTTCCGATTGCCGAAGAAGTGGCGCGCCACGCCATCGCACTGGTCCGCGCCACGCGTCCGCGCGACGGTTCCGCCCCGGATTTCGTGAAGAAATACGTGAACTTCGGCGCGAGCGTGCGCGGCGCGCAGAATCTCGTCCTTTCGGCGAAAGCGCGGGCGCTGATGCGCGGCCGCCATCACGTCACGTTCGAGGACATCCGGGCGCTCATGCCCCCTGTGCTCCGCCACCGCATCCTGCTCAACTTCCAGGCCGAAAGCGACCGGCTCACGCCCGACGACATCCTCGCGCGCCTGCTTGACGCCGTCCAGCCCCGGAGGAGCTGATGCAGCAGCGTTTCCTCGATCCGCAGATTCTCGCCGGCATCGCCAATCTCGAGCTGACCGCGAAAACTGTGGTCGAGGGCTTCATCAGCGGCCT
>Ga0101944_10001644_pt1 | contig 43528 bp, 40 predicted proteins | sample DewCreD2012metaG_FD_75245 | JGI IMG/M metagenome (GOLD analysis project Ga0101944, IMG submission 75245) | Hot spring sediment bacterial and archeal communities from British Columbia, Canada, to study Microbial Dark Matter (Phase II) - Dewar... ... | reverse complement strand
CGTGTAGGCAAGTGAACTGTGGCAGCGGAAGTTCATGGGTTCCCGGCCGATGCAGGTTTGTAGCTCTGCAATCGCGTCATCGAAACGCCCTAGCTGCCCAAGGGCGAAGGCGAGCTTTTCTCTCACGGGGATGTCCAAACCCTCTTCGGCAAGCTCCGGCAGCTTTTCCGTGACCGGGAAGAAAGACGCGAGAATGTCCTCCCAGCGGTTTTCGCGCGACAATTCCTCGATTTCCGCAAGCGATAGCCGCTGGCTTCGCTCGCCTGCAGTGCGTTTGACCGACACGATCGTCTCTGCGGAGACAAATTCGTCTCCGAGAGTTTCGCGGCTTCTACCCTCGAGACCCTGAGCGGTTTTGTTTTCCGCGGGGTTGGTCATGAGAACCTCCATGTCAAGAAGCCAGAGAGATGTCATCCGCTTTTCTATCATGTGTTACGGATTTGTTTGACGATTTTTCAAAGATTTTCATCCTCCCCGTGACCCGCCAAATGGACAGAAATGCTCGAGGGAAGACGCCCACCATCGAAATCTTTCGCCAGATTGGGCTGTCGATTCATCGGCACAGCGAGTCGATTCGTCAGAGAGCCAACCGAGTTCAGATTGTCACGCAAAATCCTCTCCAGGCAGTGCGGGGATAGCAAGCAGCCTTTACGTTCCGAGGTGGGATTGAGCCCAAGCGGGCGCCGGGAAAATTCACTAGGTGACTGAAGACAAGCCTATCGGCCGATTTAAGGCCACCCCAAGCGGGACAAGGCCGCAACCGATGCCGCTTTCGATCAGTTTCAGTCAGAGAGCTATTCGCCCGGCGATGACGGGCTTCGGCGCCTTGCCCCGCATCGGCGCTGGATGCAGACTGCGTTGTCGGCCGAGGGCTACAGGCCGCTGCGGCGACGGATAGACATCCACTTGTTCGAAGCGAGTAAAAGAAAGGCGGGGGCTATCCGCTTTGAGAGCCGGATTGCCTCAAGAGAATAGGTTTGACCTTTTGCAAGAGATCTTTTAACTTCTTCGAAAATTTTTTCTCTTTGATTGGATTCTCTCTCCAGCCAGCGTGGTTCATGTCGTTTCGATAGTCCCTAATTTGATTAATTGGATCCAGGATATCCGGATGTTCCTCAAAAAAAGTGATAATGGGCCGAACAAGGTCCATGTTCTCTGTGGCGGGCTCATCGCACTGGCCCGGACGAGCCTTCGGGCCCTCTTTCAGGAACGCGGCCGCCCAAGATGGCAGCGAACGGAGATTTACGTCCTTTGTCTCCCCGATCGTGTTGCGCAGCACCCATCCGACTATCAACTCGTTTAGTATGGTGAAACCCTGCTGGATCAACCCGTGATTCAAACACCACGTGACGGCCTGGAAGCCGTCGCTCAGGGGATCGCCTTCAAATGACCTCAGCTCGTTCTTGATGACTCCGAAAAGAGGTGCGAAGGGGGGAAGTATGTCCGCCCGCTCCAGGTCGGCGAGCATGCTGTTCAGGCATCTCGCGGCGTCGGTGATTTTGGGGCCCCGGCACGTGGACATGACCGCACAGAAGTGCTCGAGATTGTCGGCGATCCCGCGCAGCGTTTGAGCGGCTTGGTCGGCCCCCTTGGTTTGCTTCAGTATTGGCCGCACCCCGGCCGTGGTGAGCGCGCTGACCTTGGCGGGGTCGCCCGAGCTTACAAACCGGTCGACGGCGGACGTCCACTCGAGCAGTCCGGCGATCGGCGTCAGGTCCAGGATGGGGGCCAACCGATCTTCAATGGGCATCCGCTTGACTTCGCTCAGGCTGCCGAGGACCTCGAATGCCCCGTAGTAAATTCCGGCTATGGTGATCTCCTTGAGAACCCGGGCGTAGCTTAAAATGACGATCGCCAGCATCGGAATGGACCGCAACGCGTGGGTGATATCGAAAACCACCTCGTCGCCCTTGTTGATCGTATCGTAGACGATTCGGAAGATCTCCCAGATTTCGGCCTCGTCTGACCCGTCCGGGATGGGGACCTTTTGAACTTTGATGCCGGGGTTCAAGCCCATGGCGGCGATTCGAGTCTTCAACCCTTCCACAGGGGCACCGCCTTCGAGTACGCTATCTCCGTGCCCGCCATCGAGCCAGTTTTTCTCATAGGCCTTATGGGTTGTGAAAATGACGATTCGATCCCCCCTCCCCACTCTTTGCAGTATCGGCCGATGGTTGCCTCCTGGACAAAACGAACCGCCCGGCGCTCCGGCAGCGGAGGCTTTTCGCCTTGGTAGTACACGCAGGGCTCGTAATTGTTGGTGCCCAGGAATGACAAAAAGAGCTTAGCCATGATCATTCCCCGTATCGTCGAAACCGAACGTGCCTGAATCGATGGGAGAGCCTCACGGCGCCGTCTTCCGTAATCTCCTCGACCGCGTCGCGCTCGGTAGTCGAGTAAACCGGAATCAGGCCCTGTTCAAAGGCAAACTTCACCATGAGGTAACTCGCCCCGAAATCACCCTGGATCAACAGATAGTCCCCGCTCCGTGAGGCTTCCAAGACCCACGATCTGATCGGCTCCAGATAGCCGTATATTTTTTCAGCATCCGGCGGCACCGAGTTCCAAACAGACCGCAGAAATTCCGGAAGATGGATGATTTCCTCTACGCCCAACGACCGGCGCGCATCCTCATCCTGCGCTGCGGTGGGGGTGTGGTTGAAGAGCAAGAGCAGGTTGGTGGAACCGCTCATTCTACCCCTAATTCGGTGCAGAGCTGTTTGAGCTTCGTAACCCAGGCCTTGCCGGCCTTTTCGGCTTCCTTAAATTTCTTTTTGTTTGATCTGGCATGCTCGAGAAGCACCCGACAGCACTGCCTGCGCGTCTCATCATCCGTAAAAGAACGCACAGTCTGCAGCAGCCGGTCAACCTGCCCCGAAAGCTCATGATATTTCGGCAAGGATTTAACGAAATCCTGGACCGCGGCCTGACGGTCGGCCTCCAAGTCGCGGGAAGCCGAGGGCGTTTCCGGCGATCGAGCCGTCGCGCCCAGGGGCGCTGAGCCCGGGGCCGCCGAAGTCATACCGGAAAAACGGATCGGCTGGAATCGGCCATAGCCCACCGCGGTTTTGGCGCCGAAACCCAACCGATCGAACGCCAGGTCAAAGGCGGCTGTAAGGAGGCGGCGCCAAACGGTCCTTAGTTGATCGGGCAAGTTCTTCTCGATGCAGTGAACCTGGAATAGAAAGACCGTCCCAGGGGGGATGGTCAGAAAGAAGACCGGCACGGGGGATTGACAGTCCGTCGGCGGCGAATTTCCTTGATAATAGTCACCATAGTGAGGGTTTAGAATCTCCACCGCCAGCCTATCGACCGCCGGAAACACATCCCAGAAACGAAGCGCCCCCTGCCAGGCAAGGGAATCGCGCAATTTTTTATCGCACTGGATCGCAAGGAGAAACCGCCGCGGGTCATCAGCGTAGGGTTTGCTCTCGTCAGGGCCCAGCATTTCCTCCAGGAACCGGCGCGCATCTTCGAAAGAGACGGCATCCAGGCTTTGAGTGTAGAGTTTCTTTCTTTCTTTCGTGAATTCGGCCAGCATTTCGTCCGGACATTCGCTAAATCCCGCCAAATGCGCGCTTGAAGGGTCGAATCCGAAAAGCCGCCACACCTTCAGCATATCCCAACCGCAGGCATCTCCATAGAGCCCGAGGGCTAGATCTTCAGCGGCTCTGCGCAGAACCCCTTTGACCCCGCTCCCCGGCAGGTAAGGAATGCCGTAAGGCGAAATGAAAGCAAATCCGTTCTCAAGGGGATGTTCCATGCCGAGCCCGGTCATGAAGGGGCTGGTGCTTTGGGCCTCCACGCAGAGGCAGGAATCACCGAGAGATGCCGCCGCAAAGTTCTGCCGCGCGATTAGGGCTTTTTGAATAGACGCGCCCAGGCGCCCGACATCGGTTACAAACTTTAAGGCCTCCAAGTCCGGATTCTTTTCCTTTTGCCAATCTTCTCTCTGCCAGCAAGGGAAAAAGATATTGAACCGGTGGCCCGGCGGCAAATTGTCTATTTCTCCGAACGGACGCCCCCCGGACGCGCCCAGGTGGGCATTCATGTAAGACGGAACGGCATAAATTCCCATCGATTCCTCCTCAGCGCTAAAGCCCGAAGATCAAGGGGCACCCGCGCTCGGCCACGCGTTCTGGAATCGCATCCAGCCCAAGACATTTCATCGGTTCCGAGCGTCAAAGGCCGGCATGCGGTCAACCGCCGCCTACCCGTTGGACGGCGGAGGCGAACTGGCGGATCCAACGCAGCAACTCCATGGCCTCGTCGGTTGCCCGGCGGTACTGAATCGGCTCGCTCCCGTGCAGAAAGGCCATTGTGGCGCGGAAACTCCCGTGGTCGTTCTCGCCTCTATTTTCCGGCTGAATCCGGAAGCGCTTCATGAGCCATCGGCAGATGTCCTCACACAAGTGAAGATGGTGTTGTTGCTTGCGCTTGCTATAGAAGAAGGCCAAGGTCTGCATGAGGCCGTTACCCATGACAAGCGAGGGAGCCGCCTTGGCTAGGTTGGCATACTCCTTGTCTCCGTGGCTGGTTACCTGCTGCCAGGCATAGTGCGCTCTTTCCTGTTCAAGACTGGGCTTAAATTTTCCTTCACTGGGCATGGCTGTTTCCTCCCGAAATGGTCAACACCACATGTCCCCGGCCGGTGGTGGCATCGCCGCCCACCTGCACCAGGGCTCCGTCGATGCCTGTTTGCCCGCTGCCGCTCTTGCCGTGCGCAAATAGCTCCATGATGTCGGCCGCGCTGTGCTCGCCCTTGCCGCGACATTTAGAGGCCATGACGAGGCTCAGAAGAATGGTTTCGGGCGGCAGGTTCTCGGTGTAGAACAAGCCGCCCTCCTCGGCCGTGCCGCTGACATCGTTGATGCGCACGTGGGGCTCCACGACGGTGGCGTTGCGCACGAAATGGCCGAAGTCCTCGTCCGAAAGCAGCACCAGGTCTCTCTTTATCTTTTCCCTGAAAAAGTCATAGGCCGCCCCGGCCGGCAGAGCGTGGGCGGAAAGCCAGTCGGAGATGGTATGAAGGCCCCTGTCCACGACCGCCGTGAACTCGAAGGATTCCAGCGCGATTTTGTCCCCGACCGTAAGACGGCTGTCGACCAGGCGGCAGTTGCCTTCTGCGACGGCGGGGATTTGCCATGGCGCATTCCGGATCCCCGCTGCGGCCAGCAGGCGGGCTGCCCGTGCCAGGGTGGTGGGCGATGCGGCATAGACGAAGGCGCCCTTGGCGGATCGAACAGGAAATGCCACCAGTTGTGCATCGGAGAGGCTCAAGGCGCCCGCATGCTCGGCGGAATCGCCGGCATCCGGCCCGAACACATTCCAGATTTCCTCTTTGCTCCAGGCAGCGGAGAGGTGATGACGAAAGGCCCCTTTGAGACCGGAGCCGGCCATGGTCGGGTGACCGGTATGCCGCTCCCGCTGGATGGGGTTATCGATCACCCCCAAGGCGGTACCCGCCCCCATGTGGACGGGACTGACGCAGTAGATGAACATCGCGCGTGCTTCCTCGAACATGGTGCCTCCTCGAATGATGAGTTACCGCGGCCACGCCGCGATCATGATGTTGTTGAATCCCTCGGCCCGGCGCATGGGGTCTTCATTCGGAAGCAGACCCCAGAGGCCATTCTCTTGCATACGCTTTAGGGCTGCGATATCTCCTTTAAAATCGTCGCACCAGTAAACAGAGCCGGCGGCCGCGGCCCTGCAGGCGGTTTTTGGCCTCTGTGAGGCCAGATCCCAGCCGCTGACCACACCGGCGCGGGATGTTGCGGCCGCAACCAGACGGCAGGAGATGTCCTCTTTTTGCAGCAGCCACTGCCTGTCCTTCAGCTCGAAACCGGGCGGAATCCAACCCCCCGGAAAGATCCCCGGCGTGCTCAAAACGATCCGAAACCTTCTTTCGCTCAAGATACGTTCCCAGGGCGGCTCCGGCAAAACGACGGCCGCTCGGCTTACCACGGCCCCCCGGCCGTCTCCGCCGAATCGAAGCAGCCCGCCTCGAGGCAGCACCCCATCGGCCCCTTGAACACCCGCCAGGAACCCCACACCCTCTCGAAAGGCCGCCCCCTCCGAAGTGTAAATCCTGCCCTTTTCAGCCGTGCGGGTGTTTGAGTCCATGGCGATTCCCAGGCGTGGGTCTGCCGCCCACAAGGATTCCTGACGCACCAATTTTCGCGCATCCACCAGCTCACCTGCGAGATAAGCAGATAGGGAGCTGGAGTCGAGCCAGAGTCCCCCCAACGGTTTGGCGGAAAGACTCGACCTCCACACCGGGATCCCCTCCAAAGCGGCGGAAATGCCGATCTGAGGGTCAAGCTTCACCGGCTCAAGCGGAATGACGTGCAAGCCGCTTTGAGCCCTGTCCGCCCCAACGGCCCGAAGATCGGCCGGAAGCGGGAACAGAGCCTCGATCCTGCCTCCCGAGCGGCGGGCTATGCTGAAGTGAAACAAGCGAAAGCTCCCCGGCCGGGCCGGTGTTCCCAGAGCGGCTCGCAGCGGCGGCGCAAGGGGGGGCTCTTGACCTTTGGCAAAGGCCCGCAAGTCCACGCGGCCGTCGGCCAGCATGCGGGAGCGGATTGCGCCGGCAGCCACCGATGGCCAGGGAGGCATGAGAGTTTCGGCGTGGTCGCCGGGACCCCCGAAGAGCAGGTTGCCGCGCAGGTGCAGGACATCCAGCGGTTCGATAAAGAGAAATTCGCTCATACCGCACCTCCTTGGCGATCAACGGCCCTCGCCGGTTCGGCTCGGCCTTCCCGCGCGAGAAACTCAGCCACTGACAAAAAGTCGACCAAAAATTCGGCGGCCGTTTTCCGACCGCTGCTTTCCCAGGCTTTAACGGCCAGTTTCGCCAGTTCCGCACCCAGGCGAGCATTGCTTTCTTTGTGCGCGGGGCCGCTCTGGCGTGCGAACTGATACGCCAGGTTTTTGGAAAGCATCTCTTGATATGCCTCAGGACCTGCAAACAAGTCAGGTCCCGGCAGCCGTTCCGACCACTGCTGAATGATGCCGGCGGCCCGTCGCGAAAGGGCCCCTTCGGCCGCAAAAACGTTGCGCAGCTTCACCAACACTCCCATGGGACTGGCTGAAAGCGGTTCTCCATCCAGCTGACCGCTGGGAAACCAGGGGCAGGTCAGCTCCACCGCGCCGCCGGACCGCTTTAGGATCGTCACCGCGAAGGCGTCCCGGCCGCCCACCTCCTTGGCACGTTTTTCGGTGCGCCGCAGGGTGCGCAGCACCATGGCAAGCGGTGCCGTGTGATGGGCGATCACTGCCCCCGCCGACGCGGTGGCCTTGCGGCCCATGGCCCGGAAGAGACGTCCCTTCAGCAGGACATGCCCGTGGCCCACGCGCAGGTCTCGGCCCGCCGAGCCAAACAGAAGACCCCGGTCCAGTTCCGAGCCGAAAGAGATGCCGCTGTAAAGCAGCCGCAGCAAGAACATAACGGCCAGCAGGTCGTCCACCGGCACCATGGCGAGGACATCATCGCCGCCGGAGTAGATCAGCTTGCCGTTGTGCACCGCCTCTATGGCATGCCGCGAAAGGTCAAGCGCGAAACCGTTTAAAGCGCCTGAAATGGCCATGTGGCGGGCTGGAGACGGGGGTCGATAGGCCTCGAGGTAACGCCTTATCTGATCGTTTTTTACGGCGATCGCCCGTGCCTGCTCCTGGATGCGCCCATGCCAGGACTCCTTATAGCGAATGCTGTATTGGTCCTCACCGCCTGCCAGCCAGGCGCCCATCCGGTCTCCGTCCATCATGATCAAGGCATAGTAGGCCTCCGGTTTGTGATGAAAGATTCCTTTCAAATCGCTTTGCAGCGCTTCGAAGAGCTCTCCGGCCTGCTGCCGCTGGACCGGATCCTCGCTTCTCGCCTCCTCTCGCAGCAGGTCCAGAAGAGAAGGCAGACGCCGCGCCAGCAGCCCGGCCTGTTCGTCACCCGCCTCAAGCAGACGAGCGGAGAGGAGGGCCGGAAGGGCCGCAGCATCACAGCCGGTCAGGTGCGCCTGCCATTTTGGAGGCAGATGTTTCCGTTCAGGGTCATTCAGCCAGCGGCCGATGCTGGCAGCAAGGGCCATCGTGTGCGTGGAGACGACGTAGCGCTGAACATGCTGTTCTACGACCGTCCTCACTCTTTCGACAAACCGGGTCGGCCACAACCGTTTCAAAGCGCAGAGGCTGCAAAGGTGCTCGCCCTTCTTGGCCCAGGCCGGTTTGCGCCCCGCCACTCTGGCCCATAAGGTATCTTTGCGATCACCCGGAGAAAGGTTGAGCTCGGAACGCTGCGTACAGAGCCACTCGCGCTCGCCGCACATCGAGCAGCGAAACCCTTCCTGAAAAAGGGCTTCGAATGAGCGCATCGATTTTGCCGCGGCGGCCGTGCGGTCAAGGAGATCATAAAGAGCGGGATAGAGCACACCCGGATTGGGCCTGTAAAATTCCGCGCCCTCGAAGTCGATGGGATCGGCCAGCACCTTCCACGCCTCACCTCCGAGAAAACCGGGGGCTTCAGCCTCCGCGACGGGGTAAAAAGGGGCCATCGCACCGGCCAACCGCCTGATGTCCTTGGTTTTTTCCTCCGACGTGAGGGTCCATGGAACGGAAGCCCAGTAAACCTCGGGAAAAGCTGCGAGTTGGGTTGCGATCTGCTCGTAGCAGGGCAAAGATTCAACGTCATCCACGCCCGCCACCCGAAGAAGCTCCGCAACCACGGCCGCCGCCTCCCCCCGGACCCAGCCACGGACGTCGGATGTAACACTCTCGGCCAAATCTTTGGTGCGTGAGGCGGGAACCAGGGCCACGAAACGGTTGGGCAGGGCGGCCGAGAAGAGCGGATTGGTGTCGGTGGCCCGTCTTGTCCATTCAAGCTCCTTGAACCATTCCCGGGGGAGTCCCATCTCATCCCGAAGCCAGAGATCAACCAGCGGAATTCCCCGAAGCTGTGGGAAAATGACGGCATCCGGGCCCAATTCCCGACAGATCCGCTTAAGCCCCTCCCAAGCGATAAACGACAGCAAGTGGGAACCTGCCCAGAGGTCCGAAGTACTGCGCGCCTGGGCGATGAACCCCTGCACGGGGCCGAAACTCATCGAAAGAAGGGCCGGAGATTCCTCAACCCCGGATGCAAAGGCTGTCGCGAAAGCCGAAGTTAGGTCCAAATGGGCCCAGATGGTGTGGTCCGGGACCCGGGTATCGGCAGGGAGAAGCGACCACAGGCTTTGAATTCCCCTCGCTCCCAAAAACGGGCCAAAGCGCCAAAAGGCCAAGGCGGTCGATCGCCAGTCGATCTCCCCTTCCGGCGTCTTGACGACGTAGTCCCGGAAGTGATCCAAGCTGACAGCCTTGATGTGGGAGGGCTCGACCTCGGTCAATCCCCCGACGATGCTGTAACGCTCACCGGATAAAGGGTGAACGAATTGGGGATCCTCGTAAAAACGCACACCAGGCAACTTTTCGGTCGGTGCGCGGGGGAACTGAGGTCGGTCCGCTGCAGCAGCCCATCGATCGGCTTTCACAATCAGCGGCATGAGGCTCTTCAGGTCATCCTCACCGCCGTGGGACCCGAACAACTCTTTTCGGAGCTCAGCCACGGTGCCGCCCTCGTGGCCGACACTGTCACGGAGCAGCACCAGGGCCTTTTCAGCTGGGTCATGCACCCATGCGGCCAGTTTGGCCTTCCAGAGTTTATGATTTGAACCGTTCATTGCGGAGCCCTTTCAATCCGGGTCATTTCGCTGTCTAAAGTATCGTGTACCTCTCTCCAAACCGGAAGCTGCCATTCCGGGGTCGGTTTGTGTATGTTTCTTCTGCTGTCTAGTTTATCTTTTAGTTGTTTTGGCAAACCGTGCGGCAAATGATAGGCTATCGCGACGAACTTGCCTGAATTTGTCCTCAAGAGTTTGAACCGAAGCTGATTTGCCAGACGATCTTCTTGTTTAAGTTTGCCATGGCGGTCAGTTTCAAAATTCCCCCTCTTGTCTTTCTTTACCCAGCCGTCAACACCATGGTTGGTCACGGGATAAGACAAAAGGTGCCGCTTTTCAAAACTTGGGTTTCGGATGTCACTGTTTTCGTCTATAGGGATTTTGGTTCTGAAAGCGATCTTTACACGAGCAAGTTCCTGCATCGCTTCGGACCACGTTTGATATTCTTCTTTTGTCTTCCAGATCAGAGGCTTGCCATCCGCACTTTGCCCGAACGCATGTGGCCAGTCGAGTTCCATGCATTCATCCAAGAGGCGGATTTGGGCGCCAATTTTCTCCAAATTTCGACCTTCCAGAAGATCATCCGACGGAAGAATTTTTCCTTCTTCACAGCCAAACAAAGTTATTGACCCCCAGCCATTTCGGGACCGGCCGCCCACAGAACCGAACCAGTTGATGAGCTGTAAAACCTGCAAAACCGTTTCTGTCTCTCTCTCCGGAAAACAGAGGGTAAATTTTGAGCATTCGTCAGCATTGATGGCGGGCTTATTTTTCAGAGCTGTTGCCTTTTTAGGGATCATCGGAGCTTTTGCCTCCTTAGGGATGATCAGCGGACCGAAACCTAAATAAAGATGGCTTCCGATTTTAGATCTATTGACTTCGGGGTGAATGACTTCCGGGTCTTTCGGCCATTCGAACAGTTTACCCCTATCCCAGCGATCGAGGTTCAAGCGCACCCGCCCCTGCATCGCCCAGGTTTTTCCCTGGCTGTTGGTCAACCAGGCGTGGCCGAAGAGTTTGCCCTCCTCCTCCCTTAGGCGAGTGTGGTCGTAGCCGAACTGGCCGGCGACAGCGATCCGCCACCACTGCCTGAGCAGGGCCTTGAAGGGCGGCGTCCGCCAGGACCCTTTCTGGTGTGCATCCCCGAGAAACGCAGGAGCAACGAAATGAACGCTGCAACGGATCTTCTGGATCATGTCATTCTCCCTGAATAAGCGACCGACCTTGTTGAGAAGAGCAGCTGCGATTGGGCCTCACATCTTTCGGAAACCATGTCTTCAGCTTTTCGAAAAGCGGTTATTGCTGTAAAACCGCCACCTTGCCCAGCCCGAAGCTTGTCTGCTTGCCGATGTGGGTTTTTTCGCAGAACTCCAGCAGCGGGATGAACTCAGCGAGGTCTCCTCGGTAGGTCACCTCGCCGGTCACGCCGCCGAGTTGCATGCGCTGTTTCTGACGGTTGGAGTAGCGCTCCCAGTCGGTCCAGCGGATCTCGCAGGGGCCTGCAGCGACGGCGCCGGCGCGCGCCACCAGGCCGCGGTAGTCGAGATCGGGCTCACCCTCACCAAAGGCCTCCATGAGCGAGGAGGCCCGGCGCAGCATCAGGCGCACGAGGGTCTCGAAGGGCAGCCCGTCGGAAAGCCGCCCCTCTCGTTTGAACCTCAGGGGGGTTTCGAGCTTAACCCGGACCAAGCCGGTTTTGGCCCCTACACCGCGGAGGGCGAGGTCGAGCTCCTCGGTCGCGCCCTCGGCTCGCAGGTGCCCGTCCTTGATCGAATAAAGCAGACGGTCGCCGCTTGCGACTTCCATCAGCCGAAAATACCCCGGCTTTCCCCCGGCACCTCGGCGGCCTATGCCCATCCGCCCCATCTCCTCGAAGCCGTGGATAAAATAGGGAAGCATGAGATTCACTTCCCCGAAGAGGAGCAGGCCGCACTCCAACGTGTCCCCCGGGCGGTAGGAGACAGCCGTGTCCAGAGGCGGCTCGATCACAAAAGGGTGAGGGACGGCGCCGTTGCGGGCAGCGGCATTTTCCGGGAGCGAAAGCGGGGTCTCAAACACCTGCGTGTAGAGACACTTCCGCCGCAGGATGCAGGCGGGGCACTCCTGGTGGCGGAGGACGCAAACCGTGCGCTTGAGCGCGTGGCCGAAGACCCCGCGGATCGTCGATCCCTTGTAAGGGGGAAGCTCCGCCTCGGTCTCAAACCGGATGTGAAAGCGATAATTCCCGTAAAGCATGTTCGTCTTCCCTCACCGGATCACGGCGGAAAGCGTCATTTTTTCAAAACACCATCATCCCCGGAGTCCCCGCCGTGCTACCGGTACATGAACGGAAAGAAGGCGGCCAGACGGGTGCGGTTTTCCTCAAGAGCCTTCAAAAGGGGCCGGTTCAAAAAAGCCCCGAAATGCACCGGGTTCAGATGAGCGGCGGCGGCCGTGATCTGTTTTTCCGCCGCGGCGAACTCGGTGAGGTCTTCACCCAAGGCCAACAGGCCGGACAAGGGCAAAAGGGCCATGACGCGGACGGTGGGCTTTGCCCCGAGGCAAAGCTCAAGGCTTTTGCGGAAGCATAGCCCGGCCGCCCGGGGATTCCCGCACTGCAGGGCGATCCGGCCTACATTGTAGGTCCAGAGCTGCCAGGGGTGCCCGGCCCCCGGCGGGACGAAGGCGAAGGACGCCGCCCACTCGAGGTAGCGCTCGGCAGGGCCGGGAGGGAAAACGTCGGCCAGAAACCGCGCCAGCAGGTTGTGCCCCCAGGGCGGGTCCCAAGGGAGAGCCGCGGGATCGATGGCGAAGAGGCCGGGGCTCTCGAGATAGCGGCAGAGCTCATTTTCCGCCTCGACGTGCTTGCCGGCATCCAAAAAGGCGAAGACGGCGTAATGCAGCTGACGTTTCCACTCCGGGGCATGATCGGGGACCGTCCCCTCGCCAAAGGCGGCTCGCGCCTTCGCAAACCAGGCGAGCGCCCGTTCCAGGTGCCGCGGGCCGCAGAAGGCGAAATTCTGGCCGATCGTGCCGTACAGGCTCCCCAATGCGCGGTCAAACCCCTTCCCCGGCGAAGGGTGAATCGCGGCGTAGCGCGTCTCGAGCCTCGCGAGGGTTCGGGACAACCCGGCGGGGATTTCGGGAACGAAACGGTAGCGGTTATGGTCGGCCACCATCCGATAGGCGAAGTACTCCGCCGCGTCGTCGGGGGCGACTTCCTCGACCCGTTCGAGCAATCCGCCTGCTCTTTTCCCGAACTCTTCGGCCCGATCGACATCCCCCTCGTGGTTTGCGAGGGCAAGATTGAGAGAAAACCAGCGGAAGGCGGCGAGGGGGAAAGCCTCGGAGGATTGTTCCACGGCCTGGGGTGCCAGAACCGCGCAGATCGCGGAGGCAAGATTCAGATCCCAGCAGTTCAAGGCGGCCTTGACGCGGCCGATGAGCTCGTCAAAGAGCTTCTGCGAGGAGAGAACAGACTCCACGATCGCTGTGTGCCGGCCATTTGCGACCGCCCACCGAAGCCACTGCGGGGGGAGATTGGCGCAGCCCGCCGCAAAGGCCTTCGGGTCCTGCAGCATCCGCATGAAATCGAGAATGCGGTGCACCTCACCCGGACTGTAGAGCTCCCGGATGAAGAGCGCTTCATCGAGCGAGCCGACGGGGAGCGCTTCCCCCAGGGGGCACTCACGAGGCTCTTCATTCTCTTTGGGGTACAGCAACGCCCGTCCGCCGATTTCTCTCTGAAAACAAGCGGCCTTGATCTCGAGCATCCCCACGCGGCGGACACGGCCGTCCGGGTCCAGAACGCCGGTTGCGGCCGGCATCGGGCCTGCAGGCCCCTTGCCATTCGCATGCAAAAAGGCGGCAAACGCCATGCCGAGGGGCAAGCCGAGCGAGCGGCCGCGGATGGTGCCGGCCTTCCCCGGGCTGCAAAGCGGGAAGGCGATGAAGGCTCCTTCCGCAGCCCCCGGAACCGCGCGGCGGGCGGCCTGCGCCGCGTTTTCGACCGCCTCCCGTGCCTCGCCGTCGAGCAGCTCCGTCGCCCAGCGGGGCATGAGGACCCTGCCGGGGGTGCGGGGCGCCCAGCCCAGGACCCAGTAGCGGAGGGCGGCGTGCGAGGAAACGGCCTCGGCGACCGGCACCGCCGCCCAGCATGCCGCCTCCCCCGGCCCGACCGGAAGGAACCGTTTGTGATCCACTCGTTCCGTCACGAACCGGCGCAGGCCGGCAGGGGCACGTTCGGCGAGAATCAGGGAGGAGGAAAGCAAATTGGCGTGAAAGAGAAAAGAAAGATCCCGATCCGCCCGGAGCGCTTTTTCCAGACCGCGAAGAAGCTCTTCCAGGGGGCGATCGCCCTCCCCATCAGGGATAGGGGAAAAAGCGAGGGGCCGTCTCAGCCGGGCGCGCAGGCTTTCCATCTCGCCGCTTCGGCAAAGAAACATCAGATGCTGCAAATAGGAAAAGCCCGTCTCACTCATCGTCGACATAGCAAAGAAGGGCGATTTTCACTTCGGCGGGACCCTGCTCCCCATCAGGAAAGTCTGCCGAGAAATCGCCGGTTCCGGGGTCAAAAACGACTTTGTGCGGTGGGACGAGGGGGGTGTTTCCCCGGGCAAGGAAAATCAACAGGCGAAGCTCGCCCTCGTGCCTTGGGGGGTCGAGGAATCGGCCGCCGATGACCATCCGCCCGCTTTTCCATTCGCGAGGGAAAAGCTCGACATGCACCGGCTGGATCTTGCGCACCAGGTGATCCCTCACGAGGACGAAGTTCGCCCCGGCGATGACCCGTTCCTTCTCATCGGCGGCGAGAGCGAACTCCTCGGGCGGGAGACCGGCCAGCACGAGGGCTTCCTCGGGACTTCGCCAGCCCTGCCCGAGGCGGATCCCCGGCCGGATCCGGCGGAGGTCTTGCTCGATCGAGCCGCCGGCCGTCTCAATGCGGAAGCGATGCTTTTCCATCGCCTCGAGGACCGCGGAGACCGCATCGCGGGCGAAAAGATGCGCGACCTCGACCTCGAGCTCCCGGAAATACACCCGCGGGTCGTCCTCTCCCATCGCCGCAGGCACGACCGCCCACTCGGGATAGCGCCGGGGGTCTTCGGCCAGGTCGGAGACCGCCTTCAGCACCTCATCGGAAACAGCGCCCAGCCAGCCTCCCAGCTGATCGCTCATCACGGGGTAGGAGTTCCAGCATTCGATCATCAGCTCCATCGTCCCCGTGCGCGCCGGTTCCAGGACCAGATCGCCCGGTCCGGCGAGATCGGCGTCACCGTAGACCTGAGCCGCCCGAAAGGCGGATTGGGAACCTTCGATCGTCTTCAGCAAAAGGACAGCGGGCGGGGTGTAGTAGAACCCCTCGTGCCACCGGCCGAGCTCGGGCCGGATCAGGCGGATCTCCCCCGCCCGGGGCGGGGTCTCGTGCCGGTTTGCGCCTGCGGCAAGGGCCCGGCGCAAGGAATCGACGAGATCCCGCCAGGGATCGGTCGGCTCGATGGAGGGTTCGGCACAATCAGGACAGATTTGCATGTGCTGCCTGAAGGGTTCCGCGTGAGCCGGGTCCTTCAGGACCCGCTCGGGGGGGCAGGTGCGGAGTTTTCTTGCAAACCGGAGGCTTGCTCGAAGATCGATCATGATGGACACCGCAATTCCTGACTGTCCCTACGGCCGGGAAACCGTTTTTTTCAAACCCTCACGCAGCGCCTCGCAGAAAAGCTCCCATTCCCGGTGATCGAAATCCTCCGGGCTGAGCTTCTCGCGGTCACGAAGGAAGCTTTTCAGCTTGGCTTCCGCCTGCCGGTACCGATAGAACGCCCCGGAAGGCCCGGAATACCCCAGCTGTCGGGATATCTTCGCCCAGTCGAGCTCCAGAACCATCCGGCAGTAAAAAACCTCCCTCTCTTCCGGGCTCAGCCGTTCGATGAAGGCCGAGGCCCAGCGGTCGAGAAGGGCCGGGCCGGCCTGAGATGCCGCACCGTCGCCGTTTTGCCGCCCCCCAAGGGGAGAAATGCCTCGCTCGCCCCATGGAGGCTCGGTTTCCCCGTCCAGCGCCACCCCTTTCGGGGCAGGCACGTGTCGGAAGGCCCAGTTCACGAAATCCCGAAGGTCGATCCAGAGATCCCGGCTGCGGACGGCGCACGCCTCACGCCAGAAGTGGGCGGCCAGGGAAACAAGCGTCGCCGCAGGGAGAAGGCTCTCCAAATTCAAACGGCTTTGCGGCGGAAAGGCGATCCCTTCAAGTTCCTCTTCTCTCAGGGGCGACATGCAGGTCGCGGGGATCTTCATGCTGTACATGAAGAAACGTCCGCTTCTCAGATGATGATGGACGCCTGCGGCATGCCTCAGGATGTCCGCGGAGGCGCGATAAAAGTAGCGCCAGGGATCGGTTTGAAGACTGCGGGAGCGATCCAGCAGATGATTGCGGAAAGATCGCTCAAGGTATTTTTCAAGATGATCGGCCCCGGAGGCGATGAGCGTCCGCAACTCCCCGCTCCGCTCGAGAAGAAAACACTCCAGCTCCGAGAGCACCTCCGCCACGCGCTCCTCCCCGGAGGCTTCCGGGGGGTCCAGGGTCGGGGGACGCACGTTGCGCCGGCGGAGCCAGCGCTCGGTCTGACGGGCGACCCGTTCCAGGATCCGGCGGGACTCGGGCTTCACGAGCCAGCGCCGGATCGCGTCGTCCTCGCGGTTGTCCATCGCCGATACGTCCTCAGGCCGGAGGGGTCTCCGGCGCGGACCTTCAGGCGCCGGGCGGGCGCCGATTGACGTTCATCAGGCACGTTTCGGGCACTTCGCCCCTGAAGCTCAGCCGGGATGCAAGCGATCGCGGCATCGGAAAGGAAAGGTTCTCGATCAGCTTTGAATTGCGGTCCATCACATGGCCGGTGTGAAGCAGGCGGCAGCCCCTGCGAATGACACGATAGGAAACCGCTCCTGATGGCTTTACGCTTGAACAGGGGCACACGAGCGCCCCGACCTCGTGGGGCAGGAGATCAAGGCAGAAGACCGGGTGGGTCTTCCCGGAAACGACCTGCGGGCTGAAGGCCCCCCAGGTCAAACGGTGGAGTTCGTCGTCCGGGGCACCGGAGAAAAAGAAATTTTTCCTCCAGTAATCGAGGGGGAGGCGGGCGTTGTCGGTGAGGACCAGCTCGATGTGGTCCCGGGCGTGAAAGGTGCCCTTTGTTTTTCCCCAGGGGGAATCCATGGCCCGTGCGGCGGCGTCCGGGAATAGTTGCAGCTATTCATGAGTATACACCGCATTGCCTCAAACACCAAGAAAATTTTTATATATTGAATGATAACAATAGTTTAACATGATCCCGCGATCAAGGGACCCGTCAAATTGCTTAAGCAATTTCGCCATCCCCCCCGGCTTCCGCGTTTCCGGGGAGGCGGGGGGAGGCCGCGGGGTCGAGCTCGAGGGCGGCGATGGCGGGCATGCGGCCGCCGATGATGCCCTGCATGTCGCCGTAGAGGGCGGCCGTGTTGCGGAGGACGCGCTGGATCTCCTTCTCGCGCTGGCTCCAGATCCGCTCCATGGCGCGGCGCTCCTTGTTCAACTGCTCCTGCAGCGAGCCGAAGGCCTCGACGATCCCCTCGATCTTCTGCCGGAACTCCTCCCCCGAGAGGTAGCGGTAGAGCGCCTCCATCTTCTCGTTTTTGCCGACGGCCGCCTCGCGCTCGCGCGACAGGGCGAGCAGGTGCTCGCGCAAGACCGCGGCGAGCGGGATCGCGCTCTCCGGGTCGCAGACCCAGACGCCGTCCAGGCGGCCGAAGCGGCGCACCCCCTCGGGCAGGACGACCGAGACGAGGATCGCGACCGTCGCGCGCGTTAGGATCATGTCGTCCTTCAACTTCGGGATCCAGGCGGCCGACCAGGCCTTGGTGTTCTTGGTTTCCCAGAGGACCACCCCGCACGCGGCGCCCAGGGGGGTCCGCACCGTCTGGATCAGGTCCGCGCCGCGGATCCCCTTGGGGACGGGCTGGATGTCGTCATGGAGGAAGGCGCTTCTCAGGCGCGCCTCGAAGTCGAGCTCCAGGACCTCGCCCTGGGTCTCCATCGAGCCCTGCTCGGCGCGGCGCTTCATCTCCTCGAGCGCCGCCTTGAGGTCCTGGATCACCTTGTCCTTCTCGAGATCCTTCAGCCGGTGATCCTCCGCCGCGCGGCGCAGCGTTTCGGCACGGATCGCCTCGCGCTCGGCGTCGATCTTGCGGGCGACCTCGAGCTGCAGGGCCTCGCGCTCCTCTTCCAGCTTTCGCTGCCGGGTCCGCAGCGAAAGCTCCTGCTCCCGGAAGTCGCGGATCGCGGCCTCCTTCTCGGCCAGCGCGGCCGCCATCTCCTTCAACTTCAGGCCGTAGTCCGCCTCGAGCCTGCGGGCCGCGGCCTTCTCGGCCTCGGCGAGCTTCTCCCGGAGCCGTTTTTCGAGCTCTTCCTCGAGCGCCGCGCGGCCGCGGGCGAGCTCCCGTTCGCGCGTCTCGAGCCGCTCGCCGCGCTTCTTCAACTCGGCCTCGCGGCGGGCGACCTCCTCAAGCAGCTCCGCCTTCAGGTGGTCGCGGATCCTGGCGGTCAGGGCATCAGAGAGCTCGAATTCGTGGCCGCAGTTGGGGCAGACGATCTGTCCGGAACTCATGGGGGGATCTCCTCAGGTGGTGTCCTTGGCGGCGAGGGCGGCAAGGTCCTCCGCCGTGACCAGAGGCGCCTGGGCGCGCTCCAGGCCGAACCCGCGATCGCAGAGCAGGTCCCCGCGGCCGAGGAGCCTCTCGGCCCCGGCGCGGTCGAGAACGATCTTCGCGTTGGTGGCGTTCACCACGCGCAGGCAGATCTTGAGCGGGAGATTCGCCTTGATGATCCCGGTCACGACGTTGCGATCCGGCCGCTGGGTGGCGAGGATGAGGTGCACGCCCGCCGCCCTCCCCTTCTGGGCCAGCCTGCCGACCAGCCGTTCGAAGGCTTTCTTTTCGGACCGGCCGGCGAGGACGAGGTCGCCGAACTCGTCGAAGAGGATCACCCGGAAGGGGATGTCCGAGCGGCCCGCGGCAAACCGTGCGCTCAGGTTCTCGCAGCCCTCGAGGGAGAGCACGCGGTAGCGCTCCTCCATCTCCTCCACCGCGGCCTCAAGCCGCGGCAGGGCCTCTTCGAGGTCGGTCACGACCGGCCGCTCCACGTGCCCGAGGGGGGGCAGGTTGCCGAAGGTGAGGATCTTGGGGTCGATCAGGGTCAGGCGGACGCGGTCGGCCGCGTTGCGATGCGCGAGCGTGGCGACGATGCTTTTCAGGAGCTCGCTTTTGCCGGCCCCGGCCGCACCGGCGACCAGGGCGTGGCAGGTGTTGGGGTCGGCGAGGTCGCAGACGATCGGCCGGCCCTCGATCCCCACCCCCACGGGAAAGGCGACCGGGCCGGCGTGCCCCTGGACCTCGGGGGATTCCACGACCTCGCGCCAGAAAACGGGAAGCGGCCGCTCCCGGGGGATGTCGATCGTGACCCGGCCCGCGCCGGCGGCGATCACGGGGAGAAGCGGAAGCGATAGCGCGACTTTCAGGTCCTCGGCGCGGCTTGCGAGCGCGGCGACCTTGACCCCGGAGCCGGGTTTGACCTCGTAGCGCACAAGCTGGGGGGCCTCGCGCCTCCCGGTCACCTCGACCGCAAGGCCGAAGCGCAAGTAGCCATCCCGGATGGCGGCGGAGAGATCCCCCGCTTGCGGCACGGGCCCTGCCCCGGCAGGCGAAGCGTCCGGCGCCCGCGGTGCGGGGGCTCCGCCGGCGAGGCGCACCAGGACCGGGGAGACGACGTCCTCGAACATCGCCTCGAGGTCTTTCGCCGCAGCCCTCACCTCCTCGAGGCCGGGCTCGTAGTACTCGAGAACGCCCTCGCAGGGGCGGCCGGGGTGGGCGATCCCGAGCATGCGGGCGTAGATGGCGAGCTGGAGGAGATCCTGCTTCATGCGCTCGCCGCGGGTCAGCTTGTAGTCGACGATTTCGAGCGCGCCATCGGGCAGGGCGCGCACGGCGTCGACTTTCCCGGAGACCCACACCGTGCGGCGACCGGCGGGGACGGGGATCGCCTGGAGGGGAACCTCGCTGGCAAGGAAAAGCCCGCGCCAGCCGCCCCGCGGGTTCCGCTCCCGCCGCAGCGCGCTCAGATGCGCGCAGAAGGCCTTGAGGGCGGAGGCGAGATGCCAGGCCGAATCGGTTTTGCCGCCGCGGCAGATCCGCTCGAGCCGCCGCGCGGCGAACCGCTCGTAGAGCTGCCCCCAGAGCGCGAGGGGATCGCTCTCCGCTTCGGCCTCCCCCCTTTCGGCGAGCCAATCCGTGTAGCGCTCAACCAGGTTGTGGAAGAGGCGGCCGTAGCGGGGGATCTCGCCGGGCGGGGTGAAGTGCCGCGTGGGAGGGTTCTCCCCCGCGGCCAGCCGCTCGCGGAAGGCGGGGTCGAGGCAGGCCCGGCAGAGGGCGGATACACCGATCGCCTCCATGGCCCCCTCTTCAGCCCTTCCCGCCGGGACGCCATTGAAAGACGGTCATCCGCGGTCCGTCGTAGGCCTGGATCTCGGGGATTGCGGCCCGGGCGCTGTGGATCTCCTCGGGGGTCGCGGGCGGATGGAGGCGCTCGAGGGTCTCCTGGAGGCTGAGGAATTTTTCGCGGCGCAGAAGCTCGCGCAGCCGCGCCCTGAGGGATGAGCCCGGCTCCTTGGCGGCCGGCTCCGCCGCGGCGGGCGGCCCCGGGGCGCCCCAATTCTCGGGCGCCGGATCGAGCACGCGCTCCCAGAGGGGGCGGAGCTCGGCCTTGACAAACGCGGTCGCCTCCTGCGGGGAAAGCGGGATGTCGCCTTCCACGGCGTCGAGGTGGAGATCGTGGGCGGCATAGACCCGGCTGAGCTCCTCGGGGTCGAGGGGGAACAGGTGGAGAAAGGCGCCGCGCGCGGCCTGGATGGCGGAGGCGGTTTTCCAGCGCGCGCCGGGGACGGGCCGCAGGTCCGGGGTGCGGAAGAAGACGAGCTTGCAGCCGGGTGCTGCGGCGTTCAACGCTTCGCCCTCCCTCACGATCGCCTGCCAGCGCCTGGGGTGGTGGCCCGCCTCCAGGCCAAAATAGACCTTTCTTCCCCCACGCTCCCAGCCGTGCAGAAGATAGCGGCTCCGGGGCTGGAGGGGCCTGCAGCCCTCGGGTGCCGTGTGTTTCACGAACCAGAAGAGCGCATCGGGGTTGAAGACGCGGCGCCGCGGCTGGGCGCGGATCTTCTCGAGGCGGGCGCGATAGAACTCCTCGACCGCGGGTTCTTTGGGCTTCCGCCGCGGCTCATCCGGCCGCCGCGCAAGCTCCTCGAAGCGCTCGCCGCAGCGCCGCAGGAAGTCCCGGACGTTGAGTAAGGGGGTTTCGGCGAAAAACCGCTCGAGAAAGGCGTCCTCGACCAGGCGCGCGGCGATCGCCTCGGGGGCGCCGGAGGCCGCGAGCCTCAGCCGGACCAGCTCGGCCGCCTGGCCGCGGTTGACCCCTTTGAGCTCGAGGTAGGGTTTCACGATGCGGTCCTTGTGGGCATCCTGCCAGTGGGGGAGAACGCCGTTCACCCACGGTGTCAGGTTCGCCGTGAGAAGGGTCAGCTGGTTGACGCACTCCGCGGTCAGCCCCTCCACCACCAGACCGAGGCTTGCGGCAAGCTCGGGGGTGGCGGCGTAGTTCTCGGTCTGATCGAAGCAGAAGACGAAGGGGCGGAAGAAGCCGGCCAGCATGCAGAGATCGGCGAGGCGGGCCCGCGCCAGCTCCTCGGCCTGCTCGCCGGCGAGGTCCCAGGGGGGCCGGTCGGCGGGCGGAAGGCCGATCGCCTGGGCTTCCTCGTCGTCCACGCCGGAGGCCTTGAGCCAGTCGAGGCAGGCCCGGCGCAGCTCCGGCCGTTCCCGGCCGCCGTAGGCGAAGTGGACGAGCACGTGCAGCCAGCCCGCCGGGGATGCGCGGAGGTGGAGGCCGCGCTCATGGAGCTGCCGCCTGAGCAGCTCGGCGAAGTCTCCGCTCCGCCGCCGCAGGAGGCTCTTCCAGGTCTCGTTGGCGCAAAGCTCCGCGGCGCAGGCGCCCTCGAGGTAGGCGATGATGGTTTGCGGATCGCGGCTGGCGATCATCCCCCGGCGCAGGCCGTTCACCGCCATCCGGACCAGGACGCCGTGAATGAAGGCCTCGAGCTGGGTCTCCGCCTCGAGGGGCGAGGCGCCTGCGGATTCGGGGAATTCCATCTCCTGCACGGTCTTGGTGAGGATCGAGCGCCAGCAGGAGGCTGGGTTCGTGTAGGGCCTGAGGTAGACCAGGGTCGCCCGGCCCTCGAGGCGGCCGAAGAGACGGCCGATGAGGTGGGACTTGCCGTAGCCGGGAGCAGGGGACACGAGCAGGCGCGCCCCCGGGGAGCGTGCGTCCCGCGGCAGCCCCGCCCCGCAAAGCGCCTCCACCAGCTGCAACAGGCGCTCGAGGGGCTCTTCGTTCAACCCCGGAACCGAGGCCGAAACGCGCCGCGGCTCGGTCACGATGGCCTGCTCGAAGGGGTTCGCGATCATCGTCCGCCTACCCGGTTTCGAAGGAAACAAGGAGATGGGGCCGGCCGAGAAGCTCGACGGCCCCGGCTCTGGTCTCCTCCGTGGAAAGCGACCAGTCGCCCAGGCCCAGGACGGCCCTCCCCGCGCGGCTCTCGGATAGAATGAACTCCTTGAGGGGGGCAAGCGGGCAGCCGGCCTCGCGCGCGAGAGCGGCGATCTCGACGTGGCTGAAGCCGCTTTTTTCCTTGAGCCGGCGGTAGGCGGAAAGAACCGCCTCGCGCTCGCAAACGACCGGCGGGTACGGCGCGGGCGCCCGGTGAGGCTCCGTGCGGCCCTCCCGGGCGAAAAGATGGCGCAGGTGCTCGCGGTGGATGAGATAGAGGTTCCGGCCCCTCTTGCAGCGCAAAAGCCGGGCCTCGGAAAAAAGCCGCGCGAAGGCTTCCGGGATCTTCTTCTTCGGCTCGCCGGTCAGGCCGCGGGTCAGCTCCTCGCGGGTGAACAGCGCGAGTGCCCCCTCCGCGGCCGCCTTGGGCCCGAGGGCTTTTTTCTCGATGTGCTCGCAGGCGCGCTCGAGGGGGCGGAAATGCTCGGGCAGAACGTAACGGGGGCGAGTTCGGGTTCCCAGGTTGGCGACGCCCCCCGCGGCCAGAAGGGCCTTGAGGGCCTCCTCGCCGCGGGAGCCGAGGCGCTCGAGGAGTTTTCCCTTGGCGAGCCCCGCAGGGCCGGCCGCCTTGAGCCTCTCCAAAACCGCCGCGCGCGCATCGGCGGGGTTCCGGGATGCCATCGGCGCCTCCCACAGCGAACGGCATGTTGAGGAAAAGGGGTTCAGGCCAGGGCTCGGGGTGAAGCCCCGGCAGAATAAAAAATCTCCCGGGGCGAATCAACCCTGAAGGCCGGGGCCCAACCGGTCCGCGGGGGGCAGGCGCCGCGTTCTTTCACCGCAGGCAGCCGAGAACAGCTTCGGCGAGCGATGAAAACCGGGCGCGGATCGCCTCCGCCTCCTCCGCGCCGGCAAGAAGCTCGCTCAAGGCGACCCAGAATTCCACCGTGCCGTTCGGATGCCGGTGAAGCTCGGGCGGGCTGCGGAAAAGACCGGCGGCGACCGCCGGCCGCAGCCGCTCAAGCGCGCCCTCCTCCTCCCCCTTGCGGGGTGTCACCCAGACCCGCAGGCCGGTCTGCCGCCGGGCCCCGGCCCGCGGCTGACCGATGCCGCTGAACAGCACCCGTTGAGCCCAGGAGGAGGGGTGTCGGCGCAGGTAGAGCTCGGCCCCGTGCTGGTCGAAATTCGTGCGCCACCCGGCCTCCGCCGCCCGCACGGCCGCAAGCTCCATCAGCTTGGCGAATTCCCTGCGGTTTTCGCGCTCCCGCTCGTCGTCCCCCGGGACATGAAGCGGCGGGACGGTCCCCAGCGGCGGGGTGAGCCCGTCCCGTGCGAACCCCTCCTTCAGCCAGCGCACCGCCGGGCATTCGGCGGCGCAAGCTTCCAGCACGGGGTAGAAATGCCACCATAGAAAATGCAGGGCCTCGGCGGGGCGGATGTATTTCTCGTGATCGAGCACCCGGGGATCCAGAGCCTGCGGCCAGACGCGCACAAAGGCGACCCCGTCGATTTCGGGAACCGCCAGGTAGCGCAAAAGCTGTCCGGCGACCCCCTCTTCGTCGACCTCCTGGGAACGCCCGCTGCGGGATTCCTTGGCGAAGATCTTGTGCTCGACGGCGACGCGGAAGCTGCGGCCCCCGGCCGCGGCGAGCCCGAGAACGAGATCCGGGACATTGCCCCGGAAATCGACCTGGGTCGCCACCGACTCGATGTGCACCGCGCCCCAGCCGCGCCTCGCCGCATGGGCCGCGAGGAGAAAGCGGGCATAGCCTTCGCGGAACGTAGGGCAGGAATCGAGCGCGGCCGCCCAGAACTCGGTCAGATGATCTTCCTCGTGACCGCCGCACAGGGAACGGGTCGAAAGAAACGGGTTCGGTCTCATGGGCACCTCCAGGGAATTTCAGGGTCCCCCGAGGAAAGGATCGAGCGTGCCGACGCAGTGCCCTTCCCGTGGCGCAAGGGGGGCGCCGCCGCCGCGGCCGGCTCCTGCGGGGGAAACCCCAGGAAGCCCGCTCCGCTGCCGAGCCGGCGCACCGCCCCCCTTCATCGCCTTCACAGGTACCGCCGCCGGCGAAGCGAAGGCCTCATGAAGAAACCCGGCGCGAAGCTTTTGCTGCTTTCGTCCCGGGGGAAAAGCACAAGATGCACAAGCTTTCCCTCGTGCCCCAGGGCAAAGCCGGTCAGGTTCCCGGTCTGCAGGCGCAGATCGGTTCCCAGGCCCACCGAAGGGCGCTCCTCGAACGGTGCGTTTTTGGCTTCCTCGAGCAGGGCCTTGACCTTCTCCTCTGCGGCGCCCGGGGGTTCCTCCGTTTTTTCCGCAGACAGGGCGTCGAGGGCATAGCTTTCCACAAGGCCCTTGAACACCTTCCGCAAGGTCCCTTCCCGGCCGAAGGCGTCGACCCCCATGAAGCGGCCACCGGCGAGGAAGGCCGCGCCGACCTGGCGCGCGCAAGGGGCAAGGCGGCTTGCATAGTCCTCCAGGGCGGGCGCCTTTTTTTGATAGACGAAGTCCAGGTCCATGCTGGGGGAAACCGCGTCGTGCATCTCCGCAAGCCGCTCGACCCCGGCCCAGATCGCCCCCTGGTCGGCGCGGAAGGTGCCATGGGATAGCAGGCACGCGTAGACGGTATGGGCCTTAATGCTCCGGGCCTGGGAGTTGAGCACGCGGGAGGTGGTCCGGAAGAGCTTGCCGCTGTAGGACCATCGGCCCTGCTCGACGCAGCTGACCGGAATGACGATCTCGGAGCGCGCCGGGACGAGGATCGTGGTGTTCACGACGCGGTTTTGCTTTGCGCCGACGAGTTCCTCCCCGTCCAGGATGAGGACCGGATTTTCGGCGCGGTTCACCACGCGAAGCTCCGGCACCGAACCCGCCTCGCTCACCTCGCGGATCTCGATTTGCCCCGCAGCGAGCGCCTCGGCCAGGGTGATATACCCCAGCCCGTCGTCAACATCGGAAAGCAGCGGCACCATCACCAGGTTTTCGTGTCGCTGCGCCTCTCCGGCCCGCAGGCCGTCCAGGTAGGAAAGGACGATTTGCTTCATGGCGTGCCTCCTTCCGGCAGAGGGTCCTTCGAACACACCGTTCGGTTACGGCCCCAGGATACCAGGCCGCAATGACAGATCCGGTCACAGGTCGAGAAAAAAATCCGTGATCGGAAACGGGCGGCGGCCTGGCTTCAAGGGAAGCCGCGCCCGCATTCGAAAGGTCCATACGGCCGGCGGCGGGGTTTTTTCAGGGGGAAAGCCGAAAACGAGGAGCGAGAGGGGTCGGCCCCGGGGCAGGACGCGAAGGAGGGAGAGGACCAGGAACCCCGGAGCCGCAAGCTAAGGCCTGCCTTGAGAGCCGGCCGGAATTGGTGTAAGGATCCGTAGGCCCGGGGGCCATGGCCCCCGGGCCCAAGGGTTCACCCCTTCACCGGCATGCGCGTGCGCCGCCCCTGTAGCTCAGCGGATAGAGCAGCGGATTCCTAATCCGTTGGCCGCAGGTTCAATTCCTGCCAGGGGCACCAGCCTTTCCTACTTGTTCTTCCTCTGCTTCTGCTGCCCGACGCGGACCTTTTGCTCGGGGACCTTCACCTCGGGCTTGACGTGCGTTGCGGAAGGGCAGCTCCCGGTGCGCCACTTGGCGGCGGGAACCGCCCAGATGCGGCAGTGGCCGTCCTCGATGTGTTCACAGCCGGTGCACTTCTCGACGATCGGTTGCTTGGGAAGGGGAGCCTGAGCCATCATCCAACCTCCTCGCAGGGTGGGGTTCCGCCTACAGCGCACCGTAGGGTCGCACCACGACGGGTTTTCCCTCGCGGCGCAGAAATTCCTCGGCCTGGGCCTCGGCCTTGCCGCGATCGGCATGGTCGCCGATGCGCACCGTGTGCCAGGTTCGGCCCTTGCCGTCGCGAAAAACGGCAATGCGCGCGGGCCAGCCGCGGCCCGTGAACTCGGAGGCGGCCCGGCGGGCGTTTTCCGGCTGGAGGAACGCCCCGACCTGGACCGACCAGGACAACCCGGAAGCCGCCGCGGCCGAAGGCGGAGAGGACGGCCCCCGGGCCTTGGTCCCACCGCGCGCGGCATCGGCAGGGTGCGGCGCGGGGTTCTCCGCAGGGGAGGCGGCGGTCCCCACGCCTTCCTCCGCGGCCCTTGTTTCCTCCTCCGGGAGCGCCTTGACCACGGCGGCGTCCCCCGCCGGCAACGTCGGCTGCCCGCCGCGAAGCGAGAAAAAAAGAACGCCGAGCGCCAGCACCCCGGCCGCCGCGAAAGCCGCCGCGAAGGGCCTCCCGCCGCCCAGGCGGACCGCGGCGTTGCGCAAAAACGCCTGCTGCGCCGGAGGCGGCCCGAAGAGCGCCGCGCGGGCCATCTCGCCCCCCACGGCGGGGAGGCCCGCTTGGCAGACCGCGTTCAGCACGGCCGTGCAGGCCTGGTTCACCTTGGCCGGGATCCCGCCCGAGGAGCGGAACACCCAGTGCACGGCCTCGGCCGGGAAGCTGAGCGGGACCCGGGGGGGCCGGCAGGCGAGCTTGTGCGCGATGTAGGCGCCGGTTTCCTGCTCGTCGAGCGGGCCGAGCCTGCAGGCGACCGAGACGCGCTGCCCCATCTGGCGGAGCTTCGGCGAGTGGAGCAGCGCCTCGAGCCCGGGGTCCCCGATCAAGACAATGAGGATAAGCTTGTCGCGCGTGGTTTCCAGGTTGGAGAGCAGGCGCACCTGCTCGAGGACCGCGGGCGGGAGGTCCTGGGCGTTGTCGATGAGCACCACGACCCGGCGGCCGGCGATCTTCCGCTCCATGAGAAAGCGGTTCAGGGCGCCGGTCTGGTCGCCGGCGCGGGCCGAGGGTGCCGCAACGCCGAGTTGCCGGTTGAGGGCGGAGAGGAACTCGGCCGGGGTGCGCAGCGGGCCGGAGAGGAGGGCCGCCTCGTGCTCCGCCCGCAGGCGGCCGGCGAAGGCGCGGCAAAGGGTGGTCTTCCCCACGCCGGGCTCGCCCGTGATCACCGAGAACCCCTCGCCCTCGGAGACGGCGTAACGCAGGTGGGCCAGCGCCTCTTCCTGGGCCCGGCCGACGAAGAGGCAGGCGGGGTCGGGGCCGTCCGGGAAGGGATGCTCTTGGAATCCGAAGCGCTCGAGGAACATGGGGAATCGGCCTGCGGCGCGCTCGTTTCCGCCGCGCGCCGTCTTTCGCCGGAGGATGCCCGATCGGCAAGACCAAGTCAATTCCCGCCCGGCCGCAAGCGGCGCGAAAGCGCTTCATCGCCGCCCGGTTTTGCGCTACAGTGCCCCAATCAATCCCTGCACCCAGGAGGAAAACCGCCATGATCCTTCCGCTTCTCGAAAAACGCCGCAGCATCCGCCGCTTTCAGCCCAAGGCCGTCGCCAAGGAAACCCTCGACCAACTGGTCGAGGCCGCGCTTCGCGCCCCCTCCTCGCGCAACACCCGGCCCTGGGAATTCATCGTCGTTCGCGAACGGCCCATGCTCGAGAAGCTCGCCGCGGCGAAAGAGCACGGCTCCGCCTTCCTGCGGGACGCCGCGGCCGCGATCGTGGTCTGCGCCGACCCCGGCAAATCCGACGTCTGGGTCGAGGACGCCTCGATCGCGGCGACCCTGATCCAGCTTGCGGCCGAATCGCTCGGCCTGGGAAGCTGTTGGGTCCAGATCCGCGAGCGGCCCCATGCCGCCGGAACCCCGGCACGCGATTACGTGGCGGGGCTGCTCGGTCTCCCCGCCGCCCTCCAGGTCGAGGCGATCGTGGCCTTGGGCTACCCCGCCGAGGAAAAGGCGCCCCACGCGCGCGAGTCGCTCCCCTGGGGCCAGGCCCACGCCGAGCGCTGGGGAACGCCCTGGACGCGGGGGTGACCGACGGCGCTGTGGCTCGGCCACGGGGGATCCGCGGTGTTTCTCTACCAGCAGAACGACCGCTACTTCGCGATGATCGCCGAGGGGCTCGAGGAGGCGGGCGCCGAGGAGCTCAAGCAGCTCGGCGCCCGGAACCTGCGGGCCACCTTCCGGGGCCTGTATTTCGAGGCCGACCGGCCGGCCCTCTACCGCATCAACTACCAGTCGCGCCTTGTCTCGCGCGTGCTCGCCCCCCTTGCCGCCTTCGCCTGCCACGAGCCGGAGGTCCTCTACCGCCAGGCGCGCCATGTCCCCTGGCGGGAGCTCTTCGGCGTCGAGCAGCGCTTCGCCGTCTTCGCCAACCTGGTGAACAGCCGGATGCGGCACTCGCGCTATGCCGCCCTCTGTGTCAAGGACGCGATCGTCGACTCCTTCCGGCAGGAATGCGGCACGCGGCCGGACGTCGAGCGGATCGACCCGGATGTCTGGATCGGGGTCTTCATCGAAAACGACCGCGCCGTGATCAGCCTCGACACCTCGGGCGGGCCGCTCCACCGCCGGGGCTACCGCAAGCGCGCCCTCGAGGCGCCGATGCAGGAAACGACGGCCGCGGCGGTGATCCGCTTCGCGGAGTGGGACGGCGAACGCCCCCTCGTCGACCCCCTGTGCGGCTCGGGGACGCTCTTGGCCGAGGCGCTGATGCACGCCTGCCGCATCCCGGCCGGGTACCTCCGCCGGCGCTTCGGTTTCGAGCGGCTGCCCGACTTCGACGCCCGGCGCTGGCGCGAGGTGAAGGAGGCGGCCGACCGCCAGATCCGGCCGCTTCCCGAGGGACGGATCGCGGGGAGCGACATCGCCGCCGAGGCCGTCGCCTGCGCCGCGGAGAACCTGCGCAGCCTCCCCTACGGGGAGTCCGTGGCGCTCGAGCGGATCGATGTCCGCCGCCGGCGGGACCTCGCGGGCAAGGTGATCGTCTGCAACCCGCCCTACGGCGTCCGTCTCGGGAAGAAAAGCACCCTTCCCGCCTTCTACAAGAGTTTGGGGGATTTCCTGAAGCGACGCTGTGCGGGTGCCCGGGCGTTCATCTACTTCGGCGACCGCAGCCTTCTCCCGCACCTGGGCCTGCGGCCCACCTGGAGAAAGCCGCTCCGGGCTGGCGGGCTGGACGGCCGCCTGGCGGCCTTCGATCTCTACGAAGGATCGCGCCCGCCCTCACCGCAGGGCGATGCCGAGGGCGGCCAAGGCCAGGGCCGAGAGCGCGATCGCGGTGACCAGAAGAAGCCTTCTTCTTCGGCCCCGTCCCGCGGGTAGGGCCGCGGCGCGGCGCGCGGCGATCGCCTGCGCGACGGGCGAGGGGTCCGGCGGCGCGGCCTCCTCCGCGCCCTCCTCGAGCTCGAGTGCGACCGTGAGGTCGCGCGTGCACTCGCGGACGGTGTCGAGGCCGATCGTGGCCCGGTCGGCGCCGAAGCCGTAGAGCAGGGCGTGGCCGCAGAGGATGTTGATCAGCCGGGGAACGCCGCGCGTGAGGCGGTGGATCTCGGCCAGGGCCTCGTCGGTGAAGAGCGGCGCGCTGCGGCCGGCGACGGCGAGCCGGTGCCCGATGTAGGTGCGGGTCTCCTCGGCCGTGAAGGGCTCGAGGCGGTAGTAGGCGCTCACGGCGGCGAGCAGATCGCGGTTTTCCTCCCGGGCGAGCAGCCGGTCGAACTCGAGCTGCCCCAGGAAGAAGACCTTGAGCATGCGGCGGCCGGCGAGCTCGAGCCGGGCGAGGTCGATCGCCTCGCGCAGGAGCTCCGCGTTCAGCCGCTGGGCCTCGTCGATGATGACGAGGACCTTGCGGTAGGAGGAGAAGGCCTCAAGCAGGAAATGCCGCAGCCGCGCGTAGAACGCCTCCCGGCTCTCGAAGCGGCCCTCGATGCCGAACTCGACGGCGAGGAGATTGAGGAAGTCGAGCGGTGTCAGATCGGGGTCGTGAACCGTGACGAAGATCGCCGCCACCTCGTCCAGGCGGACGAGGTGGCGGATGAGGGTCGTCTTGCCCGTGCCGATGTCGCCGGTCACGACGACCGGCCCGTCGCGCTCGAGGATCCCCTCCTTCAGCGTCGCGAGCGCCTCGGCGTGCTTCGCGCTCAGCCACAGGAAGGCGGGGTCGGGCTGGATGCTGAAGGGCTCGCGCGCGAGCCCGTAGCGGGAGGCGTACACGGAACGAGGCCCCCCCTCACGGTTTGGGCATCGGGATCTTGAAGCCCGGGGGCAGCTCGATCGGGAAGCCCGAGGAGGGGGCTTTCCCGCCCTTCGCCGGCGGCGCGGGCGGGGCCTCCTCCCCCATGAGCTCGATCAGGCTGCCCGCCGGCGCATACCCGGCGGGGACCTCGAACAGGGCGGCCGCGGGTTTTCCCGGCCGGATGTTCCGCAGCTCGGTCGTCTCGCCGCCCTCCCCGCGGGTGCGCAGCGGCATGTCGAAGCGCGGGGACTGCCAGACGAGCGTGCTGTAGCGCTTGCGGAACCCCATCACCTCGATCTCGGTTTCGATTTCCTTCTTGCGGCAGGCATAGCCGCCCACCGCTTCCTCGCCGAGATCCTTTTCCTTCTTGCCCTTGATGTAGGCGGCCCCCAGCTTGCCGAGTTCGGCCTCGTCCGCCTCGCTTTCGAAAAAGCTCTTGCGCTCGGGGTTGAGGTAAACGATCTTTTTCTTGTCCGGCCGGTAGATCATCACGAGCTTCTGCTCGGCCTCGGGCATGACGTTCTCGATGCGGAGCTTGCCGCCCAGGGCGTAGATGGGGCTTTCGTGCTCCGTCTTGCCCTCGGGCGAAAGCGTCACCTGGAGCGCGGTGAAGTCGGTGATTTTCTGCGCCGAAGCCGTCCCCGCCAGGACCGGAAACGACCCCAAGAGGAACACGACGACGAAAAGCCCGCGGCGATGCATGAGAGTCCTCCTCATTCGGTTATGCGCTCACAAAAGCCTTGCGGAAAAGCCGCTGCGCCATGCCGGCACTTTTTTGATCTTATCCCCGAGGCGGCCGACTTGCAAGCAACCCCGGGGCCGTTTTGACGGCTGCGGGGTTTCATACTATGCTGTAAAGAGCAAATTTACTGGGCCTTCGGGCGAAGAAGGAGCCAGCGATGGCGTTTCATCGTTTCGGCCAGGCCGGCCCCCCGGCCAACCGGCAGCCCGCCGAGCGGCGCTCGGGCCTGAACCGGCGCTGGATCAAGGCCCCCTGGGAGGGGCCCGAACGCAGAAGGGGCGAGGACCGCCGCCGGCGTGAGCCGCCTGGGGGCGAGCCCGAGGCCGGCGCCGGCGGCCGGCTCGAAGACGGCCGCCGGGTCGAAGAACTCGTCGTCTCGACCGCGCTCCACCTCGAGGCCCTGATCCGGCTTCTCATCCAGAAGGGGGTGCTCTCCCCCGGCGAGCTGGACGAGACGCTCGAGCGGCTGCGGTCCGAGTACAAACCCCTTCCCTACGAGGAACCATGAGCGAAGCGATCCGCGCCCGGTTCCTGGTGATCGCCTCCTTCGCCGCCGACGCCCTCGCCCTCGGCGCGCACTGGATCTACGACCCCGAACGCATCCGCCGCGAGTTCGGCCGCATCGAGGACCTCGCCGACCCGCGGCCGCCGACCTATCACCCCCACCGCCGCAGGGGCGAGTTCACCCACTACGGCGACCAGGCCCTCGTGCTCCTGCGCTCGCTCGCCGAGCAGGGGGGCTTCGCGGAGGAGCCCTTTTCCCGAAGCTGGAGGGCGCTCTTTCGGAACTACACGGGCTACCTCGACGGGGCGACGCGGAAGACGCTCGAGAACCTCGCCGCCGGCAAACCGCCCGCCGCGGCCGGATCCGACTCCGAAGACTTGGGCGGCGCGGCCCGGATCGCGCCGCTCGTCTTCGCGCTGCGCGACCGGCCCGGGGAGATCTTGTCCGCCGCCCGGCGCCAGACCGCCCTCACCCACAACCACCCGCAGGCGGTCGCGGCCGCGGGCCTGCTCGCCCGCTTGGGCCGCGAGGCGCTCGGCGGGACGCGGCCCTCGGAGGCGCTCGCCCGGATGGCCGAGGACCCGGAAATCGAGCCGATCTCCCGGCGCTGGATCCGCGAGGGGCTGGCGAGCGCCTCCCAGGAGACCCTCCCCGCCGTCCTCGGGTTCGGCCAGGACTGCCGGGTCGCAAGCGCCTTTCCCGCGACCGTCCACCTCATCGCCCGCTGGGAGGAAGACCCGGTCCGGGGCCTGATCGAGAACGTCATGGCCGGGGGCGACTCCGCCGCGCGCGGGCTGGCGGCCGGCATGGTCTTCGGGGCCTGGAAGGGGCCGGAGGCCGTGGACGGCCGCTGGGTCGCCGGGATGCAGGCCGAGCCCGAGATCCGGGAGCTCCTCGAGGCGATCGAGCGGGGGCGGCCCCGATGAGGGTCCTGCTAACCGGAGCGAGCGGCCAGCTCGGCTGCGAGCTTCGCCCGCGCCTTGCGGCCGCGGGCTTCGCCCTCGCCGCCCCGGAGCCCGAGGAGCTCGACCTTGCCCGGCCCGGGGAGATCGATTCCTTCTGGCGGCAGAACCGGCCGCAGCTCGTGATCAACGCCGCGGCCTACACGGCGGTCGACCGCGCCGAGAGCGAGGCCGCGGCCGCCTTCGCCGTGAACGCCGAGGCCCCGGCCCATCTTGCCCGGCTCTGCCGCGACACCGGGGCGGCCCTGATCCACGTCTCGACCGACTACGTCTTCGACGGCACGAAATCCGCGCCCTACCACGAGGACGACCCGGTCAACCCGCTGGGGGTCTACGGCCGAAGCAAGGCCGCAGGCGAGGAGGCGGTGCGCGCCCTGTGCCCGCGCCACCTCGTCGTCCGCACCTCCTGGCTCTACAGCGCCCACGGGGTGAACTTCGTGAAGACCGTGCTCCGGCTCGCCGCCGAGCGGCCGGAGCTGCGCATCGTGGACGACCAGCACGGCTGCCCCACCAGCGCGGCCGATCTCGCGGAGGCGATCGCCGCGATCGTGAAGCGGCTGAGGCAGGAAGCCCAGGCCATCTTCCCCTGGGGCCTCTACCACTACTGCGGCGAGGGCGCGACCACCTGGTACGGGTTCGCCCGCAAGATCGTCGATCTCCTGCAAGAACGCGGGTTCGCCCGCGGCGTGCGCGTCGTCCCCATCCCCACCGCCGCCTACCCCACCCCCGCCCGACGGCCCGCCTATTCCGTCCTCGACTGCCGCAGGATCGAGGCCGTCTTCGGCCTGCGCCGCCCCCCCTGGGCGGAGAGCCTCACCCCGGTCGTGGAACGGCTCCTCGAAGATCGCCGGGGCGCCGGCGCCGGACGTCCGGGCGAACCCTGAATTGCCATAACAGCTTGTTATCAAAAAGATTTCTAACCGTTTTCGGCGTCGGCCCGCTTGACGCCAAACGCCGCGTCATACTACAATGAAGATCGGCGGGCCAGCACCGGCCCGCCGATCTTCCGCACCTCGGGGAGACCATGGAATCGATTCCGGCAACGCCGCCCGCCCTGCTCGTGGTCGACGACGACGAGGGGCTCCTGCACAGCATCCAGGCCACACTGCTCAGCGCCGGGCTGCCGGAGCCGGCGCTCATCTCGGACAGCCGCCGCGTGCTCGACATCCTCCGCACGCACCGGCCGCCGCTCGTTTTGCTCGATCTCGTCATGCCCTACCTGGGCGGGCTCGACCTGCTCCGGCGGATCAAGGACGAGTTCCCGGAGACCGACTGCATCGTGGTGAGCGCGCTCGACGACGTCGCCACCGCCGTCCGCGCCATGCGCGCGGGCGCAGGCGATTACCTCGTCAAGCCGATCGAGCCCGAGCGGCTCACCGCGCTCGTGCAGAGCCACCTCGAGCGCCACCGCCTGCAGAACCAGATCTCCCAGATCGGCCGCAAGCGCGTCTTCGAGAACCTGAAGCACCCCGAGGCCTTCAGCCGCCTGATCGCCGAGGACGAGTCGATGGCGGTCGTCTTCCACCAGGTCGAGGCGGTGGCCGGCACGGACTACAACGTCGTGATCAGCGGCGAGTCCGGGACCGGGAAAGAGATGATCGCGCGGGTGATCCACCAGCTGAGCCGCCGCGCCGAGCACCCCTTCTACGCCGTGAACATGGCCTCCTTCAGCAAGACCCTCTTCGAGGACGAGTTCTTCGGGCACGCCAAGGGGGCCTACACCGACGCCGCGGCCGAGCGGCGCGGGTTTTTCGAGGCGGCCAACGGCGGGACCCTCTTCCTGGACGAGATCACCGAGCTCGACCCGGGGCTGCAGGCGAAACTGCTGCGCGTGATCGAGGAGCGGGAATTCTACCGCCTGGGCAGCACCGAGGTGCGCAACGTCGACGTGCGCATCATCGCCGCGACCAACCGCGACATCTCCGAGGAGATCCTGCGCGGCCGCTTCCGCGCGGACCTCTTCTACCGCATCAATACCTACAACATCCGCATCCCCCCGCTGCGGGAGCGGAGCAAGGACATCCTGCCGCTCGCCCGGCATTTCCTCAAGGTCCACGCCGGGGCGAACCAGAAGAAGATCGCCGACCTCGAGCCGGATCTCTGCGAGCGGCTGCTCGGCTATTCCTTCCCGGGCAACGTGCGCGAGCTCGAGAACATGATCGCGGCCGCGGTGCTCCTGGAGAAGGGCAAACGGCTCTCGCTCGACTCCATGCGCTCGCTTTTGCCCTACGAGGGCCCCGAGCGCCGCAAGCGCGTCGAGCTGCTCACGCTCGAGGAGGTCGAGCGCCGCCACATCGAGCGCGTGCTCCAGGCGACCGGCGGCAATCGGCCGCAGGCGGCGCGCATCCTGGGCATCAACGTCTCGACGATCTACCGCAAGATCGAGAAATACCGCATCGCCGACCGGGAGGGGAAGGCCTCATGAAGATCGCGCCGACGCCGCGGGAGCGCCGCGCCGCGGGCCGCAGCGAGGGCCTCGACGTCTTGGTCCTCGACGACGACCCGGGGATCGCTGCGGTGCTCCAGGAGATGATCGCAGGCTTCTACACCTGGGGCGAGGTCTTCGCCTTCAGCCGCCCCGAGGAGGCGCTCGCCTGGTGCCGCGGCCGCGAGGCGGGGGTGGCGATCTTCGTCGTGGACGTCTTCCTGAACGGGACGAGCGGCTTTTTCTTCCTCGACTCGATCGAGGAACGCTTCCCCGCGGCGCACGAGGATGCGATCATGATCTGCGGCCGGGCGAGCGAGGACGTGGTGGACATGTGCCTCGCCTCGGACGTGACCTACCTCCTCGAGAAGCCCGTCAAGCCCTACGCGCTCCAGCTCGCCGTGCGCACGATCACCTCGAAGTACGTGAAGTTCGCCAAGCGGCTGCTCGCCGACCCCGCCTTCGCCCGGAGCGTCGCCCGGCTCTGAGACGGGCCTCCCGGCGTCCCTCACAGCGAAACGACCTGCCCCTCGCGGGCGAAGATCACCTCCGGGCCGCCGGGCTCCCGCCCGCCGCCGAGCCGGGCTTCCAGCCGCGCGAGCTCGGCGTCGCTGCGGCCGGGGTCGTGGTGCACGAGGGCGAGCCGGCGCACCCCGGCCGCGGCGGCCGTGCGGATCGCACCCTCGATCGGGGAGTGCCCCCAGCCGACCCGGCCCGCCAGGTACTCCTCCTCGGTGTACTGGCCGTCGTGAATCAGCAGGTCGGCCCCGCGGAAGAAGGCGGACAGGCGCGCCTCGGCCGCGGCGGCCGCGGCCTCGCCCTCGCGCGCCATGAGCTCGTCGTAGCGCGGGTCCGCCGGGTCGGTCACGAAGACGTTGCGGAAGGGCTCGTGATCGAAGGCGGTGCAGAGCACCCGGCCGGAGCAGGCGATGCGGTAGCCCAGGCACAGCAGCGGGTGGTTCAGGTAGGCGGCCGAGACGAGGATCCCGTCGCCCAAGTCGTAGGTCCCCTCGCGCCAGTCGACGTAGGTGACGTCGGCCGCCAGCTCGACCTGCCGCACCGGGAAGTAGCGGTAGGACATCTGCCCGCCGATCACCTCCTCGAGGCGGTCCTGGAGCGAGATCGCCGGCCCGTAGAGCGTGACCCGCGTGTCCCGCCGGTAGAGCGGCCGGAAGAAGGGAAACCCCAGGATGTGGTCGAGGTGGGTGTGGGAGAGGAGGAGATCGACGGCGATGCCCCCGTCGCCGCCCGATCTCCGCACCAGGGCCTCGCCAAGCCGCCTCAGGCCCGAGCCCGCGTCGAGGACGAGGAGGCGCCCCGCCGCCGGGACCTCGACCCCGATGCAGAGGGTCTCCCCGCCGTAGCGGGCGGTGTGCGCGCCCGGCACGGGAATCGAGCCGCGGACCCCCCAGAAGGTGACGCGCAGGACCTCAGTTGCGGGCGGCGATTTCAAGGAAGATCCTCGCTTTCTCGACCTCCCCGGCGACCCGGCCGGAGAGGCCTTCGAGCTCGCCCGCGGTGAGCGCAAAGCCGAAGGCGAGCTCTTCCAGGCCCCCCGCCTCCACGCTCGGCCCGCCGGGAAGGGTCGCCCCCAGGCGGTGCGCGAGCAGATCGGCCAGGGCGACCGCCCGGGCGACCCCGCCCCCGGCCGGCGCGGCCTTCCCCTCCTCCGCCTCCCCCTCCGGGTGGTGGGCCGCCAGCGCCGCGGAGAGCTCCTCGCTCAGCTCCCACTTGCGGGCGATCATCAGGCCCACGCGGCAGTGGTCGGCGCCGATCCATTTCTTCTCGCCGCTGCGGATGCCGCAGCCGCCGGCCGCGGCCTCCCGCACCGCCTGCCGGTAGGCGTCCGGGAAGAGGTGGTTGAGGGGGATCTTGCCGATGTCGTGCATCAGGCCGGCGACGAAATGCTCCTCGCGCTCGGCCAGCGGCAACCCGCTTCGCTCGGCGATCAGCCGCGCCGCCGCGGCCGCGGCGAGCGAATGCTCCCAGAAGCGGTCGGCGGAGAAGACGCGGAAGGCGTCATGGCGCGAGAAGACCTCGAAGACGGCGAAGGAGAGGACGAGGTTCTTCACCGTGTTCAACCCGAGCAGGATGATCGCGCGGGTGAGCGAGTTCACCTTGGAAGGCAGCCCGTAGTAGGCGGAGTTGACGAGCTGCAGGACCCGGCCGGTCAGCACGGGGTCGAGGGCGATCACGCGGTTCAAGTCGTTGGCGCACACGCCGGGCTCGTTGCAGGTGCGCAGCACCTTCATCGCCGTCGTGGAAAGCCCGGTCATGCGCAGGATGTGGGCCCGGATGCGGCCGAGCGCCGGCGGGGGGGCGGCTGCGGCTTCGAGCGACATGGGGCCACCCCGCGCTCAGGCGGCGAGATAATCCCCGCGGTGGAGGTGGAACCTCTCGCTTTCGACCGCGAGGACCACCCGCGCGGCGATTTCGCGGAGCGTCCCGGAGTCCGCCGGCAGCCCCTCCGCCAGCGAAACGAGCCCCCGGCAGCGGCGCGCGAGGCCTCCAAGCAGGGCGTCGAGCTCGCGCAACCCCGCCGCGGGATCGGCAAGCCGCGCGGCGTAGGTCTCCAGGCCCTCCAGGATCTCCTCTGCGCGGTCGCACACCTCGGCCGCCGGGGGCACCGGGGCCGCGCGGCGAAAGGCGATCTCGAGGCCGGGGGCGGGAGCCGGGGCGGACGGCCCGGGGGGGGTCCCCAGGGCGCGCTCGAGAAGATCGACAAAGCCGGTCTCCCCGCTGCGGGGCGCAGCGGAGGCCCGTTCGGGGGGGGTGGCGGGTTTCGGGTGCGGGTCAAAGGAAATCTTCATCGCGCGGCTCCTTCCGCTCCGGGCGGGCGCCTTCCTTCCCCCGAAGGGAAGCAATTTCCGTGCAAGTGCGTCCTCAGGCGGCGTCCCTTTCGGACACGGCGCGGTTCTTGCCTGTCTTTTTCGCCCGGTAGAGCGCGCGGTCGGCGCGCTCGATGATCGCGGCCGCCGTGTCGCCCGGCCGCCAGGCGGCGACCCCGGCGCTGACCGTGAGCCTTAGGCCCGGCTCGGCGGGGGCTTCCTCGAGGACATAGCGCGCCGCGGCGACGGCGCCGCAGAGGCGGGCCGCCTTTTTCATGCCGCCGCGGAGGGAAGTCCCGTCGAGCAGGATCGCGAACTCCTCGCCGCCGTAGCGGGCGAGCAGGTCCCCCGCCCCCAGGACCTGGGCGCACTTGCGCGCGACCGTGCACAGGATGCGGTCGCCTGCCAGGTGGCCGTAGGTGTCGTTGACGATCTTGAAATCGTCGATGTCGACGAGAACCAGGCAGAACTCCTGCGGCCGGGCCGTGCTGCGGCTCACCCAGTCGGCGAGCGCGCGGTCGAAGGTGCGGCGGTTGAGGACCCCGGTCAGGGCGTCGCACTCGGCTTCCCGCCGCGCAACCTCGAGCTCGCGCTCGAGCGCCTGCACCTGCCGCGAGAGGGACTCGATGCGGCGCTGGTCCCGGGCCTCCTTTTCGCGCACGGCCTCCCGCAGCTGGGCCGCCTCCTGGAGGGTCGCCGCCTTGAGCTTCTTGATGTCGTCGAGGAGGGTGAGGTCCTCGAGGCGTTTTCCGTGCTCGAGCAGGCTGCGGTTGTAGTCGCGGTTTTCGAGGTCGACCGCGGCCATCGCCCGGGTCAGGATGTCGATGATCTGCTTGAGCTCGGCCTCGCGGTCGCGCAGGTAGGCCTTCTGGCGCTCGGCGAAGGAGCCGATCGACTCGCCGGCCGACTCCCAGGCCGACCGCAGCCTGCCGACCCGGTCCTCCGCGCCCAGGGTCTCGCCGAGCTCGAGCAGGCGGGCCTGGAAACGCTCGCTTCCGATCTCGCGCAGGTCGAGCACGAACCCGCGCAGGTGCTCGAGCGCGGCCCGCGCGGCGAGCCGGAAGAAATCGCCGAGCTCCCGGGCCCGGGCGAGCTCGGCCTCGCGGTCGGCCTCGGGGGAGGCCGCGGCCTCGCGGCGATGAAAGGAAAAGAGCATGCGGCGAGCCCTCCTCGCCCGCCCCGCGCGCTCAGGCGGCTTCGGCGAGGAGCTGCGCTTCCTCGCTGCCCAGCACGCGGTCGATGTCGAGCAGGATCTTCACCCCGCCGTTCATCTTGGCCATGCCGAGGATGAAGTCGGTCTTCATCCGGCCGCCGAAGGACGGGGCCGCCTCGATGTCCTCGGCCTTGATGTTCAGCACCTCGGAGACCGCATCCACGACGATGCCCACCTGGACGGTCCCCGCCTGGCCCGCGATCTCGACCACGATGATGCAGGTGCGCTCGGTGTAGTCGATCGCCGGCAACCCGAAGCGCAACCGCAGATCCATCACCGGGATCACCTTGCCGCGCAGGTTGATCACGCCCTTGATGAACTCCGGGGTGCGCGGCACGGCCGTGATCGGCATCATGCCGATGATTTCCTTGATCTTGAGGATCCCGATCCCGTACTCCTCGCCCGCAAGCGAGAAGGTGAGGTATTTCCCCTCGCGCTCGCCCATGGCGGCGACCGCCTGGCTCATCGCCCTGTGCTCTTCGATCATCTCCGTCGGCTCCTTTCGACTCACGGTGCGCTTCCGCGAGAGGGCCCGGGACGATGTCCCCTCGCCGGCGGAAGCGGGAAATGCCGTTTCAGCCGCCGCCATCGGGCCGCCCCGCCAGCCAGAGGGTTGCGCCCTCGGGTTCCCGGAGCAGGTAGAGGGCGGCGGCGACCGGGCGCTCGCCCCCCGCGGGGGTCACGATGCAGAGCGGCTCGGGGAAAGACCCCGGAGAGAGGCCCGCTTCGGCCTTCTTGAGCAGCCCCACCAGCACCGCTAGCGAGCGGGGATGGAGGATCGTCTCCAGGCCAAGCCCGGTCAGGCGCTCCGCAGGCAGCCCGCAGAGCTCCGCCCAGGCCTCGTTTCCCCCCCAGAGGGTCAGGCCCTTGAACACGGCCGCCGGGGCTGCGATCTGGTGGATGAACTGCAGGCGCACGGCGACCATGGCGCGGAAGTAGCGGCAGTCGCGGCAGCTCCCCGGGCAGGCGACGGCCCCGCTCGGCCGCAGGCTGAAACAGTCGGCGATGCGGCGCTCGTGCACCACGCAGCGCGCGCAGCGGTGCCCCGACGGGTCCTCTTCCCAGTACTCCCAGCAGGGACGGAAGGTCCCGAAGGCCGGAAGGAGGCCGCCGCCGTTTTCGAGCTCCGGCGGGATGGGGTGGCCTTCGCTCGCCAGGAAATGCAGGAGGTCCGCGACGGGGATCTCGAAGCTTCTCCCCGCACGCCGGGCATAGAGCTTGCGCGAGCGCACCCAGTAGCCGACGGTCGTGCGGCCGACCCCGCACAGCGCCGCCGCCTGGGACACGCTCAAGACCCTCCGGGATTCCACCATGGCACCTTCTGCTCCGCAGGTTCTCTCTTCTTATCGGCCCTTGCGAGCGAAACTTGATGGCCCATCGCGGCCGGCCGCCTCCCCTTTCCATCGGAAGCCCGCGGGCGCCGGAATTCCGACGCGAAGTCAAAATTTTGGCGGAAACCCCGCTGCCGGGGCCCATCACGGCGAGGATTCCCGAGCATCCGGGCGGAAAGCGGAACGGGACGGGACGATGGGTTAACCTCTTGGAATCAAAACGGCTTGACGGCGAAAAGCCCTTCGCGGGGGTCTTTTTGGGGCAAATTCTTTGTTCGTTGGCACCGGGTTTGCTTAATCTCTCGTCAAACCGGAATGAAGTTTCCTCCTTTCCTTCATTCCCACCTCCGATTGGCCCTGTCAGGCCACCCCCCCTGGCAGGGTCATTCTTTTGGCCGCCCCCGAAGCGAAGGCGGGGCATCTGCCTCGCCGGGGTCCGCCCCCGAGGAACCCTCCGTCAGGGCTCCCGGCGGCGGGGGCGATAGAGGGCGATTTTCCCCTCGTCCGGCTCGACGCCGATCCCCGGCCCCTCGGGGAGAGCCATCGCCCCGGCGACCGCCTCGGGCAGCCTTGCCGCCACGTCGTCGCCATAGAGCCAGGGCCCCCCGATTTCGGCCGCCGACTCCAGGGGCGGCGTAGAAGCGTAGAGATGCAGGCCGGCCGCGGTGCCCGTTGCGGCCTCGAGGCAGCCGCCGAGAACGCAGCGGACCCCGGCCGAGAGGCATAGCGCGGCGATTTCCCGGCAGGGGAACAGGCCGCCGCACTTGGCGAGCTTGACGTTCACCACGGCGGCGGCGCCGGCCTCGATGGCGCGCCGGACGCCATGGACCGAGGCGGCGCTTTCGTCCACGGCCAGCGGCGTCCTCAGCCTGCGGGCAAGCCGGGCCATGCCCTCGAGGTCCCAGCGCGGCAAGGGCTGCTCGATCCACTCCAGGGAAAACTCCTCCAGACGGGGCAAGACCGCCAGGGCGGAGGCCAGGTCATAGCCGCAATTGCCGTCGACCCGCAGGCGGACCCGGGGGCCCACGGCCTCCCGCACCGCGGCCACACGGCGCAGGTCGTCCTGGGGGTCGGACCCGATCTTGATCTTGAGCGTGGCGAAGCCGGAGGAAACCCGGTGCGCGGCGGCGGCGGCGGCCTCCGCGGGCGGCAGAAGATCGATGACGCCGGTCAAGGGCACGCGCTCCACGCGGCGTCCCCCGAGGAGCCGATGCAGCGGAACGCCCTCGGCCCGCGCCCAGAGATCGTGCGCGGCCAGGTCGATCCCCGCCTTCGCCATGCGGTTGAACGGGGCGACCCGCTCCAGGCGTTCGTGGAGGGACCGCGGGTCCCGGGGGTCCATGCCGACGACCGCCGGGATGAAGTGGGCCTCCACCATGTGGGCGAGGCCGTCCTGGTCGTAGCCGTAGACCTCGAGAAAGGTCGTGGTTTCCCCCCACCCGACACGGCCGTCGCGATCGACAAGCCGGACGAGCACGTGGTTGGAGTGGGTCAGGCTCCCGGAGGCGATCCGGAAGGGCTCGTTCAGGGGAATGCGGATCGGGATCGCGGAGCCGCCGGCGATGCGCACCCGGCCTCCTCAGGCGATCCCGGGGGGGGCCGCCGAACCGGAGGAGGCCGCCCGGGCCATCTTGCGGCGGTAGGCGCCCTCGAGCCGCGCGAGCCGCCGGCCCATCCGCTCGAGGTGCCGCTCCATCGCCTCCGCGGCGGATTCGGGGTCGCCGGAAACGACGGCCTGCACGATCGCGGCGTGTTCCTCGGGGCGGTGGATGACCTGCTGCGGCGGTTTGACCACGAGGATCACCTCCGCAACTTCCGGCATTCCGTGGAAAACCGCCAGGCTGTGTTCCAACAGCATCCGGCCGCCCAGCCGGACGAACTGCTTGGGAACTCGGGAACCGAACCGGATCCCGCGACCGGCGGCCACCAGCACGACCGAGCAGACGCCGCGTTTGGCTTCCCGCACACCAGCCGGTCTGTTCACGACGGTTTCGTGAAGATGATACGTCCCGACGAGGTCTGCAGGGTGGAGGTCACCGTCACGTCGATCTTCCGGCCGATGTGCCGCCGTCCGTCATCCACCACCACCATGGTACCGTCGTCCAGATACCCGACCCCTTGGTTGTGATCCTTACCTTCCTTCAGCACGAACACCGCGAAACGTTCTCCCGCGGTGTAGACCGGCTTGAGCGCGTTCGCCAGATCGTTGATGTTGAGAACCGTGACGCCTTCCAATGCAGCGACCTTGTTGAGGTTATAGTCCACGGTCAGGATTCTGCCGTTGATGTCCCGAGCCAGCTTGATGAGCCGGGCGTCGATCTCCCGTATGTCCAGATAGTCTATATCCAGCATGGTAATCGCTTTGGCGTCCTTGAGACGGGTCAGCATCTCCAGTCCGCGTTTGGCCCGCACCCGTTTGTTATGGTCCTGAGAATCGGCCAGGTACTGCAGTTCGCGCAGCACGAATTTCGGGACGATCAACGGACCGTCAATGAACCGTGTCTCGTACAGATCGACGATCCTGCCGTCGATGATCATGCTGGTGTCCATGAGCATGAGCCGTTTCCCGGCCGCCTTACTGCCTTTCAATACATCGGTGTCCAACAGGTCCAGCTCGCTCTTCTTGCGGACCGCCAACACGATGCCGAGGTACGAAAAACCCAGCCGGATCACCCAGATGTACCGACGGACTCCATCGCTGACCTGGGGAACATCGATGGCGAAAAACAGGTAGTCCAGCACCTGCGCCGCCACGATACCGAGCACCAGCCCGATGAGCGCGATCACCAGCACGTCCAGCTTGACCTGGGCGATGAGCACTTCCAGAAGCACAATGACCACGGCGACACCGAGACCGATGAGCGCTCCGCCGACCGTCCGCTGGATCGCAAATCCGACCACGCCGCCGGCGGCGAGCATCACCGCACGTCCGACCAAGAACGGCATACCAACCCTCCTATGAAGACGTACTGAACACCGTTACTCCGGCACCGGCAGCTGCGTCAGCTGACGCACGACTATGTCCGCCCCGGCACGCCGCAGCCGCGCGGCCGGGAATGTGTGGGCGACCCCCGCCGCCACCATTCCCGCCCGGCGGGCTGCGATAACCCCGTTCACCGAATCCTCAATGACCGCAACCGACCGTTTTGGCAGCCGGCACCCCGCGGACCGGCACGCCA
>Ga0101944_10001643_pt1 | contig 43552 bp, 40 predicted proteins | sample DewCreD2012metaG_FD_75245 | JGI IMG/M metagenome (GOLD analysis project Ga0101944, IMG submission 75245) | Hot spring sediment bacterial and archeal communities from British Columbia, Canada, to study Microbial Dark Matter (Phase II) - Dewar... ... | reverse complement strand
GGGAGACAGCTACTACCGGAAGCGGAGGTTCTTCACCCATGGGGTGTTGCCGGCAGAGGGGTGGAGGACCTGGGCCCGGATGTGGGGCACCCCTATGGGGGAGGGAAAGGTGTACATTCCCCAGTTCATCCTGGACTAGGGCCCTCCCCTCGGATCCCCACAAGCTTCGGGGTACTAATATCAGGATAGAAGGCTCTGCATACCTTCGAGAATCTGCTGGACTAGGAGGGGGAAATCCTTCACCTCGTCTTTGGGGAAGCGGAACCCGATGGCGCCTGGGTGTCCTCCCCCATTTTTGATCTGCAACCTTTCCAGTACTGTCCGGAGGTCGAGAGAGGTGTACCCCGAGGCACGGCGGAGGCGAAACTGCACGAGGTTGGATACACTGTCTGGATCATAGTACCCTACCAATCCCACCTTGCCTGAGAGTTCCGCCAATCGATCGGCCACCGATTTGGTTACCGCTAGAACCGTATCGTACTCGAAGTGAGAGAACAACTGTTCCGAACTCTCCCTATCGAATACGGAATAGGCGATCCCTTCCTGTTCATGCCGTTTCTGGAAGATCCATTCGTAACAACTCTTTTCCTCATTGGACAATGCCTCGATAGCGAGGAAAACCTGTTCCATAGAGGAAAAATTGGAACTCCCTCTTGCCGTTTTGGTACGCAGCATTTGATCGAAGAGGGAAGAAAAGGTACGATAGAACCATCGCTCCTTGTTAGTTTTGAGGAATTTTCCCATTTTAGAATCCCCGATGATACCGGTGAGTAGGGCAAGGGCAAAGTTTCGGGAAAAAAGATCTTGGATACCGAATTGTTTCAGGAGTTCCGTTCTGCAAGCCAGCTTCAAGGAAAGGAGTCCAATGAGTTCACAGGTACTGGATGCATCGCTCACCAAACAGTACCCCGGCTCTCCGGAATAGGCAGCATCCGCTTCCAGGTGGTGATCGATCTCGATCTTTCGAACCCTGGGATCCAGAAGGGCCTCTTCGATGGCCGCATCGGTATCGACCATCTCTGGCTTGGGGGTATCCAAAATCACGATCACCTGAGGACGGGGAGGATTTTGGAAGCATCCTTCATGAAGGAGGATCCCGTTGTAGGCACAGATATTGAGGAGGTAGGACAGCTGTTCAGGCACCTTCCCGCAGGTACTGATCACCACCTGCTTGGAGAACTTGCCCAACAGGAGACCGAAGGCTACCAGGGAGGCGATGCAGTCCTCATCGGGATTTCGATGGCCAATGAGAAGGAAACTTTCCTTGTGGACGATCTCCTGGATGATGGATTCAATGATCCGGTTCTTGGCCCGCAGGGTGGGAATTTCCACCTTGATTTCCCGTTTCTCACCCGGCCATCTACTGGGAGGTGGGCAGGACCGATTTCGCCCTTCCTCCTTCGCCCGGTACAGGGCTTTATCCGCCTGTTCCCGGAGAGTTTCCACCGTCCTGGCGTGGCGAGGTAGGGAGGCGAGACCGATACTGGCAGTGAGTCTGACTTCTGGGTGGTTGGGGAAAGAGAGGGTTCGTAGCGCTTCGTTGGTCTTCTGGCAGAGGGTAAGAGCCGTTTCGGCATCTGTATCGGGAAGAATGAAGGTGAACTCATCCCCCCCATAGCGGGCAAGGATGTCAGCCTCCCGGAAGGTGGATCGGAACACTTTGGAAGCTTCCAAGATTAGGGTGTCCCCAAACTCCTGCCCATAGGTGCGGTTCAATTCACCGAATCTGTCAAGATCTACCATCACGAGGCTTAGGGAAGTCTGGGTGGAAAGGGCGTGAGCCACCTGGGTGTGGATCGCTTCATCGAGGAACCTGCGATTGTAGAGCCCTGTGAACTCATCGATCACAGCCCTCTTACGTGCACCTTCACCCCATCGAACCATGTCAGAGAGGAGGGAGCCCGTGGTGGTGAGCCTTCGGGAAAGAATTCCCACCATTCGTTTCATGATTTTCAATGCAACTCTCGGATGCTGTTCCAGGAGTTCATAGAACGAGGACGCACCCAGGGTGAGGAGCACAGAATCCTCGAGCGTTCGGCAGGTGGCAGAACGAGGAGCCTGTTCGATGATGGACATTTCTCCGAAGAAGTTCCCTGCCTGAATCTGGGCCAGGGGCAGTTCGGTGGAGTCGGGGAGTCGGACGCTTATTCCGATGGAACCGGAGAGAACGATGTACATCTCCTTCCCCTCGTCACCTTCCTGGAAGATGATGGTTCCCTTGGGGAACTCTTTCCGTTCCATCCGGCTTTTAAGAATCGAGAGTTCCTTTTCCCTCAAGTCCTGGAAAATTTCGATCTTGGACAGCAGTTCGTTGAGAATCTCCACTAGGTTCCTCCTCCTTCCGGGGGAAAGAGGATCTGGTTTCCCCCCCGTTCCCGGCCAATAAGGGGAAGTTCGTGAGCCTTTGCGATGAGGGTAGGAGCGTCGGAAGCGTGCAGCGGAAATACCGCAATACCGATACTGACACTGATCCGGAACGGAACTCCCCCCGTCAGGTCCGAGAGGTCGATTCCCTGGTAGGCTTTCTGGATGGATTTAGCCACCTCCTCTGCCTGTAACTTGTCTGCCTCTGGGAGGATAATACCCAGTTCGTTCCCCATGAAACGTGCCACAATCCAGCGCGGCCCGGCCATTGACCGTAGGGTCGATGCCATTCGAACCAGTGCCTGATCCCCCGCCTCATGCCCGTACGTGTCGTTGATCTGTTTGAAATTGTCCGGTTTCACCATGAGGACGCTGACAGGATGTTGGGGATCTTTCAGTAGCTCTGGAAGCCGTTCCTCCAGGAAGGTACGATTGTAGAGTCCCGTAAGCTTGTCTCCATAGACCTGCTTGCGAATTTCCTGGATCCAGGGGGAGTTTTCCTTTAAAAGGTTGTTGGCCTTTCGGATTCGACCAGCGATGACCACAAGGAAAGATTGAAGCACTCGGGCCCCTACATTCGGGTGTTCCTTCAGAATACTGGAAAGATCCACTCCCTCTGCGGGGAACCGCAGGAGAGTCACTTCCGATTGGGTTTTCGCCGAAGCGTTTCTCGGGGAACCGGTAAGGAGATCCAGCTCGCCGAAAGAATCCCCCTCTACGTATCGGGCGATTTCTTGCTCCTCTGTGGAGTCTTCCTTTTCCTGAAGGATGGATACGGAGCCTTTGGAGAGGATATAGAGGCAGGTGGAAGGATCTCCCTTGCGGAATAGGTAGGTTTCGGGAGGATAACTTATTTCTTCCGTATAGGTTGTTAGAGTACGCAGAGTCCTGGGAGGGAGAGGAGAAAAGAACTCTGCTTTTTGGAGCAGTTGAAGCCGCTCCTTTACTGGTATCATGCCCTAAATATAGAGCACCTTTTCCCAGAAAACAAGAAAAGGCCCGAGATTCGGGCCTTTCTACCGATTGTTACTTTTTCAGTTTTCCTGTCTTTACCACGTACTCGTTAAAGGCGAATAGCATGGTCTTCAGTTCAGCCACGAACATGATGGAAGAGAAGGTGCTGCCGGTACTCACGTCGGCCTTATGGATGAAATCCCGATCATACTTCATGCCAAAAAACTTGCTCCTCCATTTGAGATCTCTCATCTCAGGATGTCGTTCGTTGGCATCGATGGGAAGGAAGTTCTGCAGGGTGCCATCGGGATTGATAACAGCGATAAGGTCTTCCTTGTGGTTATAGATCTTGATGCCTTGCGCCCAGGTACCGTATCCAATCACCTTGTCGCCTTTGTAAAGGGGAACGAACACATAGTTCCCATCGGAACGATCGGCTACGATAACGTTCTTGTCCGCCCGGTCCGCCCCACTGAGGGCAATGAGTTCTTTCACGTAATCTGCGGAGGTGCGAGCCTTTTGCTGCTGGGCGAACCCTGCTGACGCTACGAGTACGATGAGCATGAGAAGAAATGCTTTCTTCATAACGGTTCTCCTTATATAAAGAAATTTTTATTTATTGTATCTTAAATCTATCTTCGTGGCAAGAGCAGTAGGGTTGTTTGATAAGGCGATGGGGGCAGTTCTTTCTCCGCATAGATATTGAGGAATTCTCCTGTTGTAGGGAAACCAGAGGATGGGTAGGATAGAACCATGGACTACCGCGTAGAGAAACGGGTGAAGAGGCACATCCTCTCGAAAACCTACCGGTTTTTGGGAGTAGTACAACCAGCCTTTCGTGAAACGACGAAGAAGGAAATGAGAATGGAAGGATTTTCTATAGTAGGCGAAGCGGAGGGGGGAGTGGAGTTCGAGGGGGGACTGGAGGAAGGGTGGCGTGCGAATCTGGTGCTTCGAACCGTATCCCGGGTGTACTGCAGGATCGATTCTTTTCGGGCAGGAGCACGAGAGGAGTTGTACCGGAAGGCAAAGACGATTCCCTGGGAACTTTGGATCGATCCAACTGTTCCTGTAAGGGTTGAGGCATCGGCCCACCGGTCACGGATCCACCACGAAGGGATGATGAGGGAAACCCTTCTGGAAGCCATCCAGGATCGATGGAAGGAAGCAGAATGTACAGGTGTCCATAGGAAAATTGGGATGAGTGAAGGTGAGGTGAAAGGTGAGGATTCCCAGCGGGTACTTATTCATTCAGAGGGGAACCGGTGTACCATCAGCCTGGATATGAGTGGAGAGGGGCTCTACCGCAGGGGGTATAGATCCCTGCCGGGAGAGGCTCCCATCCGGGAGGACCTCGCCGCCTCACTGTTATGGGAATGGGGATGGAAGGGTGAGGGGATCCTCTGCGATCCCATGACAGGATCGGGTACATTCTCCATCGAGGCCATCCAGATGAGTTTAAGAATTCCTCCGGGAAGGAACCGGGCATTTCGATTCCAGACCTGGCCTTCCTTTCGGGAAGGACGGTGGAATTTCATCAAAAAACAGGCCCTCGTAAAGACCGGCCCAGGCAACTTCCCCCCTTCTCCTGTGGTTCGTTCACCCCTCTGCTTTGCCTCAGATTGGAAACCGGAAGCTCTTACCATAGCCAGAGTAAATAGCCGAACCTCCGGCGTGGAGGACTACATCCTCTTCGAGCTGAAAGATTTCTTCTCGCTGGATGGAGCGTACGTAGTGTCCCGGATCCAGTCGGCAGGGATGGAGCCGGAACATGCGGGCAATTCTGAAGATAGGGACAGTTCGAGGATCGGGGAGAATCGATTCCTTGTCCTGAACCCTCCTTACGGGAAACGCCTTGGGGTAGAAGGATCGTATTACCATAGGCTATGGGAACATATTCGGAAGGGTTTCCCCCATTGGAAGGTCCTCCTTCTTTTGCCTGTTTCGGTGGATGTATCCGATCTGGCCGGGGGTAGAGTCCTCAGGAGGATAGTCTTCCGGCATGGAGGGCTGCGAATACAGGCGCTTTTCTTCGAGAACGACTGATGAACGTAATGAATGAATGGAAAAAGGTTCTATTGGGGATTCCCGCGATGCTCGCCGCTTCCCTTTCGATCCTGCGCTACGTTCACTTTCAGTTGCCTGCCATCCACTTCCTTTCCATCCAAGGCTTTGATGGCGGCTTCGGCTCCCTCAGGAGTTGCCATTTCAACGAAGGCAAAGCCCCGGAACTTACCCGTTTCCCTATCCGAGATCATTCGGGCAGAAAGGACTTCCCCATAGGGGGAGAACAAGTTGATCAAACGTTCCTGGGTGGTCCGATAGTTCAAATTACCCACATACAGCCTAGTTTTCATCCGAAACTACATCCTCTTTATATTAGTTCTAGAAAAACTATACCAGCACTTATTTGAACCTGTCAAATAAAAATAGATCCATTGCCCTTGAGCCTCTCCTTGAGGTACATTGAGTTATGGACTTGTACACATCGAAAGAACAGTACCTGCGGTTTCTGGAACAGATCGGACAGGTCCCGGAAGGGTTCAAGCTGGCTACCCTCGGGATCAGATTTTACCCCGAAGAAAGACCGGTGAGTTCTCCCTTGGCCATGAACCTGGTCCTCATTCAGGGAGAACGTCCAATAGGAGCATTCGGTGGGTTGTTTACCCGAAACAAGTTTCCAGGCGCTCCTGTAGTGGTAGGAAGAAAACGGATGGAGCAACCTCGAATACGGGGAGTACTGATCAACAATAAGGTTTCCAACGTGGGAGCCCCGGGGGGGATAGAGGATGCGGAGGAAATCCTCGCTGCCCTCGCATCCTATGGGGGAGGCAGGCCGGAGGAGTATATCCCTGCCTCTACGGGTATCATCGGCTGGAAATTACCCAAGGGGGAAATCCTCTCGGCTCTCCCGGATCTGGTACAGCGTCTGGGAACCGCTACCTGCGCGGATGCGGCCCAAGCTATCATGACTACCGATGCGTACCCCAAGGTGGCTCGCCGGGCCCTGGGCGCTGGGAGTCTAGTGGGGTTCGCGAAGGGAGCGGGAATGATCGAACCGAACCTTTCTACCATGCTTGTGTTCCTCCTCACCGACGTGCGAATCCATCGAGAGGTGTTACGGGATACCTTGGGGAAAGTCGCCGAGGAAACCTTCAACTGTATTTCAGTGGATGGGGATCAGAGCACCAGTGATACCCTCCTCTGCCTGAGCTCCGGGATACGGGAGGGGGTTACCCAAAAAGAATGGGAAACGGCTCTAGGGGAGGTTTGCGGGGAATTGGCAGAACAAATCGTGCGGAACGGGGAAGGCACTTCCCATGTGATCCGTGTACGGGTTCGTACCGCCCCTGACTTTAAGACGGCGAGGGAGCTGGGAAAGGCAGTGGTGAACTCCCCTTTAGTGAAGACAGCCATCTATGGGAACGATCCTAACGTGGGTCGAATCATCTCTGCGTTAGGGGACTACGTGGGTAATGGGAACCTGCCCCTGGATCCTGGCCGATGGGAGATCCATATCGGTGAGGAAACGATCTTTTCTCGGGGGAGGTTTCTTCTTGACCGAGAGAAGGAGTTGAGATTGGCGGCCTATTTGAAGGAAGCAGCGATGAACCCCGCGGAGAAGTCCTTCCCCCCGCACAATCGGATGGTGGACATAGTGGTAGAGCTGGGTTCGGGTTCGGAAGGGGCCACGGTGCTGGGCTCGGATCTGTCCTACGAGTACGTACGGGAAAATGCGGATTACCGCAGTTGAAAGGGAGAGGGATGGATGGAAAGGAAAGAAGAGTTAAGGGAAACTTTCCAGTGGGCTCAGGAACGGATAGCCCTCTGCATGGAAGCGGTCGGAAAGGTAATCGTGGGGCAGACAGGGATGATCAAGGGGCTCTTGATGGGGCTTTTGGCGGGAGGGCATGTACTGCTGGAGGGAGTTCCTGGTTTGGCCAAGACGTTAACGGTGAAGTCCCTTGCGGAAACCCTCGAATTGAACTTCAAGCGGATACAATTCACCCCCGATCTTCTCCCCGCTGACCTGACAGGCTCCCTGGTATATAGACCCCAAACGGGAGAGTTCGTTCCTCGAAAGGGTCCTGTATTCACCCATGTCCTTCTGGCGGACGAAATCAATCGCGCCCCTGCCAAGGTGCAGGCTGCTCTTCTAGAGGCAATGGAAGAACGGCAGGTAACCATCGGAGAGACTTCTTTCCCACTGCCCCAACCATTCTTCGTACTGGCCACGCAAAATCCCATCGAGCACGAAGGAACCTACCCATTACCGGAGGCTCAGTTGGATCGATTCCTCTTGAAGCTCAAAGTGCCTTACCCGAATGCGGCAGAGGAACTGGGGATCCTTCGAAGGGTAGGCAAAGAGGCGGGAGTGAAGGTAACCAAGACTCTTCAACGGCAAGATATCGCGAAATTGCAAGAAGTGGTGCAGGGAATACACATGGATGAGCGAATCGAAGAGTATATCGTATCCCTTGTACAAGCTTCCCGACCAGAAGCCCACAACCATAGCCCTTTCCACCGGTACATCAGTTTTGGTGCTTCCCCCCGAGCTACCATATTCCTGTACCGTTGTGCCAAAATTTTCGCTTTCTTCGAAAAACGTGCCTATGTGATCCCGGAGGACGTGAAGGCGGTGGCACCGGAGGTACTCCGTCATCGAATCGTCCTTTCCTACGAGGCAGAATCGGAGGATCTGACGCCTGATAAGGTGATCGAAAACCTTCTAGACGCCGTACCGGTTCCCTGAGGAGGACCAGGATGGTTCGGGATATGAGAGCGAAGCTGAACAGGTTATACCTCGTTTCCCGGCGGCTGGTGGAGGAGATTCTTTCCGGAAGTTATCGTTCCGTTTTCCGCGGCCCTGGATTGGAGTTTTCCGATGTGAGGGAATACAGCCTCCAGGATGACTTTCGGATGATCGACTGGAATGTCACAGCCCGGTTAGGTTACCCCTATACCCGTCTCTATCGGGAAGAGCGGGAACTGGTTCTGTTCTTCGTGGTGGATGTATCAGCTTCCCTTTTCTATTCTCCCTCGATCCATAAAAGGAGAGAGCTACAGCAGATGGTGCTGGCTTTGCTATCCTTCTGCGCCATCCAGAACAACGACAAAGTGGGAGCCCTATTCTTCAGCGATGGGATCGAAAAATGGATCCCTCCCCGTAAGGGAAAACGGCACGTCTTTCGCCTGATCAATGATCTAGAGGGGTGGAAACCTCGAGGAAAGGGGTCAGATCTGGGTAGGGCACTCGTAACGGTGGGTGGACAACTGAAAAAAAGAGCCATCGTATTCGTACTCTCTGACTTCAAGATGGGGGGGTACGCGAAGGAACTATCCCGGGTGGCTAGGAAACATGACGTGATCGCAGTACGGTTATACGAGCCACTGGATGAAGAGTTTACCATCCAGGGCTACCTCCGACTGCAGGACCCTGAGACGGGGGCACAGATTCCAGGAGCGGGTTTTTCCCGCTCGTTTCGAGAAACCTACTCGGAGTATCGAACTTTCTGGCGCAGAATCTGGAAACGGGAATGCTCCAAACGGGGGGTGGACACACTCGAAGTTGCCTCTCATGAGGATCCAGGGATACGGCTAATTCAGTTCTTCCAGAGAAGAAGGAAGTACCGATGAAGGGGCGATTCTGCTCTGGCATTTACCTTTTGAGTATTCTTCTCCTTGGTTCTCTCCTCCCCCTCCCCGGTGAAGAGAGACTCAAACCACTGATTCCACCCCCTGAACGGCTGTCTTTTATCCCGAATCCCTATTTCGTGGGAGACAGGGTCACTCTTCGCTTTCGGCTCGAGACCCCTACGCGCGAGGAACTCCGTCCGCTCTCCTCCCTCCCGACCCTTTCCTGGGGGGTAGTGCAAAAGGTCAACCTTCTCCCCCTGGAAGGGAAGAAGGGATACGAAGTGACCATCGTATTCATCCCCTATCGAACGGGTCGTCAACTGTTCCCTCCCTTGGAATTTGGCTCTCTGAGGGTAGACCGGATTTCGGTTGAGGTTTCTTCCCTCCTCGAGACGGTTCGGGAAGTACCCCAGCCGCTACGGGAACAGGCGATGATTCCTTACATGAACTTCCTCCTCGTTCTGGCGGTAGGGGGTGTGCTCTCTATCCCTCTAGGCTACCTTCTGTGGAAAAGGAAACTCCACACAGTATTCGTGGGCATATGGGAACGGCATCGGGGAAAGTACCTGTACCGGCAGCTCAACAGGAAACTGGATCGTCTGGAAGGTAAGATTTCTACAATGGAGCCGAAAATTTTTTACAGTACCCTACAAGAGCATCTTCGCCACTATCTATCCCATCGTTGGACCCCCAAGATGATCGCGTACACCACCACCGAGATCGGTATGTATCTGGAAAAATCTGGCTATCCTTCCGCCGCCCTTCTAGAGGTTTTTCGCAGGGGGGATGAGGTAAAGTTCGCTGGTATGCAGGTGGATACCCCTGTGCTCCGATCTGACCTGCTGGTGCTTCGTCGAGTGGTAGACCGGGTAGAACAAACTTTCTGGGAACGAAGGAGAAGGAGGAAAGGATGATAGCCTTCGATCATCCGGCACGTTTCTTGGCGCTCGTTATCCTCCTGCCCCTGTTTTACCTTTTCCATCTGTGGAAAAAAAGGGGTACGGTGTTCCCCTTTCCGTTCTCTATGTGGAAACAGGAAGGGTTTATCCCACGGTCCTATGGGATTCGCATGTGTATCATGCTGCAGCATGTCTCCTTCTGGGGGGGGATTCTGCTTTTAGTTCTTGCCTGGTCCGGACCTTCACGGGTGATCAAAGAACATGTGTCACTGGAGCGTGGAGCTGACATCATGATTCTATTGGATGAATCCCCCAGTATGGCCGCGAAGGATTTTCAACCTGAAAACCGTTTCGAGGCAGCCCGGGGAGTAATCCGAAAGTTCGTGGAAAGACGTACCAAGGAAGCGGTGGGATTGGTGAGCTTCGCCCTGGAAGCGGCGTTACGGGTTCCTCTCACTACGGATTATAGTTACTTTCTCCAACAGTTGGATTCCCTCAGTATCATGGATCTGGGGGATGGTACGGCATTGGGCATGGGAATCGCTACGGGGATTCTCCATCTGAAACACAGTATCGCCAGGGAAAAAGTGATGATCCTCCTCACCGATGGGAAACAGAATGCGGGGGAAATTACTCCTGAAACCGCTGCCGTGATGGCTGGTCAACTGGGAATTCGTATCTACGTAATCGGGATAGGAACCCCCGGTGAGACCTTCATCGAGTTCACCAACCCCAAAACAGGCGCCACCTATCGAGGAACCTTCGAAGGAGGCTTCGATGAGGCTCTGTTGCGGGATATCGCAACCCGGTCAGGGGGAAGTTACTTCTATGCAGGGAATCCTGATGCCCTTACCTCGGTGTTCAAGATGATCGATTCCCTGGAAAGCCAGGGGAAAAGGGTGAAACTCCAGGTACGGAAGGTTCCCCTCCATACCACCTATGCAGTGGGAGGGTTGGTTCTTTTGATGGTAGCCTTTCTCATGCGAACCTCCTTTCTCAGGGAAGTGCTATGAACCTGCTCCAGGTACAGCACCCTTCCAACGCTATCCTTTTCGGAATTCCCCTCCTAGCCGCGTTCCTGGCCATACTGGGCTTCTCCCGTTCCCAGAAGAACTTCTTGAGCTTGGCGGGTCCCTCCGAATCACTGGAACGTCAATTCTTTCATCGGTACATCCTTCGAGAGGGAACCTTCGTTCTTTCCCTTCTATCTATCGTTTTGGCTTCGCTGGGTATTACCTGGGGGACTGTCCCGGTGGAGGAGGATCGTACAGGGTTGGATGTGGTGTTTGTTCTAGATATCTCCAGAAGCATGTTGGCGAGGGATGTGTCACCAAGCCGGTTGGAGTATGCAAAGACGGTGGCTCTCTCCCTCCTGGATACCCTGGCGGATGCACGTTTTTCGGTAGTGACCTACAAGGGGACTGCCATCCGAGCCATCCCCCTTACCGAGGATCGGGAGGTGCTGGAAAACTTTCTCCGAAATGTTACTCCTTCTTTCCTTCAGAGCAAGGGAACGAACCTCTCTTTAGGGTTGCAGGAGGCTACAAAGTGCTTTCCGCCGGAATCAGGAAGGCATGGAGTGGTGATTCTCCTCTCCGATGGGGAGACTCAGGAGTCTATGCCAAGTTCTGTGTTGGGAGTATACAGGAAACAAGGCATCCCTGTGTTCAGTGTAGGGATCGGCACGGTGGAGGGAACGGTGATTACCGATCCTACACCCATCCGGGGAAAGGATGGGAAGGTGGTGGTCTCGAAATTGAACCGATCGTTACTGCAGAAGGTAGCCGAGGATACGGGGGGTGTATACCTCGAGGTAGGAAACTTGCTCGTGCATCGGGTGCTCTGGGAAGAACTTACGAAGTTCCGAACCGACCGAGAGAGGGTGAAGGTCAGGATGGTGGGGGCAGAACGTCACGACCTGTTCCTACTGCTGGCTTTGATCTTTCTACTGATCCACATCGGAGTAAGGGTGCTGCCATGGAGATTCGAAAAGGAATAACTGTTTTCCTAACGGTTCTTGCAGGATTCCTCGGTCTTGTATCCTGTGAGAGGGTACAGGTTGGATGGTTCCTGATCGCAGGAAATCGGCATTACCTGGAGGGCAGGTACCAGGAAGCACAGATGGCTTATCTAAAGGCCCTGGAGTTGAAAAGGTATGAAGAATGGGTTCGATACAATTTGGGGAATGTGTACTACGCGCTGGGAGAGCGAAAAGCTGCCCTTGAAGAGTGGGATAGAGCCCAGGGGACAGAAGATGCCCGTCTTCGTTTCAATGTGCTTTTCAACAAGGGCGTTCTTGCCCTGGAGGAGGAGAACTGGAGGGAAGGGGAGAAACTTTTCATCCAGGCCCTGGAACTGGATCCCAGCAGTTATCCCGCCAAGGTGAATCTGGAATACGCAACTCGAAAAATCGCCTCCGCGCAGACTCAAGCATCCAAACTGCAGAGTTCGCCCAAGCCCCAAAAACTGGATGAAGAAGGGGAAAGACTGCTACACTACATTCGTCAGAAGGAAAGTAATCGATGGATTGCCTCGGACAGGCTTGCCGTAGAAGAATCCGCAGAAGATTGGTGACCCTCCTCCCATGCGTCTTCATGGGGGTACAGATTCTCTCGGGGCAACCGATAGAATGGTCGATTTCTCCCCCCACACCAAAAGTGGGGGAACCTTTCACTCTCACCCTTCACCTGGATCCAGGCGCTCTGGAACCGACCCTTAAAGACGAGGGAACCCAACCGGAACTGATCCCTCCGAAGGAAGATTTTTTCCCCTCCTCCCTGAAGTTGTTCAAAGGGCCTGTGGTGCAAACCCGTAAAACCAGGGTAGAGGGCAGGTTGTCTCAGTTCATCCTTGTTTCTTATATTTTCGTGGCCCAGGAGGCAGGCCGATTCGCCCTGAACTCCGCTCGGTTCCAATGGGGGGGAAAAGAGTATCGAGTAAAACCATTCCTCCTGTCAGTGGCCCAAAAGGATCCTCCCTATCTGGTGCCTTTCGAGCTATCCTGGGTACATCCACAGGGCACCTTCTACGTGGGACAGGCGATTCCCCTGACATTGGTGGTAAGGGATCTTAAAAAGTGGAAAGAAGCCGATTCGGTACAGGTAGTACCTACCCCTTTGGGTATTCTAGAAAAAGTGACGAATCGTTCCGATGAGGAGCCAGAGAGAGAACAGGATGGGTGGGTACAGAGTACCATTGCGCAGTACGTCTATACCCCCTATAGGGAAGGGACGCAGGTTCTTCCCATGGCCACCGTGAAGATCGAAGGTATAGAACAAAAGGTAAGCGAGAAGAAACTTACCATTCAGCCCATACCCGAAGTGGTACGGAGCACTAGCGGGGCAGTGGGATCCTTCTCCATCAGGGCTTTTCTGGGGGAACCAAGAATTCCCGGAGGTTCTGTTACAATCCTCCGAATCCGTGTCGAAGGGAAGGGGAACCTGCATTGGGTAAAGGTTCCCTCGATACAGGCAGGGGATTGTTCCTTGATCTATGAAGGACGAAAGAGTCACTATGTTCCCACCGGGCAGGGATACGAGGGATGGGTAGAGGAAGCATACCGGGTGTATCCCCAACGAGCGGGGGTTTTCACTATCCGAATCGAAACATTTCATTCCTGGGATCCTTTCCGGCACCGAATCAGGGAGTTAGTCCTTCCACCCCTAACCTTGCAGGTACTGGAACCTCTAGAGGGAATAAGCAGGGGAAAGGACAGTTCCAGACAGTTGGATCTGGAACTTCTCCCTCCCAATACGAGGGTTTCTGGATGGACGAGCTGGATCGATAGCCCCCGAACGTATTTCCTATTGTTGCCAGTACTCCTCGGGATAGTGGGAAGGTTCACGTGGAGAAGAGGCAAGTACGTACCCTATTTAGGGGGGTGGGTTCTTTGTCTGGGTGCTTTTATCCTGCCTTTAAAAGCTATCCACCCTAAGGACATCAACGGAGCTATCGCAGTGGCGGAGTACAACAGGGGAGTCAGACACGTAAAGGAAGGACAGTGGGGGGAAGCGATGTTCCACCTCCGAAAGGCGGTGTACCTCTCCCCCGACCCGCGCTTCAAAGAGAGTGTACAAAAGGTAGAGGAGGCGTATGTCCCTACCTTCCGTGCCCCTCTTCCCCGCTGGGTACCGGATCACTGGTTTCTTTTGGGGATAGGGACCCTCCACCTTTTGGCCATTGGATATTTGATGAATAAGGGAGAAGGAAGAGAGAGATGGTTCTTGGGCGCGGGATGCGCTACCTTGCTTGTTATAGGTTACGGTATGCACAGTTCTCTCTCTGAAATTGGCAAGCCTTGGGGAGTGATTACGGCGTCAAACGCTGTATTGCGTAAAATCCCTTCTGGTGCAGCACAGGAGGGAATTCCCTTGCCTCCTGGTTCGAGTTTCTTCGTGGGCGCCGAAAAGGGAGAGTACGTGTATGTGTTTCTGGAAGGAGTGAAAGGATGGGTGGAAAAGAAAAACCTCCGAAGGGAATGAATCCGAAGGGAATGAAAGGGAATTCGATGGAAAGGTATTTGGAGCTGTTTCCTCCCCACGGGGATAAAGAAGAACTGGGATTAGGAGGGATCGAAAGAAAGGAAACTCCTTTTCTACCCACCCTGGACCTTCATGGGATGATCCGGGAAGAAGCGCGAATTGCCTTGAATGATTTTCTAAGGAACTGCCGCCGGCGAGGAATCCGTCGAGCACTCGTCGTTCATGGAAAAGGATATCATTCTAACGGGCCTGCCGTATTGGGGAACTTTGTAAGAGATATTCTCCGAAACTCGAAGGAAGTGGAAGATTTCGGTCCCGCTCCCCCCCAGAAGGGAGGATCCGGTGCCACCTGGGTGCTCCTTCGTCAGCGTTCCCGATAGATAATCCGACCTCTGCTCAGGTCATAGGGAGAGAGAGCTACCTTCACCTTATCTCCTGGCACGATACGAATGTAGTGCTTTCGCATCTTGCCCGAAAGATGGGTGAGAATTACATGGCCATTCTTCAATTCTACCCGAAACATCGTATTCGGAAGGGATTCTTTCACGACCCCTTCTACCTCTATCGCCTCTTCTTTTGCCACACTGCCTCCTTACCTTAATTAAGATATTTTTATTTAATATATGTAAACTCTATGAACTCTGTCAATTCTCCTGGAAAGAAGTCGTAGAAAGGAGTTGACATTTTCTTGCTTTTCATGCAGATTCCTTTCCCTGAAATCTCGGTTTAACGAAAAATAAGGAGTTCGGGATGGAGAAAGAGTTTGTCGAACGAATGCGGCTGACCCTGGAGAATATGAAAAAGGAGATCATCGACAAGCTTGTAATGGAAAGTTCCGAATTTCGTGAAATGGTTGAAGACATGGATCCCAAGGACCTGGTGGATCTGGCCTCCGATGATATCGATCGCAAAACCCTGGAAGCGCTGGGATCACAGGAATTGAAACGTCTCCGTCTCATTGAAGCAGCCCTCAACCGGATCGAAAACGGGAAGTATGGAATTTGCATGAAATGCAACAAGAAAATTCCCCAGGAACGTTTACAAGCCATTCCTTATGCCGTTCTCTGTGTGGAGTGTAAGAACTCGGACGAACGGAGAAATCGTTAACATCTAATCTTCCTCCTCTTTCTTCCGATATAGAAAGATGAGGAGGAAGATAGAGTGATCGAGCCTAATTACCTCTACACGACAGTCCCTATCGGAGATCTCTTGAGAGCCAGGTATAGTGCCGATCGCCTGTCGCTACCTCTAGAACAAAACCTTTTCATGCGGTTCAAGCACGTCACGGGCGTTCCTTCCCCCGATGGGGAAGGGTTCAGTGTCTCCAAGTTGCAGCTCCTCGACACCCTGATCGAAGCGTTGAAGCGTTTGCAGGGGAAAGGGGTACAGATCCCTCCTACATCTACCCCTTCTCCCGAACAGGTGGATCGTCTGATCGAATATATTTCGAAGGAGGTTCACCAGAAGGTCGTGCAGCTTGCCCAAACACCCTTTGCTCCCGCTTTGGGCGCCGGAGAATCTTCCTTAGGGATGCTGGTAAATCTTCGTAGCTGATCGAAACCCTCAACCCCGGAAAAACGGATTGTATCTCAGTTCCCGTTCGATGGTTGTCTGGGGACCATGACCGGGGAATACCCTTGTTTCGGGAGGAAGGGTGTAGAGTTTTTCTCGAATACTTCGTTCCAAACTCTCTGGATCTCCTCCTTCCAGATCGGTTCGTCCAACTCCCTCGAAGAACAACGTATCCCCCGAAAAGAGGATCTTTTTTGTTTCACTGTACAGGCAGATACTTCCGGGTGAATGTCCAGGGGTGTGTAAGACTCGTAGATCCGTTTCCGGGATCAAGTCCCCTTCCTGGAGGACTACATCGATCGTGGGGACGCCACGAAACAATTCAAGGAATAGGGCTTCCCCTTCCACACCCAATCTTTGGAAACTGCTCCTGTGTCGTGATTCTGCCTCATCTCCGAAATAAGGAAGATCCTCTTTATGGGCAAGGTTCAATATTTCCGAAGAGTTGAAGTGCAGTTGGAGTTCTATAGCGGCGGCCGTATGGTCGATGTGACCATGGGTAAATACAATGTACAGGGGTGTTTTATTGAGAATCGTGATCTGCCGAATGATCGATTGGGAATCTGCACCGGGATCGATCACGAGACATTGTTTTTTGCCGATGAAGTAAAGATAGCTATTGGTGAACAAGGGTCCTACAATAATCCGTTCTACCATGTTAGTATTAAAGTAAGTATTTTCCTTGATAGGATCAAGGTAGGTAACCCATGGAATGGATATGGATTTTTGCAATCGCCCTTCTCTGCTACGGGATCATACCAGGAATCGGTGCGTTTCTAGTTCGATCCAGGTGGAGGTCCTTCCGTAGGGAGGTAATCCGTTCCTCCTTTCTGCCCATTTTTACCTATCGGACACTGCTGGAATTGAATGAGGTACCCCCGAACGCCTCCCCTGAGTTCCGGTTCTTCGGGACGCTCGAGGGAGTGCAGGATGACAACACCATTTGGTTACGGTCAGAAAACATCCCTCTTTCGGCAGACATGACAGGTCAGGAACTCTATCTTCTACCCTCGGGGGGTCAGGAAACCGAGGATGATATGGTAGAAGAGCATCCTCCCTTTACAGGAGAGGAAATTCCCTCCATCATCCCCTGGAGCCGAGTCTCCACCCTGAGCGAAGGCACCAAGGTCTACATAGCGGGGCCGTTGAGGAAGATCGGGGGCAGGTACATGTTCCGAGCGGTCCCCCCCCAAAAATTACTAGTGGTGTTCTATGAGGGATCGGATCGATACTTACTACGTCGGGTGATTTGGAATAGTCGTCACAGGAACGAGTACTGGAATCAGTTCACCCCAGCGGCCCTTGGACTGGGAGCTTTGGCAGAGATGTTCCTTACCTACTATTTTCTAAATACAGTTCATCTCCGCGTACCTTCCATTCTGGCAATTTCGGCTGCCCTCGTTCCCATTCTTCCTCTTTTTCCCCCAGGGATATTCTTTTTCCTCCTGTACCGATGGCTCTGGAGCCGAGCACGGTTCCTGCGAGCGGAACGGGATCTCTTGAGGTTGCCTCTTCGCTACTTCCCCCATTCGGATTTATCGAAGGAGGTCACCCTGTCCAATGGAGAAAGGTACTTTTGCGCTGTCCTTTCTACCATTCCTTGGGAGGTGGTGAAGAGGAGGGGGCGTGTCCGGGGGACTATACTGCAAAAATCCCTTCGTCCCGATTCACTCACCTCCATCGATAAGTTCTATTGGTTCGGCAGACGTCAGGAAGGGGATCCGTACCCAGAAGTATCTGCGGATCCCATGGTGGAGAATGTGGTTCTTCCTGGCCACCCCGATCTTCTATCCTCGTCCTGTGAGAAGCAAGCTTATAAGCTGGAATTGCTCTCTTCCATTGGGTTTGGACTGGGGTTTGGGATAAACCTATTCCTCACCCTTCGAATCATCGCCTTGATGGTTCGATGATGATTCGGGTTTGGCGGCTTCTTCTTTTTTACGGGCATAGTTCACCGTCAGTTTCTTCCCTTTGAAATCCACCCCGTTGAGCAGTTCGATCAATTTTTGAGCTTTGTCTGTAGAGACTTCTACGAAGGAATAATTGTCCAGAATCTTTATTTTACCGATAACCGATTTGTTGAAATTAGGGAGTCCGCAGATCAGGGCAGACCAGTCGCGGGGAAAGATTTTGCGGTTCTTGCCCATACTGAAAAAGAGGGTAGTCATGGGAACCTTGTCGGAATTCTTGATTCCCAAAGGAGTCCCCCCGACGTATACTTGATAGAGAAGTTTCAACAGGTACGCAGCAAAATAGGACCGGAGGAAAATCGAGACATGCTTGGAGATGAATTTCTTGTAATAAGTCAATTCTTTCGGGTCCTCGGAAGAACGAATCTCCTGAAGAAATCGTTCTATCAATTTTCGCAGCGAATCTTCTTGGACGGATAGTTTTGTGTGTTCCATGGCCACTTTCGCACGCTCCTGTAATTGAAATAGAAATTCCCTTTCCTGTTCATCTTATGGGGAAAAAAAGTGGGTTCGTAGCGGTGAATCGACGAAAGTAGGGAGTAAAGTCGCCTAGAGTGATTTCTGCCATACATGGTTACCGAATAAAAACATAGTGCGCCACCCTGTATTTGTCAAGGAAAAGGGTAGGGCGGTGTGGTATGATGTAGGGGAGAAACCTATGAACATGAGAAAAATCGTTCCTTTGCTCTTCTTGCTCTTGTCCGTCTTGCATCCTTCTTTCGGAGAGGTGTTCCGTTTCCTGTATACCCTCGGTGAAACCTACAGGATTCTTTCCATCGTGAAAGAAGATGTGTACATCAATGGGAGATTTTCCCACCAGGCAGAGATCCTGAATCGGATTGCGGTGGAGGTAGTGGAAGTGAAAGAGGGGAAGGGGAAACTCCGATGCACCTTTCACACCTCGGAAGAGTCCAGAAGCTCGCAACGGATCTTCACCTGGGGAAGGAACTACGAAAGCGAGTTCTGGCGTGACAGTCAGGGACGGATGACGATCCCGGAACAGTACTACATGCCCATCGTTCGACATGTTCCCTTTTTCCCTGCCAAAGACCTTCAGGTGGGGGATGAATGGTCCTCCGAGGGAGAAGAGGTGCACGATCTGCGGGATTCTTTTGGACTTCGGGAACCCCTACGATTCCCCATCTACCCGAGGTATGTTTACAAAGGGGATCGACAGTGGGAGGGAAAGAACCTCAAAGTGATCGAGATTTCCTACACCCTTTTTCATCGTTTTACCCCTCCTGTCGCTACCCGGCTGTACCCGGTAAGACTCGGAGGAATGTCCAAACAGACCCTCCTTTGGGATCCCGAAGATGGAAGACCCTACGCATACGAGGAAGAGTTCGATTTTCTCTTCGAACTTTCCGGTGGGGATAGGGTAGAGTACCGCGGGAAAGCGGAAGCCAAGGTAGTGGAGTCTGTCAAGATGGACAAGGAATCCCTCGTTCAGGAGATCACGAAGGATCTACGGGACATGGCTGTACCGAACACGGAAGTCAGGAGAGATCCGTTGGGAGTGACTCTTACCCTTGAAAATATCCAGTTTCTACCGGACTCGGCAGTATTGGTTTCCGAAGAAAAGGAAAAGCTTAAGCGAATTGCCGAAATTCTCAAGAAGTATCCGGAGCGGGACATCCTCATAACGGGGCATACGGCTTTGGCCGGAACCGCGGAAGGAAGAAAAAGACTTTCGGAAGAGCGGGCCCAGGCAGTGGGAGAGTTCCTCTTGAGCCTGGGAGTTCGGAACAGAGAACAGATCATCACTCGGGGGATGGGAGCCGAAGTTCCCCTTGCGGATAATGCTACGGAAGAGGGAAGAAGGAAAAACCGGAGGGTGGAGATCACGATTCTGGAGAATTGATTCTGCGAGGAAGGAGACTTGCCTTCTTTAAGGATAGGGAAGGATGTTTTTTCTGGAGTTCGAAAATAACCTTTTCCACTGAACGATGCTTCTCATACTCCCTAGGAAAGAGTTCCCCCTGTAGGGGACCCTCATCGGATTCAACCTGTTCCAGGCCGATTCCAATGAGTCTGATCTCTAGGCCTAGGGGATGGTTCTTCTGGAAAAGGTCCCAACCAAGATGAAAGAGCTCCTCTGCGGAAAGGATCGAATGGGTAAGAGTTCTGCGGAAGGTTCGAGTGGTGAAATCGGGATACCGAACCTTGAGGGTTACCGTTCTTGACTTTCCCTTTTCTCGATGGAGGCGAAACATTACCTGGTGTGAAAGTTCCAGCAAGGTTTGCTTCAGTACCTTGGCATCTCCCACGTCTATGGGAAAGGTGGTTTCCTGGGAGAGGGAATGGGATTTCACCACCTCGGTATAGATCCCTGGATCCACTCCACGCACGATTCGGTACAGGAACTCTCCCAGGGCTTTGCCCAATCTAAGCTGCAGCACCCGTAAGGGCAGTTCCCGGATCTTTTCAGGAGTATCCCATCCCAGTTCGCCAAGTCGCTGCACTGTTTTCGATCCAATTCCCCACAGCTTTTTCAAACCCAGGGTATCGATGAACGGGATTTCTTCCCCCGGCAATACCCTGAATAAACCGTCGGGTTTTCCATACTCCGAGGCGAGTTTTGCCACGTACCGGTTTTCGGCTATCCCGATGGATAACGTCAATCCTGAGAGTTCTTTCACTTTTTTCTTCAATAGCGTAGCGGCTTCTTCCGGAGGCCCGAACAGGGTTTCCGTTCCTGTCATATCCAGGGAAGCTTCATCGATGGAGAGGGGAATCCAGGAGGGAGTAAAGGAAGAGAAGAGTTCCATGATTCGCTGGGACACCTCCATGTACCGTTTCATGCGAACGGGCAGGTATATCCCCTGCGGACATCTCTTCACCGCTTCGGAAATGGGCATGGCGGATCGCACACCGTACGCCCTAGCTTCGTAGGAACAGGCAGATACCACTCCCCGTGTTCCAGGCTGCGCCCCTACGATGACGGGTTTCCCCCGAAGTTCGGGGTTGTCCTGTTGTTCCACAGAGGCAAAGAAAGCATCTAGATCTACATGGAAGTATATCATTCCCTTTCGATCCTCACCCTTTTCCTTATAGTATACTCCGGATTCACCACCTGGTAACCTTCCCCCAACGAGGGAAGCCCTCTAGGCCTAGAATGTACCGTGATGTGCAACGTGAAGGGGATCTTCTGGGGCAAGGTAAGAATGAGGGGCAAGGGTTGGGGTGGGTTCTTCCCGATGAATATGCTGGAAAATCGAGTCCCTACCCTGCGGGTAATGGGGAAATTGCTCCCATAAATTACCATGTCTTCCGGAGCTTCGATCGTACAGTCTATCTGGGCGAAAGGAACGGTGCTGGTAATGGTGAAATGGTAAGTTGAACGATTTAGGAAGGAAGTTTCGCGAACCTGTAGCTGGATAGGATCCTCTACCATCGGTAGGAAGGTTTCCACCCTTCTCGATTGGGGGGGGATTTCGATACGGGATATCCCATAGGGGAAACTACCCTCTTTCAGGTAGGTAATGCTCGAAAGGGCAAGGGAGTGAGTACCAGACTCAAAATCCGCCACTTCTTTCCATTGGACAGGGATCGGTCGGGTATGGAAGGGAGAGAAAGAGAGGAGGTATCCGGAAAGCCCCAAGGTCAAAGCCCCTGAAAGGAGGATGATACTCTTGACTCCCCATCCCGGTTTGTGGGAAGCAGGGTGTCGAAGGAGGAAATCGATCCGTATCACCATAAGAAGGAAAGGGAGAAGCATGAAGGCAAGGAGGAAATTCCCCGTACTCGAGGTGAGCAGTACACGGATCATGGGCAACTCGGGGGCAGTGAATAGATCATAGGTGATGCGATACAGGAGCAGGGGAGCGATGAAGAGGAAAAGTAGCTTCATTCGCTTTCTCTTGAAGAATGAAAATCCCCATGAACAGAGGAAACCCCACAGGAAATAGTAGCAAAGCGCGATATCGATCAACGAGAATACAAGAATGTTGACGAAGAAGAACAGGATACTGGAAGCGGAGTAGAAACTTCCCCTTCTAGCCAGGGGGAGTTTGTGCAGTGTATGGAAGAAGAGGGAAAACAGGAAAGTGGCAGTGGAGAGTTTCAATAGGAAGTGAAGCAAGGGAGCGTATTCCCATAGGGGGAAGCGAATCTGTTCGATGATCCTTAGCATCCAAGTCCCTAGGCTGAGGAAGAGAAATAGAAGAAGAAAAAAGAACGGCAGATTCCAGAAATTGCGAAGGAGGGTAGAAAGATATCGCAGAGTCTGTTTTCTACGGAGGAATGCAAGAATGAAGCTGACTGTCAGTACACCCAATAAAATTCCCACCATTCTCGTTTCGTCAAGAAGCAAGAACTTTTGTCCCCAGTGGAAGGGGATGTAATGGGTATCCCATTCGAGGGGAGAGTTGGAAAGGTCCAAGGCTCCATACTGGGAGAGAAAGGATTGGAACCCTTCCCTGAATCCCTCCATCCAATCTTTCGTGGCAGGAGGATGTGCCTGGGTGTAAGGATTTCCCCTAATCCCTAAAGCAGCAATCTGTGCCCGTAAGAAAGGCCCCAGGGGAGTGGGGGATACAGGCACTCCCATCCTATAAAGCTGATTTCGACTCCCCGGAAGGAAAAGTTCTATTCCTTTGGATTCGAATGCATGCAGGAATAGCTTGAGAGGCAGCGCAGGACTCGACAACCCTCTGGTTCCAGTCTGCAGCTCGAGTAGGGAAGGGATGTTTGGTAGGTGCAGGTACAGCAGGAGAGTAGGGGCGGTGGTTTGAAAGGTTTGGAGAAAGAAGCGACTTCCTATCCCTTCGCCCCTTCCTGTATCGCCGCCAAGAAACAGTATCCGAAGGGATGCGGGAGGAGGGGTGTGTTCCCATTCCTCTATCAAGCTCAAAGCTAGGGCGATCCCGTCTGGATCTGTTTCCTCCCCGAAAGAGAGAGACTCTTCTTGGGATAGGGGGATCGCGAGGATCAAGAGGTTGGGGGTTTCCCCGGGGAGGGTGACGGAAAGGATTCTGGAGAAGGAATGCCCATTTCTCATGGCGGAAAAATCTAGTTCTTCCACCGAAAGATCCTGCTTCTTCAGGGTATCCCGCAGGTAGGAAAAGACTCGAGTTTCTTCGTTGGAACCTTCCATACGATAACCACAGGAGGAGATAGCAGTGCGATGGAACAAAAACCGTTGGTAGAAGGCGTCTTTCGGAGCACTCGATAGAGGCGGAGCCAGGAGGAGGAGAATATATAGATAAAACCCTAGGGGTGAACGTTTACCCATGGCAGAGAAGAGTGAAAGATTGTAGAATTTTGGTCAAGCGGCTTCCAAGAATGAGAAACCTCGTGTATGATGGTAAAAACACACCTAGGAGGAAAATCCAATGGAAATTCTGCCGGAAATCCTTCGACGGACCAGTGTGAGAGAGTTCCTTCCTAGACAGGTAGATCCTGGGACGATCAATCGGATATTGGAAGCCGGGAGGCTTGCCCCGTCGGCAAAGAATCGGCAACCCTGGCGATTTATCGTAATTACCGATCCAGGTAAACGGGTTCTGTTCGAGCGGGCCTGTTTTGGGCAGGAGCATGTGGGGAATGCTCCCGTGATTATCGCCTGCTGTTCCACCAACACCGAGTACAAGATGCCCAATGGCCAGTTATCCTACCCCATCGACATCAGTTTCGCCGCTTCCTTCATGATGCTTCAAGCTGTGCACGAGGGGCTTGGTACCTGCATCGTCACCACCTTCGACGAGACCATTGTTCGGGAACTATTGACGGTTCCCTTCTCCATGCGAGTAGTGTTGCTCTTGCTAGTGGGGTATCCCGCTTCCGCACCTTCAAACTTCCATGACCGTTTGCCCCTTTCACGGGTATCCTCGTACGATCACTGGTGAGAATCCTCCCGGTAATCGTAGGACAGGCGCTTCCGTTCCTGGTACCGTTCCCATCCTAACTGCAGCAGGCGATCCAGAAGATCTCCGTAGGTAAGGCCATCGAAGGCGCACATCCGGGGAAACATGCTGATACTGGTGAATCCCGGAATCGTGTTGATCTCGTTCAGGTATACCATACCCGTGGTACGTTCCAGGAAGAAATCCACACGGGCGAATCCCTCTACTCCAATCGATTCATACGCTCGTACTGCTAGTTCCTTGACCTTGGCTTGAGTGGCTTCCGGGATTTCCGCAGGGATCTTTAATTCCGCCCCCTGGGGATCGAGGTACTTTGCATCGTAATCGTAGAACTCGTGGGAGGGAATCACTTCCCCCGGAGTAAAGGCAATAGGAATGTGGTTCCCCAATACGGAACATTCGATTTCCCGGGCATCGATCCCCTTTTCCAGGAGAACCTTGTTATCGAATTTAAATGCTCTCTTCAGAGCTTTCGTTAGATCCTCAGGCTCTTTCACCTTGGATATACCTACCGAAGAACCGATACAGGCAGGTTTCACGAACACAGGGTACCCTAACCGATCCGCATACCGATACGCTAGTTCCCCCTCTTTTTCCCATCGATGGGAAGAAAGGGTGAAGTAAGGCACTATGGGTAAACCTTCCTGTGCCCAGAGGCGTTTGGTCACTTCCTTGTCCATTCCGAGCGCACTGCCCAACACACCGGCCCCTACGTAGGCCACATCGAGGGTTTCCAAAAGACCTTGCATGGTCCCATCCTCTCCAAACGTTCCATGGAGGATGGGAAATACGATGTCTACCGGTAGAGGGGAACCTTTGAAGACAAAACCCTCACCGGGAATGAGGGCTACTTTATAATCAGGATGTTCCTGAATCGAAAGGGCTTCTATCCCTGCGGCAGCGACTTGTGTGGGGTATGATTCTCCTTGAAGATAGAAACGCCCATCCTTTGCAATCCCCACCAGGAGCAGATGGTAGCGACCATGAAGGTGTCGTACGATGGAGGCTGCAGAACGGAGGGAGACTTCGTGTTCCCCTGATTTGCCCCCGTAGAGAATCAGTACTGTACGCATGGGTGGAGTATACTGGAAGGCTCCCGGTAGTTCAAGAAACCTTGAAACCCATTTTGCTTTCCGATACACTGCCCCTATTCCTATGGATGTTCGGGTAATATGGATTCGCAAAAAATTATAGTTCTCTTCGCTTCATCGGACAAAGGGGAGTATCTTACCTTCCAATCTATCGTCACAAACCAGGGCTATCCCTTTCTTCTGCGGTTTCCCCAATCCATAGGGGAGGTAGACACACTGTTGCAGACCGGTAAAGTGGATGTGGTGGTGACGGATCTGGCTTTCCAAAACGGAAGTTTTGCTGACTGGCTCTTTCTCTGGCCTTTCCCCTTTGTCCTTCTGGCAGAGTACTTGGATCGTGACAGGATCGAAGATATCATCAAGGACATGAGCTGTGGGTTCCTCATTCGGGATCCGGAGAAAAGGCACCTAGAGGTACTGCCCATCCTGCTGAGAAAAGTAATTCGTGACCACGAAGCCCGTAAGCGCCAGGGGATCGAACTCCAATTGAAGGAGCAGCAGTACCTGGATCTAGTGCAAGCTCTTCCTGATGTGGTGTACTCGGTGGATGAAAACGGATACTTTACCTTCGTGAACGATGCGGTACGGGAGCTGGGATACGAACCGGTGGAACTCATTGGAAAGCATTTTTCCGTTCTGTTAGAACCGGAGGAAGTTCCCCGCGTAAGTCGTAGGATCGTACTGCAACAGTACCAGGGAAAGGCGACAGGGCCTGCCCATGCTCCCAAGCTGTTCGATGAGAGGAGGAGAGGGCCTCGAAAGACCATGGGCCTTGAAGTGAAGCTTCGTATAAAAAGAAGGGAAGGTTGCGTGGAGCGTGAAGAAGAACAACGGATCGGAAGTGTGATATCCTATGGGGAGGTGGATGCGGCAGGCTACTTTGAAGGACAAAAAGGGCAAGGTTTAAAGCTAAAAGGATCCGTGGGAATCATTCATGACATCACCCAACGGAAGGTGGAACAGGAACTACTCCGGGAAGCGTTGAAGGAAAAGAACCTTCTCTTGAAGGAAATCCACCACCGGGTAAAGAACAACCTCCAGATCATTTCGAGCCTTTTAAATCTCCAGAGGAGGTACATCAGGGATCCTGAGGATGCAAAACTGTTCCTCGATAGTCAAATGCAGGTCCGTTCCATGGCTCTGGTGCATGAGCATCTTTACCAATCGGACCGTATTTCCCGGATCGAGATTCGTTCGTACCTCCAAACCCTTTGCGAGAACCTCTTCGAAGCTTACGGGGCCTACTCTCGGGGGGTGAAACTGAAGTTCCAAGTGGAAGAAGTGGCCTTCGATCTGAATACCGCTACGCCCCTGGGGCTATTGGTAAATGAACTAGTTTCCAACAGCTTGAAATATGCCTTTCCGGGGCAACAGGGCGGAAATATCTCGGTACAATTGGACACAAACCAGGATACCTGCACACTGGTGGTTGCGGATGACGGTGTGGGTCTGCCTGAGAATTTCCCGATAGAGCGATCTGAGACTTTAGGGTACCAATTGATCGTTGCCTTGGTGGAACAGTTGGAGGGGACTTTGGAAAGCCTCCCCTGGAAAGGGACTGCCTTTCGTATCTACTTCCCTTGCCGTTGTCGGTAACCCAGTTCTTCTAAGACGGATTCGGCCTTCTCGATCTCGTCCCAGGGAACGGGCCCTGTGGAAAGGATAATGCTGCTTTCATGCCCTTTGCCTAGAAGCACGACGGTGTCCTGGGGCAAAGCCTTCTGAAAGGCCATCCTGATCGCTTCCCCTCGATCGGGGATGAGGAATAGATCCTTCCCTTCGGTTCTTCCTCCACATCCTCTGGCAATGTCCTGTAGGATCTTTAGGGGGTCTTCCAGCCGGGGATCTTCATTGGTGAGGATGATGAGGTCGGCATACCGGGAGGCGATGGCTCCCTGCATCGGCCGTTTTTCCACATCCCGCTCTCCCGCGGATCCGAACACCGCAATGAGCCTTCCAGGGGAGAACTTTCTTACCACTGGAAAAAGTTTCTCGAAGGCGCCAGGAGTGTGGGCATAGTCCACCAGAACCGAAAAGGGTTGTCCCCTGTGAATGGGGGTCATCCTCCCCCGAACTCCTTTAAGTGTCTTCAATAAGGGGATTAGGGAAAGAGCCGGGACTTCTTCGATTCGGGCGACGGTAAGGAGGGCTGCCAGTACATTCTCCACGTTGAATACTCCTGGTAGGGGTATCCTGCAGGGAGCGGAAGTTTCTTTCTCGTGGAGAACAAAGGTATTGCCTTGTAAATCGGATTCAATGTGGGAAGCTGCGAGGTCTGCTCCCTTTTCCCGAATGCTATAAGAGTACAGGGGAACTTTGCAGTGTTCCTGGATATAGGGGAAACTCTTGTCATCCCTATTGGCGACTCCAAAGGCGGGGCACCCTTTAGCATCGCTCCGGTGTTGGGAAAGAACCCGGAATAGATTCGTTTTATCGCTCCGGTAGTTCTCCCAGCTCCCATGGAAATCCAGGTGTTCATGGGTCACATTGGTCAGGACGCCTACATCGAACTCTACGTCCAAAAGTCGGGAAGTGCGGTGGGAAAGCCCATGGGATGTGGCTTCTATGACAGCAAACTCCTTGCCCGCATCCCGCATTTCAGCCAGTACTTCCTGAATGATTGGGGCTTCCGGGGTAGATTGCCGTAAGGGATTCTTTTTCAACTCCCCATCGGTAAGCAGGGAGACTGTTGAAAGGAGTCCACTCTTTTTGCCACGCATTTCCAGAAGCTGGTGGATATAGTAAACGGTGGAACTTTTCCCGTCCGTCCCTGTTACGCCGATTACCTTGAGACTACGGCTGGGATATTGATAGAAAGCGGCGGAGACCCGTGACATGGCCTTCCGGGTATCCTTCACCCGGATGTAGACAACCCCATTCAGAGGAGGTTCGGGAACGTTTCTTCCGAGAATCGCTACCGCGCCCTCTCGCACCGCATCTAGGATGTACCGATGCCCATCGGTGTGGATGCCTTCCAGGGCACAGAAAAGGTGCCCTGGCTGTACATCCCGAGAATCGTAGGAGATCCCCTTCAAAAGAGGATCCCCCGTACCCACGATTTCATCCCATTCGAAAGAGGCCAGGAGGGTAGAGAGGGGAACTCCGACCTGGGAAGACATGGTAACTCTATCGCCCTCCTGGAGAATAGAGATATTTGAAATAGTTCATATCGGTAGTGAGAGTTTTGCGGAAATTCGGTACTACTGTCCGGTAGGATTCGATGGATCTCCAGAATTCGAAGAAATCAGGATCCCTCCCATACGCCTCGGCGTAAATCCGAGCAGCCAGAGCGTCTGCCTCCCCTTTGATCTTTTCCGATTCTTCATATGCCCTGGAGAGGATGGAACGTCGTTCGTTCTCCAGTTTCCCCAACCATTCTTTCTTCTTCCCTTCCCCGAAGGATCGGTAGGCTTGGGCGATCTGGTTTCGTTCCTTGATCATGCGGTTATAGACACTCTCGGTGAGATCATCGGAATAGCGGATCTGGCGGATGATGATGTCGATCACGTCGATGCCGAAGTCCGGAACGATCTGCTTGGCTGCCTGAAGCATTTCCTCTGAAAGGGCTCTTCGACCCTTCTGGATATTCTCCTGTTGTACCCGTGTCCGCGTGAACTCTGCCATCTGCCGCAGGTTCTCCACATCCTCCTGGGAAGCTTCGGTTGAGGCGAGGTACTCGGTACGCTTTAGTTCGTTGATGAGGTTGGTACTGCGAACCGCCTCCCTTAGGAAGTTTCCCGCAATAGTGGTACGGACGATGGAGTCGATGACATCGTCCAACCGGCTGTAGGCCCGTTCCATCGTGGTGATGGAGGAGTAGAATTTTTTCGGATCCACGATTCTCCATCGTGCAGTGACATCCACCCAAATGAACTGGTTTTCCTTCGTGGGTACCCGTTGGGGTTCACCGTCCCAGGGGAGGATCTTTTTCGAGTACACCACCACGTTGTCGATCAATGGCATTTTGAACTTGAGACCCGCATTGGTTTCCACCTTCACGATTTGACCGAAACGGATCACCAGAGCTTGCTCCCCCTCTTCCACGACGAAGAAAGGACCCATAAGGAGGAGGATCCCCAATACGATGGCACTAACCACCAATACAGTAACAGTGTTTTTCATCGGGTGCCTCCTTGTCCTTCCGTAAGGTTCTTTAAGGGAAGGAAGTTTTTCAGATTCTTGTCAATCAATTCCACGTTCTTTTCGTTCTTAAAGATGTCTTCGATCATTTCGTAGTAAAGTCGGGTACGGGTAGTGTTGGGAGCTCTCCGATATTCTGCCAGTACGGAATCGAACCGGGCCACGTCTCCTCTAGCTTTGTTTACCCGTTCCGTAGCGTACCCTTTGGCGATCTGGATCATCTGTTCAGCCTCTCCCCGGGCTTTGGGGATTTCCTTGTTGTACGCTTCTTTCCCTTCGTTGATGAGACGGTTCATATCCTGTATCGATTTGTTCACATCCTCGAAAGCATCCTGCACAGGCCCCTTGGGGGGTACCACATTCTGGAGTTTCACCGTGGTAACCCGGATACCGAATTTATAGCTGTTGAAGATTTCGTTCATCATCTCTTGTCCCTGTACCTCGATGGCATTCCGTTCGGGACCCAGCACATCGAGGATCCCTCGGTCTCCCACAAGCTGGTTGATCACCGACTGGGAAATGTCGCGGATCGTCTTGGAGTGATTTTCGATGTTGAAAAGCCAGGCCTTGGCATCGGAAATGCGGTACTGGATGATCCATTCCACATCCACGATGTTGAGGTCACCGGTAAGCATGATGGATTCCTGAGGAAAATCCTTGTTGGAGTACACGGTGGTTACACCGGGTTTTTCAGTACGAAATCCAAACGTCATGTTCTGGATGACCTGGGTAGGAACGTTGTAGTTTTTCTCTATGTTGAAGGGTAACTTGAAGTGCAAACCTGCTTCCACGATCCGGTTGAACTTTCCGAACCGTAGGACCACTGCCTCTTCCGTTTGATCTACCACGAAGAAACTGCTCATGCCTATCAGTACCACGACGATCACGATCACCACGATGAGAATCGTTCGGGGGGTGACAGTGAAAGGCATTTTTGGGGGAGTAACGTTTCTTTCCAGCATACTTCCTCCTATACTACCTGAAACTACTTGTAACCTCCCGTAAAGTCAAGGTATAGTAGCCTCGCTATGAAGAAAAAACGGCTCATCACCTCTGCATTGCCCTATGTGAACAACATCCCTCACCTGGGAAACCTCATTCAGGTGCTCTCCGCCGATGTGTTCGCTAGATACTGCCGGCTAGCCGGGTATGAAACACTCTACGTCTGCGGAACCGATGAGTACGGAACCGCCACGGAAACCCGGGCTTTGGAGGAAGGGGTATCTCCCAAGGAACTCTGCGATCGGTACTATGCGATTCATGACGCCATCTATCGATGGTTCAACATATCCTTCGACAAGTTCGGACGTACCTCCACACCGGAACATACCCAGATTACCCAGAGAATCTTTCTGGGCCTCGACCGTAACGGGTATATCACCGAGCATACCATCCAGCAACTGTTCTGCTCTTCCTGTGACAGGTTCCTGGCCGATCGGTTCGTTCGGGGAACATGCCCCCACTGTGGGTATCCCGATGCGAGGGGGGATCAGTGCGAATCCTGTGGAAAACTTCTGGAACCAACGGAACTGGTGGAGCCCAAGTGTGGCGTTTGTGGGGCTACCCCTCACCTACGGGCAACCAAACACCTTTACATCGATCTCCCTGCCATTCGTCCAAAACTGGAAACATGGATCCAGGAAGCCTCCGTGAAAGGTTTCTGGGCGCGGAATGCGGTGAAGATGACAGAGGCTTGGATCCGTGACGGACTGAAGGAACGGGCCATTACCCGGGATCTCAAATGGGGAATTCCCGTTCCCAAGGAAGGGTACGAGAACAAGGTATTCTATGTGTGGTTCGATGCACCCATCGGTTACATTTCCATCACCGCTTCTTTCACGAAGGACTGGGAACGATGGTGGAAGAGCCCGGAAGATACCGAACTATTCCAGTTCATCGGAAAGGACAACATTCCCTTCCATACGGTGATCTTCCCCTCCTCTCTCATCGGTTCGGGTGAATCCTGGACCCTCCTTCACCACATTTCTTCCACCGAATACCTGAATTACGAGAGCGGGAAGTTTTCCAAGAGCAAAGGCATTGGAGTGTTTGGGACCGATGCGAAAGAGACTTCGATTCCCGCAGACGTTTGGCGGTTCTACATGTTCTACAACCGCCCTGAAACCTCGGACTACATGTTCACCTGGAAAGACTTTCAGGAGAAGGTCAACTCCGAATTGATCGGCAATCTGGGTAACCTGGTGAATCGAACATTGACCTTCCTCCATCGGTACTACCAAGGGAAGGTGCCGCCTGCTTCTTCCACAGGGGGCACGGAAGGGGAACGGTCAAAAAGGTTCTGGCAGGAGGTGAAACAGCAGGAGGAGGAGATCGTGAGGCGGTTCGAAAGAGTCGAGTTGCGGGATGCCTTCAGGTCCATCTTTGCCCTCGCTTCCTATGGGAACAAAGCCTTTCAGGATGGAGAACCCTGGAAAACGAGAACCCAGGATCCGGCCGGTACCGGGGAGCTGATCCGGAACCTCGTATACCTCATTCGGGATCTTTCCCTCCTGATCTATCCTTTCCTGCCTGAGACATCCACTCGAATCGCCACCTTTCTCGGCACGGAGGTAAAGAACCTGGATCAGTTGGGAACCCTTTCGGGGATCGAGGTTGTGCGGCAGGGAGAGATTCTCTTCAGCCGATTGGAGGATTCCCAGATCGAAGAACTCCGGGCTCGATTCGCGGGAAGTCAGAAGGAACGACAGGAACGGGAGGCGATACAGGAAAAAAAGGTCCTCCAGGAAGCCTCTTCGGGCGAACAGGGGAAGCAGATACAACAGTTCCTTTCGTCCGTGACCCTGGTGGTAGCGAAGATCGTCAACATCCAACGGCATCCTCAGGCGGAGAAGCTATACATCGAGACAGTTTCTACAGGAACGGAGGAACTCCAGATCGTTTCGGGGCTGGTGCCCTTTTACAAGGAAGAAGAACTCCTGGGGAAACATATCATACTGGTGAAGAATCTAAAGCCTGCCAAGCTTCGGGGGGTAGTGAGTAACGGAATGCTCCTCGCCGCGGAAGAAAACGGAGTGGTGGAGGTCCTCTTTGCTGAAGAAGCAGTTCCGGGTACCCGAGTGTTACCCGTGGGAGTGGAAGTAGAGGATCTTCCCCTGGAAGATCGCTGGCCCCTAAAGGAACTCACCATCGATCAGTTCCTTTCCTTTCCATTGCGGGTCAAGGACCATACGGTGTACATCGCCGACCAGCCTTTGCAGGCTTCCGGGAAAATCTTGAAAACTGCTCAGGTCCGGAATGGGAATGTTCGGTAATGGAGGTTCGGATCGAAGGGAGGGATCCCGAGTCTTTAGAAGCCTCCCACCTGTTCCAGAGCGGTTTCTGGTGTCGTTTCAAAGAACAGTTCGGCTGGTCTCCTTTTGCCTTCCGAGTATGGGTCAGTAACAAAGAGGGTGAAGGAGAGATTCCTCTTTTCCTGCACCTTCGTACCTTGCTTCCAGGACTCTCCATCGCGTATGTGCCTTTTGGCCCGACCTTCCCTGCAGAGCTTGGTGAAGTTGAAGCTCTCCGATGGGTGTTTCTTTCTCGTATCTCGGAGATCCTGGGTAAGGAATTACCCTTTTCCTGCCATATTATTCGGTTCGATCTTCCCTGGGAAAAACCATCGAAGGGAGAAAATCTTCAATTCAATCCTTCCCTGGATGCCCGTCTATGCAAAGCTCCGATGGATATTCAGCCCCCCGACACGGTAATTCTGGATCTCTCCCAAAGGGAAGAAGAACTCATCTTGGGGATGAAACCGAAAACCCGGTACAACGTACGACTGGCCATGAAAAAGGGAGTGGAAGTTCGAATCGGAGGGGTGGAGGACCTTGCCGAGTGGTACAAACTCTACCGTGAAACCGCCCAACGAGACCGAATCGCCATCCATCCCTATACCTACTATCGCACCCTCTTCGATCTTTCCCTTTCCTATGGAGGCGATTCCCCCCAAATGTCCCTGTTCCTTGCCTTCTACGAGGGCTTTCTGGTAGGAGGGATCATTGTGGCCCTCTTCAAGGAAGAAGCTATCTACCTGTATGGAGCCTCTTCCAACCAGCATCGGAACGTGATGGCGTCACACCTTCTCCAATGGGAAGCCATGAAATGGGCAAAGCAGAGGGGCGCCAAACAGTACGACCTATTCGGGATTCCCCCCACCGAAGACCCCGCGCATCCTATGGTAGGGTTGTATCGATTCAAGACAGGATTCGGGGGAAAGATCCTCCATCGCTGGGGTAGCTGGGACTACCCGATTCATAGGATTCCCTACGGGATCTATCGACAGGCAGAAAGGATTCGGTATTGGTACCATAAGGTGTTCCGCAAACGATTTTTCTAGTATAGTGTATTCTATGCGTTATGTAGAATTTTTGAACGATCTGGAAGAGGAAATCCACAGTCACAAACCCGTACTTGCCTACTTCTACAGGGAGGAGTCGGAGCTGTGCCGGATCCTCTACAAGAAAATAGCCAGAGTGGCTCGTAAATATTCGCGGGTAAGTTCCTATGTGGTGGATCTGGAACGGCATCCTACGGCAGCAGGTGAGTTTCTCGCCTATTCGATTCCCACACTGATCCTATTTTATCGGGGAAAACCGGTCTATATGCGGCGAGAGGATATCGATCTGGGCGAATTGGAACAAAGATTGGCTCAACTTTCCGCCCTTTGAGTCGCCCTATGGTCAGAGACATCCGGACTAACAGGCTCCCATGGATAGTCATTGCAGTTCTCCTTCTGGGAGAGGCTCTCATCGGTTGTAAAAGTACACCCCTCGGATCCGAAACTTCTAGCGGCAAGCTGGAATCTCCTGTACTTCCCTCGGATACGGCTCCCTCTCAGCAGGAAGGGGGAAAAGAGGCTGCAGGAACACGGGAGGAGAGTAGGGAAGCTGCCTCACCAGTAGCATCCGCTACAGGTATTGCATCGAAAAAGATAGAAGAAAAAGCTGAACCCCCCGAAAAAGTTCAGGGCAAGGCTCCTCCCACAATACCGAAGGAGCCCACCCTTTACATCCACGGGCTCTTCGATGGGTTTACCTTTTCGATACCCAACCCCCTCATTCGGTGGAAGGTCGATCCTGCAGGAACTCCCGTACGGGTGGAACTAGCTAAGGAAATGGAATTTAGTCCCCAAAGCATCCTGTGGAGTTACACTTCCCAGGAGGATCTTGTGCAATTACCCGATCTCGAGGAAGGCCAAAGGTTCTACCTTCGAATCGGCGTTTCCCAGAAGGATACCTTCCTGAAAGAGACAGTTCTTACCTTCACCGTATCCTACAAACCCTTTTCGATTCCCCTCCTCCCTGTGCTGAAGCCGGGAAACACCGTCACTTTTACCATGGGGTACAACGGAGGCCTGGAACGGGAAAAGCCCGAACACCCTGTCACTCTCAGTCGTCCCTACGCACTGGGTACCTATGAAGTGACCAACGAAGAGTTCGCAACTATTATGAACCGGATCCTTCGAGGAGGGTTCCTGCGCTGGGAAGGAAAGAATCTGGTAGGCCCCGAGGGGATCATACTGGCGGGGGGGGAAGAATTGAGTTTTGGAACTCAGTTCGGATTTACCCAGAGGGAAGGACTGATTGTCCCCCTCCCTGGCAAAGAGAAGCATCCTGTGGTAGGGGTGAGCTGGTATGGAGCCTGGGTGTTCTGCTACTACCTTTCCCTCATGGAAGGGTTGGAACCTCCCTTACACTTCGATCCATCGGATCCCGTGGGAACTGCTACCCTGAGGCCAGATGCCGAAGGGTATAGGTTACCCACCGAAGCGGAGTGGGAGTACGCGGCCAGGGGTGAAAAAGCTTTTCTCTATCCAGGAGGAGTGCTCGTTCCCAATGGGGTGAATTTCTACCGTAGCGGGGACCCTTTCGAGGGATACCGCACCCTCACTGAGGGAGGGGGGCCTACCACGCCGGTGGGATACTTCGATGGATCCTTACGGGGTCGATTCAGGACAGTGAGCGGGGTAGGGCCCTTCGGTCACTTCGATCTATTGGGTAATGTGTGGGAGTGGTGTTTCGATTGGTTCGATCCGGAGTTTTACCGGAAGTCACCGAAGGAGGATCCTGAAGGACCAGAGACTGGATCTCAACGGGTGGTGCGTGGGGGAGCATGGAACACCCAGAGGCAGGATCTGCGACTTACCCTTCGAGGATTCTTTCCCCCTGAAGGAACCAGTTACAGTATCGGGTTTCGTTTGGCTCGAACCTTGAAGGAAAGGGAACATAAATAGAATAATGGAGCGTCGTTCGAAGGCGTGCAATTTTTTCGTTCTCTTTGTTTCCCTGGTAGGAGCTTTTTCCCTGTACGGAGCGGAGGAGAAAGGTGGGGAACCGGGGAAGCTCGTGATTCGGACCTTCCCGTTGGATGCGGAACTGTACCGGGGATCGGAACGGCTTCTCCCGGCAGAACGAAGGGCCGAGTGGAGGACGTACCTCGTTCCCAAGGGCTTTCAGGTCCTTACCCTGCGAGCGGCCGGGTACCAGGAAAAAAAACTCCACATCCAGATGTCCTCTTCCCTGGAAATCGAGGAGAAACTGGAACGAACCGATTCCAGGCTAAAACTCGTGGGGGAAACCCCGACGGGAAGATGGCCTAAGGGGGTTATGTTCCATCCCAACGAACCTTTTATTCTCGTTACCCTTCTGGGAGGGTTCGGGATCGATCGGATCTTCTTTCCTGCCCTGGTCCCCAGAGAGACCTTCAGGCTTTCGAACTCTAAACAGGAGGTCACTGGATTCGTGGAGTTTTGCTCCTTCCCCAAACGGGGAGAGATCTGGGTTTCCCAGATGTTGACCCATGAGGTACACATATTGGCGATGGATACCTTACAGAAGATAGGAACCATCCCGGTACAGGGGGTTTGGCCGAAGGTCATCTGCACCGATCTAGAGGAACGGTATGCCTATGTCTCCAATTGGGAATCCAGGTCCATCTCGGTGATCGACACGGAAAGGCGAAAAGTGATTCATCTCATTCCGGTTTCAGGAATCCCACGGGGTTTGGCCCTAACGAGGGGGGGAATCCTCTATGTATGCCTCTACGAACCCGGAGACATCGAATTGATCGACACGAAAACCTTTACACGAATCAAAACCATTCCCTTGGGGCCAGGAGCGAAGCGGCATATCGTGTTGGATGAACATCGAGACCTGGCGTACGTGAGCGACATGGCAACGGGACTAGTTACCAAGCTTTCCTTGAAGAAAGACAAACCCATTGCATCAATCTGGGTGGGGAGCAATCCCAATACCCTGGCTCTTACCACCGATGGAAGGTTCCTCTTTGTTTCAATTCGTGGGCGGAATCACCCGGAAGACTATCAGAAAAAGGGTCCCGAGTTTGGGAAGATCGTGGTGATCGATACAGGCAGTTTCGGGATCGTCGATTGGGTATGGGGACGTAATCAGCCTACCGGTTTGACTCTTTCCCCCGATCATCGGTACATGGCATTCACCGACTTTCTGGACGATAACCTCGAGGTGTACGATATTAGCCAACTCTACCAACCTTGAGGGAAGCTACGATTTCCTTGAATTTCCTTCCTCGATCGAACTCGTTGAGGAACATTCCGAAGGAAGTGCACCCTGGAGAAAACAGGATAGTCTCGCCGGCCTTCGCTTCCCGATAGGCTTCCCGAACAGCCTTATCCAAAGAATTATAAGGTCCCTGATACGGAATCTGGGCTGCATCCAATAGACTCTTCAACTTGTCTGTTCCCGTTCCTTCCAGGAGATAGATCCCTCTCGATTTTCCAATGACAGGAAGGAGGGGAGTGAAATCGAGGTTTTTGTCGGTACCCCCAGTGATCAATCGGAGGGGAGTGGTGAAACTTTCGATACCGAAGGCAGTGGCTTCGGGAACTGTGGCGGCCGAATCGTTGTAGAAGCGGATGCCCCCGATTTCCCCGCAGTACTCCAACCGATGCTCCACTCCGGGGAACTCGGCCAACCTTTTTCGGATGATTTCTAAGGGGACTCCCCAAAGCCTTAGGGCAAGGGCTGCAAAGAGGAGATTTTTTTTCTGATGGTTCCCCAGGAGATTCACTTTTTCGGGGAGAATTTCTTCCTTCCCGCCGGGAAGTACCGCGAAACCTTTCCCTTCCTGGAGGTACGCTCCCCGCACAGCCTGAGGCAAGGGAGAGGCGGAAACGGCGTAAGGAGTCCCCGGCGTAGAGGTAAGGAACCGTCTCCCGTAGGGGTCATCGTAATGGAGAAGGGTGGCATCTTCCTTGGACTGGGATCGATAGATGATTTCCTTATCCCGGACATAGGTTTCCATGTCGGGATACCTGTCCTGATGATCGGGGAGGATACAGGTGATCACCGCGATCTTCGGTTTCAGGATCCGCGGATCGGGTAGATCGGCCAGTTGCCAGGAGGAAAGTTCCAGCACAACGGGTGTTTCTGGTTCCAAATCCTCCAGAAAACTCAAGGGAGACACTGTGATGTTCCCTCCCAATCGAGCTTTAGGATACACCCCCAGTAATCCATAGTGGATGGCAGAGACGGTGGTGGATTTCCCCTTGCTCCCTGTGACGGCCAGGATCGGACCGGTGAAATGAGCAAGAAAGAGGGAGATGTCTGTTTCTACCCGTTTGGCCATTCGAAGGAACGGAGAGTCGGGTCGGACTGCAGGATTCTTTACCACCAGGTCGGCAGATTTGAAGTCTTCAGGATCGTGTTTGCCCAATACGTATCGAATGGGAAAATCCTTCAACGCTTCGATCGAGGGTTTCAGCACTTCCTCTGGTCGTAGGTCCGTTGCGGTCACCTGGGCTCCCCTTCTGGCAAAGAACCGTGCGGCTTCGATTCCTCCCCCATTCAGGCCTAGGCCCATCACGGTAACCTTCAGGCCCCGGAGGCTTTCAAAGGTATTCTTCAAGCACATACTCCTTCATGTCGAACTCATTGATATAGGGTCGAACATGCAACGATTTCCACTCGTTGTACCATCCCTCTGGCACGGATGCTTTGATCCGTTGGTAGAGTTCCAAATTCTCAGAAAAAGGAGTCTTCTTCAAGGTCTCCTCGATACGGGATAGATGGGGAGAGAGGAAGTGAATCCCTCGATGGAGAAGGGGAACGAAAGAGGCACGCCTCGATGCTTCGGGGAACACGAGGGATAGGCAGAGGGTTCGGTACCGAGAGTTGTAGGGATAGTAGGGGTACAGGCGACTGCCGGGAGGAAGGAATAGCTTTGTGAAGAACTTCGACAGATCTCGATCGATCCAGATTCCTTGGACGAAGTACCCTCGTCCTTCCTCTCCGATCCAGGTATGACTGATGAGGTGTTTGATCGAGAAGGAGGGATTCCCCGTAGGATCTTGTTCGATCCCTTGCAAAGGGAGAAGATCCGCTTCCAGGTACAGGCGACGGGAACGGTAGAATGGAGTAGTATCGTTTGTCCCTTTCGTAAGTACCTCCACTTCCTGTAAACGGGTGGATAGGTCGATGCGCAGAAGGTAGAGAAAGAGTTCCCCTTCCCAGGTGAACACTTGATAGAAGAGCGGGCGCATCACCTCGGTAGGATCGAAGCCGTAGGTTAGTCCTCGAAAGAGGGAGGGAAGGAGATCTCCCAGGGTATGAAGAAGGGTGCGAAGGTTTTGAAGGTAGGCCGGCTCTGGTTCCGTACGACGCACGTCGTGATGAATGGAGAAGGAAGGAACGGTAAAGGGGGAATCTATCTTCAAGAAGAACTCTTCCAGATGGTTGAAATGTCTAGAGTAAGGACAGGGGATGCTTTCGGGCAGGTTGGCCAGGAAGGAGTTGATGGAGGGGTCTGTATACGGGAACCGGAGAAGAGTAGCTCCAGAGTACATGGTCCCTACTCGATGGAAGGAGGCGGAAGGGGTTCTGTCTGGAGGCGTTGGATATCCACAATCACCCAGCGTTCACCCACCCTCTGCACGATCACCCGTTCCCTCATCTGGAATCCTCTGAATCGTAAGCCCCCTTCCGAGGGGGGAACTGGAATCCACCGATGGAATTGCACCAGGAATCGAAAAACGTCGGTCGTGTTTTCCTCCCCTGCCTCCTGCTGGATCTTCAATTCCGCAATCCCATAGAGAGTTACTCCTTCCTGCAGAGGAGGCCGTCCCTTGCGATACCAGCTCTCCGCGTCCAGCATTCCACTCTTGAACTCCACCGACATGCGCATCCGGGAAACCACGTACAACTGGGTCACTTCATCGATGTAGGCTTTTCCCGCCTTTCCTTTGACACAATCCTCCATTGCCTGGTGATCCAAGGAGTTCATGCTAGAATAGAAAAGATTCACCACCTGTTCGGGAGGCATTCCTAGGGTGCGCGGGGGCCGTAAGGCGCTAGATAAGACATCGTAGGCAAAGTAGGCCCCGACTAGGGTCAGGAGGATCGCCACGATGACCTGTGTCCTATGCTTCATCCAGAAGGTTCTCCGTCTGTAGGAACGTGTTCGCTCGGAAAGGAACCGTTCCGCCTCTAGCGCTCTTTTCTCCATCTCTTCCTTCGTGAGGGAATACACAAGGGGCGGTTTGGAGAAGTATTCGATCTTCTTTTCCCATTCGGATAGAGAAATTTTTTCTTTCGAAGTGAGGAGGAGTTGGAGGAAATCGGAGAGTTCCTCGTTCAAGCCGGGACGTTTGAGGGAAGCCGGCAAGGGGGGAAGGTACCGCATTTCGGTATGGAGTTCCTCTTCCGTGTTACCCATAAAGGGTGGGAAGCCTGTGATGAGTCTATAGGTCACCGTTGCCAGGAAGAAGGAACAATTCTGTTCTCCCGTAAGATCGGGATGATTGAAAGAGTCGAAATGAGCGATCCGCTGAGGGAGAGGCTCCAACGCAAGAACCTTTTGCATGATTTTTTCAGGTAGGATGAGTAGTCTTCCATCTTTCAAGAAGAACATCCCTTCAGGGTACAATTTTTCAGGTACCCTAGAAGTTTTGCCCAGCAGGGCTAACCGCCGGATGAAGAGTACCCACCGGGGGGGGATGGAAGACCCTGGCGGGGCATCGAAGAGAGTTGTAAACGGTTCGGGTAACGACTCGAAAGGGGGACCGTAGAGGTACAAATTCCCATTCACTTCCGTGAAGCCCAGGATCTCCCATTCTTCGATACTTCTTTCCGTTAGAATCAGTCCCTTTCGATCCTGGGGGCTGAACAATCGGATGAAGGATTGTACCCCTTTCCCGGAAGCCACCTGGATCCCCAGGTATGATTTTTCACCGATTTCGATGATACGGAGATTCTTCTGGGGTGCTTCCATAGCCACCTCTACGAGGGATTCTGTTCTTTGAACACCAGGGCCGTAAAAGTGTACAATTCAGTATCGGGGTCTTGCCAGCATCCTGGGGAAAGACCCGCTTTCCTACACCCATGATCGAGGAACTCCAGGCGGTTCCACCCCTGTTCGGTAGCTACCTGAGGGAGGAGAAGCCCTGAAAAAAAACCGTTCTTTAGGTAGATCCCATGGGTACCGGGTATCACCTCTTCTGGTTTTGCCAACTGAAAGGGGGATAGAATGGAGATTTCGAACACCAGGTCTTTCAACTCTTCCCGCCGCACCGGCGTGAAACGGGGGTCATGGAAGGCACTGGAAATGGCTACTTCTTTCACCGTATCGATCAAATTGGCTTTTCCAAAAAGTTGTCCGATACATCCTCGAAGGTTTCCTTTCGTCGTATGGATGGTTACAAAGACCCCTGCTCTGGAAAGGAGATGCCCCGTAGGACGAGGAGGCTCGAAGGTACTCCCTTCCAGGTAGCTGGTTACCGATTGCCGTGCCACCTGAAGGAGGGTTTTCTTTTCTTCTTCTGTAAGGACGAAGTCCATAGTGATCTCCTACTTTAAGTCGATCCTTCCTGACAGATACATCACCCCATTTTTCCCCTTTTCTTCGGAACAGAACGCCCGTTCCAGAAGGGTGAATTGAAGGGAGGATCCGAAAAGCTGCAGGATGGTTCCAATGCCTCCCCCCCCACAGGCGCCAATCCGATTGGCCGACCGTTCCTGAAGGAGAGTTTTCCAGTCATGCTTGTGTATCAAATCCAGGAAACGATCTGCCTCCTGCTCCGCCTCCTCCTGGATTGTAACTTTAGAACCGTTGGAAGTGACGATCAGGAGGATTTTGTCCCATTGGGAAGAAAAGGCGTTTTTCAAGGAATGGGCCAGGAGTTGAACGAGGGAGGCAGAAGGTTTGCCCATGAGGATGGGAAGGATTTTTACTCCGGGAAAGTGATAGGCCAGGAACGGGAGCTGAATTTCCAGGCAATGCTCTTCCAGATGGGGAATGTCATTTTTCAGGAACTTCGTTCCCGAAGAAAAGAGGGCTTCCACGGCTTCCTCATCGACGGGTAAATTCCCTAAGGGAGTACGAAAATGTGTCGATTCGGGAAGGAAGATCGTATCTTCCTCATCCCGATGCACGGGTCCGATAAGGATGGCCCTATCTACCTGTCTCTTTTCCACAGCTCGGAAGGCTCGGGCGATCAGCATCCCACACCTGTCGTAGGCTGCGTGGGGGGTAAGGATCCCGAGGGAGGAACCTGGCGAGTCGGGTATGGAAACGCTATACCGGATCAAGAGATCCTTCAAGGCGGTGGGATCTTCCGGGTACAATAGCCCTTCTACGATGGGTTCCCGAACTTTTTCTTTCTGATTCGGTTCCATAAGATTAGTATCCATGAAAACAAGCTTCCTTGCAACAGTGCGCTAGAGTTTACGATTCCAGGAGCCTCCGAAGCCGGTTTTCATCGGTCTTTACTGAAAGGTTCTTTTCCTGGGTAGGAAGTACGGTACCCAATTTCGCCCCCTTGGCCCTGCGGAGGTATTTTACCTGTGTGTAATAGAGATCCGCCGCACCGGATTCCCGGGCCTTACTGAAAAAAATCGCAAGATTTGCCGCATCCAGAAGGGTCTCCAGGGGTATGGATTTCCCCGGTTTCCCCTTTATAAACACGTACGCTCCAGGATAGTCCCTCGTATGGAGCCAGAGATCGTTCCCACGCACGTAGTGACGTAAAAGCTCATCGTTCTCCTGGGCTGTCCTTCCCACGAGGATCGTAAAGCCCTGGGAGGTAAACGTGAGACCTGGCGTAGGTGTTTCTTTTTTCTCTCCTTTCTTGATCTTCTGCGTGTCGAGAAGGGAAGTGAGGGTAGTAAGGTCTACATTGGTTTGGAGTAGCGTGCGATGGTGAGAGATCTGCAGTAGTTGCCTCTGGATCTCTTGCATGTCCTCCTCCAGTACCTGTAGCCCAGCCTTCGCTTTTTTGTACCTCTTGAAGTACCCTTCCGCATTTTCCGCGGGAGACAGGGTAGGGGACAGGGGAATGGCCACCATCCTTCCCGTTTCTGGATCCCTCACCGACAGGAGGGAGTCACCTTTATGTATTTCATGCAGGTGTGAGAGAATCAGATCCCCCTGTTCCTTCCACTGTTGGAAGTTCTCATACTCTTCTTTTCGTTTCTGTAGGCTCTTCAGCCTGGCATGGAGCCGTGTCTCCTGGGCATTGAGCTGCCGCTCCAACTCATTTCTTAATTTGTTCTTCTGCTCTTCCTCTTCCCGGCAATGGTAGAACTCTTCGATATACTGGTTGAAACTTTGTTTTTGCGGGTAGGGGCGTACCTCGTACTTTTTTGCTTTGGACTGGTCTGATGATACTTCCGTCTGCAGGGGGGGGGAATACTGTCCACCGCTGATCTCTCCCTGCCGTGGTCGGCGGTAGAATGCGTCCAGGATGGTTCCTTTTGCATCGGTCAACAGAATGTTGGAAGCAGGCCCCCAGAGTCGTACCCAAAGGACGAAGGATTCTCCTCCCCGTAGGATGTCTATCCGGACGATCCGGTTTCCCCCTGGTTGGGAGGCTTCCACGATCTTTCCGCCTCTGATCCGCGACCGTAAGAGTTCCACGAAGCGTTGGGGGGAGTGGGAGGTGAACGGTTTCTGGGTCAAGCGGTGGATTCGAGAATGGGTAGCGGATAGGTTCATGTAGAGTTTCCAGGGCCCGGAAGGATGGTAGAGTTCCAGCACTAGACTCTTCCAGTCCGGTTGACGAATCTCCTGGATCCGGCTACCCGGAAGGTGAAGTTCCTGCAGAATCAGATCGATTTCTTTCCAGTTAAGGGACATGTGATCCTGGGGTTAGGGGGTTAACAGGATCGGATCTGCATGCTGGATAAACAGCTCTGCATCGGAGGGGGAAAAGAATACGAGGTAAACGGTACGGAAGGAGGAAGAAGATCGTAGGTATTCTTTCATGACAGTGGCCACCAGTTTCGCTGCCCGATCCTTGGGAAATCCATACACACCCGTAGAAATGGCTGGAAATGCGATGGTTTTTACCCCCAGGGACTCTGCCAGTTTCAAGGAATTCCGGTAGGCATCCTGAAGCAGGGTGTCTTCACCCTGCTTGCCCCCGTGCCACACAGGACCCACGGTGTGAATTACGTACTTTGCCTTCAATCGGCCTCCCGTAGTGGCCACCGCTTGGCCCGTGGGGAGCCCCTCGGGATACCGGGTCTGCCGTATCTGCCGACATTCCTCCAGGATCGCAGGACCTCCTGCGCGATGGATCGCTCCATCCACACCTCCCCCTCCCAA
>Ga0101944_10001642_pt1 | contig 43569 bp, 28 predicted proteins | sample DewCreD2012metaG_FD_75245 | JGI IMG/M metagenome (GOLD analysis project Ga0101944, IMG submission 75245) | Hot spring sediment bacterial and archeal communities from British Columbia, Canada, to study Microbial Dark Matter (Phase II) - Dewar... ... | reverse complement strand
TCAGCTTCCAACTCCTTAAGCTTTTTTAACTGATTAACTTCCAGTCCGGAATATTTACTTTTCCAATTGTAAAAAGTCGCCTGGCTAATCCCGGCCTGCCGGCAAACATCATTTACATTGCATCCGGCTTGCTGCTCTTTTAAAATGCCAATGATTTGGCTCTCTGTGAAATTTGTTTTTTCATACTTCCTTAAAAATTTAAAATTAACACTTTTTTCTATTTATAAGTGCTACTGTTTTTAGGGAAGCTTTCAGTTTATAAAAAGTTTTTATATTTGTAACACTATTTTTATAAAAGTAACACGATGAAAAATAATATTTATATCTTTTTTTTGTTTGTCTTTTTTAACTCTTTAGGAGTCATTTCTTCGGCCCAGGCAAAGAAAACAGATACCACACAATACTTCAAACCTATCCTGTCATACACAGCCGATGCCGGCCGTAATTTCAGCGGAGGGATAGCCCCTGGAAATACTTATATGGGGCTGATTGACGCCGGATGGCAGTTCCTGATCCCGCGTGGAACAAACAATTGCGAGTTTTTATTAGAGTTTCAAAGCAGCCATGGCCATAATCTGACTAAACATTATATAGGCGATTTACAGGTGATATCCAATATTGAGAACCGCAAATCTCTTTATTTTTATCAATTCTATTATAAACATCATTTTAAAAAAGGGTTTCTTGCCTTTGGTTTACAGGATTTAAATCTGGAATTTGTAATGAACGAATCTGGCGGCGACCTGACTAATAGTTCGTTTGGCATACCAGCCATATTTCCTCTTAATTTCACAGTATCCATCTATCCCAAGAATGCCCTGGCACTTACCGGCGGTTACCGGTTTTCAGAGGCCGTGATCGTTCGGGCAGGGATATGGGACGGAGATGCCGGCTCGCTGGACGATGATCCATACAATACCGACTGGACGATAAATAAAACACAGGGCCTGCTGGGTATTACTGAAGCAGAAATTCACATTAATCCATCGGCACAAACACTTAAACTGGGCGGCTATGTTCATACCGCTGACTTTGACTCTCCCGACACGCTGGATTTATCCTATTCTAAAGGATCATGGGGTGGCTATTTATTATATGATATACAAATCAATGAAAAACTGGGGGCTTTCGCACAAGCCGGAATAATGCCGGAAAAATACAGTTACAATCCTCTGTATCTGGGCACGGGTATTTCGACTCACTTATTTAATCAACGTACAGAGGATGCCTTGTCACTCGGTGCTGCTTATATTCATCTGTTTGATAATCGTTATGAATGCGATATTGAAATGAACTATAAGTTTGTATTTATGAAAAATTTTTCAGTGCGTCCCTGTCTGCATTATATCATCAGCCCATCAGGGACATTGCCTGACGCATTTGCGTCATTTCTACGGATAACTGCAGAACTTTAAAATAAACGAATAACTCACTATTTAAACCGGAAAAACGATGCATATACCCGATGGTTATTTAGGTCCCCAGACATACGTGCCCTTATATGCAGCATTCGTGTCATTTATGGCTCTTGCTGTTAAAATACTGAAGAAAACCCTTCAATCACGGATGGTGCCCTATCTGGGTATGGCATCATGTTTTTCATTCCTGATTATGATGTTCAATGTTCCCATTCCGGGAGCTACCACCGGACATGCTGTGGGCTCGGCTCTGATAGGTTTGGTGCTGGGTCCCTGGGCAGCCATACTATCTGTTTCAATTACACTGATAATTCAGGCACTGGTTTTTGGCGACGGCGGGATAACAACCATTGGAGCAAATTGCGTAAATATGGCAGTTGTCATGCCACTGACAGCCATCCTTACGTATAAACTTATTGCTGGTAAAAGCGGATCGCTGTCCCGGATACGATTCGCTGCATTTACATCGGGTTATGTTAGTTTAAATATAGCTGCGGTAGTAACAGCCATACAGTTCGGCATTCAGCCGCTCATTGCTCAAGATGCAACAGGCAAGCCACTTTATGCCCCATATCCGCTGAATATCGCTATTCCGGCCATGGCCGCTGAACATCTCATACTCTTCGGATTTATTGAAGCAGTGATTACCATGCTGCTTTTTTCATACCTGTATAAAACCAACAAAGACATCATCTATATTACACACTGAATATGAAAAATATCAATAAAAAATTAGCCATCGGATTATTATTTCTTATTCTTCTCTCTCCCGCCGGAATCTTCCTGCCTGAATTGTTCAATGCCGGTGATGCATGGGGAGAATGGTCGGTCGAAACCATTGAACAACTTACGGGCTTTATTCCTGCAGGGATGAAAAAAATGGCTGCGCTGTGGTCGGCGCCCATTCCGGATTATACACTGAATGCCAATAATGAATCCATGCTCAGGCAATCTGTTTATTATATTCTTTCAGCTTTTGTTGGTGTTAGCTTAATTACATTAATTACTTTTGTGATCTATAAGCTAATGCCGAAAAAAGAATGATACTCCTGCCCTCCTTTCTCAGGAACACTTGTCATTATATACTTTCGCCACAGACCAAACGGAAAACATTCCGGCTTCCGTTTTTGGACCAAACCTTGAAAAGTATATCAACGTTTATTCAGCAATCGGCATACCAGCACTATACCGCTGCCTCGAAAGGCCTTTTGCAGGCAACCGATTCACGGATTAAACTAATATTACTTCTGTTCTACATCATCGTCGCTGGCATTATCCATAACGCATGGCTCCAATTAGCATTATTTGCATTTCTCTCGGGTATTTCAGTAATTAGCCGGATCCGGTTCGGTTCACTTTTACAACGATCGTTTATACCCGCAATATTTTTCGGCCTATTACCCATGACTCCTGCCTTATTTAACTGGATTAATCCGGGTGTGCCGGTTCTTGAAATCATACGATTAGATAAGCCGGTCACTTTTTGGATTTACCATTTCCCTGCCGATATAAGTATTACGGCCGAAGGTTTGAATAATGTACGGAATATTTTTATGAAAGTGCTGAATTCTGTTCTGACGACACAAATTATCCTACATACTACGCCATTTACACGGTTGATCAAAGCAGGCAAATATATTTTTATTCCCGATCTGATTCTAATTACTTTATCTCTTTCGTTCACCTTCATTTTCTCTTTTGCCCGCACTTTTAGCGAGATGATACTTTCGCTTAAAGCACGATGGTTTACACGTTCCAAAAATCCGGCGGCACATGAAATTCTGGCTGGTCGTATGCAAACCCTGTTTATTAAAACATGGCAACGATACGAATATACCTATTGGGCAATGACAGCACGCGGTTTCAGAGGTGAAATCAAACCGGGATACAGCCCCAAAATGCGTATGGCCGACTATCTGGTTCTGTTGATTGCACTGATTCCGGCAGGCCTTATCGCATGGTTTAATTTTAATTAAAAAAAACATGAACAACACGGTATTTCTTCTTGAAAACATCTCTCTGTTTTACACACCGCAACAACCGGCGCTAAAAAATATTTCATTCACAGTTGAACAGGGTGAAATATTTTCCGTGATCGGAGCCAATGGAAGCGGCAAATCAACCCTAATGCATATCCTGGGCGGATTATTGTTCCCTGCATCGGGACAATTATCTTTTAACGGACACCGGCTGACAGAAAAGGCGTTGCAGGATGATGCCTTTAACAGATATTTCAGGCAATGTGTAGGTTATGTTTTTCAACAATCCGAAGTACAATTATTTTGTCCGACAGTAATGGACGAACTGCTCTTTGGACCATTACAGGTCGAAATCAATAAAGACGAAGCTATAGCAAGGGCTAATGACGTGATGAACTTACTGAACATCAACCATCTCCGGAACCGGCCGCCCTATTTACTCTCCGGAGGCGAAAAAAAACGTGTTGCGGTAGCGTCCATACTCACAATGAATCCGGATGTGTTGCTGATGGACGAACCTACGGCAGGACTGGATCCGCGCACCGAATCCCTGATTTGCGAACTCATTTTCAAACTTCAGGATGCCGGTAAAACCATTATCCTTTCGTCGCATGATTTAGGAATTGTTTCTCTTTTTGATTCACGGCTGGCTATTCTCTCCGAAGATCATACTCTGGCCCGAACAGGAGAATCCAACGAAATACTCCGTGATATTGATTTCCTGGTATCGGTAAACTTAATAAGCGAACATGTTCACAGGCATAACCACACCCTGCACAAACATCTTTTTATGCCTTTTGCATATCACAAACATCCACGCTCATCAGCGAACGATTAATTTACAGGTAACCACATGCATACCGCTTGTTATACGGGCCAGATAAAAACCTGCAGGTAAGCCAGAGATATCAATGTCTTCATTTAATCCGGCAAAGGTTTCATATACCCGGGTTCCATCTGCTGATAACAAACCGAGATGAATCACCGCATTTCCCTGTCCGGTAATACGAACCACATCGCTTGCCGGATTAGGATAAAGCAAATACTGCAATTCGTTGTCGCCGGCAACCGGAGGAAATAAAACAGGAATGGTATACACGGCTTCCCACCCCTCATCGGTCAGATACTCATCAGAGCTAAACTCTATAAACATCGAATTTCCCGTTGAAGTCACCACGGGTAAATTACGGCCTGAATAGACGCCTGAAAATTCACCTAAAATATCGGCATTGGTATCCGGTCCGTCGAACACAGTCACAAAATCATAATCCTCTTCGGTAAGGAAAGATGTAAAGCGCAATTCAATGGAAGAAGCGCCGGGAACTTCAATCTTCCAGTTACAAAGAGTATTGCTGGCATAATAGGCCGAGTTGCTGCCATCGCTGATGGTTCCTGTCGCGCTTGTCAGAGTAGTTAAAGAATTGCAGTATGGCGCCGGCTCGTTATGATCAAGCTCTGCACGGATCAAAAACACCATGCTGTCTACCGGATACCAGTCAAACACACCCTCTTCCTCCTGATAAACCATTGCATTGCCATAGCTTTTCAACATATCAAATCCGATACCGGGGGTGTTAACACCGTCCCAGTAGAGTCCGACAAAAAAATTATCCTGCACATAAAGGTTATCGGCTGTCAGGTCAATGCCCATCCATCCGGTATGTAAAGGAGTGAAAAAACGCACCGAATCCGGAAGCAGGGGCTGACCAGCATGATCGAACAAGTAGAGTTGAAAACGGCCGTTACCGCTGCCATCGGCTTTGAGTGTTGGGAAATACAGCCATACCTTTTTAATTTGTGTCTGCATATCGGGCTTGGGATTAGTGAAAACCATTCCCGCTCCGCTGTTCGCTGAATTACTGCTGAAATAATTCATTGCCTTATCCAGTCCATAAGCAAGTGTTGTGGCTGTATCATCCCATAAATCATCGGCTGTCCCATCAATCTCCAGCGTATAGGGCTGACTGCTTGTATCGTTATTATATGGAACAACCACGATATGATACCATCCGGGAATAAGATGATAAATGCTGATATATTCCGGATTACTTCCACTCTCCCACGAAAACGCCAGCGTATCAATAATGCTATCGTGCACTCTCAGCAGGTACAAATCATAATCGGCCGGGACAGAAAGGTCAATGCTTAAACCGGCATCATCAATACTGTTATAAACTTTATAAACATCGAACTGATCGAAGGGCTGTGTAAAATAACCGTCCTGAATAGCGGCATCATAAATATCCAGATAAGTGGCAGTGGCAAAATAGTCGTTGGGTTCAGTATTATCAAGAATAACCTTTTGCGCAAAGTTTGAAAGAAAGCCACCCCACAGCGACGAATCCGGGAACTCGATACGGTAGCTACCATCAGAGTAACCGTCATCGTACATTAGTGGATCAGGCAGATAAATAGCAAGCCCGTGTGAATAGCGGAACATATTGGTATCGCAGAGTGACAGCACTACGGCCTGTGTCACGGCTGTTTTCAAATTCTCGGCAGCGGCCTCCACGGCGCTAAATGATGTTGATATAGACATCAGATGCGCAAAGTGCCACAGATCTTTGGATGATGACTCGGAATAATACTCTATCTCAGAAAAAATAGCAGCTACCTCATCATACAGGTTGTTCGACATAATGGCAGATGCCAGCGCGTCGAGCTTTGTTGCAACATTACGGATCTTCGACAGATCAATGGCTGCCTGTGTAATATCATTGTAATTATGGGACTCGGCATAATAATAAACCATCTTACCAGCCAGCACACGGGACGTCATATCCGGATGAGCGATCAGATCATTCAGCAATGTGGTGTACTGATAACCGTCGCCCGGTTCTGTCTCTTCGGAGCCAATCATATAATCACAATGATTACGAAGCTGATAGGCATTCTCAATCATTCCCATCAGGCAGGCATCATATCCAATAATATCGAAATGTGTAGATGAGACACTGAGTGCGCTGTCAATCTCGAAGCTGGATAAAGAATCATTATTATTCGTTTCGTCCCAGCAAATATCTTTATATGGCTTTGTAATTTTCCGGCTGCTTCTCCATCCTGCGCCATGATTCCAGATGATTAGGGCATAATGATTGGCAGGATAATTTGTTTTTGCATAATTAATAAATGAGAGTAATGTATTAGGATGACCCATATTCTGTTCACCCAGTTGCTGTAAAAGCGTGGAGTTTATTTTTGTGCTGTCCGTATCCTTTGTCACCAAATAACGCCGCGTATTCGTCCAGTTGCCATTGCTGTTATCATAATCGGGGTTCCGGTCAATCTGAACCACAATCTTTACATCAGTTGTTGAACCGGCCAGCTCCATCTCGTTAAGATCAATAATACCGAAATCCTCAAGGTCATTATCAGCATCAAGATAAACCATTACAGTCCATTTGGCAGGTTGTGCAAATGACAGTACAAATACTGCAGACAGAAACAGGAAGGCGATTATTTTTCTCATGGCATTTTTTTTATCAAATATATTCGAACTCATAAATAAAATCGTGATTTATAATGTTATCTTTTCATAACCTTTACATTAACCCAAATTCCGCAATAGAAAATACGGAAATAATTACCGATAGATTTTTCATGCACGCGCAGGGTGTTTTTATCGTTTTCGGGCTTTGCGTTCGGGCTTGTTTCGGAGTACAAAACTGACAACCAGCACAAAACTTGGATAGAAGCAGAAAGATTTATGGTTGCACGTCACCCCGTCTGACGCAAAACCTGTGTTAGCAGTAGTGTCATCTTTCACCATCGTTACTGTCCAACAAGTCTTGCTTTGTTGTTCGCAAGTTTTTGCTTGATGTATGCTTTTAACTCTTCAAAAGTCATATGCTGAGTTTCAGAGGTAATTTTATCTCTGATTTCTCTCATCATTTTCACAGCGTCAAACTGTTTTTCTTTTTTAGTCGTTTCCATAATTTACTAAATCTTTGGGGCTTCTAATTTCAATCATTGAATATCCAAGTCGTAAATTCACAGAATTGTAGCCCTTAATTCTGTCAAGGTTTACGATATGTTTAAAGTTCCAACTTGCTAAAACGTCCACTTTATTAATGGTCGCTAAGGCAATATGTCGGCAGTCTTCCAAACTTGTCTTGCCAACTACTTTCTCGTCAATGTATGTGTTAGCAAGTTTTATGGCTTCTTCGGTTAGTTCAACTCTTTGGAATTTGTCTGCTGAATACTTTAGTAAATGTTCTCTAACTTGTTGTGGTGCATTTATTAACTCCAGGTCAAGTAAGTCAGAAACTACAAAAATTACTTCGTTGTTGTCGAATCGCTCAAATAGCTTCATTGTGACCTCTTTGAACTCTTCGTCAAAATATCCGCCAACAATTGAAGTGTCAATGTAAATTCTCTGTTTCATTTATTTTTATGTCTATACAAAGATAGTCAAAAGTTGTCGGTTAAAATTTTTATACGGTCTGTTATGCTGTCTTTCGGCATTACTGATAACTGTAATATAATCAGATCACTTAGGGATTCTGCTTTCTATTCGTCTAAATCCTGGCTTTAATTTTTTTTGTCTCTTCTTCAAACCCCGGTTTCTCAAGCAGAGCGAACATATTCTTTTTATACGATTCAACGCCCGGCTGGTCGAAAGGATTGACTGCTAACAGGTAGCCACTGATACCACAGCCCTTTTCAAAGAAATAGATGAGTTGACCAATATAATACTCATTCAGTTTGGGAATGATGATCCGGATATTCGGTACGCCGCCATCACTATGCGCAATAATGGTGCCCAATTCGGCCATCTTATTAACATGGTCAATTCGCTTACCTGCTAAAAAATTCAATTTATCAAGGTCGGCCGGTTCATCAGGAACAGTAACCGTATGATTGACCTCTTCAACCGATAATACGGTTTCGAACAGGATGCGTTCTCCTTCCTGAATGTACTGTCCCATTGAATGCAGATCGGATGAGAAATCAACGCTTGACGGATAAATGCCCTTCCCTTCTTTCCCCTCGCTCTCACCATAAAGCTGCTTCCACCATTCGGCAAAAAAGTGCAGCTTGGGATTATAATTCACCATCAGTTCAATTTTTTTACCTGAGCGATACAGGGCATTCCGGATCACTGCATATTGAGCGGCAATATTTTTTTCAAACGGGACAGATGGTGCTGTATCATGCTGCATGTCCACAGCGCCTTTCACTAATTCGCGTATATCAACCCCGCAAACAGCGAGTGGCACCAGGCCTACCGGAGTTAAAACAGAATAACGGCCACCAACATCATCGGGGATCACATACGTTTTATAACCCTCTGTATTGGCCAATGTACGCAACGCTCCTTTACTTGCATCGGTAATAGCAACGATCAATGACCGGGCTTTCTCTTTGCCTTCCTTTTTTTCGAGATGCGCTTTCAGTATTCTAAACCCAATCGCCGGCTCGGTAGTTGTACCCGATTTGGATATAACAATAATACAGTATTTCTTTTTATCCAGTAGTTGCAGTAACTCGAACATATAATCTTCGCTGATATTGTGGCCTGCAAAAATCATCAGCGGATGAGCATGCTTATCCTTCAACCATTCGGTATTATCCATCAGTGCATCGTTAACGGCTTTCGCACCGAGGTACGAACCACCGATACCGACCACAACACAAATCTCTGCCTTACTTTTCAGAGCAGCGGCTGTTAACTCTATATCCCTGAGCAGCGATTCATCAACCGATGAAGGTAATCCAACCCACCCGAGAAAATCATTGCCTTTGCCCGTTTTTTCATGCAGGGCTAAATTACATCTTTTGGCCTCCGGGCCATAACCATTAATGGTAGCGGTTGAAACAAAGCCGGTAACATGAGTGCTGTCAATAGATATTTTTTTCATAACTGTTTTTTTTATTAGATTGTAAAAATAACAATTCAGCAAAGCATTTCTATAGTTAACTAAAAATTTCAACCTCCGGTTTCTGCTGTTTCATCCCCAAAAAAAGCCGCTTCGTCAGAAAACCTGACCTATGCATAAAGAGAGATAATATCTTTGCTAAAAAAACATGAAAACGATTATCCTCATACTGCCGATTTTCATCTCATTCGCAGTTAAAGCACAAAATGGCATCACTCAAACCATCAGGGGAGTGATCACAGACAAGGACTCAAAACAACCGCTGGTGGGGGCGAGCATCCTGCTCACCGGTTCGCAGCCACAAGTGGGTTGCATCAGCAGTGACGATGGCACATTCCGGCTGACAGGTGTTGCAGTTGGCCGGCAGAGTATATCGGTCAGTTATATGGGATATAAAACAGTGAACATCAATAATATCATTGTTTATTCGGGCAAAGAAACCGTGTTGCCCGTTGAAATGGAGGAAGAGCTGATACAGGTTGGAGAGGTAGAAATCAGTGCGCCGGACCGCAAAGACAAACCGGTGAACCGCATGGCGTCGGTAAGCGCACGATCATTTACCATTGAAGAGACCGAACGCTATGCCGGCAGCCGGGGCGACGTAGCACGTATGGCTATGAATTACGCAGGCGTGGCCGGTTCGAACGACCAGCGTAACGACATTATTATCCGGGGTAACTCGCCATCGGGATTACTCTGGCGGCTTGATGATATTGAAATTCCTAACCCTAACCATTATGCCAACGAAGGAACCACAGGAGGACCGGTGGGTATACTTAATAATAACGTATTACAGAACAGCGACTTTTTTACCGGCGCATTTCCGGCCGAATATGGCAATGCTTTGTCGGGTGTATTTGACCTGAAGATGCGCAACGGCAATAACGAAAAACATGAATTCCTGTTCCAGAGCGGCTTTAATGGGTTCGAGCTTGGTGCCGAAGGCCCGTTTGCAAATAACTATAAGGGCTCATACCTTCTCAACTACCGTTACTCAACACTCGAATTGATGGACGGAATCATTGATTTTGGAACCGGAGGGATACCAAAATATCAGGATTATTCATACAAAATCAATCTGCCGACAAAAAAAGGCGGCTTCACAATCGAAGGACTGGGGGGCACCAGTCAGATTGCCATGCTCGACAGCAAGAAAGATGAGAAAGACCTGTACTCGGATGAAGGGATGGACTTGTATAACGGATCGGATATGGGCGCCGCAGGATTATCCTATACACACCGGCTATCGGCAAAAACACAACTTAAACTGATCGTGAATGGACTATTCCAGCAAGGATGGACACATATAGATACATTAGACAGCGCATTCAGGCCTTCGCTTTATATTAAGCATTACACGAATGAATTTAAGATATCGTCCGGCGGATACATCAATACAAAATTCAGTTCACACTATACGCAAAAGATTGGGATCACGGCAGACAGGATCGGTTTTGATATGCGTACCAGCAGATATGAAAATGATCAAAAAACTCTGGTTACTATCATGAACGAAGGACGGGACCTGAGAGAAGGAACATTTCTCATCCGCAGCTACTATCAATCGGTGTATAAAATCAGCCAGACCGTGAATATGCATCCGGGCGTGCATTTCAACTTTTTTCAGCTCACAGGCGATCAGTCGCTCGAACCACGTATGGCCCTGAGCTGGCAAATCCGGCAAGGCCACAAATTAAGCATTGGCTATGGCCTGCACAGCAAAACACAATCGGCGAGCACCTACTATTTCGGTACACGCATGCCCGACGGCACGCTTGCTGAAACAAACACCCATCTGGACTTCAGTCGCTCGCACCAGGCGGTGCTTGGATATGACTGGAATATTGCACCATCGGTGCGTTTAAAAACCGAAACGTATTATCAATACATTTTTAATGTGCCGGTTGAGATCAAGCCCAGTTCATTCAGTATGCTCAATATCGGCGCTGGATGGGGAGTGGGTGCCATTGACAGTTTGATAAACAAAGGAACAGGTAAAAACTACGGTATTGAGTTTACACTTGAAAAATTCTTCAGTAATCATTATTATTTCCTGAATACACTATCGCTGTTCGAATCGAAATATACAGGCAGCAATGGAAAAATCTACAACACGGCCTTTAACGGAAATTATGTACTCAACACTTTGGCTGGCCGCGAATTTCCTGCCGGCAAGCATGCTGCCTTCAGTATTGATATGAAAATGACCTAGGGCGGCGGCAAGCGTAAAACCCCTATCCTGCTTGAAGAATCACGCATGAAAGGTGAAACAGTTTATGATGATAACCACGCTTTTTCGGAACAATTTGGTGATTATTTCAAAGCAGATATTAAATTTGGGTACCGTCTTGATGGAAAAAAGGTATCGCAGGAATGGCAGTTCTATGTTGAAAATATGACGAATCATAAAAATGCATTGATGGAATCGTACAGCAGAGCCGAGAATCAAGTAACAGTGGTCTATCAGTTGGGGCTATTCCCCATGGTACTGTACCGGATCCGGTTTTAAGAATAAGCCCTATGGGAAAAACAAACACCACAATCCGTCATGCCGGCTACGAGCCGTGGCTCCGCATACTGCTGATCATTACCATTGGCATTGGCTTTATCCTGATTTTCCGGCAAACCATTGAATTCAACACAACCTATTTTCGCGAGGTGCTGATTTCCATTCTCCGCACAGCAATCCTCTGGTATGGCAGTGAATGGATTGTTAATGGCATTGTTACCTGTTTCAACATCATGAAGCATCCGGCAAAGAATCTTGCTATGATGGCTGCATCCCTTCTGGTGTTTACCTTAGCTGTTGAAGGACTTGAGGTTTTCGCCCTAGTGCATTGGGTGCAGGTGCCACTGACAAACAGCGAAAAAATAAGCTATTATGTTGTTGGCGTACTGGTAACGTTCCTCGTCACCTCGATTTATGCAGGAGTATTCTTTTTTCTTCAATGGAAACAGCACCTTCTGCGGGCGGCTCATCTTGAAAAAGCGAATGCTGTGGCACAGTTTCAATCTCTAAAGAATCAGGTAAATCCACATTTTCTGTTTAACAACCTGAATACACTCATCACACTGGTTGAAGAAAACAGTACAGCAGCAAATTTTATTTCGCGGCTATCGGGATTTCTGCGCTATATCCTGCAATCGGACCAAAAAGAGACTGTCACACTGCTCGAGGAACTTGAGTTTGCCAGAGATTATGCATTTCTGGAGCAAAGCCGTTTCAGCGGGAAGCTGAATATTCAATGGGATATTCCGTCAACATTTTATGATTCGCTGATCCCGCCCCTATCCCTTCAGATGCTGATTGAAAATGCCATCAAGCACAACATCATTGCTACGGATCATCCGCTGCACATCACGGTTACCATAACCGCTAATAAATATTTGACCGTGAGCAATAATCTGCAAAAAAAATCATCGGTACCTTCCACGCAAATCGGATTGAAAAATATTACCGACAGATACCATTATCTGACCGGGCAGGAAATCATTATCCGGGAAGAAGAAAAAGAATTCACTGTCTCGCTGCCATTAATCAATACAAAAAAATGAAGATACTGATTATAGAGGATGAAGAGCCCGCAGCCCAGCGTTTACAGCAGCTGATAAAAAAACTGGTACCTGGCAGTGAAATCCTGGATGTGGTGGACAGTGTAAACCGGGCTGTGCAATGGTTTAAAACACATCCTCAACCCGACCTGGTCATGATGGATATTCAACTGTCTGATGGTATTAGTTTTTCTATCCTTGAACAGGTCAGCATCGAATCACCGGTGATCTTTACCACGGCCTACGACGAATATGTGATGCGTAGTTTTCGTCTCAACAGTATTGATTATCTGTTAAAACCTGTGGAAGAAGAGAAGCTCCGATCAGCCATCAATAAATTAACGGTGATCAGCAGTTTTTATGATCCTTCGGGTAATGCTGCCCGGTGGAAAGAACTGATGCAATCGTTCATGTCCGGCAGTACCTACCGGACACGGTTTCTGGTTAGCAAAGCCGACCAATGGATACCGGTGTCAACTAGTGAAATCAGCTACTTCTTTGCTGAAGAAAAAGCAGTATGGATAGTCACTAAAAAGAATCAACGCCATCTGGTTGACCAGACACTCGACAAACTTGAATCGGAACTGGATCCCCGGCACTTTTTCAGGGCTAACCGAAGCTACTTGCTGTCGGCCGGCAGCGTTGTACGCATCCAAAATTATTTCTATTTTAAACTGAAGATAGATGTTGATCCGCAGACCTCAGGCGACATCATTGTAAGCAGAGAGAAGGCGCGCAGTTTTAAGCATTGGCTGAATTCATAAATGTGTTTGTATTCTGATCCGCTGCAGTTCTGCTTCCAACCGGATTACCTATTGGAAACATTTCTCAAAACAGTACAGTTGTGCCTGGACAATAATTTTAAGCAGAAACAGCACTCCTTCTAAAACTCAGGACAGGGCAGTGAAGATGGCTTTTGTCTGAATTTTTGTATTTTGAAACTATAGATCAGCGACACTTCATGAGTACCCCCGGTGAGGTTGCGCAGTTTAGAAATTGTAAAATCATAACTGTAACCAATACTCACATTCTCTATCCTGTACCCGATAAGTGCAACCAGAGCATCGCTACCCGGATAATTGCCTTTAAAGATAGGGATACCCCGGTACCAGATGCCGAAGATCATCGGGTTCTTGAAATAATATGCGCCTAAATCAAGTTGTTTAAAATCGGCCTGCTTTTTATAGAGGAAAGCAAAACTAACATCCTCCTGTTGCTTCACCAGCAGACGCTCGCGTACCATCACGCGGGTGCCGCCAAACAACGAATATTTAACAGGGATAATAGCATCGTCACCAAAAAAACTTTGATTGGGTTTCAATAAGTGATCGGCAGTTAAGCCCAGCCACATCACACTGTTATAAGCCAGAGCCGAAAGCGTGAAGTCAACATCACCTACCGATTGCGCATCGGGAAAAACAAACACTGTAGCCGGCGTATTATTGCGCACCTGGTCATAGAATACCAGTTTGCTGAAATTAATACTGCGGTAAGTATATAAAAATTGAGCGCCTGGCCGCACATGGAACTGATCATTAAGTTTGATATCAAAAGAATACACCCCACCGATATTGGTAAGAGCAAGATTGCCGGGTCCTGCCTGATCGCGGAAAAACAGAAAGCCGATACCACTTTTAATTTTTGAAACAAAATGATCGAACGAAAAAGCATACGTTGAATAGGCATGAGGAATTTCGGGCCACTGGTTCCGGTAATTCAGCGCGATGCGTGTTTTTTTCAAAGATGTACCTGCAAACGAAGGCGCAAGATACAGCGGTGAAGCATAGAACTGCGAGAACTGCGGATCCTGTGCCTTGACCAGCACAAACGATGCCAGCAACAGTGGTATAAAAAATAATCGTTTCATATTTATCGTAATAATGTTATTGTTCCAACCTTTTTAAACTTCGTGCCATTGATATACATACCCTGCACCTTAAAAACATAAACATCTTGTTTGCACAGCCGTTGGGCGTAATATCCATCCCAACCGGTATAGATGTCGGTTGTTTCGAACAGTTTTTCACCCCATCGGTTAAAAACCTGGAAAAGGTATTCCTTATCAGAAACACCTCTGGATACAGGCCTAAAAACAGCGCTGGTGATCTCGTTTGACGAATATTTGCCTCCAGTAGGCCCGTCAGCATTTGGCCTAAATGCATTCGGAAATTCAATATCACCGGCATTATCAACCTTTATAACCTCCGGCTTAATGAGTGAGTCCTGACAACCATTTTCTGAAGTCACCACCAATTTTACCGTATAATTAGCCGAATCGGTATAGGTATGCATCGGATCTTCGGTTGTAGATGTTGTGCCGTCACCAAAATCCCAGTAATCATAAGAGCCGAACTGCGACTTATTAAAAAACTGCGCTGTGGCATCATCCGGCAATGTCAGTTCCGTCGGATCAACATCAAAATTAACCACCGGCTTACGATACACTTCAATAAGCTTATAGGCATAGGCCGCTCCACCATCACCAACCACGCGAACCTTCAGATAATAAACACCCACATCAGTATAAGTATGTGTAACTGTAGATTTTCCTTTTGTATCGGGACTGCCATCGTCAAAATACCAAATTGTGCTATCGGGATTGCTGTAATTATATGCAATCGTAAATGTAAGAGTCAGAGGTTGGCATCCCGTAGAATCGGCATCGAGTATCTCAACTTTTGGTTCGGGGGGTGTAATCACAATTTCGAAATAAGCCGTATCGCGACATTCCGGATGCGTGGGATTAGTTACAATTAATGTAAGAAATAACTCATTGCTGTCACTATTCGGTCCCCAGATACGGTACTCGTGTGTAAAAATACTGTCCTTAACCGATGAGGTAGTACCATCGCCAAAATTCCAAGAATAATTCCAGTAGGTGCGGTGACGTGTTTCGTTGGTGATGGTGTCTAACGGGTAATCTTTATATTGCTGATAAACGGGCTTTGCGTAGAACATGGCCACCGGTGTAGGATAAACAACCACCGGCTGAGTTATACTGTCGCGGCAATTATAACGAGAGGCAGCAAGAAGTTTAACATTAAATACCTCATCCTGCCCTGCAATATTGTCAAATCGCTGGGACGGACTAACAACCGTTGATGACATACCATTGTCAAAATCCCACGAATAAATATATCCGTTCACTGTTGTATTGTTAAACTGCACCGTATGCGGATGACAACCGGCAGGATTATAAGTAAAGCCGGCAGTAACATCAGGATAGACCTGCAGGATCAGGGATGCTGAATCGCGGCACCGGCCGGTATTGGTTTGAGCCACCATATACAGATTATACTGACGAATGACACTATCGGTATGATTGTAAGTATGACTAAGCGGCGACAGGTCGGTCGTCAGATCAGTTTGTCCATCATCAAAAAACCAATTAAAGGTTCCCGATGTTATTCGTGATGTATTGGTAATATTGATTAACAGTGGTTGACATCCGACAGTGGTATCGATGTAAAATTCAGCATCAGGGCGTCCATAAACTGTTATCTGCTTAGTGATAGAATCGGCGCAATGCTGCGATGAAACAAGCAATTCAACCGAAAAAGTTGTGTCGGATGACGGATTTAAATGCATAAACCGGTGCGCAGGGTCTGTTAGCGCCGATGATGTATGATCTCCAAAATCCCAGTAATATAGTGTACCGTGAAGAGACGAATCGCTGAATTGAACATCAAACGGATGGCAACCGGCATATCCCGGGCTAACGCCAAAACGAGCAATTACCTCGGGGTACACGGCAATCGTATCGGTGTATGAACTGGTGCAACTTTCCCTGTTTTCGGCATCAAGACGGATAATGTAGATTAATGGAACTGTATCGTACAAATTACGGAACACATGGGTATAGTCCGATGAATCGGATGGAGCCGAAAAATCTTGCACTCCATCAATAAACCATCGAAACGTATTTGTTGCTCCAAACGATGAATTAATAAAGCGGGCTGTGAACGGCGAACAATCAATATAATCATCAACAGCAAACTCGGCATAGGTATATGGATTGACAGTAACATTACGGTTGCTGATATCCACACAACGGCTGTTGGCTGAAGTAACCAGAAGAGAAACCGAATAAATCTTTGGGGCAGAATTATTATTCCGCTCATACTGATGTGTTGCTGAATCGGTTTGCGTTGAAAAACTATTATCGCCAAAATCCCATTTATACAACGCTGCACCGCTCGAAGCAGATATAAACCTGAACACTGCCGGATCGCATGAACCGCTGATATCGGCAGTAAACGATGATATGATGGTTGGATAAACCGTAACCGGCAAAAATAAACTATCGCGGCAACCATCGGTATTGCTCACACGCAACGAAAGCAAATAGACCGTATCATTGATAAATCCGGGATTCTGATAAGTATGTGCAATCTGCACGCTGTCAGTTGTTGTTGTCTGTCCGTCCCCATAATCCCACTGGTAATTATCCACTCCGCGCGAAGTATTATTTATATGCACCGTGTAGGGCGAACAACCGGTTACCGTATCAACATAAAACGAAGCATCAATAAACGGATAAACCGGAATAACAACGCTATGAGTATCCTTGCAAAGATATTTCGATTCAATAATCAGTTGTGCTATATAATTATGTGTTACGGTATCTTTGTTCAGATACAGGTGCAACGGATCAGTAAACTGAGAGGTACTGCTATCGCCAAAATTCCAGTAATACTTCAGTTTATAGCCAACAGATTGATTGGTAAACTGAACCAGGGTTGAATCGCAGCCCAGCGGCGGATTATAAATAAACCCGGCAATAACATCTGGATATAGTTGCAGAGGACGGAGCACTGTATCATAACAACCCTCAAAATTTCGAACAATTAAAGATATCGTATCAAAATACGGAAAGGTATCGGAATTCAAATAGTGATGAGTCAACACAGAGAAATTGGTCATAATGGTATCAGTTCCATCATCAAAATCGAGAAAGAAACTGTCTACACCAATTGACTGATTAGTCAGAATAGCATGATAATTAGCGCAGGTTACTGCTTTATCCATGGTCATATTGGCATTGATCTGCGGATGCACGGTAATATTCTTAACAGCCGTATCGGTGCACAGGAAGGGAGATGTTACAACCAGTTGAATTATATAAGTTGTATCATCGTGTCCGAGGTTATAATAGGTATGAGAAGGATTAGTCAGCCGGGATGAGTTATTATCCCCAAAGGTGTACAGATATAGAGTTGTATCAAGGTTTCCCGACGACTGGTCGGTAACATCTACATCCAGCGGATTACAGCCGATGTTTTCGGAAACTGAAAACGCGGCATCAATGGAAGGATAAACGGTAATCCATCGTCGCAGTGTATCAATACAGTCGTGCTTACTGTAAACGACCAATTGTATCATGTACCGCTGTGCCGTATCAGAGGTATTAATATACGTCCGTTTAAACGTACTGTCTTTAGTTACCGTGTCTGCAAAAATCCAGTTAGCAGTACCATTGCCAAAATTCCAGCGGCACTCTTTAGTTTGCGCCAGCCGTGCAGTGCAAGTGATCTCGAGAGGTGCGCAACCTTCTGTTTTATCCACAATAAAATTTGCCTCCACCGATTTGAACACTTCAATCGAAACAGTCGTTTGAGAAGTAAGGTCGCAGGCGCCCGAAACATCTACAGTGTAGAGAATAGTATATGGCGGTGCCACCTTAGGCGTATCAATGGTAGGATTATTAATATAGAGATTAGGTGACCAGGTAATATTTGTGCCATTGGTATTCAAAATCAACTGGACACTATCTTCCATCTCATTGTCACAACCTCTTCCGTAACGGCCGTCAAAGCAATTATTGGGATTATCGCCGATACACCCGATTTTTGCGGTCATCTCCAATGGATTATAATTGGAAAAATATCCGTACCGTGTACCGCCGGTTTGATTTCCATTGATAATACCCAGATGAAACACATTGCCTGTATTAGCAACGCGGGTGCGTACATTAGTGGGTATCTGTGCTGTAGTAAATGGGCCAAGGCGTGCCGCCCACCACTTGGTATTTGTAGATACCTGCTTAAACGCTGTGCCCGGAATCAACGGTGATTTAACGCCATTAAGATAAAAACTGTCTTTGGCATTATTTTTATTATACACCATCAGATTTAAATACAGATCATTTGTGCTTGAACGGGTAAAACTTACACTGCTTGAGCCGGTACATTGATCAATAGCAGGCAATACTGCATAGCCAATCTCGCATCCAAAACCGGTAACCTGCAAGACATAACTCGGAGAATTAGTTCTTATAAATACCGTATCTGTAGTCATCAGGTATACCACTGTTTGTTTCCGGTTCAGATTGCTATAAAAAACATCATTGATAAAAACCTGATCGCCATCCTGTGTTCCAACAATATATAACCGCTCAAGATTTATCGGATATGCCGGTGGCTGTCGTGCACGTCCGCGTATGGCAATGTATTCCTGACCTATAATCGATGTAGGAATCGTCTGGTCTCCACCCAAATCGTAACAGCCATAACTACCGTTAGAGGTGGGATATTTCATTGAATCATCTTTTAAATTAACCACAACAGGGTGCCCTGCATTCGTGGTTATCCGGGCGCCCGAGAGATGGTCAACTCCGGCTCTGCCACACCAATCCGATGCTTTCCATCCGTTATAGGGAGTAGTTATCCGGGCTGGTACAGCAGAATAAACCTGTCCGGCCTGCAGGATTACCGTAAAAGTAGTTTGTGTTTCATGGCCAAGTATAGGATTATCGCTTTCAATGGTTACTACTGTATTATTCTCGGTAGCAACAATATCGAAAGCCGAATATGCAGGAATAGGCCAATTCAGATTCTGATTATACCAGTGCGTTTGAAATGTAGTATAGAAATCCTCGCCTAATCCATTCTTTCCTTTCAAAGCCCAAATATCGGGATTATTCGTGTTGCTATACTCAAAATATACAGTAACAGGTGAAGTGGTATGAATAAAAATACCTTTATCACTAATACCCCAGGTTGGAAAGACATATTCATTTGCAATATTTGCATAAGTCATCCTTGAATAAAATGTATTATCGAACTTTATACTTTGACCTGCATTAATATAGAATGTAGTATCAAATGAGGGATCTCTGGGCATATAAATCCTTACCCAACCGGAAGTTTTCACAGATGTAATATAAAAAAATACGGGTTGTCCGCCTCCAGGATTATGATTAGGAGTCACGGCGGGCGCGGCAAACCAAAAATCATAATCGGTTTGACCAATACTGCCCAAGGTAGCACAGCACAACAATACTGACAATATAATAATCTTCAATCTCATCCGAATCATTTTATTTACCGCGCAATAATGTTACCGTTCCAACTTCCTCAAATCCCTGTCCATTCAAAAATTTCCCCTTTACTTTCCATATATACACATCCTGTTTACAAAGCCGATTGTGGTAATAACCATCCCATCCGGTGTACAGGTCGGTGGTTTCGAAAAGAATTTCGCCCCAGCGGTTAAATATCTGGAACAAATAAAAATTCTCATCCACCCCTTTGGTAAGCGGATAAAATACAGTAACCTTTTCTTCACCATTATAATATTTCCCACCATTCGGGCCCGAGATATCCGGGAGAAATGCATTGGGGAACACCACCTTTCCGGGATCCTGAACCGTAATAAGAGCAGATTTAATAAGTGTATCGCTGCATCCTTTTGATGTATAACCAATCAACATAATATCATATACCCCCGAATCACTAAACTGATACATTGGCTTTTCCTCGGTTGAGAACTGCGTGCCATTCGCGTACCATTCGTAACGGTCGGCATATTTGGTAGAATTAAAGCACTGCATATTGGCATTGGGAAGCATCAGAAATTTAGGATCCACATCAAAATCTATTACAGGCAGACGGAATGCTTCAATATTATAAAATTCTTTATTTGTACCACCATCACCGGTAACTTCGAGCATAATATTAAATACTCCGAAAGCGGTATAAGTATAAGTTATATCCATTGAACCGGTGAGTACCGTACCGTCATCCATTTCCCACCGGGTAAGAGCTGTATCAATGTATCCGGCATCATTAATGGGTGCTGTTGCAATAAGATGAACAGTAAGGGGCGGACAACCTGAATCAACATCCGAGGTAATAGTGGCTTCGGGAACAGGCGGGAAAATCCGGATAATCTGACGGCTGGTGTCACGGCACATCGAATCGGCATTATAGGCGATCAGCGTTAAATATAACCGGTTATAATCGTTGTTAGGTCCCCATATATGATATTCATGAGAGAAAGTGTCGGCCTGCTGTGTTCCGCTGCTGGCGTCACCAAAATCCCAACTATATGTCCATGTTGTACGATAAGGGGTAAGATTTGTATATTTCACCGAAGGATAAACCTCATACCGCTGATTGACCGGCGACACAGAAAATTCGGCCTCAGGACGGGCAAACACACGAATCGTTTTACTGGTATCATGGCTGCAACCATACTGTGATACAGCATGCAGCCAAACGGTATAAACCAAATCAATATTCGACTCGTTATAAAAACGATACGGCGGATTGACCACTGATGTACTATCCATATTGTTAAAATTCCAAACATACTGATAAGCATTTTTACTCCGGTTGAAAAACTGTACATCAAAAGGATTACAACCGCTGGTATCAGATATAAAATCGGCTGTTACCTCGGGGTATGCCTGAATTACCGACTGCGTGGAATCAATACATCCAAATGCTGTCAGCGCCGTAAGGCGAATAACATAAAACCGGATAACACTATCGTAGTTATGATAGGTATATGTAAATGTACCGGCCGAGCTCAAGGTGTCAAAGAAACCATCACCCATATCCCAATAATAATTACCAGCAGAGATGGTTGAACTGTTGGTAACCGAAAGCATGAATGGTGAGCATGCTGCGGCACTGTCAACATCAATACGCGCCTTTGGATTAGCATGCACGGTAATAATCCGGAAAACCGAGTCGCTGCAATTATCCGTTTCGACCTTGAATTTAACCGTATAGGTGGTATCGCTGGTATTACTAAAATTGCGGAACTGGTGCACCGGGTTCTGACTGTTCGATACAGTGCTGTCGCCAAAGTCCCAGGTAAACTTCTCGGCAAAAATACTCGAGTCACTAAATTGGATAACCAGAGGATGACAACCACTGTAGCCCGGATTGGCACCGAAATTTGCTACTATGGATGGATAAACAGCAGCCGTATCTTCAAAAAAACTCGTGCAACCCTCGGCATTAGTTGACACAAGACGAATTCTATATAATTCGGCGGTATCAGAAACATTCACAAACGAGTAAACAAAATCGGCTGTATCCGCCGGTGCTGTCGGTATATTAATCCCGTTGATATACCACAAATAAGTATTGGTTGTCCCGACAGATACATTATTAAACCGGTTAGCAAAAGGTGTACAATCAATGTAATCATCAACAACAAAAATGGCCTGTGTTACAGGATTAATAATGACGAAAGAATCTTTAACAGCGTTACATGTATTATTGATGGCCTGCACAAATAAAGTAACCGGAAGAGTATCCGGACCAGATGATAAATTTTTCTCATAACCATGAACAACACTATTGTTCTGCTCCGATGTAGCGCCATCTCCAAAATCCCAGAAATAAAATGAAACACCCTGCGAAGTGCTGGTGAAAGTGAACACTGCAGGATCGCAGGAACGATTCGTATCGGGATAAAAACCGGCTTCAATATCGGGATAAACACTAATCTGCTTTTCAATACTGTCAGTGCATCCATCGGTATTCTGAATAACTAATTTGACATGATAAACAGTATCGTTTATAAAACTATTATTGTAATAAATATTTGTAATCGTATCGGCAGAACTGAGCGACTGCGTACCATCTCCAAAATGCCATGTATAGGCCGATGCACCAATTGAACGGTTAATATACTGCGCAGTAAAAGGCGGACAACCGATAAAATCAGTAATCCCAAAATCGGCATTCAGATAAGGAAATATCGGGATAGTATCAGTTATCGTATCACGACAGAAATTAGCCGATTCAATCATCAGGTGAACAATATAATTGATTGTTGCCATACTGCGGTTCTGATAAAGATGTACAGGATCAATAGCCGAAGATGTATTTGTATCTCCAAAATCCCACAGGTAAGTCAGTCCATAACCGGTTGAAGTATTGGTAAACTGCACCAGCGAGGAGTCACAGGCCGATAGCGGTGAAAAGGTAAACGATGCCTGTGCCGGCGGATAAATCACAACCTGTCTGATGACAGTGTCCCTGCATCCCTGAGTATTCCAGCCGGTAAGTACTATATCAAATGTATCAGGTATCAGTCCGGTATTAGTGTATGTATGAGTAAAAATGCTGAACGTGGTCGCCAGCGTATCCTGGCCATCGCCAAAATCAAGATGAAAAGTATCTACACCTAACGAGAGATTACTGATAATTGCATCCAGCGTAACACAACCGCGAGTAGTATCCAATGTAAAATTAACATTCATCACCGGATGAACAATAACAGAAGCTGTGACTGTATCGTAACAAAAATAAGGAGAGCCGGCAATCAGCCGGACAGGATAGATTGTATCATTACCACCAGTATTGACATACTCATGAACAGGACTAATTTCAGTAGATGAACCATTATCGCCGAATTCCCATTTATATTTTGCCGGATCGGTGTTTCCCGTTGAAGTATTGGTAAACGCTACAGTCAAGGGATGACAACCAACAGTATCTGAAGCTGTAAATGAAGCCGAAACCTGCGGATTGATAATAATCGGACGGATTAACGTGTCGCTGCAATTATCGTTATTCAGTACAATAAGACGGCTGTTGTATATCAGTGGTGTAAATGTGGCATTAAGATACAGTTGAGAAAATGTTGTATCGAATGAAACCGTATCGGCAAACGACCATGTTGCAGAACCATTGCCAAAATCCCATTTCGCCTTACGGGTCATTCGCAAATCGGCATTTATGGTAAGTATTGCCGGAGCACAGTTTACCGAAGGATTGATTGTATAGTTAGCTTTAATAGGCGTTGAGATATATACGTCTACTGAATCGGAAAAAACAGTGTTACATGCACCGGATGCCTGAACAGTATAAACTGTATGTTGCCGTGGAAAGGCGATGGGTGTATGGATATATGAATCGTTCAGATAATCAACCGGTGACCAGGTAATATTTGTACCCTGTTGTGCCACTAACTGCACTGAATCGCCATAACAGCCCGAAAAACTTTTATTTCCCGTTTGGGTGTTATAAACAACAAGAGACAATGGATTGTAATCGGTGAGGAATGAAAAACGCGCGGTATAATTCCCGAGTCCGTTCATCACAGCAAGATGAAACACATCTTTAATATTCGAAATAGTAACCGGAATATTTACCGGTATCACCGAAGTATTGATGGGACCAAGCCGTGCAGCCATCCAATCATCCGTTCCGGGGATATTGGAAAAAGCCGAACCCGGAATGGCTGCTGAGGGTAACCCATCAATCTGAAATTTCTCATGAGCACCCTTCCGCACAATAATATACAGATAAAACGGATTAGACGAGGTACGTGTAAGCGTAACAGTAGTTGATCCGGTACACTGGTTAAGCGGAGGCAGCACATCAGATCCCATATCATTATCAATACCTGTAACCTGCAATACAAAACTTTTTGACTTTGTACGTATATGCGCTGCCGCAGTGTTAAAATTATCCCACATTCTTGTTTGTCCTCTGTTTAGTGTTACAAAGAATGTATCATTAACAAAAATACTGTCGCCATTTTGTGTACCGGTGATATATACCCTCTCCTGTTTATTTGAAAGATCGGAAAGCAGGAGTCCTTTTACGGCAATATACTCGGTGCCTGCGGTTGCGAGAGGTATGGCCTGATCGCCGCACAGATCACTGATGCTTGTATTGATAAGCGAAACCTGCGAATCGTCTTTCAGTGTTATGGCTATTTTCTTTCCATTGGTGCATACAACCCTGCAACCCGTCAGGTGGTCGGGACCGGCGCGGCCGTAAACATCAGACGCCTGCCATCCATTGGGCGGCACTGTTGTTTTTGCCGGAATAGCAGTGAATGTCTCCCCCTGATTTAAACTGATATTAAATGTCGGCTGACCAACATACCCGTAAATATTAACAGGTGTCTCAATCGTTATATTAGTCACTCCCGGTTCGGTAGCTACTATATCAAAAGCCGAATAGGCCTGAATAGCCCAGTTTAGGTTTTGATTATACATGTGGTTTTGAAATACAGTAAAAAATTCGGTGCCCAACCCATTTGTACCTTTCAATGAATAGGTCTCAGCATTATTGGTATTACCATATTCATATACAATACTTATTGGGGCATCGGAAGTAATATGAAAACCTTTATTATTTTTTCCGGGAACACCCCCCAATGATGCATATTCATTAGCTATTTGACTATATGTCATAACATAACGTACAAGTGAATAGCTGTTTATTTTGAATGTGGTATCATTGAACGAAGCATTGGCCGGCTGTTCAATTGTGACTGTGGCTGGAGCTCCGGCAGTAGTGATAACAAAATATACAGGTTGTCCGCCGGCAAGATTATTAAAGGGTGTAACAGCAGGAGCTACAAACCAGAACTCGCGGTCAATCTGAGCCGAAACAGTAATGCTTACAGCTATCAGCAGGTATCCAACTAATTGTTTAATCATGTTTATCCCTGCAATATACTCATTTATACGTTAATCTGTATCATTTAGTTACTGTTTAAGGTGTTTCAGGTAAAAATAATCAATACCTTTGAACCCTAATAATTATCATTTGCGTAAAATTACAAAATTTTGAATATTTTTGATTATATTTGATAATCTCTGTAAAAACTAAACTATATGAAATTAATCCGTTTACTGGCAATCTGTTACCTTATTATTTCAACAAATTATTTGCTACAAGCCCAACAAGTACTACTTTTTGAAGATTTTGAATCAGGATCATTGCCCACCGACTGGACAGAAATAAAAGTCAAAGGCCAGGTCGGCGGCGGCGACCTGATTGTGAACTGGGATTATGACAATGGTGGACATTCGGGATTTCCTTCACAGGCCTATTCCGGATCATTCAATGCTTTATTTTGGTTTTTTAGTCAGAACCGCGAAGCCACAAAATTAGTGACACCACCGGTTGACCTTACAGGGAAAGTAAAACCGGTTCTCCAATTCTATCATGCCCAGCACTCGTGGAGCCCTTACCCAAATGATGAACTACGGATATATATGAAACGCGGTGCAGATTCGGCATGGATCAGTTTAAACGAATACCTTTCAGAAACACCTGATTGGACTAAACGACAAATACTGATTGCCGATTCGTTGTTCAGCGATAGTTGCTATTTTGCATTTGAAGCAACAACGCGCGGCGGACATGGTGTCTGTATTGACAGCGTTATAATATTTGAAACAACCATCACACCGCGAACATTATCCAATCTTACCATTACCCATCCAACAACAAATTTTATCCCTTCCGGATCAAAAAACGCTGTCGTGCTTCAACTCGCCATGACAGTACAAGGCAATACCGGAACTCTATTAGTTGACTCATTGGTGGTCAAATCACTCTGTACGGATAACAGCAAATACGTTGAAAATAATGGTGTAAAACTTTTTTATACCACACAGCCATATTTCTCCCGTTCAAATCAGGTAGGCACATCACAAAGTATTGTTACAGGAAAGGCCGTTTTTGACAATCTTGCGTTATCGCTGCCTACAGGTGAGTCCTATCTGTGGGTGACCTTTGATGTCCGGACGGGACACGATACCATTCATAATACGATTATTGATGCGATGATTGAACCCAACAATTTCCGTGTCGGCACATCCACCTATCCATCGGTTGCACAATCGCCTGCCGGTTCGCGAAAAATTTATGAATCCATTTTCTTCGATAATTTTGAGACACTTACCGGATGGACATTTCCTGTAGTAGATACTTTTATCAATGAATTCCAGATTGACACCACATGCATCCATTGCGCCACACCCATTGGCGGTACTACAGCAGGTAATCCTGATCCACAGTATGCATACAGCGGCACCAAAGTACTCGGTACCGACCTAACACGGCTCGGATCAAGACAGGGTGATTATGAACGATATCTCAGTAACCGCGCTTATCAGGCCGTATCACCGATCATCAACTGCTCATACTATAAAGACCTCCGGCTTAGCTATCAGCGTTATCTGAACTGTGAATTTTTCGACAAGGCCAGTATTGATATCTCAATAAATAATGGATTATCCTTCCCTTATAATTTATACACAAACAACACCACAGTTACCGATTATGAATGGGTGCTCGACACCATAAACATCAACAGCTATGCACTGAACAAGCCACAGGTTAAAATCCGTTTCTGTATAGGCGAAACAAACAACCTGAACGACTACAGCGGATGGAATATTGATGACTTTGTAATCACCGGCGACTATATTACACGCGACGCAGGAATCTCTAAAATCGTTGCGCCTTCGGATGGATGCGGACATACCTCATCCGATTCGATAAAAGTCATGATCACCAATTACGGGGCCAATGCCATTACCGGCAGCATACCTGTGATGATCTCATTTAACAGTGGTATCACCACCGAAATACGAGATACCTTTAACGGAACTGTCCCTTCAGGTGATACTGTGCTATTTACTTTCAAACGCACAATTAACCTCTCATCACCCTATTTTTATCCTATCGGCAGTATTTATGCCACTACTTATCTTTCAGGTGACGAAGATCCCGGAAACGATTCGCTGCAATATAAACTATTTGTTGTGCCAACATATACCGTTCCCTACAGTAATAATTTCGAAACCAACAACGGGTTCTGGCGCACTACATACACCAATCATTATACCGAAGTACCTTGGGGATACGGCACTCCCAATCAAATCGTTATGAATAAAGCAGCATCAGGAACCAAGGTCTGGGCAACCAGCTTAAACCGTGTATACTATATTGAAGATACGGCATACCTGCAGGGCCCCTGCTTCGACTTTACCGGCATTAAACATCCTGTTTTTGAACTGAACTATTTCAGTCAGTTACAGGATACAGCCGATGGCGTAGCCCTTCAGTACTCAATCAACAACGGAGCCACCTGGCAGATTTGCGACACTCACACCTTCAATTTCAACTGGCCCTGGTATAATTTTCCTTATGTACGTGCGTTGAAGACCGGTGGATGGAGCGGTACCCTTTCAACCGATTATAATTTTGCAAAACAAGTACTGCCCGCTCCGGTCGGACGTAAAAATCTGGTTCAATTCCGCATGGCCTTTATCAGCGACACTGTTGAGTTTAATGAAGGATTTGCATTTGATGATATCCGACTATATAGCGCACCTAATGATATCGGTGTGTCGCGGCTGGTATACCCGGTTGACTCATGCGAATTAAGCTCGGCAGAAAAAGTAACCGTTGCAATTAAAAACTATAATTTTGATACATTGTTTGCCGGATATAAATTTTTGGTAACGGTAAATGTAAATAACACCATCCGCACCGATACCGTCACTGCACACCGCAATGTGCCTGTGAACGACACACTGCATTATACTATGAAGAATACATTTAATTTTTATCAAAGCGGCAAATACTTTGTTAAGTCATTCACCTCTTCTTTCGAGTACGACAATATCTACAGCGCTACGCCTTATAATAATGACTCTATACTCGACTCGGTTTTAGTACGCAAGCCATCTGTTGAACTGGGCGCAGATAAATATACTGTCCATCCCGACACGGTTGTTCTTAATGCCTTTGCTGCTTATTGCAGATATAAATGGCAGGATGCATCAACCGGTTCAATATTCAATGTTTCTGACGGCGGGCAATATTCAGTAACAGTAACCGACTCGATTACAACTTGTGTAGCACGCGACACTATGGATGTTATCCGTCTGATTGCCGATGTAGGCGTATCGGCAATGGTTTCACCAACATCAGCATGCGAACTGGGATCGAATGTTCCGGTAACTGTGAAAATCAAAAATTTTGGCACAGACACCATACGCGGTTACACTATCTACTGTTATTATCAGGTTGATGGCGGAACCATCCGGAAAGACACCCTTGTGAAAGCTGGTCCTGTCTATCCCGACAGCACATTTACCTATACCTTTAAAAACACCGTTAACATGACGGCTGAAAAAGTATATTCATTCTCCTCTTTCACACAATATATTGATGATGATACAACACACAACGACACCAGCAGTGATCTTCGTGAAATATGGGGATATCCGGCATTTGATCTGACACCGGACGACACAATACATATTGGTTTCCGTTTTCTGCTTAATGCCCGTAAAGGCGACACTACCTTTAAAACTTTTACATGGACAGGAGGTACAACCGACAGTACCCTGCCGGTTAACACACAAGGCACAGGATATTATGCATGCACGGTTACCGATGTTCATGGTTGTCCATCAGCCGATACCTCGATGGTACGACTTGTTTATCAGGATGTACTGGTGGCTGAGGTGCTTAAACCTCTTGATCATTGCGGCCCAATAAAGAGTGATAGCGTGCGCGTCAAAATCCGCAATACCGGAACCGACACGCTGCTCGCAGCCAGTTATATCCCTATGGTTTACCGCATCAATGCATGGCCGGCTATCACCGACAGCGTGCTGTTATCGCAGCCCTTCCGGCCCGGCGACTCGCTGTATGCCACCTTCAGAGATACGCTGAGCATCGCTATTATTGACACCAACAGCATTACTGCATACACGGCCCTGCGCCGCGACTCGGTGGTAACGAATGATACAACACATTATTCGTTTATTGTGCGGGCTTTACCAGTGATTAATCTCGGAAAAGATACAACAACCAACAATGTAACACAATATATTCTTGATGCAGGAACAGGCCGTGCCGGATACAGATGGCAGGATAACTCCACCGGCCGGTACTTTACCGTAAACTCCGATAACGGAACCCATACATACAGCCGCTACACGGTTACGGTTACCGACTCACTGGGCTGCTCAAATTCTGATACGGTATATGTAGCATTACCTTACCGCGATATTCGTTTAAGCAGCACAACGCTACCTTCCACCGCCTGTTACCTGCCTAACCAGCCGGTAACCGTCAGGATAAAAAACAGAGGAACACAACCACTGATAGCCAACACAATTATCTTCTCCTTTAAAGTAAATACTGATACAGCAAGGGTTCGCAATTATACACTCCCGTCTATTTTGTATCATAACGACTCGCTCAGCTATACTTTCGACTCAACGTATGATATGACGGGCGCTGGAAATTATAATTATACACTGATTGCTAAGATGACTACAGACATTGTCGCCAGCAACGACACCCTGCTGAAGCAGGTAACACTTTATGGTCTTCCACCAATCACGTGGACAGACCCAGGCATTGTAAACGATTCATTAGTCACACCTGCCGATCCGTATATTCTGCAAATGAATGAGTCGTACAGCGGCTACATCTGGAGCACAGGAGCCACTACAGCGAGTATCAGCTTGCGCCGGAGCGGCTGGTATAAGGTTACGGTCAGTGATATTCATTCGTGCATTGGTCAGGACTCGGTGTACATCAAATCTACCGGTATTCAGGAAACCATCCCCGAAACAATCTTTACATATTACCCGAATCCGGCGCACGATTTGCTATACATCACGTTGAGCAGTGTAAACGAGCGATCAATACTTGTAAAGATTACATCGGCCAATGGAGTCGTTACCATGAACAATAAAATTGAAGTTCCGTCTGACAAATTAATAACGATAGATATATCTGGCCTTGCGCCAGGACTCTATCATCTTTCGCTCACGGGCAAGTATCAGCGGTTAAGCGGCAAAATTATTGTTCAATAAGATTCAGTTAAACCAGAATTAAAACGGGTGGTGCGATGCAGAAAATGCACCGAATCACCCCTTTCGTTCCATGCCACCTGAAGTCCGTGTTTTATAACACTTTCGTTAAATTTATTAATAATTTCAGAGGCATCCAGCGATAGATTGGGTTTATTGTCGTACAACAAATAATTTCTTTTCGCCCATGCCGGTGTCAGGTCAGGCATAATAACATTGGCTCCACATCCGAGGGCCAGTTCACGGCCATCGGGATCAATAACCTGCAACGCTGTAGCCGCAGCAATATTAATATCTTTCATCACGATCCGTAAAACAGCAATCATCTTAAGTGCAAGGAAAAGCCGTTCCGGTTGCGGCTGAAGCAAGGACTGATATGCATATAAAGGGGTCTGCCGCTGTTCCAGATAAGGCCCCATACCCACCATATCAATATCCATTTCTTTCATAAACAGAATATCGGAGGCCAGCGATTCGATGGTTTGAAACGGGAGTCCTATCATTACACCGGTACCTGTATGATAACCCGTACGGCGTAAAGCATGCAGCGCCTCAATGCGGCGATCGAAATTATGCATTACATTATCAGGATGAATTCGTCTAAACAATGCTCGGTTAGATGTTTCAATGCGTATCAGATAACGTGTGCTGCCACTCTCAAACCAACGTTTGTAGGTCTCCTCATCCTGTTCTCCGCAACTAAGTGTAACAGCCATACGTCCATTAGTGATCTGTGCAGTATCACGCAACAGCTTGTCAATATAACGGACAAAGGGACGTGAGGTTATTTCGCCGCTTTGAAAAACCACCGAATGAAATCCCTGATCCCATGCATAACGCACAGTATCCAGTACATCTTTGTCATCCATCTGATATCGCAATATCTGGTCATTGCTGTGGCGCAACCCGCAATAAAAACAATTCTTTGCACAATAATTAGCAACTTCAATTAATCCACGAATAAATACTTTATTGCCCACATGGGTATCACGCACCTGTCCCGCATAGTCAAAGAGCAACCGTGCATCGTCCTTCGATGCATTTAATAAATCAACCAGATCGCTATGGTTCCATTCCTTCTTTTCCAATATAGCTGTAATAGTGTTCATCAGGGATGATTATGGATTTAAGACAAATGGTTGTATGGCGCGGTTAAAAATATTTTTCAGGAACGCAATAGCCATGCCATAATTTGTGACCGGTATTCCACGTTCAACGAATGGCCGTATACGGTTGATTAGTTGTCTCCGGGTGATCATGCATGCGCCGCATTGCACCACTAGGGCATAATCGGTATATGGACGTTTGATCTCGTCTAAACCACTGACCACATCAAATTCAAGTGATTTGCCGGTATAACTGCTGATCCAGCGCGGAAGTTTAAACCGGCCGATATCGTCACAGGCGACCTGATGAGTACACGACTCGAGCATCAGTACGCGATCCCCATCCTTTAATCTGGCAATGGCCGGTGTTCCGTTAAGGTATGCTTCAAAATCTCCTTTATGCCATGCGAGCATAACACTAAAACCGGTAAGCGGAATATGCGACGGAACAATAGAATTGATCAATTCAAAGGCCTGGCTGTCGGTAATTACCATGCGGGGTATTATAGCTGATGACCGCAGAAAATGCTCAAGCTCTGTTTCCCGCAACACTACTGACACTGCGTGATTATCAAGAATATCACGAATGGCCTGTACCTGCGGCAAGATCATCCTGCCTTCGGGAGCTTCATTATCAATAGGTGTAACCAGCACCACAACATCATCCTTACCGATGAGTGAACCCAGTATAGATCTGCGAAGATAAGCATTCTCGGGGATGGTGCGACGCATTGCTTCGATCACCTGATCGTAGCCCTTGCGTGTGACGGAAGAAAAAAGAACCGGCGCATTTCCGGTCTTATCACTGATCAGTCCGATAAATTCTTGACTTGCCGGCACCAGATCGTTTTTATTATACAGCACAAAAAACGGTATATCGTTTCGTTCAAACAATGCGAGCAGTTCATCCTCAAATGGACCTGCTTCATTCCCGGCAACGACAAGCACAGCCATATCAATCAGATTGAGTACCTGCAGTGTTTTCTTTATGCGCAGTTTGCCCAGATCCCCCGTGTCGTCAATGCCGGCAGTATCAATCAGAATAGCCGGCCCGACACCAAAAATCTCAACTGATTTTTTTACAGGATCGGTGGTTGTTCCCGGCGTGGCCGATACAATAGCCACATCCTGTGCGGCTAAGGCATTAATGAGCGAACTTTTTCCATTGTTGCGCCGTCCAAAAATACCAATGTGCGGTTTATTATCCTTTCCTTTCATAATTCATCACTAAAAATAAATATCCCTGACACCTTGTTTGACAAGATGCAAACGGCTATTCAATTTTTCTTTCAGCGATCCCTCGTAGTTTTTCAGCAATTCATCAATCAGCCGGTATCCTTTTTGTTTTATCTCATCGCTCGCATAATCTTCAAGATATTCGGCCAAAGTAAGAATAGCATTGGGCTGACAAAATTGTTTGATGAATCCGGGCACAGAAAATTCCATAAAATGCTCACCGGTACGTCCCAGCCGGTAACAAGCTGTACAAAAAGAAGGGATCTGTCCGGAGCTAATCAGTTCATCCATTATTTCGCTGAGCGAACGATTATCGTTAATCAGAAACTGTTCGCGGTTCAGATCCTGGTCGCCGGCAGGTTTTTCGGCATAAGCGCCGATCTCTATACGGGTTCCGGCATCAATCTGGGATACGCCGTAGCGGATGACCTCATCACGCAGATAACCCGGTTCACGGGCAGTAAGAATCATACCGGTATAAGGAACAGCAAGCCGCAAAATAGCCACCATACGGACAAAATCATCATCCTGCATCTTATAACGCGAGTCGGCAATGAAATCAGCCGCATTCTGGATTCGCGGAAAAGAAATGGTATGAGGCCCCACATTAAAGCATGCTTCTAAATGATTCGTATGACGTACCAATCCCAATACCTCGTAACGCCAGTCGTATAAACCAAATAGTACACCAATTCCCACATCGTCAAGACCTGCCTCCATTGCGCGATCGAGAGATGTAAGCCGGTAATCAAAATCAGCTTTACGACCTTCGAAGTGATAATGACTGTAAGCGCCAGTATGGTATGATTCCTGAAAAATCTGATAAGTGCCAATGCCGGCTTCCTTTACCTTTTTAAACCCGTCAACCGTGAGAGGTGCTGCATTGATATTGACTCTGCGAATCTCTCCCTGTCCTTTGCGAATAGAGTAAACCTTACGCACGGTAGCTGCAATAAAACCGGCAGAATAATCTGTATGCTCGCCAAACACAAGGATAAGACGCTTATGACCATCGTCTTCAAGCTGCTCAACACTGCGGATGATCTCATCCTGTGTGAGCGTGCGACGTACTGCATTTATATTCGATGCCCTGAACCCGCAGTAACGGCAATTATTAATACATTTATTTCCAATATAAAGAGGAGCAAACAGCACTATACGATTACCATATACTTTCTGTTTCAGTTCACTGGCTGTTGCTTTAATTTCGTCAATAAATTCCGGTTGTGTGACTGACAGTAATGCCGCTACCTGCTGTAATGTCAACCGTTTTTTTGCTAACGAATGAGCAAGAATATCGCGCAACTCTTCCTTATCAGGCGCACGACGTTTAAGCAAGTCCCACAATTCAGCCGTATCAATAAACGGCTGTCCGGATTTATCTGCAATTTTATATTTTTCAGGACTAAATTTCATCTTTCTATTTATCAGGAATAACAACAGTGAAACGGGTTCCACGATCCGGCTCACTATCAACCGTGATTTCACCATTATATTCGTTCACTAATTTCTTTACAATAGATAATCCCAGCCCGCTGCCTGTAATGTTTTTTGTTTTAGTATTTTTAATTCGCACAAAATCACGAAAAAGCTGAGAGCTCTCTTCTTTTGTCATACCAATACCTGAATCTTCAACAACAAGAATAACATTTCCATTCTCTTTTCTGATTACCACATTAATCTCTCCGCCGTCCTTATTATATTTAACGGCATTCGACAACAGGTTGTTCAAAATAATTTCGACCTCATCCATATCGGCCTTGATGAATACATCAGCAGTAAAATCACGGAATACCTTTACTTTCCGCTGCAGGGCATAGGCATCAATATTATCAATGGCTTTGGCAGCCATTTCGCCAAGGTCAATATTTTTAATATTCCGCACTTTAGCGCCGGATTCGATTTTCGTTAGATCAAGCAGATCGTTGATTAATCCACGCATCCCTTTCAGCCGTTCGATGGAACGGTCAATCATTTGCGCATAATCATCCAAATTGTCTCCTACTTGTTTTTCCTGCATCATCTTAAGGTAACCTTCGATAGCATTAATAGGTGATTTTAATTCATGCGAAAGGACCGAAAGAAACTGGAACTTTGTTTTCCGGCCTTCCTCATTCATCTGCTGTGTCATGCGGCGCAGAAACAAATGCTTTGAAATACTTTCCATGGCCTGCTTCAGCTCTTGCGGAGTAAAGGGTTTCGGAACAAAATTATATGCTCCATTCTGGGTTGCCTTTACTGCAAGATCGAGTGAAGCATACGAAGTGATCATCATAACCTGAATATTTTTCTGAAGAGTATTGATATGCTCAAGCACTTCAATACCATCAATTCCCGGAAGTTTATTATCGAGCAGCAAAATATCAAACTCTGTTTTATCAATCAGATCAAGCGCTTCTTCGCCGCTTTGCGCCTCAAACACTTCAAACGAAAAATCCTCGTCCATAAAAGGAAACCCCACGGTAAAGTTCTTCACAATACGCGTTATTCCGGAACGGATCCCCGGCTCATCATCAACCACTAAAACCTTAAGTACACCCATACGTTTAAATTTTTAATAAGCGGTTTATTTCACGATGTAACTGATCGGCTCGTATCCCTTTCGCAATAAAAACATCTGCTTTAATCCAGTTACGCTCGCCGGCCGTAGCTGTATCAAAAGTAATCCCTGTGTGAGCAGTCACTGCCGTAGCAATCATTACAGGCACTTCAGGATATTTTTTTTTCATTTTATAACTCAGAATAAACCCGCTGTCATCATTTTCCATCATCAGATCAAAGATGGCAAGATCAGGTTTTATATGTTCCATCTGCTGCTCGCCACCAGCCTGATTCTCGGCAGTTACAACATCAAAGCCCATTTGTTCAACCATAGTTTTCAGTTGAAATAAATAATCCATATCATCATCAACGATAAGGATTGTTTTCCCGGTTGTATTTACATTATCACTCTTCATATCAGTTTAAAATATTACGTGGTAAAGTTATTGTTATCTCTGTTCCTTTCTGGCCTTGATTATCGGATGTGTTTGAAGTAATAGCTATTTTTCCGCGATGCATCTTCACGATACCATAAACCAGTGAAAGTCCAAGCCCGGTGCCTTTTCCGCGCTCTTTAGTAGTGAAGAAAGGAGTGAACATCTTATCCATATTTTCTTCGGGGATACCAATACCGGTATCTTTCACCTTGATGGTAATCTCATCGGCCGTGTCAGATAGTTCAACGGTGAGCGTTCCTCCATCGGGCATGGCCTCAACAGCATTCTTTTCAAGATTGGTCAGCACCTGCATCATCTGGTCGGTATCAATCATTGCATACTGATTTTTCATGTACGAATTAAAAATAATACTTACCGTTTCTGGCTTAATAACAGATTCGATGCTTCGCTGAGTAAATTTCTCAATATTTGTTTCAACCAACCGTACCTGATTTTTACGCGCGAAGTTTAGCAGTCCGCCAACAATCTTACGGCATCGTTCGGCCTGTTCAACAATCAGTTCGATATCTTTTCGTGAAGGATTATCATCGGCCAGTTCATCGAGCAACAGGTTGCTGTACATAGTAATAACACCAAGCGGATTATTCAATTCATGAGCGATTCCGGCTGATAATTGTCCCATACTCGCGAGTTTCTCGGTTTGCTTAAGCGCTTCTTTTGCATCGGCCAGTTCACGGTTTGAATGATTCAGATCGTTGATAGAATTATGCAACATATCTATCGTATAGGGAAGGCACATTTCATTTTCGGCCAACCCCTGAACAATAGCCACGGCATGCTCACGGCAAGTAGAATAGCCACAGGCCCCGCAGTTCAGATAATCATCATCGGAATATTTATTCATTGAATGAAGGACCTGTTTGATCTGATCTTCATTAGGCATATTAATCATCTTTTCGGCCTTTTGAAATTTTTGCCTTAAATCAAGATCGCTGAGCGCCTGCAAATTTTCTTTCCATTCCTGCGTATCAAAATTACGCATCTTACGACGATTATAGTCATTAATATTTGCGCGCCGGGCATATCGTAATCCATTAGGCGACATACCGGGCCCCATGATACATCCCCGGCAGCATAACAATTCAAGGTGTGATGAGCCGAGTAAACCCTTATCAAATTCACTGATTAGCTCCTTAAAGTCCTCCTGCCCTTCGGCAACAATAATCTTATCTTCCTTTTCTATTCCATCAATATCAATGTTGCGGAAAAGACCACGACTGATAGGAAATAAAGCTCCTTTACCACCAATGGGCGGATCGAAACCAGATGGAGTTACTTTGGCCGGTTTGATTTTTTTGCGGGTTAACAGTTCACGCAATTCAACAAATGTAAGTACTTGATCCACCTCTCCTACCTCATTCTTTTTTGCAATACAAGGGCCGACAAAAACAATCCTGATGTCATTCCCATACTGTTTCCTGATTACACGGGCAGTAGCAATCATTGGCGAGACAACAGGAACCAAAGAATCAATCAGTTTGGGGAAATAATATCTGACATAATTAACGATGGCCGGACAATCGCTATTAATATAATGTTTACTCTGTTTACCATTTAGTAATTTTTTATATTCGGCAGCCACCAGATCGGCGCCAAAGGCCACTTCAACCACATACCGGAAGCCCAACTGGCGGAGCATTCCCACGAGAATACGCGAATCCATGATCTCCTGAAATTCAGCAGGGAAACTGGGCGCAAGGCAACAGGCCACAGCCCTGTCTGTATCAAGCATTGCAGCCACCTCATCAACAGCCCTTAAATATGCTTTGGCGCCCTGACTACAAACGCGGGTGCAGTTTCCGCAGGCGATACAGCGCTCGGGGATAATCTGCGCCTGTCCGTTCACAATACGAATCGCTTTTACCGGACATTCGCGCACACAGGTATAGCATACCCGGCAACGGTCTTTAACCGTATACACCAGTTGTCTGGCCTTGCTATTATCTGTCGCTTCGGCTGTCATCTCTCTATTTAATTACATCTCGTTTTTGATATGTTGTATGCAGCAGCTCATGACTTTTATGCCCGAGTGGCTCTCCTAAAAACTTCTCATATAACTCAATGATATATGGATTTTTATGCGACACTTTTATCGTTTCATTTTCATCTATCTTATACAGAGAGAGCATGCGGCTGCGTACATTTTGTTCATCCATACCAATGGGCTGACCACCACCATTGATACATCCGCCGGGGCAAGCCATCACTTCAATAAAATGAATATCGCTTCGTCCATTTTTAATTTCTTCGAGTAGTTTATGCGCATTCAATAAACCACTAACCACGACCACTCCAATTGTTTTTGTTCCGATTTCGATCTTCGCTTCTTTACGGCCCTGGAAGCCGCGTACTTCGGCAATCTTAAACTGTATCAGCTCTTTGCCGGTGAGCTTAAAATAAGCAGTACGTATGGCTGCCTCCATCACACCGCCCGATGCGCCAAAAATTTTACCTGCTGTTGACCGTGTACCTAACGGGGAATCGGCCAACTCGGGCTGTAACTCAATCAGGTTGATGCCAAACATCTTAATCAGTCGCACCAGCTCACGTGTCGTGATTGCCACATCAACATCGGCCATCCCTTTATTAATCTGCTCTTCACGCTTATGTTCAAATTTTTTGGCTGTGCAAGGCATAATAGATACTGAATAAATATCAGCAGGATTAATTCCCGACTCACGGGCAAAATAGCTTTTCACTACAGCACCCATCATCTGCTGGGGCGACTTGCATGTTGACACATTCGGCAAAAACTCCGGATAAAACTGCTCGGCATATTTTACCCATGCCGGACAGCAACTGGTAATCATCGGTAACACGCCATTATTCTTTATCCGGTGGATCAATTCTGCGCTCTCTTCCATAATAGTCAGATCGGCAGAAAAAGAAGTATCAAATACTGCATTAAATCCCATGCGGCGAAGAGCTGCATTAAGTAAGCCGTTCAAATCGAGGCCAGGCATCAATCCGAACTCTTCGGCAATAGACACCGTGATAGAAGGAGCATACTGAATTACTTTATATTTCGATTTATCAGTCAGGACAGCGCATAATTCGTCAAGATAACTTTTTTCGGTAAGAGCACCGGTTGGGCACACCATAATACATTGACCGCAGTTCACGCAACTCGACGTGTTCATGGCGCCTTTGAATGCAGGAGCAATAATGGTTTTGCTGCCGCGATTCACAAAATCAATAGCCGAAACCCCTTCCACTTCCTCGCATACCCTGACACAACGGCCGCAAAGAATACATTTCGCCGGATCACGCATAATACTGGCGCTGCTGATATCCATCTTATAATCATTTCTGTGTCCGGCTATTTTCCGCTCCCGCACATTCAGGTTGGCCGACAAATGTTGTAATTCACAAGTACCATTACGCTCACAGTACAAACAATCGTCGGGATGATTGGATAATAATAATTCAATAATCGTTTTACGCGCCTCAATAACCCTTGGCGTATGAGTATGAATCTTCATATCCTTCATCACGGGCTCGGAGCATGAGGTAACCAGTTTACGACGCCCTTCCACCTCAACAACACAAAGCCGGCAAGCGCCCGATGGGAACATATCTTTCATGTGGCATAAAGTCGGCACGGTAATTCCATTGTTACGTAATGTATCAAGGATACTATCGCCTTCTCTGGCATTTACTTTAGCTCCGTTTACTTCAATCGTCATCTCCATACATTTTCTATATAACTGTTTAACTGATGATCACTGCTTCAAATTTGCATGTCTCAAGGCAACTGCCGCAACTGATGCATTTATTCTGGTCAATAATATGCGGCGCTTTGCGGTCGCCGGTAATAGCATCCACCGGACATTTCTTTGCACAGGCCGTACACCCGGTGCATTTTGTGCTTTCAATAGTAAATGTCCGCAATTCGGCACATTGTTTCGCTCTGCATTTGCGCTCATACACGTGTTCCTCATATTCGTCACGGAACCAGGCAAGGGTACTCAACACCGGATTAGGCGCCGAATGGCCGAGACCGCACAATGATGTATCACCAATCACCGATGCCAGCTTCTCTAACTGAGTAATAGCTTTCATACGCAACAAAGCCGCATTAGGATTATTACCCGGCTTTGAAGTTATACTATTAAGAATCTCAAGCATACGCTTGGTCCCTTCCCTGCACGGGATACATTTACCACAACTTTCGCGTTGAATAAAATCCATAAAAAACTTGGCGATATCCACCATGCAGGTATCCTCATCCATCACCACAAGCCCGCCCGAACCCATCATAGCGCCGACCTTAAGTAACGACTCATAGTCAATGGAAATATCAATGTTCTGCTGTGTGATACAACCGCCGGACGGACCACCAATCTGCACTGCCTTAAAACTACGGTCATTAATAATACCACCGCCAATATCATAAATAATAGATCTCAGAGTAGTACCCATGGGAATCTCCACTAACCCTGTATTTTTTATCTTACCCGACAGGGCAAACACCTTTGTTCCCTTGCTGTATTCAGTACCCATTGATGCAAACCATTGAGCCCCATTACGCAGGATACCCGGCACATTGGCCAATGTCTCCACATTATTAATACTTGTTGGCTTACCAAATACGCCGCGTACCGAAGGATAAGGGGGCCGCGGCCTGGGCATTCCGCGCCGACCCTCGATACTGAACATCAGCGCTGTCTCTTCGCCACAAACAAAAGCGCCGGCGCCTTTTTTAATTTTTATTTCCAGATCAACATTTGTTCCGTAAATATTCTTTCCTAACAATCCGTATTCTTTGGCCTGATTAAGTGCCTTCATCAACCGTTCAATTGCTAAAGGATACTCGGCGCGGATATAGATATACGCATGTTTTGCTCCAATCGCATAGCTGACAATGCACATCCCTTCAATGAGCCGGTGCGGATCGCCTTCAATCACAGCCCTATCCATAAATGCGCCGGGATCTCCTTCATCGGCATTACAAATCAGGTATTTGACATCGCTCTGTGTCCGCAAGGTCAGCCGGCACTTCATACCGGTAAGAAAACCAGCGCCTCCCCTGCCCCGTAATCCGCTTTTCTCAATAATCTCGCATACCTCTTCGGGTGTATATTTCCGGATGGTATCAAGATAAGGTTTATAGCCACCTCGAACAATATATTCCTCGATGCTAACCGGATCAATAATACCGCAGTTCTCAAGCACCAGTCGTTTCTGATTGACAAAGAAAGGGTGCTCACTAAGCAAAGGCACCCCTGGCCATAATTTCTGTCCGTCATCATTATATTGACCCATTAACCCATCCCTGCTTACTGTGCCAGCGAAAAGCTGTTCGAGGAGTGCATCTGTTTTACCGGCGGTAACACGCGAATATGAGAGCCGCTGCATGGCAGGAAATTTAAAGTCAACAATAGGTTCTACAGCACAATAACCAATACAACCGACATGCAGTATCACGGCTTTCAATTGTTTTGCTTCAAGGAAACGGCGAATGGCCTGCTCGGTTTTTGCTGCTCCTGCTCCCAGGCCGCAAGTCCCTGCACCAATATAGATTACCGGCACATCTGATGTCAAACGTGTTACCACCGAACGGGTTTCTGATACTGCTCCAAACTGCCCGGTTAATAAACCATCAATTAATGTTTCTTTTGTAGTCATATTCAAATTCCTGCTAATACGTTTTTTTCATTTCAACCGGCCTGCTGCGGTATTCATCAATAATTGACTGAAGCGACGAAGGAGTAACCTTTGCATGAAACTCACCATTAACGGCAATCACGGGTGCCAGTCCGCAAGCGCCGATACAGGCCACCACCTCAATGCTGAAGAGCCCATCGCGCGTTGTTTCACCGGCCTTAATTTTCAGCAATTTTTCGAGATGTTCAAGCACTGTAGCCGATCCAAGGACATGACAGGCAGTACCTCTGCACACCATGATGTTGTAGACACCCGGCTTATTAAACTTAAACTGGTTGTAAAAGGTTGCCACACCATATACCTTGCTGGCCGGCAAATTAAGCATTTGTCCTACCTGACTGATCGAATCCTGACTCAGGTAACCAAAGCGTTCCTGCACCTCCTGCAGAATAGGAAGAAGCTGATCGCGTCCTGCTCCCTGATATTGTGTTAATATTTCATCCAACACTTCACTCATATAACATAAAATATAAATGATCAATAATTTTTTTCTTATTCGCCCAGCAATCGTTTCAATTCAGGCAGAAGTTTTTTTGCATCAACAGGCTTACGAACAAATCCACTCACCGGCACCCAAATATTACTACCGTTATCATCAAGATAGTCAATACCGGCTGTGTCGGTATGCATATCTTTCAGCAAAATCACCTGTAGCTCCTTGTAATTGGGATCTTTGCGATATTCACGGGCCATCTCCTGCACGCTGGCCTTGGTGGTAACCAACACATCAATGCTGGTCTGCATTAATATGGGTATTTTCTTCAGTTGCGCATCCTTGCTGAATTCGGATGCCAGTTCGAAGCCCTCATGCCGGGTGGTCATCATTACATCAAGAATGGCCAGATCGGGTTTTTCGCGTCGTGCAACCTCAAGCCCTTCGGCCTTGTTACCCGCAGTTACTACTTCATATTTTTCCCTCGTAAGAATGGCAGATAACACAGTGATTACATCAATGTCGTCATCCACAATTAAAATCTTTCTTGTTGCCATAAGCTGGTTTTTGTTTAGTTATTAATTATTAATTTACACTACAAATATAATTGTGAAAAAAATAACAATTCATGGTTTTTTATCCTGTTTTTTTCTACTACCAAAAAGAAATTATAATGGTTATTTACACAAAAAAAGTGCAATGATTTGCCGTTTAGTATTGCTATTAATTACGTATCTGCAGACAAAACCCGGAATATATCATGTTGCGTAAATGTAGAATTACCAGACATTTAAACCTGATTTTTCAGATGAGATTAATCAACTGAAAGATCAGGGTTAAATCAGAATTAATGAAATAAAAAAGCTCCATTAAAAAAATAAATGGAGCTTTTATAGTGATAATGATTATATAATTACTTCACAATAGTAATTTGTCCAACCAGCGGACGTTCACCATTCTTCAGATCAATGATAAAGTGATACGAATCAACCGGCAGCGGATAGCCATTCTTTGTGCCATCCCATGACGATTCGTACCCTTTGGATTCAAAGACCAGTTGTCCCCAGCGGTTATAAACCTGTACCCATACATCAGGATAGATCACATTCAGCATCTTAATATCCCACTTATCGTTCACCCCATCACCGTTGGGCGTAAAGGCCGTTGGTATCTCGATGCATACACGTTTGCGGCCTTTCAGCTTATAGGTTGCCACCAATGGGCAATTGTTTGCATCAGTTACCGTGAGCGTAATATCACCAACACCTAACCGGTCAACATACTTACCTGCGGCTGAATTCGACCACTTATAGGTATATGGCGGTGTGCCTCCATTGGCCTCTGCATCTATTGCGCCATCAGTAGTAAGTTTACAATACGGATGAGTTATCACCGTATCTAAAACCATTA
>Ga0101944_10001641_pt1 | contig 43626 bp, 31 predicted proteins | sample DewCreD2012metaG_FD_75245 | JGI IMG/M metagenome (GOLD analysis project Ga0101944, IMG submission 75245) | Hot spring sediment bacterial and archeal communities from British Columbia, Canada, to study Microbial Dark Matter (Phase II) - Dewar... ... | reverse complement strand
TGGCGGGATGGCTGGCGGTGTCCACGCAGTAGAAATACTGGCTGGCGCCGGCGCTGGCGCTCCATTGCAGCACGATGTTCACCGGAACCTCCAGGCTGCCATTGGGCGGGCTGAGCTTGGAGAACGGCTGCGGCGGCGCTGCCCGCGTGGTGAAATTCCAAACCGCGCCGCCATCGGCGTAGGTGACGCCGGCAATGTTAACCGCCCGCGCCTGCCAGTAGTACGTCGTGGCGTATGCCAGACCGCTGACATCAACCGAGGTATCCGCCCCTGCCAGCAGCCAGGTGCTGGCGGGCGTGCAGGAAACTGTGCTCAGGCAGTATTCGTAAGTCACGTTCGCGCCGGCGCTCGTCCCCCAGGATAACGTCAGGCTGAGCGGCTGGTTGGTCAGGTTGTTCCCCGGGCTGACTTTGCTAAAAGCCTGCGGCGGGGCAAGCGCGGTAGTGAACTGCCAGGAAACACCGTTATCGGCGTAGGTGGTGGCGGTAACGTTGACTGCCCGCACCTGCCAGAAATAGGTCGTCTCGGACTGCAACCCGGCAGGATTGGCAGAGAGGTTCGTCCCGGCAGGAATCCAGGCGCTGGCAGGGGTGCACGGCGCGGTAGCAATGCAGTATTCATACGTGATGCCGCTGCCGGGGCTGGCAGACCAGGTCAGGGTGGGATTCAAAGGCAAACCGACAGCAGCATTGACCGGCGTCAGCTTGCCAAATGCCCCAGGCGGCGGCGGCTGCGTCTGGAAAGAGAACCAGACGCCGCCGTCTGCCTGGACGTTTCCGCTGGCGTTAACCGCCCGCACCTGCCAGTAGTAGGTCGCTCCGTACGCCAGCCCGCTCAAACTGCCCGAAAGCCCGCTGACGCTCGTCCAGGTTGTGTCGCAAGCGTTATTGTTCACCGTGTCGGCGCAGTAATCGTAGCTGGCGGCGTTGGCGCTGGCGCTCCATGCGAGCGTCAGGTTATTAATGGGCTGGTTGACGGCGGCGTCTGCCGGGGTGAGCTTGTTGAACGCGCCAGGCAGCGACTGGTTCTGAATCGTCTTGAACTGCCACCAGACGCCGTTATCGGCTTCGGTGCGATCTGGCGAGGCATCCAGGGCGCGCACCTGCCAGTAATAGGTGGTATTGGGGGTCAATCCCTGCAGGGTTGCGCCCATGTTCCCGCCAACGCTCACCCACTGCCCTGGCGGACATTCTTTCCTGTTCGTCCGCAGGCAGTACTGGTAAGAGGTAGCCCCGGCGCTGGCGCTCCACTGCAGGCTCAGGTTGCTGGTAGGCTGGTTCAGCGCGTTATCAGCAGGCAACTGCTTATTGAAGGGTCCGGGCGCCGCGGGATGGGCTGAGGTCGAAAGATTGAAAGGAAAGCGGGGTAAAAAGATCGAAATCAAAATTAAAGAAACGAGAGAGAAAATAGCAAGCCGAAAATTCTTCATATTTTACTCCTTAGGTGAAAAGAAAAGCGGAAAACGTAAACAAAACCCCATAATTTGAAAAATTATAACGAATAAATCAAAAACGCGCCACCAACGGTGAAGTTGCATTAAAAAGCCAAACTGTGCGATAATCAAGAGCATCCCTGCTGCAGCGCCCCGCCGCCATCCCCTGGCGAGATCGCCGCAGCCAACCACCCGCCCAACCTTCGCTCCGCCGGGCGGCATATCCGCGAAAGGAGCCGTCATGATCGCACTGCCGCATATCATCCGCCAGTTGACCGTCAACGCCGAGGCGTTCAACGCCCTGGCGCAGGGCGTCCCCCTGGAACAGGCAACCTGGCAGCCCGACCCCCAAACCTGGAGCCTGAAGGATGTGTTCGAACACCTCTACAACGAAGAAAAGCTGGACTTCCGCCGCCACCTGCGCGATATGTTCAGCCACCCGTCCAAGCCGTGGAGCAGCTTTCCGCACGCCGAGTACATCAAGCTGGAAACCCTGTCGCAGGCGTTGGACGGCTTCCTGGCGGAGCGGGAGGCGTCGCTCGCCTGGCTGGAGGCGCTCGGCGCGGTGGATTGGGACGCCGCCTCGCAGGCGCCCTTCGCGCCCGGCGGCGGAACGCTCACCCTGCGCGCCGGCGATGTGCTCGTCTCCTGGGCGGCGCACGATTACCTCCACCTGCGCCAGGTGAACGAACTGCTCTACGCCTGGAATGCAGCAAACGGCGCGCCCTACTCCGCCGAATACGCCGGCGGCTGGTGACCTTCGCTGGCAGGCGGGCTGCGGCTGAAGCCGGAGCGCGGAAAAGGGCAACCCCGCCGCCCTATCCCCCACACAGGAGCCAATCGATTCCCCATGACCCTCGACCAACCTGACAACCCCGCACAGATCGGCAGCGCTCTTCCCGCCAGCCCGCCCCGCCTTCCTGCCCGCATCTGGATTGCCCTGCTCGCCATCGGTTTCACCGGTCAGCTTGCCTGGGGCGTCGAAAACCAGTTCTTCAACACCTTCCTCTACAACCAGATTACCCCCGACCCGCGCCCCATCTCGTGGATGGTGGCGATCACCGCCGTCGTCTCGACGCTCACTGCCCTCACCATGGGCGCTCTCAGCGACCGCACGCGCACCCGCTGGGGACGCCGCCGCCCATACATCTTCGTTGGCTACCTGCTGTGGGGCGTCTTTACCGCCGTCTTTCCCGCATCGGCGCTGGCTTCGTCCATCGGGCTGGGCGTGGCGCTGGCGATTCTGCTCGATTCGATCATGACCTTCTTCGGCGCTACCGCCAACGACGCCGCCTTCAACGCCTACATCGCCGACGTCACCACCCCCCAAAACCGAGGGCGGGTGAGCGGCGCGCTGGAGATCGTGCGCTGGGTGGCGTTCCTCATTATCTATGGCGGCGCGGCGGTCTTCATCGAGCACATCGGCTATGCGGGGTTCTTCATGCTGATCGGCGGGCTGGTGCTGGTTTCGGGTCTGGCGTTCGGTCCGCTGCTCGCCGAGCCGCCCGTGACCGAAAGACCTGCCGTCAGCTACCGCCAGCAGCTTCTCAGCACGCTGCAGCCGGGCTTCCTTAAGGCGCACCGCGATATCTTCCTGGTGCTGCTGGCGTTGGCGCTGTTCAACCTGGCGCAGCAGGTCTTCTTCCCCTACCTGTTGATCTACCTGCAGCACTTCATTCGGCTGCCGGCGCTGGAATATTCCATCCTGGTAGCCGTTGCCATCCTGGCGGGCGGCATCCTGATGGCGTACCCGCTGGGCTGGCTGGTGGACCGCTGGGGGCGCAAGCCGGTGGCGCTGCTGGCGGTGTTTTGCGAGGCGCTGGGCTTGCTGCTCTTCTCCTTTTCCCGCTCCTTCCTGGCGCTCACGCTGAGCGGCATCCTCTGGCTTACCCCCATTGCCGCCTTCACCATCACCCTGATGGCGTGGACGAAAGACCTCTACCCCGAAGACCGGCGCGGTCAGTTCGCCGGCTACTACATCCTGTTCGGCGTGCTCTTTGCCATGATTCCCGGTCCGCTCATCGGCGGCTGGCTGGGCAGCCAGTTCGGCATCCCCGCCGTCCTGGATGGCAAACCCGGTTTCATCCCCACCCCGCTCATCTTCCAGGTCTCTGCCCTGCTCACCCTGCTGGCGGCGCTGCCCCTCGGGTTCACCAGGTATAAAAAGTGAAAGGATATTCCCATGACCTTCCAAGGACCTTTACGCAAAAACCCCCTCAACCCGCGCTACTTCACCGACGACTCCGGCGAAGCCATCTACCTCGCCGGTTCGCACACCTGGTCGGTGATGCAGGATATGTGGCTCGAAAACGAACCGCGCCATTCCATGGATTACGACGGCTTCCTGCAGATGCTGGCAGATTACGGGCACAACTTCCTGCGCTTCTGGCAGTTTGCCCTTTATCCCAAGAACTGCCCCTGGAACCGCGTCGCCACCTGTTTCGACCCGCTGCCCTTCGAGCGCACCGGTCCCGGCTTAGCCGCTGACGGCTTGCCAAAGTTCGACCTGGATCGGCTCTCCCCGGCGTACTTCCAGCGCCTGCGCCAGCGGGTGGAAAAAGCCGCCCAGAAGGGCATCTACGTCAGCGTGATGCTCTTCGAAGCCTGGGCGCTCAAGTGGGCGACGCCTGACCAGCAGCCCTGGGAGTTCCACCCTTTCAACCCGCGCAACAACGTCAACGGCATCACCGACCAGCCGCTGGCGACCACGGGTAAGTATGCCGGCAACTACGTGGGCGTCTTTTCCCTGGATTGCCCGCAAATCTTGGAATGCCAGAAGCGGTTCATCCGCGCCGTGGTCGACGCGGTCAACGACCTGGATAACGTCCTCTACGAAATTTGCAACGAGGTTCCCTACACGTCCGAAGCGATGCAGTGGCAGGAGCACCTTTGCCAGTACCTGCGCGCTTACGAGCGCGGCAAGCCCAAGAGCCATCCCATCGGCATCACCCCCGAAGGCGGCGACCACATCAACGAGGAGCTGATGACCACTTCCGCCGACTGGATTTCGCCCTCCAACGGTCGCGGCTTCGAGTACCGCTACAATCCCCCGCCCGCCTCCGGCGAAAAGGTCATCTTCAACGACACCGACCACCTGTGGGGACACGGCTGCGAGGCGAGCTGGATCTGGAAGTCCTTCACCCGCGGCATGAACGTGCTCTTCATGGACCCGTGGGAGCCCATCCCCGGCGACCTGGATTGGTGGCAGGATGGCGACCAGAGCCGCAACCAGCGTTATTACTACGCCTGGGACGACATGCGCCGCAACCTGGGTTACACACGCCGCGTTGCCCGCATGTTCGACCTGAACCGCTGCGTCCCGAACCTGACGTTCTGCACTTCAGGCTACTGCCTGGCGAACTACAACGAACAGTACGTCTGCTACTTCCCCGCCGGCGGTTATGAGGGCGTTGACCTGACCGGGCTGGACGGCGAGTTCCAGGTGGAATGGCTCAACCCTGCCACCGGAGTCTCGTTCAAGGGCGAGCCGCTGCCCGCCCGCAGCAGCTCGCCGCACGCCATGTACCAGCGCGCTGCGCTGCGCCCGCCCTTCGAAGGTTCCGCCGTGCTGCTGCTCTACAAGCAGCGCAACGAGCTGCCCCGCCGCTATCCCATCTACGTCGCCGGGACGTAGCCGCGCCGCCAGGCAGCAGCGCTTCACCGCCGCCAGGCAACAGGGCGATGCCAGCGGTATAATTCCTGCGGAGGACAACATCATGCCGCAATGGGAATACTGTTCAGTCAAGCTCATCTGGCGCGAAGAGCGCAAGAACCTGGAACACTTCAAGGCGCGCGTCGTCTATTACCAACCGGGCGGAAACCGCGCCGTCAAAGACATCCAGACCGACATCGCCGTGGACGATTACCTGGCAATTTCGGCGATTGGCTACGCGCTGGCAGAACTGGGGCTGGAAGGCTGGGAACTGGCGCACATGCAGCACTCGGAGGGCAACATCGGCTTCCAACTGGCGATCGAAGCCATGTGCAAACGTCCCATTTCATCCGCCGCCGAGTAGCTGAGCGAGACAAAAACGCGGGAAGGGACCGCCGGTCCTCTTCCCGCGTGGACGCCTGTTTCGCAGCCAGCCAGGTCTATTCGTAGCGCAGCGCCTGGACGACCTCCAGCCGCGCCGCCTGCCGGGCGGGGATGATGCTCGCCAGCACGCCGAACAGGATGCCCGCCGCCACGGCTGCCAGGATGCCCCCGGCGGGGAAAACGTATTCCATCGGGAAGCCGAAAGACTTCATCGCCTCCACTACCAGAAAAGCCAGGTAGAGACCCATCGCCACGCCAAACGACGTGCCCAGCGCCGAAAGGATGAGCGCCTCAGCCAGAATCACCTTGCGCACCTGGCGGCGGGTAGCGCCCACCGCGCGCAGCATGCCGATCTCGCGGGTGCGCTCGATGACGCCGATTGCCAGCGTGTTCACCATGGCAATCAGCGAGGGCACTGCCAGGAAGACTCCCAGGGCAATGATCACCGCAAACGCCATGTCGAACAACTGCAAGCTTTCCTCGACGTACTCCTTGCCGTTGATGAGGCGGAATTGCGGATATGCCGCCGCCAATGCCTTCAACTGCTTCTCTACCTGGGCGCTGTCGGCGGAGGGCGCCAGGTTCAACTGGATGAAGACATCTTCATTGCGCCCAAAGTCTTCAGCGATATTGGCATGCGCAATGTAAGCGGTGGCAATCTTGGCGTTGAGGAAATCGCTGGCAATGCCCACCACGCGGTAAGCGCGTTTTCCCCCGGGGGTGATCAGTTCCAGGTCGTCGCCCAGTTTGATGCCAGCGCTGCTCGCCAGGATGCCATTGATGATGGCATTGCGCCCTGCCTCCAGCGCGGCGTACGCCTGGCTTTCATCTCCCTTGCTGAAGTGCAGCCCACTCACCTGGGTATACGCCTGCGGGTCGATGCCCATCACCGAAATATCGACGCCGTTGACCTGTGAAGGGGCAAAGCGCAGGGCAGAGACAACTTCGACGCCTTCGACTTGGCGCAGTTCCTCTGCCAGGCGCGGGTCTGCGCCCACATTGCCGCCCCACAGCGCCACCGAGGGCGGGATGAACAGGTAATCGCTGCCCAGGCTCTTGCGCACCAGCGAGGTAAAGCCCAGCGAAACGCTGGTGATCATCCCGGCTGCCATGACGATGATCGCCATGGCGATGAGCGTGGTGCTGGCGGTGATGGCGGCGCGGCTGGGCTGGCGCGACAGGTTCCCCTCCGCCAGTTGCGCCGAGCCGTCGCGGGCAAAGATCAGCGCCAGCAGGCGGCTGAACAGCGCAGCAATGGGGTTGACCAGCGCCGGGGCGGTCAACACCAAGCCGATGATGAAGGCAACTAAGCCAGCGCCAATCAACGCCGCGTTGCGGGTCAACAGGGTCGCCAGCGCGGCGACGATCAGCGCCGCGCCGCTCCAAAAGCCAAACCCCGCCATGCGCTTGAGCGTGACCGCGCCCACCGAAGGGCGCAGCGCCTCCAGCGGGGTGATGCGGGTGGCGTTGATGGCGGGAAGCAAGCCGGCGAGCAGGGTGATGCCAACGCCAATCACCAGGCTGACCACCACCATGCTGAGATTGACCGCCGGCGCGCCGATCTTCACGTTCATGTACATCTGGAGGATGGGATTGAGCGCATTGAGTGACAGGATGCCCAGCCCATAACCCAGCAGCATGCCCAGCAGCGTACCTGCCACGCCCTGCATCAGCCCCTCGGCGAGGATGACGCCGAAAATGGTCTTACGGTTGGCGCCCAGGGCGCGCAGCATGCCGATGTCGCGGCGGCGTTCGACGATGATGGTGCGGAAGGTATTGAAGATGATGAACCCGCCCATCAGCAGCGCCAGGGTGCCCAGCATGGAGAAGATTTGCTGGGCGAGCTGCATATTGGTCAGGATTTCGGCGTTAGCCTCCAGGCTGCCCACCTGGTAGATGTCGCCCAGCGCTGCGAGAATGGATTGTTCGATTGTCTGCCGGCGGGTTTCATCAACGGAATCGTAATTGAGGTCGATGGCGTTGATCATGCCGGGCATGTTGAGCATCTCCTGCGCCTGCGCCAGCGTGACCAGCACCTCTTCGTTGCCGGGCAGGGCGCGCGCCGGCAGGATGCCGATGACTTCCAGCGTCTGCTCGCCCTCGGGGCTGGGAAGTTCGAACGTATCGCCCAGCGTCACCTTGAACGTCTCTGCCAGGCTTTTGGAAATGACCGCCGCAGCGCGGTCATCCGCCTGCAGAAACCGCCCCTGGGTGACCGGGTACATCCGCACCGTCCTTGCCTGGTCGGGATCGATTCCCACCAGCGAAACGGCAGTGATGGCGTCGGGCAGGGCAGGGTCGTGGTCAAGGTAATCGACCGGCAGGTTCACCAGGCGGCTGAGCGAAGCAGTTGCCGCCCGCACGCCGTCCATGGCTGCCACGCGGTCGCGCACCGAGGCTGGAAAAGCGTCGGAGGTCTTGAGCGTCAGGGTGGCATCCACCTGCCCGGCTGCCGCCATGAAACTCGCCTGGAAAGCGCCGGTAAGGGAGGGGATGAGGATGTTCATGCCAAAGACAACCAGCACGCCAAAGACGATCGCCAGCGTGGTCAGCGTGGTGCGCAGCTTGCGCCCAGAGAGGTAGCGCAGAGCAAGGGTCAATTGCAGGTTCATGTGGCGGTCTCCTTTTCTGCGCTCAAGTCGTCATCAGGCGCATCTTATCGGCGACCATGCCGGCGTTGCCCTGGCTCTTGGGCTCCAGCACGGTTTCATCGGCAATGGCGCCGTCCTTGAGGAAGACGATGCGGTCAGCGTAAGCGGCGATGCGCGGGTCGTGGGTGACCATGACCACCGCCCGCCCCCATTCGTTTGCCACCTGGCGCAGCAGGCTGGCGATCTCGTCGGAGGCGCGGGTGTCGAGATTGCCGGTAGGCTCATCTGCCAGCACCACCGCTGGCTCGGCGACCAGGGCGCGGGCAATTGCCACCCGCTGCTGCTCGCCGCCGGAGAGCTGATCGGGGCGGTGCGCCAGGCGGTCGCCCAACCCGACCTTCGCCAGCCATTCTCGGGCGCGGGCGCGGGCTTCGGAGGGACGCACACGGTCCAGGATGACCGGCAGGGCGGCGTTTTCCTCCGCGCTGAGCACCGGTATCAGGTTGAAGAACTGAAAGACGAACCCGATCTTGCGGCGGCGCAGCTCAGTCAGGCGGTCGTCATCCAATTCCGCCAGGTGATGACCGTCGAGCGTGACGCTGCCCTGCGTGGGTCGGTCCAGCCCGCCCAGCAGGTGGAGCAGCGTTGATTTGCCGCAGCCCGAAGGACCCATCACCGCCACAAATTCACCGGCGGCAACTTCCAACGAGACATCTTTCAGGGCGGTCACCGCGGTAGCGCCGGAGCCGTAAATCTTGGTCAGGTTGTTGGCAATAATGAGGGACATGGTGGTTAATTCTCCTTTGTTGTGATCTCGATTCGTATCGGCGGCTTCGGTGAGCGCGCCAGCGCCGTTTACCCGAGGCTGCGGCGCGCCTCTCATCGCCTCATTCGTGATGACTGTCTTCCTTGCGCGGTCTGCCGCGCGGCTTGACCTCCGGAGCAGGCATTGGCTGGCGGCGAATCTCATCCAGGCGACCTTCGATCATGTCCAGCCAGCGCAGGTCGGCTTCCAGGTGCATGATGACTTTGTCCAGCAGGAAGATCTGCGCCAGCTCGCGGCGGGGATTCGCCTGGTTGCGCAGCGCCGTCTGGGCGTGCAGCTCCTGGTAGAGCCGGCTGCGCTGCGCCTGAATCACGCGGTAAGGGTTGGCGTTGGGGTTTTCTAGGCTGAGCATCAGCTTGATGAAGAACTCATCGCGCTGGTGAGCTTCAGACAGCCCCGTCTCGAACCAATCCGCCAGCTCCGCCTCGCCCAGCGGCGTGAGGGCGTACACCCGCTTTTCAGGACCGCCCTCCTGGGCAGCGCTCGCCTGGCGGACGAGTCCAGCCTCTTCCAGCCGGGCAAGCGTGGTATAGATTTGGGCAGGCTTGACCTCCCAAACCGCCTCCCCGCCGACCAGGGCTTCGAACGCCAGGCGCAGTTCATAGCCATGGCGCGGGCGCTGCGCCAGTAAACCGAGTATAGCGTTGCGGACAGACATAATAAATCTAGTAAACGAGTTACTAATTACAAGGCAAAATCATATAACCAGTTACTAGATTTGTCAAGGGGTTTTTCAAGCGCCTGGCGGGGGATTATTCCGCCGCCCACGCCTGCAGCAATTCATAGACCCCGCCCTGGCGGGTGAATTGCAGCCGAAAAACGGGGATTTCCCGCGCCAGCGCGCCGACCAGGTCGAGAGTCTTTTCCCACCAATCGGCAGTGATCAGCGGCTGGATGACAAATTGCGGCAGGCGACGCACCGCTTCACTTTTATCGAGGGGAATGAGGCGGTTTTGCTCTGCCTTTTCCAGCAGGCAGAGGGCGCGCAGCGGCGCAGCGGAAGGCGAAACCTGGGCGATTTCGCCGTGGCTCCACGTGCCGTGCAGGCGAAAGCCCTCCTGCCAGCGGCGCACGATGACGCGGTCATCGCACAACAGTTCGCCATATGGCATGAGCAGGCGGGAGAGAGTGGATTTGCCCGCCTCAGAATGTCCGAGGAAGGCATACCCCTGCCCGTCAATAATCAGACCGGCGGCGTGCAGCATCCCCCCCTGGCGGTCAGCCAGCAGGCGGGCAAGCACCACCTGGTCGGTGGGAAAGAAGCTCAAGGCAGGCAGGTTCCCTTTCAGGAAAGCCTGGCGGTGGGGAAAGTACACCTCGCCCAGGGTGTGTTCAGAGTTGAACCAGGCTGCCAGGTACACACCCTCCGGCAGCCGCCACAGGTACCAAAAGCCAGCCTCCCCCTGGTACACTTCCCAGGGCGGCGGGCTGGCGACCCTCTTGCCCAGCGCCTCAGGATGCAGTTCCGGGAGGACGAAGTGCAGGCGCAGCAGCAGGTCTTCTGACGGGGATTCGGCGAGTTCGAACCGGCGGAACCTGACGGCAAAGGTGTTCTCGCTCAAAGGCAGGTCGCTGACCAGCTTGATGGTCAGCCCGCCGACGGCATAGCAGCGAACTCTGTTTGGGGGGCTGGAGGACATGCGCGTTGAAGGTCCAATCCGCCTGGATTAAACCACAGAGACGCTTCCGCTGCGGGTGGCATCTCCGCTCGGCAGGCGTCCCTGGTGATCGGCTGAAAGAGAGATTGATGGGGTTAAGAAGGACGATTTTCCTTGCAAGATGACTTCTGGCATAAATTTGCGCCAGCAACCGGGTTTCTCGAACCATCCCCCTTGCAGGCTTGCAGGACGATTTCTTCGGGCGTGGCGCGTTCCAGGATGATCAACTGCGGTCGCTTCCAGGTTTTCTTGGTCTTTTTCATCGAATGCCTCCTATAAGATGGAACCGGTTAATGATGCATTAATTTTACCATAAATTACCGCTTGTAAAGGGCGGGCATTCACTGGAAGGTTTCCGCCTGAGCGCAACGCGCATCATCAACGGCGGCGCGCAGCGCCGTCCGCTGCATGCTGTTGTAAAACCGCCAACTTCTCAACCCCGTCGCGCGGCGTCGATGGCGGCGACGTCGATCTTCTGCATGGTCATCGTCGCGGCGAAGGCACGGCGCGCCTCGTCGCCGCCGGCGGCTAAAGCCTCGGTCAGAGTGCGCGGCGTGATCTGCCAGTTGACGCCCCAACGGTCCTTGCACCAGCCGCAGTCGCTTTCCTTGCCGCCGTTGCCCACGATGGCGTTCCAGTAGCGGTCGGTCTCCTCCTGCGTATCGGTGGCGATCTGGAACGAAAAAGCCTCCGTTTGCGGAAAGATCGGCCCGCCGTTCAATCCGATGCAATGAACGCCGCAGACGGTGAAGTGCACAACCATCACTTCGCCCGCCTTGTTGCCGGGGCTGTCCATGGGCGAGCGGTGGACCGCCAGTACTTCGCTGTCGGGGAAGACCGAGGCGTAGAAGCGCGCGGCTTCCTCAGCCTCGCGGTCGTACCAGATGCAAATCGTGTTCTTTGGTATGTTCGTCATGTTGCTCCTCCATTGTGACTAAAGTATACGTACGCTCTTTATCCGGATGAACTCATTTCCCCTAGTTGGCGGTCTAACAGATGACAAAACGGCATCCCGCAGCCGGCAGCTCCTCCTCCCCGCTGGGAGTAGGGCTGGGGAGGCGGAAAAGCCATCACCCGCCCGCCATGGCGCCGACAATGCGCAGCCGCTCCTCGCCGCAGGCAACCGCCTCCGGCAAGGGCGCATCAGGGGACTCCAATGAGAGATCCTCTCCGCAGGCAAAGAAACGGATAAACGCCCTGCGTTCGCAGGTCGCCTGGTCGCGAATCGTCCCGCGCAGCATGGGGTAGGCGGCTTCCAGGGCGTCCAGCACCGTGCGAATCGTCGGCGTGCCGGCGACCTCCAGCCTCACCTCCTGCCCGGCGTTCGCCAGCCGCTGAAGATGCGTGGGCAGCAGCACACGAATCATGAAATGACCTGCGCTTCGACCGACAACACCGCCGGCAGATCGTGGACGATGGGCTGCCAGTGATCGCCGCCATCGGCAGAGGCATACACCTGCCCGCCGGTGGTGCCAAAGTACACGCCGCAGGGATCGAGCGAGTCCACGCTCATGGCGGCGCGCAGCACGTTGACGTAGCAATTCTCCTGCGGCAGCCCGTGGGTCAGCGCTTCCCATTCGCCGCCGCCCTGCCGGCTGCGGTAGACGCGCAGCTTGCCCTCCGGCGGGAAATGCTCCGAATCGCTCTTGATGGGAACGACATACACCGTCTCCGGTTCGTGAGAATGGACGGCAATGGGGAAGCCAAAATCCGAAGGCAGGTTGCCGCTGACCTCGTGCCAGGAATCCCCGGCGTCGTCGCTGCGCATAACATCCCAGTGCTTCTGCATGAAAAGCGTGTCGGGGCGGGAAGGGTGCATGGCGATGCGGTGAACGCAGTGACCGACTTCGGCAGCCGGGTCGGGAAGCTCGAAATCTGAGCGCAAGCCCCTGGTGATCGCCTTCCAGCTCACGCCGCCGTCATCGCTGCGGAATGCGCCCGCCGCCGAAATTGCCGTATAGATGCGCTTCGGGTTTCCTGGGTCGAGCAGGATGGTATGCAGGCACATGCCGCCGGCGCCGGGCTGCCAGAGCGTCCCCTTGACCTCCCGCAGCCCGTCAAGCTCCTGCCAGGTCTGCCCGCCGTCGCTGGAATGGAATAAGGCTGCGTCCTCGGCGCCGGCATAGAGGCTATCGGGGTCATCGAGCGAAGGTTCCAGCGACCACACGCGCTTGAACTCCCAGGGGCGCTGCGAACCGTCGAACCATTGGTGCGTGATTGGAGAGCCGGCATACTCGAACTGGTTGCCCACCGGCTTCCAGGTCTGACCGCCGTCGTCAGACCGCTGCATCACCTGTCCAAACCAGCCGCTGGACTGCGAAGCGTAGATGCGGTTTGCATCGACGGGAGAGCCTTTGAGGTGATAGATTTCCCAACCGGCAAAGAGAGGTCCATTCACCTCCCAATGACTGCGCTTGGAATCGGATGTGAGCACGAACGCGCCCTTGCGCGTGCCAACCAGGAGGCGGACCTTATTCATAAAAAAACTCCTTTGAGAGAAAATGCCAGCTCGATGAAAATAATTATAACAAATAAGACCGTTTAAGTCAAACATTTGTTCTATCATTTTTGCCGTTCACTCCCCGAACTGCCGCAGCGCGGCTGGCGGATAGACGATGAGATATAATGAGATACATCCCATATCTCACCCCCACAGGAAGATCGCTATGCACCCCACTTCCCCTGCGACCGATAACTGGCAGATCGTCGAAGACGAATTCCAGCTCGAAAAAATCCCCCTGTATGAGACCCTCTTCGCCCTGGGAAACGGCTACCTGGGCATGCGCGGGACGTTCGAAGAAGGGCTGGGGCGCTTCGCGCTGGAAGGCGCCTACATCAACGGCTTTTACGAAACCGCCCCCATCATCTACGGCGAAAAGTTCATCGGTTACGCCGAAAACAAGCAGACCATCCTGAACCTGGCGAACGCCAAGCTGATTCGCCTCTGGCTGGATGACGAGGCGTTCAGCCTGCTCAGCGGCAAGGTCCTCGCCTACCGGCGGACGCTCGACCTGCGCCAGGGCGTCCTGCGGCGCAGCGTACGCTGGCAGTCGCCGCGGGGCAAAGAGGCGCAAATCGAGTTCGAACGCCTGGTTCTGCACACCCGCCCCCACCTGGCGATCATCCGCTGCCAGGTGACGCCGCTGAACTTCGACGGGCAGATCACGTTGTTTTCCGGCATCGACGGCGACATCCGCCAGAGCGAGCACGCCGAAGATGACCCCCGCCTGGGGACGCAGTTCAAGGGCGAGGTGCTGCAATTGCTGGAGCAGTCCTTCGCCGAAGGCGCCGCCCTGATGGCGCACCGCACGGTGAACACCCGCTTGACCGTCGCCTGCGCCATCCGCAACCGGCTGGACGCGCCCTGCACCGCAGAAGAAAGCCAACTCGACCAGGCGGTTGGGCACCGCTACACCCTGCCAGCGCAGCGCGGTCGAACCATTACCCTGGAAAAATACATCGCTTACGCCGCCTCATTAGAGGTGGAACCTGCCCAGGTGATTCCCCTGGCGCTTGACGAACTGCGCCAGGCGCTCGACGCCGGTTTCGAGGCGCTGAAAGGCGAACAGCAGGCGTACCTGGCGGACTTTTGGCAGGCAGCCGATGTCATCATCGAAGGCGACGACATGCTGCAAAGGGGCATCCGTTTCAACCTGTTCCACCTGCTGCAATCGGCGGGCAAGGATGGGCGCACCAATATCGCCGCCAAGGGGCTGACCGGTCTGGGTTACGAGGGGCATTACTTTTGGGACACCGAGATTTACATCCTGCCTTTCTTCCTTTACACCAAGCCAGAGATCAGCCGCAAACTGCTCGAATACCGTTACCACATCCTGGATAAAGCGCGCCAGCGGGCGCGGCAAATGGCGCACCGCCGCGGGGCGCTCTATGCCTGGCGGACGATCAACGGCGAGGAATGCTCGGCGAACTTCCCCACCGGCACCGCCCAATACCACATCAACGCCGATATCGCCTTCGCCATCCGCCGCTATTATGACGCCACTGAAGACGCCGACTTCATGAAGCGTTTTGGCGCCGAAATCCTGTGCGAGACGGCTCGCCTGTGGCTCGATGTGGGCGCATACATCCCCGCCCGCGGCAACCGCTTCTGCATCAACGGCGTCACAGGTCCCGATGAGTATCAAATCCTGGTCAACAACAACGCCTACACCAACCTGATGGCGCGCGAGAACCTGCGCTTTGCCGCCGAAACCATCGCCTGGCTGCGGCGCAGCGACGAAACGGCATACCAGGCGCTGGCGCAGAAGATCGGCTTGCAGGAAGATGAACCCTGGTCGTGGCTGAAAGCCGCCGAAGACATGTACCTCCCCTACGACGCCGAGCGCGGCATCATCCCCCAGGACGACTCCTTTTTGAGCAAAGCGGTTTGGGATTTTGCCAACACGCCGCGCCAGAACTACCCGCTCCTGCTCCATTACCACCCGCTGGTGGTGATGCGCTACCAGGTCTGCAAGCAGGCAGACACGCTGCTGGCAGAGTATCTGCTGCACGATCAGTTCGACCGCGCGCAGAAACTTCGAGATTACGCTTACTACGAACCGCTCACCACCCACGATTCATCGCTCTCGGGCGCCATCTTTGGCATCCTGGCGGCTGAGCTGGGGGATACCGCCAAGGCATACCGCTACTTTGCCGAAACCGCCACGCTCGACCTGGAAGATAAGCACGGAAACACCGCGGCGGGCATCCATGCCGCCAACATGGCAGGCGCCTGGCAGGGCATCGTCTGCGGCTTTGGCGGGATGCGCGCCCGCGGCGGGTTATCATTCGATCCCTGCATCCCGGCGCAGTGGCAGGCTTTTGCCTTCAAGGTGCGCTACCGCGGGCGGGTCATCGGCGTGCGGGTGACGCAAGAGGCGGCAACCTTCGAGCTGCTCAGCGGCGAACCGCTGGAAATCCGGGCTGGCGGTCAGCCGCTGGCGCTCGAACCCGGCGCCAGGGCGCAAATCCCGCTGCAGTGAGCAGCGTCCCGCCTCCGCCTGGCGGATGCGTTGGCGCTGCATGAAACGCTGGGCGTATCGGCGCGTTTTGGCGCGGGATGACTTGACTTTCATATCATTTCTGCTACAATGAAATAAACCTCCTTCCAATTTAATAAACATCGTTGCTCATATCATGCTCTGATTTCACCGCCCTGAACGGTCCAGGGGCGCCACAACGACAGCATCACAGAATGCCCTTCCTGAGCCTCAGGAAGGGCTTTGTCATCTTACCATCTGCAGTTTTTCATCAAGGTTTACCTGGAGCGCGCCAACCATGCAGAAGCAAGGTTTTTCCAATGTACATACAGAGCCCGCAGCGGTGATGGTCGTTGGAGGTGGGATTGGTGGGATGCGTTCAGCGCTCGATCTGGCTGACGCAGGTTTAAAGGTGTATCTGATCGAACAAACGCCTTGTATGGGTGGACGGGTTGCGCAACTCGGTTTCATGTTCCCGCAGCATGATTGTGTGCTCTGCAGAGGCACGCCGGATCACGGTTACGGATGCAGCCGTCCCTCCATCTCACCCGCTTACATTCAACACAACCTGCACCCGAATATCGAAATCCTGACGAACACCCACGTGGTAGACGCGGCGGGTCAGGCTGGCGATTTCACCGTATCCTTGCGCCAGGAACCCCGCTATGTCGACCCAGACAGATGCATCAACTGCGGCTACTGTTCGGAAGTCTGCCCGGTCGAGCTGCCTGACGCCTACCAACAAGGCATGACCCTGCGCAAAGCCGTGTACAAGGTGGCAACGCGCGCCATCCCCGATGCCTATGTCATCGAAAAGGGAGATTATTGCGATCAGTGCGGCAAGTGTAAAGAGGTCTGCCCTACCAAGGCAATCAACTTGGATGAGCAGCCGCGCTTGCTCACTTTGGAAGTGGGGGCGATCATCCTTGCCTTAGGGTTCAAGCTGTTCGATCCAACAGAGCTGGAGGAATTCGGTTTCGGTCGCTACCCAAATGTCATTCACGCCATGCAGTACGAGCGCCTGGTGAGCCGTTCAGGACCCACCGAAGGGATTGTCATCCGCCCTTCCGATCGCGAACGCCCGCGCTCCATCGCCTGGCTGCAGTGCATTGGCTCGCGCGATCAAAAGAACCCCTTCTGTTCTTCAATCTGCTGCATGTACGCGACCAAAGAGGCAATCTTAGCCAAGCAGCGCCTGGGGGCTGACCTGGAATGCCGCATTTTCATCATGGACGAACGGGCATTCAACAAAGAATATTCCTCCTACTTTGCCAAAGCCCGCCAAAACCATCACATCCAATACACCCACTGCCGGGTTTCGGCAGTTAAAGAAGACCACGCCACACACGATCTAATCCTGAGTTACAGCGATCCGGATGGACGGCTTCATCAAGAGCGCTTTCAGATGGTGATTCTGGCGACAGGTCTGCAGCCCCCCGACTCGGCTGAACACTTATCCAGGGTGTTCGATATCGAATTGAATGAATACGGCTTTTGCCAGACGGATAAATTCACGCCGCTGCAAACCACTCATCCGGGCGTCTTCGTCTGCGGGGCGTTCTCCTCTCCCAAAGAAATCGTCGAGACGATCATCGATGCCAGCGGTTCCGCGGCGGAGGTCATGCGCCTGCTCAATGACCGCCTGCATACCTACCGCTTCACCCAGCAACATCCGTTTCTATCGGTAGATGGCTTGCCTCCTGAACGAGACGTGACCGGCGAGGCGCCCCGCGTTGGGTTCTTTGCCTGTTCATGCGCCGGAACGATCGAAGAGGTGATCGACGTAAACAACCTGAAGCAGCAGGTCGCTCGCTGGCAAGGGGTGGTCTTATCGGAGGCGCTCGAGAATGCCTGCATGCCAGAAGCGCTGGCGTATATCCAGGAAAAAATCCTGTCGGAGAATTTGAACCGCGTGGTCATCGCGGCTTGCAGCAACCGCACGCATGATCCGCTCTTCCAGCGCGCTATCCGCCAGGCTGGATTGAATCCTTACCTGCTGGAGCTGGTGAATCTGCGCGAGCAATGCAGCCGCGTGCATAAATGGCAGAAAGAATTAGCCAACCGCAAGGCTGTCGAGTTAGTCCGCATGGCAACCGGGCGCGTGATGCTGGCGCAGCCCGTTTATAAAAAGAAGCATCGCAGCCGACCAACTGCCCTGGTCATTGGCGGGGGCGTTTCTGGCATGTCGGCTGCCCTGGCAATTGCCGATAGCGGATACGAAGTTCACCTGGTCGAACGATCCGATATGCTGGGAGGCAACCTGCTGAGCATCTACTACGTGGCAGAAGGTTATAACCCACAACGCCTGCTGCGCGACCTGGTCAACCGCGTCCGCTCCCACCAGCGCATTGTGACGCACATGCGCTCCGAGGTGGCGCGTCAGAACGGGCATGTGGGTTTCTTCCAAACGGACATCGAGACCCGCCATCCAAATGGTACGCTGGAAAGAATTTACCTCGAACACGCCGTAACCATCGTGGCAACCGGCGGCGCGGAGACGCAAGACCATCCCTGGCTCAAGCTCCCTGGCGTGATGACCCAACGGCAGTTGGAGGAGAAGATCATTCATCGCCCTGAAGAAATTGCCGCGCTGAACGATGTGGTCATGATTCAATGCGTGCAGGCAGAGGGCAAAAAATATTATTGCTCCCGCGTCTGTTGTACCAACACCATGAAAAACGCCATACGCATCAAGATGTTGAACCCGGACTGCCGTGTGATCGTCCTTTATAAGAACATTGTCACCTATGGTTTTCGGGAGAAATTTTTCACCGAAGCCAGGCGGCATGGGGTGATCTTCATCCGTTACACGGACGACAACCCGCCGATGATTGTGCACGAGAATGACCGCCCGATGGTCAAAGTCCTTGACCAGGCGCTGAATCGCTGGCTCGACCTGCCGGCAGACGTCATCCCTTTGAGCACGGCGATTGCGCCCTCCGAAGGGACATCTGACCTGGCAGAAATTCTACATGTCCCCTTATCGAGCGAAGGGTTCTTCGAAGAAGCTCAATTGAAATTGCGCCCGATGGATTTCATGCGAGAGGGCATCTTCCTGGCAGGGATGGCGCACTATCCGAAATTCATCGAAGAAAGCATCAGCCATGCGCTGGCTGCCGCCGCCCGAGCCATGTCTTTGCTCTCGCGCGAATCGCTCTACCTGGGAGGCGTGGTCGCCCAGGTCGATCCTGAGAAATGCGTCGGCTGCCTGACCTGCACGCGCACCTGCCCATTTGGCATCCCAAAAGTCATTCAAGAAGAAGGGCGCTATGGAGTCGGGAAATTAGGAGGAGCGGCTTACATCGACTCTGCCCAATGCCAGGGCTGCGGCACCTGCACAGGAGAATGTCCTGCCAACGCCATTCAGTTGGTCAACTATCGCGATGAGCAAATCCTTCTGCCAGCCATTGGCGGCTTGGGGAGCTGGCGAATGTCATTGACAGAAAAGGTTGTCCCATGAACGTTGAACCACAGGAACCCTTCGAACCAGAAATCACCGCTTTCTATTGTATTTACTGCGGCTACATGGCTGCAGATACGGCTGGGGCGTTACACATCCAGTATCCAGCCAATGTCAAGTTCGTCCGCTTGCCCTGCACCGGAAAGACGGATATCCGCTACCTGCTCGAAGCCTTCGAACAAGGCGCGGATGGGGTGTATCAGGTGGCGTGCCCTTTGGGAAACTGCCACCATGTGCGCGGGAATGAGCGAGGCTTGGCGCGGGTCAAGCGGGCAAAGAAAATCCTGGATGAAATCGGGTTAGGCAGCGAGCGGCTCGAAATGTTCTTTATGTCTGGCAGCCAGGGTTATACCTTTGCCATGGCTGCGCAGACCATGACAGAACGAATCCGCAAGCTCGGTCCAAACCCCTTGAAGGCGAAGAAAAAGGAACCACCGGTGGAGACTGTTGAACCAGAACAGGAGGAAGAAGGCGATTATCCAGAACGGTTTCGGCATTCGAAAAAAGCGCAACATCGGACAGACATGTAGAAGCAACCTGAAAGATAGCTGTAATGGACGTTTAGAGGCAGAGAGCAATGAACATGCTTGAAAGCAACCTCGCGGATACCCCTCCGGTTGGCGCAGTTATGGTCGTGGGGGGCGGAATTACCGGGATGCAGGCTGCGCTCGACCTGGCTGACCAGGGTTTCAAAGTTTACCTGGTCGAGACTCAATCTGCCATCGGCGGGAAGATGGCGCAGCTCGACAAGACATTCCCCACCAACGACTGCGCCATGTGTACCATTTCGCCCAAACTGGTGGAAACCGGGCGGCACCCCAACATCGAAGTGATGACGAACACCGAAGTCGTTGATGTCATGGGAACGGCTGGGGACTTCACCGTGCGCCTGCACCACAACGCCACGTATGTCAACCCCGAAAAGTGCGTGGCGTGCGGGGATTGCGCCAAAGTCTGCCCTGTCCTCGTGCCAGATGTGTTCAACGAAGGCTTGAACAAACAGCGGGCGATCTCGAAGCTCTATCCACAAGCGGTGCCCAACGCGTACACCATCGCAAAGCGCGGCATATCGCCTTGCCGCGATGCCTGTCCCGCCGGGCAGCGCGTTCAGGGTTACATCGCTTTGATTCGCGAAGGGCGCTGGCAGGATGCGCTGCGAGTGATCAAGATGGATAACCCCTTCCCCGGCATCTGCGGAAGAATCTGCAATCACCGCTGTGAAGATGCCTGCAACCGGGGTCTGGTGGATGAGCCTATCAACATCCGCGCGCTGAAGCGTTTCGTCACCGATAAGGTGTACGCCGAACCCAGGCAGGTGGTTCAGCCGGCGCCCAGGTTATCTGACCGGCGCGTGGCGATCATCGGAGCCGGTCCATGCGGCTTGACCGCCGCCCAAGACCTGGCATTGGCTGGATACCCTGTCACCGTGTATGAAGCCATGCCGGTGGCGGGCGGCATGCTGCGCCTGGGCGTACCGGAATACCGCCTGCCAACCCACATCATCGAACGCGAAGTTCAAGATATCATCGATTTGGGCATCGACCTGCGATTGAATCACCGTATTGACAACCTCGATACCCTGTTTGAGCAAGGTTACGATGCCATCCTCATCGCGGTCGGCGCGCATGAAGGCATCCGCCTTCCCATCCCCGGCTCGAACCTGGAGGGGGTGCTGGTGAACACCCATTTTCTGCGGGATATCCGCCTTGGGAAGTATCGCCCAGGCGGAGACGGATCGGCAGGCGCTGAGATCGGGAAACGGGTGTTGGTGCTGGGCGGGGGCAATGTGGCAATCGACTGCGCCCGAAGCGCCGTCCGCCTGGGAAGTGAAGTGCATTTAGCCTGCCTGGAAAGCCGTGAGCAAATGCCTGCGCATCCCTGGGAGGTGCGCGACGCAGAAGAAGAAGGGGTGATTCTGCATCCAGGGCTTAGTTTCGAGCGCATCCTGGGGGATGAACGGGGACATGTGCAGGGTGTGGAGTGTATGCAGGTGGCTTCTTTCAGCTTCGATGAACGCGGACGAGTGCACGTCGAAAAAATCCCCGGCAGCGCCCAAGTGATTCCCTGCGATACCGTGATTTTCTCCGTTGGACAGAGAGCCGGTTTGGCTTTCATCCCCGATGATGCCAATGTCGGCTTGACCGACCGCCAGACGATTGCCATCAACCCGAATACCCTGGCGACTTCCCGCCCAGGGGTCTTTGCCGCAGGGGACTGCATTTCGGGGACTGCGTTCGTCATCGAGGCAATCGATCGCGGTCATACCGCTGCCAGGTCGATGATTCGTTATTTGCGCGGCGAGCCTTTAGAACCGCCCCCCAAGCCCGAGCTTCCAGTCGTCAGGCTATCGAGCCAGGAAATCGAGGAACGTTTGAGGCGCGGCGAGATTCACAGGCAGGGGCGCGTCCCCATGCCCGCATTGCCGGTTGAACAGCGGATTGAGAATTTCATAGAAGTGGAGGCAGGCTATGACGATTCAAGCGCCCAGGCTGAAGCAGCCCGCTGCCTGGCGTGTGGCATCTGTTCAGAGTGCATGAGCTGCGTCTTTGCTTGCGGCGTGAACGCCATCGAGCACGATATGCCGCCCCAGGATTTAACCGTCCAGGTGGGGGCGATCATCCTGGCGCCAGGTTACCAGGTTTACCGCGCTGAGCTGGCGGAAGAATATGGCTTTGGGCGTTACCCCAATGTGCTCACCTCGCTGCAGTTCGAAAGGGTCTTATCCGCCTCCGGTCCAACTCTCGGACACATCCAAAGACCCTCCGATGGCAAAACCCCCAAAAGGATTGCCTTCTTGCAGTGCGTTGGATCCCGCGATCAGAACCATGACTACTGTTCTGCCGTCTGCTGCATGGCGGCGACGAAAGAAGCCATCATGGCAAAGGAGCATCATCCTGAGCTGGATATTCACATTTTCATGATGGATATGCGCGCCTTTTCCAAAGGATATTGGGGCTATTTCGAGCGGGCGCGCCATCATTATGGGATTGTTTACACCCGCTGCCGCATCAGCGCCCTGCGCGAAGACCCCGCCAGCCATGATTTGGTCATCACTTATCAGGAGGAGGGCGGGGACCTCTGCCGCGAGAGGTTCGACCTGGTGATTCTTTCCGTTGGCATGGAAATCGCCCCCGCCGTGCGCGAGCTGGGCAGGCGCCTGGCGGTCGAGTTGGATGCGTACGGGTTTTGCCTGAGCAGCGCAGAAAATCCGATCGAGACCCAGCGGGCTGGGATCTACGCCGTGGGCACCTTCCGCGAGCCGAAGGACATTCCCGAAGCGCTGGTAGAAGCCAGCGGGGCAGCCGCTGCGGCGGCGGCTCGCTTGAGCGCCTCGCGCTTCACCCTGACCACCCAACGAGAGTATCCCCCCGAACGGGATGTTTCGGGCGAGCCGCCGCGGATTGGCGTTTTCGTCTGCCATTGCGGCTCGAACATCGCCGGTTACCTGGATGTCCCCCGGGTGACCGAATATGCCAGCGGCTTACCTTACGTTGTGCACGCTGAAGCCAACCTGTACACCTGCTCACAAGACAGCATTCGGCACATCACGGAACAAATCCAAACGCTGGGTCTGAACCGCGTCGTGGTCGCCAGTTGCACACCGCTCACCCACGAGGCTCTGTTCCGCGACAGCCTGCGCACCGCGGCTTTGAATCCCTACCTGTTCGAAATGGTCAACATCCGCAACCAGTGTTCATGGGTTCATTCGACCGACCGGGAAGCCGCCACGCAAAAGAGCTGTGATCTGATTCGCATGGCAGCGGCGCGGGCAGCCTTATTGAAGGCGCAGCAAACCATCGAGGCGCCGGTGAACCGCGCCGCCCTGGTTGTGGGAGGCGGCGCTGCCGGGATGACCGCCGCGCTATCGCTTGCCGAGCAAGGCTTTCCGGTTCACCTGGTCGAAAAAGAAGCCGAATTGGGCGGCAACCTGCGGCGCATCTATGTTGCCTCCAATGGGCGCGACCCCCAAGACATGTTACGCCGATTAATCGAGAGGGTCGCAGCTCAACCGCTGATCACCGTGCATTTGAACAGCCAGGTGGCAGGGACACGCGGATTCAAGGGTAACTTTACCAGCGCCATCGAAGATATTCATGGAAACAAGCGTGAGATCGATCATGGGGTCACGATACTGGCTACCGGCGCCAGCGAATACCGCGGGAATGATTACGGCTTTGGAGAAATCCCGCACGTCATCACTGAGCAGCAATTCGAGGCGCTCTTGACCGGTCAACCCTCCGTGATTCAGTCTCTGAAGACGGTTGCCATGATTCTATGCGTTGGACCAGCCGAGAAATATTGCAGCCGCATCTGCTGCACAGTGGCTCTGAAGAACGCCATTGCCCTCAAGCTGCAAAACCCAGAGGCTCAGGTCGTGATTCTGTACAAAGACATTCGCGCTTATGGTTTCAAGGAACAACGTTACACCCAAGCGCGACAACTGGGTGTGCTCTTCTTCCGCTACACCGAGGAACATCTGCCCAACGTCAGCCAGAGGGATGGAACCTTGCAGTTGGATGTCTGGGATATCACCCTCAAGCGGTTGATCACCGTGCACCCCGATTTGATCGTGCTTTCGATGCCCCTCGTCCCCAATGACGACGCCCATACCCTGTCAGCCCTGTTCAAGGTGCCCCTGGGCGCAGATGGTTTTTTCCAGGAAGCGCATGTCAAACTCCGCCCGGTAGATTTTTCCTCAGAGGGAATCTACATGGCGGGCTTGGCGCATTATCCGAAGTTGTTAGAAGAAAGCCTGATTCAGGCTCAGGCGGCTGCAGCGCGCGCCGCGCGCGTGCTCAGCCGCAAAACCCTGACCGCCGGCGGCAGCGTGGCTGTGGTGGATGAAGCCCTGTGCGCAGGCTGTTTGACCTGCGTGCGCATCTGTCCTTTCAAGGTGCCCAAATTGGAACCAAACCGAACCGGCGTAGGCAATATCGCGGGAGCGGCTTACATCGAGCCAGCCGTCTGCCAGGGATGCGGCTTGTGCGCGGCGGAATGCCCGGCGCGGGCGATTCAGTTGATGCATTACACCGATGCCCAAATCATTGCCAAAGCCAGGGCATTGCTTCAACCAGACAAGGTTTTCATACCCGTGGAGACCCCAGCATGAGCGATTCATCCAGCGCTAATCACCCACCGCTTTCCATTCTCGCCTACTGCTGCGAACACTGCGCCTACGCCGCTGCAGACCTGGCGGGCAGCCTGCGGATGCAGTATCCTCCCAATATCCGCATCGTTCGTTTACCCTGCACCGGAAAAATCGATGTGTTGATTATCCTGCAGGCGTTGGAAGATGGCGCAGACGGCGTCATGGTGGCAGGCTGCCTGCCCGGAGACTGCCATTTCCTGGAAGGGAATGTGAACGCCAAACGAAGGGTCAAACACATCAGAAATCTACTCGGCGAGATTGGTTTAGAGCCGGAACGGGTGCGGATGTATCAGCTCTCTTCGGCTATGGCAGGCGAATTTGTCAGAATCTCCGAGGAAATGACCCGGGAGATCGAAAAGTTAGGTCCAAATCCCCTTAAGAAGAACCAGAGGTAGTCCTATGATCATCGCAGAACAGAAAAAACTCTCAGAAATTACAGCCCTGCTTGGAGACGCCAGCAAAGTGTTGGTGATCGGCTGCGGCACCTGTGTGACGGTTTGCTTTGCCGGCGGGTCGCGGGAAGCAGCCATCCTAGCCGCTTCCCTGCGCATGTCAACCCAGTTGGCTGGCAACGGAAAGCAAGTCGCCGATGTCACCGTGCAGCGCCAATGCGAGTGGGAATACCTGGATCAAATCGCCGAACAGGTGAAAGAAGCCGATATCTTGCTCTCCCTCGGCTGCGGGATAGGCGTGCAGGCAATCGCCGAGCACTTTCCAGATAAATGGGTCGTCCCGGGGTTGAACACCAGCTTCCTGGGGCTGCCGGTGGAACAGGGAATCTGGTCAGAGCGGTGCGCCGCCTGCGGCGACTGCATCCTGGGCTTGACCGGCGGGATATGCCCCATTGCCCGCTGCTCGAAGTCGCTGCTCAATGGACCCTGCGGAGGTTCAGAAGCTGGGCACTGCGAAGTCAGCAAAGACATCCCCTGCGCCTGGCAATTGATTTACGACCGCCTGAGCAGCCTGGGAAAGGTGGAAATGCTATACGAACTGCAGCCGCCCAAGAACTGGCAGAAGGCGCGCGATGGCGGACCGCGCAAAATCACCCGCGAAGACCTGCTCTTAGGGGAAAAGGAGGATTGAGCCATGTCAACCGGCAACAACGGCTATCTCGTTGGATCGAACCTGGAGAAAATACTGCGCGCCGGCATGTTTGCCGTGACGGCAGAACTGGGACCTCCGCAAAGCGCCGACCCTGAAGTGATTCGGCAGAAGGCGCGCCTGCTGAAAGGCAACTGCGACGCCGTCAACATCACCGATAACCAGACCGCCATTGTGCGCATGTCCAGCATTGGCTCTGGCGCCATCGTGGTCCAGGAGGGGCTCGAGCCAGTCATTCAAATGACCTGCCGCGACCGCAACCGGCTGGCAATCCAGAGCGATCTGCTGGCGGCTTACGCCCTGGGCATGCGCAACCTGCTCTGCCTGACCGGCGACCACCAAACGTTTGGAAACCACCCGACGGCAAAAAATGTCTTCGACATCGACTCGATTCAACTGATTCAAATGGTGGTCAACCTGCGCGACCAGCGCGTCTTCCAATGCGGCGACCCGCTCAAGGGACCCGAACCTCGCTTTTTTGTCGGCGCAGCCGCCTCCCCTTTTGCCGATCCGGTTGCGTACCGCCCCTACCGCCTGGCGAAGAAGGTCAAAGCCGGGGCGAACTTCATCCAAACCCAGCTCATCTATGATGTCGAAGCCTTTGAGCGCTTTATGACCAGGGTGCGCGAGCTGGGCATTCACGAGCAGGCTTACATCCTGGCGGGCGTGGGTCCTTTGAAAAGCCCGGCAATGGCGCGCTACATGAAAGAAAGCGTGCCGGGCATCCTGGTGCCAGATGCCATTATCGAGAGGATGGAAAAGGCTGGAGAACCCTGGGCAGGCAAGAAAAAGGAAGAGCTTACCAAAGAAGACCGCAAAGCGCGCGCCGCAGCCTGGCAGGAAGAGGGCATCAAAATCTGCATCGAACTGATTCAGCAAATCCGGCAGATCAAAGGCGTCGCTGGCGTGCACATCATGGCAATCGAGTGGGAGGAGGCTGTCAAGCCAATTGTTGAAGGGGCGGGCTTGTATCCGCGCCCCATCATCCGAACGAATGAAGCCGAACCGCTGGCGGCGGCATGAGCGGAGCAGCGATGGACATCAAGAGCGAAAACACTCAAACGGCGACGATCAACCCCCAGTTGGCGCGCCGCATCCAGGAAGAGCTGAATCAGAACGTTTACCTGTGCTACCAGTGCGTCAAATGCACCAGCGGCTGTCCGGTGAGTGAATTTTTCGATTGGCAGCCAAACGGCATCCTGCGCGCGCTGCAATTGGGACAAGAAGATATCGCCCTGCATTCAGAGACGCCCTGGCTGTGCGCCGCCTGCCAGACCTGCACCACCCGCTGTCCCCAGGGGCTGGATATCAACGCCATTATGGAATTCCTGACGCGCGAGGCTTTGGAGCGCGGCATCCGCCCCCGCACGATTCAGGTGGACTATTTCAACAAAGCCTTTATGCGCGAGGTTCGGCTGTGGGGCAGGGCTTTCGAGTTGGGTCTCTTGCTGGAAATGAAGCTCCGCACCAGGGATTTGTTCAGCGACCTGGACCTGGGTTTCAAGATGATTCGCAAGAATAAAATGCGTTTTCTGCCCAGCCCGGCGCGCCCGCCCCAAAAAGTGAAACCCATCCCCGCCACAGACCAGACCGTAGCCTACTATCCCGGCTGTTCGCTGCATTCCACCGCCGCCGAATTCAACACCTCTGCCCAGGCTGTCTGCAAGGCTTTGGACATCCAGTTAATCGAACCGCGCGGCTGGATATGCTGCGGCAGCAGCGCGGCTCACCGGGCTGACCCCGAAGAGGCGCTGCGCCTGCCCATGGAAAACCTCGCCTTGATCGAGAAGAGCGGTTTCAGCGAAGTTGCCATGCCCTGCGCGGCTTGCTTCAACCGCCACATGGCTGCCCTGTACGAAATCCGCCAACACAAAGCGCGCAAAGCAGCTCTTGACGAAGCGATCGGCTATCACTACGCCGATAGATTGCAGGTCCAAACCCTGATTCAAACGATACTCGCCCATGCCGGCGCGCATAAAATTGCCCAAAGAGTTCAGAAACCGCTCAAAGATGTGAAGGTGGTTTGCTATTACGGCTGCCTGTTGACGCGCCCGCCCCAGGTAACCCTGGCAGACCACGTGGAGAACCCTACGGATATGGATGAATTGATGACGGCTTTGGGCGCGGAGGTCTTAGACTGGTCGTATAAAACGAGTTGCTGCGGCGCGGCGCACTCGCTCACCCGCCCGGATATCGTCCTGAAGCTGAGCAGCAATCTCATCCTTCAGGCGCGTGAAGCCGGCGCAGAGGTCATTGCTGTGGCTTGCCCGCTCTGCCATACCAACCTGGACGCCCGTCAATTTCAAATGAAATTGGAGGCGCCCATGCCGATTTTGTATTTCACCCAATTAATGGCATTAGCCTTGGGACTGCCCGAAAAGGCAACGGCGCTGCATAAAAACCTGGTCGATCCACGCCCGCTGCTGGCTGCAAAGAAATTACTCTGATGCAGCACCGGGACCGGTAATTTGTTCTACAGGGGAGGATCCTGATGTTACCTGTAGATTACCAACAAAAGACAATCGACCCCTTCGAAATCCTCGAAGGGCTGCTCAAATGCGCCTGGGCGGAGCTTTGCAAGGCATATGATGTCTCTGGAAGCCTTCCGGAGATTCAAACCTTGTTTGATGGAGCTGATCTATCGAGCCCCAAGCAAGCCGCTGAAACGGTCATCGTCAATATGCTGTTCGAAATTTCCGAAGCTGTCAGTCGTTTCTCACCCTGGTACACCAAACCAGCGCGCTCTTTTGGCATCACCTCCATTCGAGACGCCAGGACGAACCAAATCCGCTGGATGCTGGCGCCTGAAGCGATTCAGCGATGGCAGGATATTATCAATCCACTGGCAACTGCCATCCGCAAGAACAGCGGGTTAGTGCGCGCCATGATTTTGGTGAATGGATTTTTGGATAAAAATGACGCCGAAGACCCCTGCCTTGTCGCTCATTGCGGCTGCATTCCTCCCCGCGCCATCCAGGTGAGACAGTCCATCCTGGAACAGGCAAATATCGTGTGCGAAACCTGCATGCAGGCGTTCACCTGAACGAATCAAGCCGGACGATAGAATGCCTTCCCCGCCAGGCGGTCACCAATTGCTGCTCGAAACCGGGGCGAAGGCGCAAATCCCGCTGACGAAACGCCCCCGAAATTGGGTATAATTTGCCGTACCCTGCCGCCGACACCGCGGCGCGCCGGCGCAGACCGCGGTCAGATTCAGCTACCTGGCTGGCAACATTGGCTGGCGGAAAACTGGACGCCTATCTGGAGGAGGAAGTTGTTATGGATACCCTGGTTCTCGTCATCAGCCTGGTCTTGGCTGTCATCATCTTGTTCCTGGTCTTTGAGTACCGCATCCGCCAGGCAGATACGCTGGCGCTGTACGAAACCCAGGGTCGCATCGGCGTCCGTAAAGCGCCGTTTTACCCGCGCCACTTCAGCCTGGCGCTCAAGCGCACCACGCTGCCCCTGCAGATGACCATCGAAGCGACCGCCGCCGGCAACCTGGGCGTGCGCGTCCAACTGGCAGGGGCGCTGGCGCCCGCCCTGAATCACCTCGACGCCCTGCTGCGGGTGGGCGGATGGAACAGCGACGCCGTCGTCCGCGCCGCCGACCAGGTGCAGATTTTGCTCCAGGGGCTGGTCAAGGAATACTGCGAGCAGCACGAAATCAATGCCCTCGCCTCGCGCGGCTTGCTGAGCTATCTGAATGAACGCGCCGGGCAGACCCGCGAAAAATTCGGCGTCGAAATCGTCTCGCTCGCCGTCCAAACCCTCGACCCAGCCGATGAGGAAATTGCCGAGGCGCTGCGCCAGCAGGAGCAGGCGCGCCTTCTTGAGCAGACCGAGCGGCTGAACCAGCAGGCGCGCGTCTCCGCCGCCAAAGCCAGGTTCCAGGCAGAGGAAGAGATCGCCGCCATGGAACACGCCCTGGAATTGAAGAAGGCGGAACTGAACAGGCAGCGCCTCGAAATCGAATCGGCGCTGAACCAGCAGCGCCTGGAAGACGAGCTTGAAAGCAGCCGCAAACGCCTGGCGTTCGAACGAGAAGAGCTGGAATTGCTCAAGGGCAGCCCGGAGCTGCTCATGCTCACCCCGCAGGCTGCCCGCCTGGCGGAGGCAAGCCAAAACCTGAAGAACGCCCGCACGATCATCTCCCTCACCCCCGAAGAACTGGCGCACGGCTCGGAACTTCTCGAAATGTTCCAGAATTTGCTGAAAAAGGGTCTGGAAGAGAAGAACAAGCCGTAACCTGGTTTCGACCCCCTCATGCCCCCTCCCGCCGATACCCTGGCTTTCTTCCGCTTGAAACCCATCCGCGCGGCGCGCGTTTCGGAGATCAGCGAGACCACCGCCGCCGCCCCGATACCGGATGAAGACCGCGTCAATTTTCACATCGGCAACCCCCTGGAGGACGACCGCCTGACCAGCCTCTTCCTGCGCATTGCGCTGGGCATTGACCCTGACCAGCCCGCTCTGGAGCAGGACGACCCGCAGGCGCTGCGCGCATACCTGGGATGGGAGGAGGCAGACGAGCCGAAAATTGCGCTGCTCTCCCGCATGATTCGAAAGAGCATCCCTTACATGCCCCGCGGGGGCTACAACCGCAAAGCGCCCCATGCGCTCATCAAGGCGCTCAGCGCCTGGCTGCAGAACCAGCAGGAGCCGCTGCGCTACGATACCGGCGAGTCATCAGGGCAAAGGGAGATGATTCTGGCTTCGGGCGGGCTGAACGAGGCGCTGCGCGTCTTGTTCTTTGCCCTCTCGGCATACCTGGAAATCGTCCCGGCGCGCCTGCTGAGTTACCGCCTGGCGCTGCCGACCCATCTGAGGGCGTTCTCCAACCTGACCTTCGAAGAGCTTTCGCCAGATGAAAGCGCCGCCCGCCAGCAGGTCGAGCAGTTCCTGGCGAATCAGCCCGCTACGCCCACCTTTCTCTTGATCGGCGGTTTGCTGGGCGAAGACAGCCGCCGCCGGCTGCGCCGCCTGAGCCTCGAGCGCCCCTTGTTCTTTATCGAGGTCAACAACGCCCCCAACCACCTCTCGCTCGCCCGCGAGGCAAAGCTGGCAGGGCGCGTCATCCGTTTCCTGACCCCGGCGATCTTTGCGCCCAGCCTGCATGCCCTGTCCACCGTGTTCATCCTCGGCAACGCCGACTTTCTGAACGTGATGGAAAACGTCCACTTCAGCCTGAAGGGCACCCCCTCCGCCGCGGAAGTCGAACTGCTTATCTACCTGCTGGAACAGGGATGGCATGACCAGAGGGAAGAGACCCCGGCGGCTCATGACGCCAGCCTAACCTTCGAAGGGCTGGCAACTGCCACCCAGGCAGAAACTGCCCTGCCGCGCCTGGCGGCGCACATCGAAAGCCAGCTCGAACATGGGTTGGAACGCCATAACCGCTTCCTGCGCGACGTGCTGGAAAGGCTGGAAGGCAAAGCCGCCCTGCCCGACGCCATCTTCCAGCGCCTGTGGCAGGGGCGCATCTTCGACGAATTTTCCGCCATCCCCCCCAACGAGTTGATCGACCTGCTGGTGAAAAACAGCAACCAGCCAGCCTGGAGCCAGGCTCTGCAGCGCAGCTTCATCAGCGCATTCACCCGCCACCAGCCTCACTACCGCCCCGCAGCCTGCCTGGTGACCAGCGGCTCCTCCCGCACCGCGCTGGGCATCTTGGGCTTTCACTGCGGCATCGAAGAAGTAGTCATTCCAGACCTGAGCTGGTCTTACGAGCAGTGCTTCCCGCGCGTGCACGCCGTGCCGCTCACGCCCGCGCTGGAACTGGACGTTGACGCCATCCTCGCGCGGGTGAAAACGCTCTGCCAGCAGGATGAAGGCTGGCGCAAGCGCGGCGCAGTGGTGGTCAACAATCCCCACAACGCCACCGGCAGGGTGTTCTCCGAGGCGGCGCTGCGCCGGTTGATCGCCGCCTGCCTGCAGGACGGTCTCTGGGTGATCGATGACCTGGCGTATCAGAACGTCGTCCCGCAGGACGAACTGCCCGAGATCAAGACCGTCCGCCAGATTGCCGCCGACCTGGCGCTGAAAGGCATCTTGAGCGAAGCGCAGGCGCGCCGGGTGATCACGGTGCACTCGCTTTCCAAGACCGACTGCCTCGCCGGCGCCCGCCTGGCCATCGTCGAAATTCAAGACGAGGCGCTGCGCAGGCAGTACGAAGCGGTCAATGCCGCCATCCAGCCCAACCTGGGCGCCATCCTGATCGCCTACCTGTTCTACCGCGGCGCGCCGGGGGACGTCCGCCGTTATTGGCGGCTGCGCAACGCCATCTTCGGCGAACGAACGCAGGCGCTGCTGCAAGCCGTCGCCAACCTGCCGCAAGAACGCAACCCCTTTGATTTGACCATCCTGCCGCCTACCGGCAGCATGTACCCGCTGCTGCAGGTCAAAAAACTGCCTGACGGCTTATCGCTGGACTGGCTGGCATCCTCCTTAGCCCGCCAGGGCATTGGCTTGCTGCCGCTGGCGACCTTTGCGCGCAGCGAGGACGGCTACGACACCGGGCGGACGACCTTCCGCCTGACGCTGGGCGGCTCGGATAACGCCGAAATCCTGCTCGCCAAGGCGCGCCGCCTGCTCATCGACATGAACCGGCTCATCGCCCAGGAGCAGGCGCGCTATAACCGCAAAACGCTGCCTACCCGCCTCCCGCCCATGCCGGGCGCCCATGACAGCCAGCTCGACGCCGCCTGGGCTGACCTCGCCCGGCAGCTCCTGGAACGCTGCCAGTCCAGCCCGGCGTTGCGCCAGTGGACTGACTTGCCCGCGCTGGACGGCGCAGCATTGCAGCGCGACTTTCTCGAGCGCTACGCGCCCGAACGCCTGGCAGCCTTTCACCGCCGGCTGCGCGACCGCGCCCTCATCGGCGAGGCGCTGAAGCGCCAAGCGCTGAGCGACGATGGCAGGTGGCTGGCAGAGCGGCTGGACCGTGAACTGATGAAGGACTCGCTCCAGCGGCGGCAGGAAGCCTTCCGCCTGCGCACCCATGACCGCACCGTGCATCCCACGCAGATGTATTCGCTCACTGCCGAGCTGGCGCTGGATGACGCCGTGAACCGCCTCATCGCCGGGCAGCCCATCCCGCCGGCGCTGGCGGCAAAATCCGCCCAGGCGCTGATGGACGAATACCTCGGCAGGAACGTCGCCGTCACCTCGCCGCAGGAAGCCGACGAGATTCTGCTCGACCTGACCCTGCTGACCGAAAGCGAAGAATACGCCCTGCTCTTTGCCGGGCAGCCCATCTGCCCGCTGTTGTCATTCTGGAGCGATTGGGATGGCAGCAGCCGCCCTTCGGGGCAGGGGCACCGGCTGGTTGGCGCGTTGGTGATGGCGAACGTCGAGCGCATGGCGCGCCTGCTCGCCTGCCTGCGCCAGGCTGCCCCCAACCTGCCGCTGGAAGCTGATTTGCTCGCCGAGCTGGAACGCCTGCCGCAGCGCAACCAGCGCTTTACCCGCCTCTTGAACGCCATCACGCAATTGACGCACCAGCTCGAACAGCGCTACCGGGGCATCCTGTCCTTTTCGCCAGAGACCACCCCCTGGCAGCGGCTGGCATCCCGCTGGCGGCTGCGCCGCGTGCCCGCCCGCCTGCTTTGGGAACACAACGACCGCTATGAGCGCAAAATGCTCGAACTGCGCCAGCAGCGCTACCGCATGCTGGACGAGTACTTTGCCCTGAACAAGCGGCTTCGCAAGCAACTGCACGCCCTCATCCCGGAAATCGTGAACCACCGCGGGTCTGAGATGCTGCTGCGGGAAGCCGCAGGCTACCGTGATCTGCTGCAGCGCTCGGTCATCACGCCGCGCGTCCACCAGGGCATGATCACCCTGCGCGACCAGTTCGCCATCGACACCACTGCCTACAATATCTGCGAAATCAACGCCATCTCCGGCAAGTACGGCAACCCCGGCATGACCCTGGCGCTGCAGGTCAGCCTGGCAACCAAGCCCGAGGCGCTGATCTCGCTCGACCGCAAGATGCACACCCAGGCAGAGCGCATGCGCCGCCTGCACCCCGGCGTGGAACTCCCCGCCATCTGGCTCATTCCCCTGTTCGAGGACCTGGAAGCGGTCACCAACCTGCGCCCGTACCTCGACCGGGTTTGGGATTACGCCACCCAAAGCCGCCAGACCTGGCAGACCCCGCAGAACCGCTTTGCCGAAATCATTTCAGAAGTCTTCATCGCCGGCTCCGACCTGAGCCAGCAGGTCAGCCAGCCCGCCGCCGCCTACCTGTACCGCAAAGCCAAGTATGAGCTGCAAACCTGGCTGGCAGAGCACGGCGTGGCTGAGGCGGTGCGCATCAAGCTGGGTTCGGGCGAAACGATGCAGCGCCAGGGGGGATATTACTCGCGCGTGGCAGGGCAGCCGGCGTTCATCAACTCCGAGGAAAACCGCCGCCGCTACGCTCGCTGCCTCCCCGCCGCGGCGCGCCGCAGCACCGCCTACGCCGTAACGCCGCTGCAGGGCGTCTTCCTGGGCGGCGACCTGCGCACCTTTCAGAGCAACATTTCAGAAGGGCTGCGTTTCCTGCCCAGAGAAGAAGCCGCCAACCTGCTGTACCACGTGTGTACGGCGCAACAGATTCACCGCCAGGACCTGATTCGCGCCGCCGAAACGATGGTCGAAAGCCGCCTGGAAGCCACCAGCCGCAGCGCCCAGGAGCTGGTGCGCCTGACGCTGGGGACAGCCGACGCCCTCTACGAAGCCTTCCTGCAGGAACTGACCGAAAACTTCCGCCACATCCTCTATGGGCGGGATGAAGACGTGGTCGGCATTCATATCATCTCGTACTTCATCGGGCGCACCCTGCCGCAACTGCGCGACCGCCCGCTTTCGCGGCAAATCTTTGCGGCAGGCGACAGCCGCAGCGCCGGGCTGGCAGCCAACATCGCCGAGATGATTCCACTCTCGCGGCAGGGCAGCCTGATGCGGGCAATTGCCCACCAGCAGGCGCAAACGGTGGCGCTCGGCGTCAACCAGCTCACCACCGGGCTGTTCCGCGCCCTGGAACGCTTTTCGCAAAGGAGCTTCAGCCCGGCAGAAAAGGAGCGCATGCTGGCAGAGCGCATCCTGCCGCACCTGCCGGTGTACGAAATCCTCAACACGCTGCGCCTCTACCAGGATTGGAGGGGCGATCTCATCAAGCGCCTGGAAGCCGAATTCCCCGCCGGCAACTCTGTCTTTGTCGCCCTGCGGGAGGACAGCGACGCCATGCAGCGTTACCTGCCGCTCTTCCAGCAAGAGCTGCTGCGCCGGCATGGGGTCAACGTGGGCGATTTTTTCAACGAAGGCAGTTTGACCAGCGAGCTGCTGCCCACATTGCGCCCCGACCTTGCCGTCTTGCTGCAGAAGGACCTGTTCAATACCCAGCTCGAGGCGATGCTGGCAGGCGTCAGCGGTAAAGTCTCAGACCGCTGGCGGCAGGAGGTCGCCCGCTACCTTCGAATGCCTGGCGAGATTCAACGCTGGCGCGCCAAAATTTGGGAGGTAATCGGCGAATCGGTGTCGCAGCGGGTGCACAGCTTTGCCGAGCTGGCAACCGCGTTGTACGCCTTTTCCAGCAGCCGCTCCTTTGGGACGGCGGCAGTCATTGCCCGCGGGGGCAAGATCTCGCCGGCGCTGGCGGGATTCTTCCGCGTGGCGCGCAGCGACGATGAAATGCGCGCCTTTCTGCTGAGCACGCTGGAATACCTCAGCTCGCTGACGGAGGGGACGATCGAGGTGCCGGTGAGCATCCTGCGCGCCATGAACGACTTGGAACGCATTGCCCAGATCGAGCGAAGCCCGCTGCCCGCGGAAAAGAAGGACGTGATTCGCTGCTGCATCCTGCAGATTGCCCGCCTGGCAGGGGAGAATGGGTGATTCCGCGCCGCCCAGAGTATGAGATGAACCGCCGCCGCTAAACGACAGGCGGCTCCAGGGGGCAAAAAACGCCATTTTTATGGATAGTTTTCCCTTTTTAATGTGACAAAACATACTATTCCAATCCAATCAATGCAGATATACTTCACTTTGTGAAAAAGCGTACATCCGACTCTCGCAAGAGAGAACAAAGGAGCAGCCTGTGAGCCTAACGATATTACCAAAATCCGACCTGGGCGACTTCGTCAGCCAGTTGATGGCGTCCTACCGGGTGGCGGGACCAGTGCACAAGGACGGCGGCGCGGCGTTCGAGGTCATCGCCAGCCCCGAAGACCTGTACCTGGACTATGCCACCACCATCCTGCCGCCCAAGAAATTCTTCCTGCCAACCCGTGAAGTGTTGTTCAACTTCAAAACCAACGGCGATCTGCAGGTTCAGCACCCTGAACCCGACCCGCCGACCATCGTCATGGGCGTGCACACCTGCGATGTGCATGCCATCCAACTGCTCGATCACGTGTTCGCCGCCGGCAAGCCCGATGCCCACTACCTGCAGCGCCGCGCTCAAACGCTCATCATCAGCATCGAGTGCCTGAAACCCTGCGATGAACACGCCTTCTGCAAGAGCATGGGGACGATGACGGCGGACGAGGGCTTCGACCTGCACATGATCGACCTGGGCAACGCCTATGCCATCGAAACCGGCAGCGAGGCAGGCGAAAAGCTGCTTAAATTGTCGCCGGCTTCCGCCGCTACCAACGCCGACATCGAGCGGTTGAACCAAGTAATGAGTGAAAAATGGCCCCGCTTCCCTTACCGCCTGGACTTCGACGTGAGCGACCTGCCATCGCTGCTCAACGTGAGCATGAAAAGCCCGCTGTGGGAAGAGCTGGGCAAGCGCTGCCTGGCGTGCGCCGCCTGCACCAACGTCTGCCCGACCTGCTTCTGCTTCGATGTGAAAGACGAGGTCAGCCTGGACCTGTCCACCGGCAGCCGGGTGCGCAGTTGGGACTCTTGCCAGCTCGATGAGTTTGCCACCGTCGCCGGCGGACATAACTTCCGCAAGAGCCGCGCCTTGCGCCAGCGCCACCGCTTTATGCGCAAAGGCAAGTACATCCTGGAAGCGCACAATTACCTGGGCTGCGTGGGTTGTGGACGCTGCGCCCGCGCCTGCCTGGTGGACATCACGCCGGTCAACGTGTTCAACGAACTGTACCGGCAGAGACAAGCAGGAGGTTGATCATGATCAACGTCAAGAAGCCATCATATGCCGGACCGCTGGCAGAGGCGCAGGTTGACCTCTTCACGCCGGTCGCTGCCCGCATCAGGAGCATCCGCCCGCTGACGCAGCTCGAAAAGGTCTTCACGCTGGAGCTGCCGGTCGGCGTAACGCTGGGGCACCGCCCGGGGCAGTTCGTCGAAGTCTCGGTGCTGGGCGTCGGCGAGGCGCCCATCAGCATCTCAAGCTCGCCCAGCCGCAGCAACGGCAGCTTCGAGCTGTGCGTGCGCAAGGTGGGCGATGTCACCTCTGCCCTGCACAAGCTGCAGCCGGGCAGCATCATTGGCGTGCGCGGTCCCTACGGGCGCGGCTTCCCATTTGAAAAGTTCCGCGGCAAAGACCTGCTCTTTGCCCCCGGCGGACTGGGGCTGGCGCCGCTGCGCTCGCTCATCAACCAGGTGCTGGATGAGCGCGCCCAGTTTGGACGCGTCATCATCCTGTACGGGGCGCGCAACCCCGGCGAGCTGCTGTTCAAGGAAGAGCTGGAAGCCTGGAGCCGCCGCCCGGATGTGGAACTGCTGCTCACCGTTGACCGCGGCGATGAAAGCTGGACGGGCAACGTGGGCGTGATCACCACCCTCTTCCGGCACGTCTCGGTGTACCCGCGCAACACGGTGGCGATCACCTGTGGTCCGCCGGTGATGTACCGCTTCGTGCTGATGGAGCTGTTCGGCAAGGGCATCTCCGAAGGCAACATTTACCTGTCGCTGGAACGGCGGATGAAGTGCGGCATCGGCAAGTGCGGGCACTGCCAGATCAACAACGTGTACGCCTGTCAATCGGGACCGGTGTTCACCTATGCTGAAATCAAGGGGCTGGAGGAAGCGCTATGACCACGAATGGAAAACCCAAGATTGCCTTTTTCGACTTCACCTGCTGCGAAGGCTGCCAGCTCACCGTGGTCGATTCGCTGCAAACCCACCCCGAGCTGCTCGAGGTGGTCGAGATCGTCCAGTTCCGCGAGGCGATGAGCGAAAAAGGCGAAGACTACCTGGTGGCTTTCATCGAAGGGTCTTGCACGCGGGAAAGCGATGAAGCCCGCCTGAAGCAAATCCGCGCCCAGGCTGGCGTGGTGGTGGCGCTGGGCGCCTGCGCCCACCTGGCGGGGGTGAACGCCCTCAAGGCGCTCCACCCGCTGGACGAGGTGCGCCGCTACGTGTACGGCGACAAGGCAGACTGGTACGAGACCTACGACGCCCGCCCAATCGACGCCGTCATCCCGGTCGATTTTGCCATCCCCGGCTGCCCCATCGACCGCGAGGAATTCATCGCCTGCGTCAAGGCGCTGCTGCTGGGCAAGAAGCCGCCCATCCCCGATTACCCCGTGTGCGTGGAGTGCAAGCTCAAGGAAAACGTCTGCCTGTTTACCCGCGAGAAAGTTTGCCTGGGTCCGGTGACCCGCGCCGGCTGCGGCGCCATCTGCCCCTCCTACGGGCAGTCCTGCGAGGCGTGCCGCGGCTTCATCTCTGACCCCAACGACACCTCGATGCGCGAGCTGCTTGCCAAGCACGGCATGACGCCCGATGACATCACCTCCATTTATACAATGTTCACTACTTACCAGGTGCGCCAGAAGCTGCAAGCGCAGCAGGCTGGCAAATAGGAGCGACCGACCCATGAGTCAACGAATCGAAGTTCATCACGTCACCCGCGTCGAAGGTCACGGCGACATCATCGTCGAAATCGCCGACGGCAAGCTGAAGGAATGCCGTTTCGAAGTGGTCGAGACGCCGCGCTTCTTCGAAGCCATGCTGCGGGGCAGGCACTACCTGGAGGCTTCGCACATCACCAGCCGCATCTGCGGCATTTGCGCCACCGGGCACGCCACCGCTTCGCTGCGCGCAACCGAAGCCGCCCTGGGCGTCGAGCTTTCGGAGCAGACGCAGCTCCTGCGCAAGCTCACCTTCCACGGCGAGATTCTGGACAGCCATATCCTGCACGTCTATATGCTGGTGGCGCCCGACTTCTTCGGCGTGGGCAGCGTCATCCCGCTGGCGACCACCCACCGCGAGGTGGTGCTGCGCGCCCTGCGCATGAAGAAGCTCTCCGGCGACCTGTGCGCGGCGGTGACCGGGCGGCATACCCATCCCATCGCCATGACCGTCGGCGGCTTTACCCACTTCCCCACGCACGGCGAGCTGAAGGCGCTGCGCCAAAGGCTGGTGGAATGCCGCCAGGATGTGGACGCCACCGTCGAGCTGGCTGCTTCGCTGCCCTGGCCTCAGTTCGAGCGCGATACCGAGTACATCTCGCTGACCAAGCCCGATGAATACGCCTTCATCGACGGCGATTTCAAGAGCAGCGACGGCGGCGTTTACCCCAAGGAGCGCTACAAGGAAATCACCAATGAGTACCTGGTGCCCACCTCCACCGCCAAGTGGACGCGCCACAAGCGCGAGTCGTACATGGTGGGAGCGCTGGCGCGCTTCAACAACAACTACGATCAGCTTCACCCGCGCGCCAAAGACGCCGCCGCAAAGCTGGGGATGCGCCCCAAGGTGACCAATCCCTTCCTCAACACCGGCGCCCAGGTGGTGGAGATCGTCCACTGCGTGGAAGATTCCATTGCGATCATCGACCAGCTCCTCGAGCGCGGCGTCAAACCCGAAAAGCCCACCCCCGTCCAGCTTCGCGATTGCGAAGGCGTGGGCGTTTGTGAAGTGCCGCGCGGCGCCCTGATTCACCACTACTGGATTGGGGAAGACGGCAAGCTCACCGGCGCGAACTGCATCATCCCCACCAACCAGAACATCGCCAACCTGGAAGCCGATATGCGCCAGCGGGTGCCGCAAATCCTGGATAAGCCCGTCGAGGACATCCGACTGGATATGGAAATGCTGGTGCGGGCGTATGACCCGTGCATTTCCTGCTCAGTTCACGTGCTCAAGGTCGAGGAGCGGTGACCACTCGCCAGGCTGACGAACGTCGTGTTCCGCAGCCGGTGCTGGTGCTGGGCATCGGCAACACGGTGATGGGCGATGACGGCGCCGGCGTGCGGGCAATCGAACGGCTGGCTGAACTGCCGCTGCCCCCGCACGTGCGCCTGCAAGCCGCCCCCCTGCCCGGCTGGGACCTGCCCAACTGGCTGGAAGGCTGGGACGCCGTCATCCTGGTGGATGCGGTCAAGATGAACCAACCCCCCGGCGCCTGGCGACGCCTGACGCTGGAGGAAATCCGGCTGCTGCTGGAGGACGGAGCGCTGTCGCTCCACCAGCCAGGATTGGCGGCGGGGCTGGCGCTCGCCCAGGCGCTCGACCGCCTGCCCAAGAGCCTGACGCTCTACGGCATCGAACCGGCGGAGATTGCGCCAGGCAGCGGCTTGAGCCCTGCGGTGGAAACCAGCCTGCCGGATTTGGCGGCGGGTATCTACCGCGAATTGATCGCAGCAGCGCTCGAAAGCCGGCGGCAAACGAAGCAAGTTGCGATAGAATCAAACAAAGAAGGATAGGAATATGGACCCTAAGAAAATCCTGCTGGTGGATGACGACCCGGATCAGCGCCTGACCATGCGGCTGCCGCTGGAAGCCGCCGGCTACGCCGTGTTCGAAGCGGTCAGCCTGACGGAGGGGCTGGACAAGGTCAAAGAAGTCAAGCCTGACCTGATCATCCTGGATGTGATGATGGATACGATGACCTCCGGCTTCCAGTTTGCCCTGGAAGTGCACAGCCAAAACCCCAATTCGGAGTATCGCCAGTTCAAAGACGTGCCCATCCTGATGCTCACCGCCATCCACAGCACCACGCCGCTGCGCTTTGGCGCCGACGAAGATTACTTGCCAGTGGACGAATTCCTGGACAAGCCGGTCGACCCCGAGGTGCTGCTGGCAAAGGTGCGCCAGCGCCTGGGCTAACCCGCGATGAGCGCAGTCCCGCGCCTATCGGGCAATCCTGCCGGCGGGACGCACGCCCCGCTGCCGCTGCCTGGGTCGCTGGTCGAGGCTGAAGTCGCCGAGAGCGTCGGCTGGCTCATCCGGCTGCGCTGGTTCGCCGGGCTGGGCGTTCTTGTCATCACGCTGGCGATTCCGCCGATCTTCGCGGTGCGCGTCTCGACGGCGCCGCTGCTGGCGATCGGGCTGGGCATCCTGACGTACAACCTGGTCTTTTTCCTGCTCGAGCGGCGCTACAAGACCGCCGCCGCCGCCCAGCCTGCTTACCTGCGCCTGACGCTGTGGCAGGTCACCCTGGACTGGCTGGCGATGTCGCTGCTCATCCATTATTCCGGCGGCATCGAAAGCCCCGCCATCTTCTTCTTCCTGTTCCACATCGTCATCGCCTCGATCTTCTCGCCGCGGCGCATTGCCTTTGCCTTCACGCTGCTGGCGGTGATTCTGCTGACGAGCATCGCCCTGTTGGAATACGCTGGCTGGCTGCCCCACGAGCCGGTGACCGGCTTGCTCAAAGAGCCGCTCTACACCAACCCGCTCTACGTCGCCGGCTGGCTGCTCTTCTTCAACTCCACGGCGCTGATCGTGGCTTACCTGGCGACGACCATCTCGGAGCGGCTGCGGCGGCGGGAAGAAGAGGTCGTCCGCCTGACGCACGACCTGCAGCGCGCCTCCGCCCGCCTGCAGGCGCTGAATGACAGCGCCCGCTCGATCAGCTCCACCCTCGACCTGTCGCAGGTGCTCAACCGGCTGGTCAAAGACACCGCCGAGGTGATGGGCGTGCGCGCCTGCTCCATCCGCCTGCTGGATAAGAGCGGCAAGCGGCTGGAACCGGCCGCCACCTGGGGCTTGAGCCGCGAGTACCTGGAAAAAGGTCCTATCGAACTGGAAAGCAACCCCCTGGCGCGCGAGGTGATGGCAGGCAAGATTGTCAACGTGCCCGACGCCAAGCGCAGCCCGCTGCTGCAATACCCCGCCTGGGCAGAAAAGGAGGGCATCGCCTCGATGCTCTCTGCCCCGCTGGTGGGCAAGAACTGCACGCTGGGCATCCTGCGGGCGTATTCCGAGGAGCGCAATCACTTCACCCCCGATGATGAGAACTTCCTTGCCGCCATCGCCGCCCAGGGCAGCATCGCCATCGAAAACGCCCTGGCGTACCAGGCGATGGAAAATCTAGACGCCACCAAGAGCGCCTTCGTGCGCATGGTCACCCACGAACTGCGCTCCCCGGTCAGCGTCACCCGCAGCCTGCTGCGCACCATCACCGCCGGTTACGCCGGCGAGTTGACCCCCCAGCAGCGCGATATCCTCGAGCGCGCCGGGCGGCGCATCGAGGTGCTGCAGAAGCTGGTGGATGACCTTCTCGACCTGGCAGCCGGCAAGGTGGAATTGAGCGATACGAAAGCCGTCGAGGTCATCGATTTGCGCCAGGCAGTGGCGCGCGTCGTCAACCGCTACACCGTCCCAGCCGAGGAGAAAAGCCTGACCCTGGAGCTGCGCGACGAGACCCAGGGCGCCCCCCTGCCGGTGCATGCCACCGCCGAAGGGCTGGATCGCGCCTTCAACAACCTGGTGTCCAACGCCGTCAAGTACACGCCCCCCGGCGGACAGGTGACCGTGACTCTGCGCCAGGAAGGCGGGCAGGCGGTCTGCGAGGTAGCAGATACGGGCATCGGCATCCCCGAAGACGCCCTGGCGCGCCTCTTCGAGGAGTTCTACCGCGCCCCCAATGCCCGTGAGCTGGAACGGGAAGGCACCGGGCTGGGCTTGACCATCGTCAAAGATACCATCACCCGCTTTGGCGGTCAGGTGAGCGTCGAGAGCGAGCTGGGCAAGGGCAGCCGGTTCACCGTCACGCTGCCGCTGGCAGGGGAGGGGGAGTCTGCCTCGCCCCTGCGCGCGGCGAGCGCTTCCCCTCTGCCGGGAGGAGAGGGGGATTAGCCCTCTAACCCAAAAGAACCCTTCTCCGGCGGAGAAGGGCAGGGACGGGGGGAGTTTTTACACTTACCTCAGCGCGTCTACCGCGGCGCGTTCGATGACCAGCCCCTTCTCATAGCGCCGCATGAAGGCATCGAAGCCGGCGACATCTGCCGCATCGGGGGCGAGCGTCACGCCGGATTCGCCCGCAAACACCCGGTCAGCCAGATACGCCTCCAGCGGTTCGCCCTCCGCCTTCCAGAGCAGATAGGCGGCAAGCAGCGCAATGCCCCAGGCGCCGCCCTCGCCGGCGGTCTCCATCACCGTGACCGGCACGTTCATCGCCGCCGCCATGAAGCGCTGTCCCACTTCCCGGGTCTTGAAGAAGCCGCCGTGACCCAAAATCTGCTCGATCTTCACCTGCTCACGGTCGAAGAGGATTCCCAGCCCGATCTTCAACGCGCCCAGCGAGGCGAACAGGTGGGCGCGCATGAAGTTCGCCAGGTTGAAGCGGCTTTCGGGCGTGCGCACGAACAGCGGACGTCCTTCTTCCATGTGGGTGATGTGCTCGCCCGAAAGGTAGTTGTACGCCAGCAGCCCGCCGGCATCGCCCAACGCGTCGCGGACGGCCATTCCACTCCGCCACGGAACCATCCCGGGGCGCGCGACCTCTCCCAGGACAGCCACGTTCTTGGCGGACGGCGCGATGGGGAGCGCCGGGATCGCTATGCGGTCACCGTCCTGCAGGACGGGATCGCTCAGCTCCTCCGCTCCCGCTCCCCGGAAGTCCACCGTAAGGGTGACGCGCGCGTCCCGGTCGCGACGCGCGATCTGAACGGTGGAGAGGTCGGCGTTGGGCAAGTAGCTGGTCTCCGCCAATGCGTCGGAGAGACGAGCCCCTTGCGGTAGACGGACGGCGCCGTTGCGGAAGGTGGCGCCCTGCACGATGACGGTGATGCGCGGCATCCGGGCGATGCCCACCTTGACGTCCGGCGGCGCCGCGAAGAAGCGCTCCACGGCGCGAAGCACTAGGCGTTGCGCTTCGGCCGCCGTGCATCCCACCACCGGTATCGGGGCGATCGGCTCACCCCCCACGCGCAGCTGCAGGTTGCCGCGCTCGTCCACAGGAAACTCCCCGGTCAGCTCCTTCTCATCCACGGCGTGCAGCGACACACAGAGGGCGAGCGTGAAGCCCGTGCGAATGCGCGTGTTGGGCTTGGCCGTCGGATCGAGCCGGCCGAGGTCGGCGCGGGCGGGCCCCAGAACGGCCGCCGACGCGCAGAGCACCGCAAGCGTCCGAAGGACACGGGCAACCCGAGCCCCGCGAAAAGCGGGCCGCTCAGCGATCGATTTCCACATAGTAGCAGCCACCCGGCGCGCGGAAGGTGAGAACGCCATCCTCCCTGCGTACGTGGTCTGCCCCCGTTCCGGGTAC